>Ga0137427_10001049_pt1 | contig 12942 bp, 8 predicted proteins | sample EasRivERMZT700_2_FD_102309 | JGI IMG/M metagenome (GOLD analysis project Ga0137427, IMG submission 102309) | Soil microbial communities from meander-bound floodplain in the East River, Colorado, USA - East River MetaG ERMZT700_2 | ecosystem: Environmental > Terrestrial > Soil > Floodplain ...
AATGAACGTTGGAGACATTCTCGACTTGATCGCCGGACCGTTGGCCAAGCGGTTTCCGAACCTGAAACGCAACGAGCGTTCGATCATTGCCATGGAGGGTCCTAACCGCATCTCCATTCGCGCCAAAGTTCGCAAGCCGAAGACGGTAGCCGTCAAGGCGAAAGCTAAGACCACCAAGAAGAAGGCCGCCTAATCCCGTTAGCGTCACGAGCGCGGTGAAAGGCCCCGGGGAAACCTGGGGCCTTTTGCTTTGTGGCAGGAAGGGGAGGTAGGTTTTATCGCATGACAGGGTGGGACGCCTGCACACTCGAGCCAAATATGATGATGCGCTGGATGGAATGCCATCCCAGCGTAACGGCCTTCGCCGCTACTATTATTGGTCTGTTCGTTGCTGCTGGCGTTCCGCTTTGGCTTTGGCGGAATGATCTCAGACAGAAGGCAAAGGAGAAGCACGAAGCATCAGGCGCCTTTGCCGCAGGACTATTGGTAATGTTTACTGGTCTTAAATGGGACGTGCCGCGGGCCCGCCACATGCTGAAGGCTTTGCGCGATACACCACTGGGAAATCCCGCCATTCCCGACCGTCTTAGGGACTGCCGCCTTCTCATCCCGACTGAAGTCAGCGCTGCTATGAGCGAACTGCATCACTTCGATAATACGGTCGTCGCGCCAATACGCACCGGCGTGCTCGGCGTCCAAAGCTATAACGCGTTCCTAACTCATTTGGGATCGGCGGCAGCCAACGATGTGAAAAGATTTGACGCCGTTCGGGACAACGCGCTTCCAAAGCTCGAACAGATGCTAGCGGTCGCAGAAGAAGGGTTGGATAGATTACTGGGGCCAACAGCCAAAAGCTAAAGCTACCGCCCAGCCATCAATCGGGCTCTAGCTGCCCGGCTTGTTCTCCCGGATCACCCTCGCGCCGTGCCTGAGCGTGATCCAGGCTCCGGGCCAAACGGTCAGCGCGGCCTCGTAGGCGGCTCGCGCCACGACGATGTCATCCACTAGCGCGATCTCACGTTCCAGGGTTTCGCCCTTGCCCCAAGACTCGATCTTGAGCGTGCGTCCATCGTTGGCCTCCCAAACCATACAGGAACAAACAGAGAACACCTGCTACCATGCCTTTGTCTAGAGATTAGGGGTGCCTGCTTGGTCGTCGCGGCAAAACACGGTGTACAAAGCTCCGGCGCGGGTGGTCCGCGCGATGTTTGAAATGGATAATGCGAGTTGCTGGCGAGGGGCGATGGCCGACACACAGGACCTAGAGCGGTTGCGATCGGGCGAGCTCGATCTTAGCAACTGCGATTTTATAGATGCGGATATTTCAGGTGAGCAGTTGCCGGGACGCAATTTCAAGGGCGCTCTGCTTACTGGACTGAAAGCTGAAGGTGCTAATCTCGCGAATGGTGTACTTCCCACAGATATACCGCACTTGGACGAAGCGAATTTCATACGCGCTGATCTGCGAGGTGCATCCTTCAGGCAAGCCCATATTAGAAAGGTGAACTTCACCGGCGCCGATCTTCGGGGCGCGAATTTTGAGCGTAGCTTCATTGATGAATTCACGAAGTTCGATGATGCCGTTGTTGATGAGACCACCAACTTCATCGCAGCGTCCATGATGAGGAAGACCTCGCGTTATCCTGCTTTTAGATTTTACGAGTTAGCTGACGGAAAACTTAAACGAAAGCCAGAGCAAGCCGCGCCTTCCGATCCACGCGGAAATGAAGAATACGATTCACACCAGGCGAATACTCCACTGCCGATGCGAGCCGCCGCAACAGATCCGGCGCGTTCGGTTCCGGCCGTGGAATCCAGCAGCGTGCGTACGCTGCACTCGCTGGAGCGGGAAAATGCGCAAACCTTCTTCTCGCCAACTGTGAGGCAAACAAATCCGGATTTTGAAAGGCGTCTGGCCACAACCGAGCGTGATCTCACGACAGCAGTAGCGGAGCTTTCAAAGGTCAAGGTCGAATTAGCGACCCTTAAGTCGGATCGTGATCGCCTCGGCCTGGGCGGTAACAACCCACCGGATGACATCGACATAGAACAATCAGTCCGAGACATCGAAGTGGGTGTAGCTGCTACGCGCATCCTGCAGGTGCAGGCGGGAGATGCGGTTCCTTCATTCGCCCTGGACGTTCTTACGGTTTGCTATGAAGCTCTGAAAAGGGCGTTCCGTGCAGTGAGTGCATTCGCCATGCTTCTTGCCATTAAGACTGGCGAGAAATTTGACAAAGTCACGGACAAGTTTGCAGAAACCGCGGGCGCGTCACTGGGCTCGAAAACTGTTATTCTTGGAGCGTTGGCGAGCTTGCAAGGTGACTTGCCTAAAGTGATAGCCGCCATCGCGAAATGGCTAGGGCTGTAATGCCCTTGCGGCCGGACCGCAAGCGGCTCCCCTAAGTGGCTCCAATCGTAACCAACGGTCCACGGCGCGCGTTTTGAGAGTCCCTGCGCGGGCACAGGTGGGTTTTGTGAGCACGGGGGTTAAGGGCGGTACCGCGGACTTCTCAAAACCGGTGCTGGGACGCCTGGGATAGGCTGCTTAGGGCCTAGCCCTTCGCTACCGGAACCATGTTGTGTCCCCGTACTACGAACCTGAGGCGGCCACGATCATCGACATAAGCACGGCACCAGCGATGCTTAACAACAAGAACAACGACGCTATTACCGGTTTTCGAGGCCAGGCGAGGCCAGCCAGAGAGGCCAGCCTATGGCGAGGCCAAGCCAACCTCAGCGCGACAGACGTTTCGTGTCCCTCACCGCACCAGGATCGGCGACGTCGCCGCGTCCTGCTGAAGGTCGGAGACGAAGTCGAGTTGTTTGCCGCCGGGGCTGGTCGCGATCTCGGCCATCTCGACGATCGTGAGCGGCGCTTCGCCGACCGGCGCCCAGGCGTCGAGAATTTGTCCGCGAAACGCCTCCGGCGCCGGCGCCACCGTCTTGAGCCGCAGCGTGAAGCGGTTCTCGCGGTCTTGATGGACTTGATAGGTCCTGAGGAACGCGAGGTCTTCCGGCGGCATGTTCTCGATCGCGCGGCGGATCGCGCCCACGCGCTGGCGCGTTCCCTCCGGCAGTCCCGCGTAGCGGCGGTAGCGCCCCGCGATCTCCGCGAAGAACGGCTGCGTCCGGCCGCAGGCGCACGCGCCCTCGGCCGCTTCGGCGAGATCGCCCGTGTCGTAGCGGATGAGCGGCATGGCGAAGTTCTTGAGCCCCGTCACGAGCAGATGGCCGACCTCGCCGGGCGCGCACGGTTTCCCGCTTTCGTCGACGATCTCCACCAGGCACAGCTCGGTGTGAACGTGATAACGCCCGGCGGAGCAGCGCATCGCCACCTTGCCGATCTCGTTCAGGCCATAGGCGATATGGACGGGAACGCCGAAGCCCTCGTTCAGCTTCGCTTCCAGCGACGGCGTGAGCTGCGAGCCCACGCCGATCAGCGCCTTCAGCGAGGGCGCCGGGTTGCGGCCGTCATTGGCGAACAGCCATTCCTCGAACACGCCGGGATAGCTCTGCGCATAATGCGGCTGGATTTCTTGCAGCCACTCGATCTGCCGGTCCATCTTGTCGGAGACGTTGAAGCCATAGGCCGGCCCGGTCTCGAAAAAGCGCGAGAGCTGACGCCACCCGCCCGGATAGCGCACCAGGTTTCCGGCGGGATTGGATGCGACGCCCTCGGCGCGTATATCGAACGGCGCCTTGATCTCGAGACGCGTATTCATCGGATCGAGCCCGTAGGACCGCGCATGGCGCTGCGCCAGGGCGGCGGACACCGACGCGGCCTGGAAACTGTGGCTCACTTGCACCTGGCGTCCGGTCGTGCCGGAGGATTTCGTCGCGCGCGCCAAGCGTTCGCCCGGCGGCAGGGCGCGCGATGTCAGCTCTCTCTCAAATTGAAGCACGTCGTGCTTGCTGAGGACGGGCAGCTTCCGCAACTGTTCGGGCTCGCGCACATCGTTGGCGTTCAGGCCGTGCCGGCGAAACAGCCGGTCGTAGTACGGCGACTGTGCGACCGCGAACCGGACGATCCGGCGCAGGTCCCTTGCGGTCTCCTCCGCCTGCACATGGGGCGAGCGGAACTCGTTCTCCAACAGCGTGTCGAAGATCTTGAGCGCCGCGAATTGCGGCCGCAGCCGCCACTGGCGCTGCTTCTCCCACTCGCGCGCCCGCGCGGCGTCGCGGTCGATGGGAGCGCTCGTGTTCGTTCGCGTTCGCGTGTCCATGACCGCAAAAAGCCTAGCCACGCCCGCGCGAGGCGCGTTTCTCAACCGGAAAGAGCGGTCGGCAGTCGTGTTGATGGGCCGCGGCATCCCAGGCGTTGAGCGTCCACGAAAGCGATGCGCGCATGGCGAGGTCCAGTTTCTCCGGCGTCATGCCGACGGCGGCCAACGTCACATCGTCCATGCCGGATTTGAGCAGCGTCACCTGCCGCCCGGCGACATTCGACACCCACTGGTCGCGCACGCGGTGGAAGGTGGTCTCATCGAATGGATCGGGCGCGATGCGCAGCGAGACCGGGAACACATGCGCCCTGCCCGGCTCGAACAGCACGCCGATCCGCAAATCCCAGATGTGCCCGCCATCGGCCATCGGATAGCCGGTCGAACGGATGAACTCGAAACCGCGCAGCGGAAACACCATCCTCTCGATATCGTCACCGTATTTCACGCGGCAATCCTCAATCATTTCGGCAATCAGCGTCTCGATCTCGCGATCGCTCATCTCGTTTACGGCAACGCGAACCCCCGTGCCGCCGCTGGCCGCATTGGGCTTGAGCACGACCGCGCGGCGCTCGAGCATCATCCGCGTCTGCCGCAGCGCCGCCTCACAGGTCGGCGCCTCGAAATATTCGATCGGGCGGATTCCCGTGCGAGCGAGGAGCGACTGCTGGAGCCCCTTGTCGTGGATCGTTTCGACCAGCCGTCCGCCGTAAAGCACGCGCAAATCCGCGCCGAGATATCGGCGTCCCTCGCGCGCCAGCCGTCCGAGGCGCGCCAGCTCGGGAAGGAGATTGGGATTGCCGATGAACACGACGGGGCGGCCGCGATAGACGAAGCGCCGCGTCTCCGGATCGACGGAAAGACCCACCCCAACGGCAGCGACGTCGCCGAAGACGACCGCGATGTCCTCACCGCCGAGCGGCTCTGACGCCGCGCGCATGACGACGCGGTTGCCGGGCAGCACGGCTTCGACACAGCTCGCGTAGTGATCGACGCGGGGGAAGAACTCGCCGCCGGTGCGGAAGTACCGCGAATGCACGTGCGCCTGGAGGGCCGCGACCGGCTGATTGAGGCGTCCGCTCGCATCCAGATAACCGCAATCGCGCGCGCGCTGCGCGGTGTGGCGTGCCTCGTTCTCGGCCCGGAACCGGCTGTCGCCGGTCAGCGCATCGGTGCCGACGGCGTTCGGTCCGTTGACCTCATGGCAGACGAGATCGCCCGAACCGGCCTCGACGACCACATCCAGGAACACGAGGCCCCAATCGTCGATCGGCTCGGCCGCGAATTCGCGCGGATAGCCCTTGGCGGCGGCGAGCGCTGCGTTGCCAAGGCGCCACTCCTCGATGTCGTTCAACCCCGACAGAATCGTGCGCAGAAGCGTGTGGGAATGCATGGACCGCGCGGCAAGATGAGTGAGCCCGAGGTCTATACCCGAGCCTTCGCAGCGTGAACAGGCCGCGCCCCTCAGACGAAATCGGCCGCGGTCAATCCCGCCGGACTCGATGCGGCGCCGAGGAGAATGACGAGGTCGGCGCTCGCCTGGTACCCGGCCACCCCGTTGGCATCCACGATGAGGAACGTGCTGCCCGACAGCGCGCCCGCGTTCGGCGTGAACAGCACCGCGTGGTGGGCAGCGAGCTTCGCGGCGCCGACTGCCGACGTCAGCGCATAATCGAATCCTCTGGGCGACAGCGACCCGCTCGCGATCGTCGCATCGACGCCGGTGACCTGAAACCACAGATCGAGCACGTCGGCGGAGGCGTTGAAATCGGCGATCGTGTCGTAGGTGATGCTCGTCGACTCCGACACGGCGTTGTAGACGAATTTGTCCGAGCCGCCGGCTCCGGTGAGCGTGTCGCCACGTCCGAGCCCGGTGATCGTGTCGTTGCCGGAGCCGCCGATGAGCGTGTTGCTCAACGCCGTGCCCGTGAGCACGAGGCCCGGCGGAGCACTGGCGGCAGTCGAGAAGTTGAATGTCGTGCCAAAGAAGCCATTGCCGTTGAGGTCTTTGACGGCGCTGTATGCAATGCTGAAGATATAGTTCGTGCCGAACTCGAGATCGACGCCGGGATTTATCGTCACGGTATTTCCAGAATACGTGACCTGAGTCGTGTCATTTACATCGAAAGAGAACTTTACTTGGCCGCCGACTCGGAGACTGAAATCATAGAAGCCCGGCTGCACCGGTTCGTCGAATGTCAGAACGATATTCGACCCCACGGCGACATTGGTCGCGTCGGCGCCCGGCGACTCGCTCAATAGCGCGGGCGCGGCCTGGTCCGCGGTCGTGAAATAGGACGTCGTGGCTCCGCCGTGCGAATTCCCTGCCAGGTCCTTGAACACGCCCGCGCCGAACGTGATGTAGTAGGCAGCAGAATCGTCGAAATCGATGTTGGGGTTGATGCCGACCTCGTTACCGGAGACGAACACCTGGCTGGCATCGGTCACTGGAATGCTGTTGAACAAGGTCCCGTCCAGCAGACGACGTATCTCGATATTCCCTGAGCCCACGACAATGGGTTCATTGAATTGGAGGCCGATGTTCACGTTCCATCCGACTTCGAGTCCATCGCTCGGAAAGAGCCAGGTGAGGATCGGAGCCGTCGTGTCGGCGGACGAAGACGTTGTGAAGTTGAAGGCTGCCGGGGACGAGAAGCCCGCATAATTGTTGCCGGAAAGATCCTGAACTGCTCCGGACTCCAAGACGACGTAGTATCCCGTGCTCAAACCGAGATTGACGTTCGGGTTGATCGTGATCGTATCACCGGAAAACTGCACCTGGCTCGTGTCGTTCAGTGCAATGCTCTTGAACAACGAGCCATCCGCCGACCTTCGAATCAGGAGATTGCCGCCCCCCGCCTTCACCGCCTCGTTGAACGTCAGGCTCAGATTTCCCTCGATAGGAACATTCGCGGCGTTGTCTACCGGTAGTATCGCGGTCAACGACGGCGCGGTGGTGTCCGGGACAAACGAAGTGTTGGTCACGACTACGCCTCCGGAAAACGGAGGGGGTGGCGGTGGAACCAGGTCGCCGGTAGTGAACGTCAGTTCGGTTGCGGATGAAATACCGGCGAAGTGATTGCCGGACAAATCGCGGATCACGCCATCGCCTACGACAACATAATACTCCGTGTACGGGTCGAAATTGATGGCGGGTTCGATTCTAACTTGCTGACCGGAGATCGTCACCTGGCTGCTGTCAGTGATGCTGATGCTTGTCGCCAGAGCGCCGTCGGACACACGACGAATCTCGATATTGCCGGTGCCCGCCTGCACCGACTCGCTGAAAATCAGGCTTACGTGTCCGTCAATGGGCCATCCGGTGTTGTTATCAACTGGCCACGATGCAATCAGAATTGGGGGTGAAATCGCGGGATCCCCCATCGTCTTGAACGTGAAAGCGGTGGTCGAAGAAATCCCGGCGAAGTTGTTGCCGACATAGTCCTGAACGACGCCGGACGCCATCGTCACATAGTATTCGGTGTTCCAGTCTTGCGCGACGGTGGGAAAGACCAGGACCCTGTTGTCGTCGAAGGTGATGCGGTTCGCGTCGGTGATGGCGATCGCTTGGACGAGACCTCCGTCGGAGGTGCGGTGAATTTCGACATTGCCGCTCCCCGCTTTCACGCCCTCGTTGAAATACAGGATAAGCGTCGATTCGCGCGCGACGTTAATGGTGTCATCCGCCGGCAGCGTGCTGGAGAGCAGTGGTGCACTGGAATCGGTCGACACGCCCGTCACGAAGTTGAGAGTGGTCGGCGAGGTAATACCCAGAAAGCCGTTTCCCGCGAGGTCGGCAATGTTCCACCCCGCCAGCGTCACATAGTAGGCGGTTTGAGATAACAGGTCGGTCGTCGGATTGACGGTCAGCGTGTTGCCGGAAATGCTGACCTGCGCCATATCCGCCAGATATATGAATTTCGCGAACGTTCCATCGGCGTAATAGATCCTGATGGTGCCGTCGGGATTGCCGAGCTTGATGGGCTCATTGAAGGTCAGCACGATATCGGAACCGACATTGACGTTCGTCATGTTGTCGGCGGGTGAAGCCGAAACAAGCGTAGGCCCAGGATCAGCGTTGTTGGGTCCGGTCGTAAAATTGAGTTGCGTCGAGGCCGTAACTCCGGCTGCTGGATTGTTCTGCAGATCGCGGATCACACCCGCCGCGTAGGTCACGTAGTAACCGGTGCTCCAATCCATATCCGCGTGCGGATTGAGGGTCACGACGTGATCGGCAAAGCTGACTTGAACCGTGTCGGTGATCGGGATGCTCGCAACGACGCTCCCGTCGGCCTTATGGATCTCGATATTGCCTGAACCTGGCTTAACCTCCTCGTTGAAGAAGAGGACAATATCCGACCACGGTTGGGCGCCCGTTCCGTTGTCGGTCGGTATCGAACTCACGAGTACGGGCGGTCCGCTCGGGGCTGGCGCTGCCACGGTCGAAAAATTGAAGCTTGTTGGCGACGAGACGCCGAGATGCGCGTTGTCTGCAAGGTCCAGCACGACGCCGGAGGCGAACGTCACGTAGTAATTCGTTCCCGGCGAAAGGTCGCTGCCCGGATTGATCGTCAGCTGGTTGCCCGAGAACGTCGCCTTCGACGTGTCGGTTACAGCGATGCTCTGCACAAGGCTCCCGTTCGCAGCGTTTCGGATTTCGATATTGCCGCCGCCGGCTTTCACGGCTTCGTTGAACGTGAGGATGAGGTTCGCGCTGACCGCCACATTCGATGCGTTGTCGGTAGGCGTGGTTCCGGTGAGAAGCGGTGCCGTCGTGTCCGCAGGCGGACTGCCGCCGCCACTGCCGGCCGTGGTGAAGTTGAGCGCGGTCGGCGACGAGAGTCCGGCGTGGTCGTTTCCGGCGAGGTCTTCGAACGCGCCCGGTTCTATGATGACGTAATAGCTCGTGCCGGCGAGCAGGTTGATGCTGGGATCGACGGCAACTCGCATCCCCGTCAGGTCGAACTTGACCTGCGAACTATCGTTGGCGGCGATGCTGTGAAACAGCGTGCCGTCCGATTTGTAGATATTGATCAGTCCGGAACCCGCCTTCATCGCCTCGCTGAAAATGAGGGCGAGATTGCTGGTCACCGAGATCCCGGTCGAATTGTCGGCGGGCAAGGTACGTTGCAGGAGGGGTGCGGTGATGTCTGCCATGTGGGGTCCGGGTTTGGCTCGTCGTGCTCTCAACGCCTCACGCGGGACCACGCTGGACGCGAGCAATCCTCTCGGGGGTGACAGCCCGGGGACCGGCGACGCGACCAGCTACCCCTCACTCACGGCAGAACCTAGGACAGGACCGGGGCGCCATCAACCGCGGTCCGGCGCGAAAAATCGGTGGAATCGTCTGCTTGTGTCGTTTGCAGAGCCCAACCGCGGGTGTAAAGTGAACGCGATTACCGGGCCGTACCAAGCCCCGGGCAGGGAGGGACTGACCATGAAGAAACTCATCGCCGCTCTATTTTTGCTTCCGTTGCTTCCGCTTACCTACAGTGTTGCCACCGCTCAAAATGCGCCTCAGGGCGACGCCGCGAAAGGCAAAGCGAACTGGGAAGACCGCGCCTGCATGAACTGTCATGGCGGCGTGGGCGAAGGCGCGTTCGGGCCGGATCTCGCCGGTCGCGGATTGAGCTTTGCGCAGTTCAAGAAGGCGGTTCATGAGCCGTGGGGCATCATGCCGGCCTTCCCGCAATTCACCGACCAGGAACTCGCCGACTTTACCGTCTATTTCGCCAGCCTGCCGAAAGTGGCAACGCCGGGGAAATGGCGTTTTGAAGTGCCGGCCAACGCAACGCCCGGACAGAGGAATGCTTACAATCTCGGCTGCGTGCAGTGTCATGGTCCGTTCCTGAACGGACCGCGTGACGATTTTGGTGCCGTCAATGCCGACTTCAACTGGTTCAAGGGCCAAGTCTACAACCACGTGACCGAAATCCAGACGCACCGCCGCTCACTCGGAAATCCCGAGCCGCGCCCGAACATGGGCAACTTCAACCCGAACCGCATCCACGAGGCGCAGCTCGGGGAAATCTACACTTGGATCAAGGACGATCTGAAGTTCCGCGTGCCGATGCGCGGCCGTCTGGGCGCTCCAACCAAAGCCGGGAACGGCGTGACCTATAAGCTGGACGTCGACAATTACGGAATGCCTGGGAAGGGCCTCACCGCCGAAGAGATCACGATCCGGGTGCAGCTCCCGGCGGGCGCAACGGTCATCAGTACGACCGGCGCGGGATATCAAGGCGTCAAGATGGACCAGGGCAACAGCTTCGCCGAGTGGACGCTCGCCAGCCTCGGTCCGAAGCAGGTGCAGGCCTACACCATCACACTGTCGAAGGCCGGCACAGAACAGGACAACGTGCGCGGCCAGGTCCGCTGGAACAAGCCCGTGGTCAAGGGCGCAAACGCGTGGGATCAAGCCAATATCAACGCGGCGCCGCTGTCGTAAGACAAAAGGCGACGTCGTAAGTCCCTACCCGACCCCATCGCGAGCTGATCACAGCCTCGCGATGGGGTTTACTTTGTCGTGAGGGGAAATCCCGCAGGCTTAGGCTGGCGTCGCTGGCGGTCGCCGGCGCCGAAATCCGGCCCCGCCAACGACGTGGTGACCATCAACCCGCCGGGCGCAGCCGGATAGGCCTCCGGACGCTGTCAAACGGGCCTAGAGCCGCGCTACCCGGCCGGGTGACGCGGCCCTAGCCGTTCTGCCCAGGGGGCCGCCGGCGCAGGCCCTCGCAAGGCGCTTGACTCGATAATACTCAGGAGTAGCATAAGGGTCAGATAGAGCCGGGTCTGGTAACCGGCCTTTTTTGGTACCATATATATGCTCAATATGAGGATAATGAGCATGACCGCCCTGCCCTATACGCCCGCCGTGGCCGCGGCCACCGCGCCGTTCTACGCCAAGGTCAAGAACGTGATCCCGGAGATCGAGTGGCCGGTGTTCGCGCCTTACGTTGCGGCGATCAACGCGCTGAAGCGCGAGAAGAACGCGGTCATCCTGGCGCACAACTACATGACGCCGGAGATCTTCCACTGCGTGGCCGATTTCGTCGGCGACTCGCTCCAGCTCGCGCGCGAGGCCGCCAAGACGGACGCGAAGATCATCGTCCAGGCCGGCGTGCACTTCATGGCCGAGACGGCGAAGATTCTGTCCCCCGACAAGATCGTGCTGATCCCCGACATGGCGGCCGGCTGTTCGCTGGCGGCCTCGATCACGGGCGCCGATGTGCGGCTGCTGCGCGAGAAATATCCGGGCCTGCCGATCGTCACCTATGTGAACACATCGGCCGAGGTGAAAGCCGAGTCCGACATCTGCTGCACGTCGGCGAATGCCGTGGACGTGGTGGAATCGATTGCTGCCGAAAAGGGTGTCGACACGGTCATCATGATCCCCGACGAGTTCCTCGCCCAGAATGTGGCGAAGCAGACGCACATCAAGATCATCACCTGGAAAGGCCATTGCGAAGTGCACGAGCGCTTCACGGCCGCCGACATCCGGTCTTATCGCGAGGCGAACCCGGGGGTCGTGGTTCTGGCGCATCCCGAGTGTCCGCCCGAAGTCGTGGCCGAAGCGGACTTCACCGGCTCGACGTCGGGCATGATCTCCTATGTCGGCGCCAAGCGGCCGAAGCGCGTGGTGCTGGTGACCGAATGCTCGATGAGCGACAACGTCGCGGTCGAGTATCCGGACGTCTCCTTCGTGCGGCCGTGCAATCTTTGTCCGCACATGAAGCGGATCACACTGCCGAAGATCCTCCATTCGCTGGAGACGCTGACGACGGAAGTCTTCGTCGATCCGTTCATCGCGGCGCGCGCGAAAGCCGCGGTCGAAGCGATGCTGCGAGTGAAGCCGAAAGCGGCGCGGGTTCAGCGCCGCGCCGCGTGAGGCCCCCGATGGAAGACAGAGCCAGGATCGTTCCCCTGCCCTCGCGCGTTGCTCCGAGAGAGGACGTGGCGCAGCCGCTGGCGCTGGCGTTCGCCACTCCGCCCTCCCCGCTCCTGATCGAAGGGGTGGTGCGTTCGGCGCTCGCCGAGGATCTGGGGCGCGCGGGCGACATCACCACCGATGCGACCATCCCTGCCGGTGAGACCGCGCGCGCGGTGATCGCCGCGCGCGAGGCCGGCGTGGTCTCCGGCCTGATCGCCGCCGACCTCGCGTTCAAGCTGGTGAGCCCGGACGTGCATCTGACGCCGCGCGCACCTGACGGCAGCGAGGTCACGGCAGGCAGCGTCATCGCCGAGCTCGAAGGGCCGGCGCGCGCGCTGCTGACGGGCGAACGGGTGGCGCTGAATTTTCTGGTCCATCTCTCGGGCGTGGCGACGGCGACGCAGCGTCTGGTGAAGAGCGTCGCGGGCACGAAGGCGCGCATCATCTGCACGCGCAAGACCCTACCCGGACTGCGCGTGCTGCAGAAATACGCGGTGCGCTGCGGCGGCGGGTTCAATCACCGCTTCGGCTTGGATGACGCGGTGCTGATCAAGGACAACCACATTGCCGCAGCCGGCGGCGTCGCGGCGTCGATAAGAGCGCTGCGCGGCCGGCTCGGGCCGATGGTCAAGATCGAGGTCGAAGTGGACACCCTGGCGCAACTCGAAGAAGCGCTGGCGGCGGGCGCCGAAGCGATCCTGCTCGACAACATGCCGCCCGAGATGATGAAGCACGCGGTCGTGATCACCAACGGCCGCGCGACGCTGGAGGCTTCCGGCGGCGTGACGC
>Ga0137427_10001050_pt1 | contig 12939 bp, 7 predicted proteins | sample EasRivERMZT700_2_FD_102309 | JGI IMG/M metagenome (GOLD analysis project Ga0137427, IMG submission 102309) | Soil microbial communities from meander-bound floodplain in the East River, Colorado, USA - East River MetaG ERMZT700_2 | ecosystem: Environmental > Terrestrial > Soil > Floodplain ...
CAATCTCGACACGCTGTACGCGGCGGGCGCACGCTGCATTCAGCTCACCTACAACGAGCACAACCTCCTCGGCGACGGCTGCACGCAGAAGGTCGACGGTGGCCTTTCGCCGTTCGGCGTCTCCGTCGTCCGGCGCATGAACCAGCTCGGCATCGTCGTCGACCTCTCGCATTGCGGGTTGAAGACCAGCCGTGACGGCATCGCGGCGAGCCAGCGGCCGCCGACCTTCACGCACACGATGTGCATGGCGCTTCACAATCACATCCGCGCGAAGCCCGACGATCTCCTCAAGGCGGTCGCCGACAAGGGCGGCATGAACGGCATGGTCACGCTCGGGTACTTCGTCGGCCCGACCGCGGAGACCAGCCTTGACGACTACTTGCGGCACATCGATCACGCCGTGAAGGTGTCAGGGATCGATCACGTCGGGATCTCGTCCGACTACTCGATTCGCGGCATCGGCGCGACGCGGACGCGAGAGAACTGGTACGTCCCGCGGCTCTCGAGTTTCCCGCCCGAGTACAACGTGCGCTGGCCGCCGTGGGTCGCCGATCTCGACCCGCCCGACCGGTTTCGCAACATCACGCGCGGCCTCGTGAAACGTGGGTACAAGACCGGGGACGTCGAGAAGGTCCTCGGCGGCAACTGGGTGCGGTACTTCAGCGAGATCCTCCGGTAGCCGCGGGGACCTGTTTCACGGTCAGCGCCAGCGTGATCGTCTCGCCTTCGCGCGCCTGAATGCGATCGGCGAACGGAATCAGCTTATTGAAGAGCGTGCTGAGCTCCTCGTCATTAGCGAAGAACGTCAGGCGGCCGTTGATGGCGTAGACGTAACCCTCCCGATGGAACCGACCCTGCTTAGGATCTCTCTTGAACACGATGCGGTCGTGGCTGACGGCGATCAGCCAGTACTCACCAGCGCGCGGCATCGGCACGCTGTAACGGCCATCGGGCGCCGCAGTCACTCGGACGCGGCGGCTCGAGTCGCCGTAGTCAAACCAGTGAGATGCATCGACGGAGAACAGCAGCACGTCGGCATCCGTCGCCAGCTTCCCGGCCGCTGTCTGTACGGCGCCCTCGATGGCGCCCGGGCGATCGGTGAAATTGACCACGACGCCATGGAGATCGGACCGCACGTCGATGGGGGTCTCCGAAACATCACGGCCTTGATACGTCACGCTCTTGACCGTCCATCCAGCCGGCCCGGAAATGCGGATGGTGTAACGGCCTGGGCTGATGTACGGGGTCGTAAAGCCGCCATCCGGCTCGAAGGCGCCGTTCGTACCGCGCCGTGTCTCGGCTCTGAGATAGAGGCCGATCCGTGACAGCTGGGAATCCGAGAGCCGCGTCGGTACGCTTTCGAACTCGGCGTGCCCGGTGACTTGCACGCCGTCGGTGCCGTCGAAAGCCCAAGGCCGCCGCGCCGTGGCCTCGAGCACACCGAGGGTGACCGTCGAGAGCAGGATCACCGCGGCGACCCAGCCGACCTGTCTGCGGATCGCGCGGGCGCTGCGTTCGGCGTTACGGTGGTTCACCATCGCGTAGCGCAGCAACAGGCCGACGACGATCACCGCGGCGACCAGCGCGACCCCGATCGCGATCCCCTGAGCGGTGTCCATGCTGATCAGGCGTCGCCATGGCGCCGTGCGGAGCAACGGGTAGGTCACCTCTGTCACGGTACGGCCCAGCGAATCGAGCAGGAAGAGCGCGATGCCCCCGGCGAAGCTGACGCCGACCGACGCGACGAGCGCGCGCAGTCCGCTCGGCGACAGTGACGAAACATAGAGGCTGACGATCGCCATCGCTCCCACCACGGGGATGACCTCGACATCCATCGTGTCGTCGGTGCCGAGCCCGGGCGTGACTGATTCGAGGAGCCAGGGCAAACCCAGGCCGAGACCAAACGCCAAGATCAGCACGACCGCCGTCTTGACCGTCCACTGGCGCCACATCGCAACCGGCAACAGCTGCTGCCACTGTGCGACGCCAATCTGGCGTTCTTCAGCGCTCGCGAAGGATCCGACGAGCAGCGCCACCGTGCCGCCGTAGACCACGGTGAACGTCGACAGCGGGAGCTGCAACGGCACTGGCACGTACGGCCGAGACACCGCCATCACGTACCACGCGGCCACATAGAGGAGCGTGATCGCCAGCAAAATGGAATGAAGATGCAGCTCCTTGAGGACCAGGCTCCGCATCCAGTGCCGGCGCTGAGGCGCCGGCAGGCGGACCGAAGTTCGGTCCGCCCTACGTACGTCACGTGCATCGCGTGACCACCGGCGCGGTAACGAGATGCCGAGCGGGCCCGCGCCCGGCTGCAGTCGGCTGAAGGTCACCCAGCTTCCAATCGCGCCGATGGCGCACACGGCGAGCACACCGCGCCATCCGACCATCGCGCTCGCGGTGGCCATCGACGAGGCGTGCGCCGGAAGGAAGAACCGAGCGATCGCCAGCAGCTCACTCGCCACCCACATCGTCGAGAGCACGGCAACAGCGAATACCGCGCCCGCCAGCGGACTGCGCGCGATCATCGTGAACCACGGCGCAAGGCAGAGCCCGGACAGGAGCGGCAGCATCTGGGCCAACCGGATATCGAACTCGGTCCGGACCGGCATGTTGCGCGCGGCGAGCCACACCTCCGACAGACTTTCGCGTCTCACGCCCCAGAGCCATGCCACCAGATGCAGTCCCGCAAGCATCAGCGCCAGGACCACGAACTTCACCGCCAGGATCTGCCGGCGCGACACCGGCATCGACATCAGCGTCGACATCGTGCGATGGCTGTACTCGTGCCCGACGCTGAGCGCGCCGAGCAGCGTGGGCCGAGCAGGTAGGCGGCGAAGCCACCGGCCGGTCCGAAGGCCATCCGGGCGGCGACCATCGCGACGGCACACCAGATCCATGTGGACGCCAGCGCCAGCACGTCCTTGCGCGCCGCATGCGCCCACCAGCGCGGCATCGTCATGCCACCGCCCCTTCCGGCTCGAGCGTCGTGACGAAGATCTCCTCCAGCGACAGGGCTTCGGTCGAGACCGACTCGGGTGAATAGGTCTTCAGACGCGCCAGGACGTCCCGCGAGTTGCCGTTGACGACGACCTCAACCTCGCGGCCACGGTGCCTGACGACTTTCGCGCCGGCAAGTTCGAGCGCCGGCGGCTCACCGGCAAAGCGGGCGTACACCTTCTGGTACCGCTCGCGCGCCGTGTCGGCGTCGAGCGTGAGCACGCTGCGCCCGTGGTCGATGATCGTGAACTCGTCGATGAGGCCCTCGAACTCTGAGATGAGATGTGTCGAGACGAAGACCGTGCGTTCACCCGGCGCGGCGTCCTGATAGGCGCCGATCACGGTGCGAATGAACTCGCGCCGCACGATGGGATCGAGGCCGGACGTCGGCTCGTCGAGCACCAGCAGATCCGGCTCGGCCGCAATCGCGGTGATGAGGCCCAGCTGTGTGCGCTGCCCTTTCGAGAGATGGCTCGTCTTCTGCCGGAGGTCGAGCCGGAACTGATCGACCAGCGCGCGCTCGATGTCACGGTTCCATCGCTGCCGGAACGACGCGAAGTAGTCGAGCGTGTCGCGCACGGTCATCCACGGGTAGAATGCGACCACGTCCGGGACGTAGGCGAGGCGCGATTTCACGGCGACCTCGTGCCGCGCCGGGTCCTGGCCGAACAGCCGGACGCTCCCGCTCGTCGGCCGCACCAGATTCAACAGGCACTTGATCGTCGTCGTCTTGCCCGCGCCGTTGCGGCCGAAGAAGCCGTAGCAGCGCCCGGGCTCGACGCGGAGGTCGAGGCCATTCACCGCGTCGGTGTGACCGAACCGGCGCACGAGGCCCGAGGTCTCGATGATCGGTTGTGAGGTGCTCATGGGCTATACCGTCTCCGCGGCACGCGTGCGCTTGTTCGCGAACGCGTCGAATCGTGATTCGGCGAGCTTGAGGAACGCCGACCGCTCGACTTGCAGGTGGTGCGCTTGCACGACGGCCTGGTCGATCTCTTCGGTGAGGAGCTTGAGGCGCACGTCCTTGCGGAACGGCGACGGGTGCGCCTTGATGAAGCAGCCCTTCCCCGCAATCGTCTCGATGACGCCCTGACTCTCGAGCTCGGCGTACGCCTTCGCGACGGTGTTGCGGTTGACGCGCAGCTCCTCGGCGAGCGGGCGGATGGAGGGCAGCGGCTCGCCGTCGGCCGCCGAGCCGGACGCGGCCGCGGCCTTCACTTGATCGACGAGCTGCAGGTACACGGGCTTGCCCGCTTTGAAGTTCAGCTGAAAACGCATGGCGTAACTGTCCTATGACACTATGACAGTACCGCCGGGGTCCGTCAACCGGCGGCTGCGCCTTTTTGCACAGAAACCGCTACCATCGGGCGAGGCCTCTCGATGCGCGCAATCCTGGCTGCCACGTTCATCTCCCTGCTCGCCGCTGCCGCGCTCGCCGCGCAGCAGCCGACGTTCCGCTCGCGCGTGGACACCGTCAACGTCCACGTCACCGTCCGCGACGCCAACGGCCGGCTCGTGCCCGATCTATCGAAGGACGATTTCGAGCTGTACGACGCGGGCAAGCGCCGCGAGATTGGGCTGTTCTCGGGCGACATCCAGCCCATCGCGATCTCCCTCCTCCTCGACCGGAGCGGCAGCACATCCGGACACTCCAGCAGGATTCTCGACGCTGCGGAAGCGTTCATGGGGGAGCTCCGGGACGATGATCGCGGCGCGGTGCACACACTCGAATACGAGTGCCAGTCGCTGACCGTCGAGAAGTCGCAGCTGTACCGGACGCTCAGGTCGCTCATTCCGATGGACCTGCAGTCGCCGGTCTGGTCCAGCTTGGATCGGACGATGTCATCGATGGCCGACGTGCCGGGCCGGCGCGCGATTCTGCTCTTCTCAGACGGCGATGACTCGGGGCCCGGAGTTCCGTTGCCGAGCTCGAGTTTCCCGGCGCTCGAGACCTCCACGTGCCGTCGCTGGACGACGCACAGCACGGCGAACTTCGACGATGCGCTCAGGCGCGCGCAGCGTGACGGCGTCATGATTTACACCGTCAGCGTCGAGAACTCCATCGGCAGGTCCAAGGACGATGACCTCCGCGCCATCGCGCAGAAAAGCGGCGGCGAACGCTACCGGCTCAAGGATCCGGCCGAGCTCACCGCCGCCTTCAAGCGAATTGCCGAGGAATTGCACCATCAATACCTGCTCGGTTTCGTGCCTGCCGTCTACGACGGCAAGGTCCACGAGATCGAGGTCCGCGTGAAGCGTCCAGGGCTGACCGTGCGGGCGCGCAAGAGCTACGTCGCGGATCGCAGCGACCCGGCGGCGATTCGATGAGGGATGGGCTTCACACTTCTTCACACCACCCGCCAATCTGATTACAGGTCCTTCACGACAGTTCCGTCCGTCCCCGTAACTCACTGAGGGCCGCCGTCCCGCGATAGGACTCTGACGATTCCGTGTCCGCGCGCGCGCCTCTGACGAAAATGGCATCGCCCTCGATCGTTGCAACTCGTTGCGTTCGTTTACCCTTGTGGGTGGAGGGCATTCGCTTGTTACACAAACGATTGCTGGCAGTCACGATCGTCATCGGATCGCTCGCGGGAACGGCCGTCCCGGTGTTCACCCAGTCGGCGTCCGCGGTCTTCCGGGCGAGCACGGACGTCGTCCTGCTCCACGTCACCGTCACGGGCCGGGCGGGCCGCCACGTCGAGGACCTCACGGCGGAGGACTTCGTGGTCCTCGAGGACGGGGTGCCGCAGCAGGTCTCGATGGTGTCGAAGGCCGAGGAGCCGCTGGCGCTGTCCTTGTTGCTCGACACGAGCGGCAGCATGGACGAGAGCATCGGCCTCGCCCAGCGCGCCGCGATCCAGTTCACCGAACGGCTGCGGCCCTCCGACCTGGCGCAAGTCGTGGCGTTCAACCAGCACGTCCGGGTCATACAGCCGTTCACGTCGAACCCGGCTGAAGTGGCGGCGGCGATCCGCCAGACGACGGTCCAGGGCACGACGGCGCTGTATGCGGCGCTGCAGACGTCGTTGCGGGAGCTCGGCACCGTGCGCGCGACGCACGGCATTCGCCGTGGCGCGATCGTGCTGCTCTCGGACGGCGAGGATACGTCGAGCGCGGTCAGCTTCGACGAAGTGTTCGAGCTGGCGCGCCGTTCCAACGTCAGCATCTATCCGATTGGGTTGAACGTGCGGACGAAGGTCGACGGCCGCACGATGAATCCCGCGCCTGGGATCCTGCAGAAGTTTGCCGACGTGACGGGCGGCCGCGCGATTTTCGTGGACCGCGCGGACCAGCTCTCACGCGTCTACGACCAGGTCGCCGACGAGCTTGCCAGCCAGTACACGCTGGCGTACACGCCGCGGTCCTCGAACGACGGCAAGTGGCACAACGTCACCGTGCAGGTCGACCGCACGAACGTGGCCGCGCGGACACGGGCTGGATATCTGGCGACGCAGTAGTTTCCGAGGGTTCCGAGGGTTCCGAGGGTTCCGAGGGTTCCGGGGGTTCCGAGGGTTCCGGGGGTTCCGAAGGTTCCGAAGGTTCCACAGGTTCCGGGGGTTCCGCGGACGGTGCGCAGAGTGCCGTACTCGCGAACCTCCGGAACCCCGGAACCTGCGGAACCTACGGAACCCCGAAACCCTTTCGATATGCTGTGGGCCGATGTCCTCCGTCGCCCACCCCCCTCGCCTGTCGGCCGACGATGCCGCACGGCTCTCCGCCGACCTGTTCGGCGTGGCGGGGCCCGTGTCGCCGCTGCCGAGTGAGCGCGATCAGAACTTCCTGGTCCGGGCGGAGGGCGGGCGTTACGTCCTGAAAATCGCGAACGCCGGCGAGCCGCGCGCGATGCTCGAGGCCGAGAACGCCGTGATGCGCCACCTGGCGGCGACGGCGCTCGTGCCGGCCGTGATCAGCACTCAATCCGGCGAGGAGATGGGCCGATCCGGCGATCACTTCGTCCGGCTCATCAGCGGGCTCGGCGGTGTGCCGATGGGCGCCGTCGCGCGTCATAGCGATGCCTTGCTGGCCGATCTCGGCCGCGCCGTCGGCACGATCGATCGCGCGCTCGCCACGTTCGATCATCCAGCGCTCCATCGCGCATTCCACTGGGATCTCGCCGGCGCCGCCGCGGCCGTGCGCGCGCACCTTGCAGGTTCCCCCGGTCCGGCGATGCGCGCCTCGCTGACGGCGTTGCTCGCGGTGTACGAGCAGACCGTGGCCCCGCGCCTTCCGGCACTTCGCCAGAGCGTCATTCACGGCGACGTCAACGACTACAACGTGCTCGTCGACCCGCGCGCTGAGCGCGTGACGGGCATCGTGGACTTCGGCGACATGGTGTTCAGCCACACTGTGAACGACGCCGCCATCGCGATGGCCTACGCGGCGCTCGGCAAGCCGGATCCACTGGCGGCCGCGGGCGAGGTACTGCGTGGCTACCACGCCGAGTACCCGCTCACGGACGATGAGATTGCGGCGGTGTTTGGCTTGATGGGGTTACGGCTATGCCTCAGCGTCTCGGTCGCGGCCACGCAACAGGCCGAGCGGCCAGACGACGAGTACCTCGGTATCAGCCAGCGACCCATCCGCGAGACGTTACCGAAGCTCGCCGCAATTCATCCGCGTCTGGCCCACTACCGGCTGCGAGATGCGTGCGGGCTGCCGCCGGTGCCGCGCGCGCCCAAGGTCGTCGAGTGGCTGCGGCGGCATGCCGGCAGCTTCGCCTCGATCACCGGACACAACTTGCGTACGGCGCCGATCCTCGGCCTCGATCTCAGCGCCGGCAGCACGCTCGTCGGCAGCAACCCTCGCGACAACGAGGCCGGGCCGCTTGGCGAACGCGTGTTCGGGGCCATCCACGAGGCAGGTGCCGTGATGGGCGCCGGCGGCTACGACGAGGCCCGCCTCATCTACGCGGCGGACGCTTATGCCGGCGGCGCGGTGACCGATGAACGCCGCACCATTCACATCGGCATCGACCTCACATTGCCGGCGGGTTCACCGATCTATGCGCCGCTCGAAGGCGTGGTGCATGGCTTCGAGGACGCGACGGCGCGGCTCGACTACGGTCCGGTGATCGTGCTGCGGCACGACGTTCCTGGCCCGGAGCCGCTGACCTTCTACACCCTCTACGGACATCTCGATCGCGAGTCGGTCGAGCGGCTGACCGCCGGCCGGCGTTTCGTGGCCGGCGAGCGCCTGGGCGCCGTCGGCGCGCCGCCCGAGAACGGCGACTGGTGGCCGCACCTGCACTTTCAAATCATCACGGACATGCTCGATGTGCCGTGCAACGTCAACGGCGTCGCGCTCTCGAGTCAGCGCAACACGTGGCGCAGTCTTTCGCCGGATCCGAACGTGATTCTCTGCATTCCGGCCGAGCGGCTGGCCCGCCGTCCGTCGACGGCGTCGCTCCTCACCGAGCGCCGCCAGCGTCTTGGCCGCAACCTCGGCCTGTCGTACGGCGATCAACCGCTGCACGCCGTCCGCGGCTGGATGCAGTACCTCTTCGACGACACCGGCCGCGCCTACATCGACGCGTACAACAACGTCCCGCACGTCGGGCACTCGCACCCGGACGTCACGCGCGCGGTGGCGGCGCAGCTCGCGACGCTGAACACCAACACGCGGTACCTCCAGGACGTCGTGCTCGAGTACGCCGCCGAGCTCACGGCGCGATTCCCGCCGTCGCTCCGCGTGTGCTTCTTCACGACGTCGGGCAGCGAGGCGAACGAGCTCGCGCTGCGGCTCGCACGCTCCTATTCCACACGGCGCGACCTCATCGTGATGGAGGCCGCCTACCACGGCCACACGAACACGATGATCGACGTGAGTCCGTACAAACACGCCGGGCCTGGCGGGCGCGGCGCGCCGGACTGGGTGCACGTGTCGCCGATCCCGGATGTGTATCGTGGCCCGCACAAAGCCGGCGATCCCGAGGCCGGAGCGAAATACGCGCGAGACGTGAGCAAAGTGATCGACCACGTCCAGAGCCTCGGCGCCGAACGAGGGCTCTGCGCCTACCTGGCCGAGACCTGTCCGAGCGTCGGCGGCCAGATCTTCATGCCGCCGGGTTTCCTGCCCGAGGTCTACCGGCTCGTGCGCGACGCCGGCGGCGTGTGCATTGCCGATGAAGTGCAGACCGGGTTCGGCCGGATCGGTACGCACTTCTGGGCGTTCGAACAACATGCCGTCGTCCCGGACATCGTCGTCCTGGGCAAGCCGATCGCGAACGGCTATCCGATGGGCGCGGTCGTCACGACGACGGAGATTGCCGAGAGCTTCGACAACGGGATGGAGTTCTTCAGCACGTTCGGCGGCAGCACGGCGGCGTGCGCGGCCGGGCTCGCGACGCTGCGGGCGACGGTCGACGCCGACTTGCCGGCGCACGCGCTGAACGTGGGCGCACATCTCCTGGCGGGACTCAGGCAGCTGCAATCGCGTCACGAGCTCATCGGTGACGTGCGCGGCTCCGGGCTCTTCATCGGTGTGGAGCTCGTCACGAACCGCACCACGCTCGCACCGGCCACGGCGGACGCCACCGCCATCGTCACGCGCATGCGCGAGCTCGGCGTGCTCACCGGCACCGACGGTCCGCATCACAACGTCATCAAGATCCGCGGGCCGATGCCCCTCACGACGAGCGACGCGGATTGCATCGTCCGGGCGCTCGACCAGGCGCTGCGGGAATACCTGCTACCTAACTAAGACACCCGCCCCGCGTTTTCTTGGGAACTCGGCTGTTCCGCCACTGATCGCCGCTCGGGCATCAGATGGTATTGGCCTTGCAGTAGTGCCCACCGCTGGAGGTCTTCCATGGCCATTTGGTGGGTCGCCTCCGCAGCGCGACGAACGTTCGCGGGTGCGGCAGTTCTCTCCGTCGTCTTCGCGATCGCTGCTCCGGCGAGCGCGCAGTTCGGGCAAAACAAAGTTCAGCACGAAAAGTTCAACTTCCAGGTCATCAAGACCGACCACTTCGACATCTACTACTACCCGGAAGAAGCCAAGCCCGCGCAGGACGTCGCGCGAATGGCCGAGCGCTGGTACACGCGCATCTCGCAGGTGCTCGGCACCGGCCTCACCGGACGCCAGCCGATCATCCTGTACGCGAGTCATCCTCACTTCGCACAGACCAACGTCATCGAGGGATTCATCGAGGAGGGCGTCGGCGGTGTCACCGAGGGCCTGATGCGGCGCATCACGATGCCGCTCGGCGCGACGCTCGGCGAAACCGATCACGTGCTCGGTCACGAGCTCGTGCACGCGTTTCAGTACGACATGCTCGGGCTCACCGGCGGTGCGCTGCCGCTGTGGTTCATCGAGGGCATGGCGGAATACATCTCGGTGGGGCCGCGTGACGTGCAGACCTCGATGTTCCTCCGCGACGCGGTGATCCAAGAACGCGTGCCGAAGATCAACCAGCTCGACAACCCGCGCTACTTTCCGTACCGATTCGGGCACGCGTTCTGGGCGTACCTGGGCGGCCGGTTCGGCGACGACATCGTCGGCCGGGTGCTGAGGGGCGTCGCCATCGAAGGCGGACCCGTGGCGGGCGATCCGTTGCTCGCGATCGAAGCCGAGACCGGCGAGAAGATTGACGTGCTGTCCGAGGCGTGGCGTGAAGCCATTCTGGCCGCGGCCACGCCAACGCTGCAGCGCGCGTCACAACCCGACGACGCACGCATCGTCAACGAACGGACCGGCAGCGGCTCGCTGAATGTCGGGCCGGCGCTCAGCCCGGACGGCTCGCGCGTCGCGTTTCTGTCCGAGCGCGATCGCCTGTCGATCGACCTCTTTGTTGCCGACGCGAAGACCGGCAAAGTCATCACCAAACTGATCAATACCGCCGCCGATCCGCACTTCGACAGCCTGCAGTTTCTGGCGTCTGCGGGAGCGTGGGACCCGGAGGGCCGTCAGCTCGCGCTCGGCACCGTGCGAAACGGCCGGCCGGTGCTGGCCATCCTCGACGTCGAGAAGAAGATCTTGCCGAGAGAGATCGAGTTCAAGGATCTCGGCGAAATCTTCCAGCCGGCGTGGTCGCCCGACGGCACGCGCATCGCCTTCACGGCCCAGGCCGGCGGCGTGACCGATCTGTTCGTCTACGATCTCAACGCCGGCGCCTTACGGCGCCTCACGAACGACGCGTTCGCCGATCTCCAACCCAACTGGTCGCACGATGCGAAGGCGCTCGTTTTCACGACGGATCGCTTCACGTCGGATGCGGCGATGCTGTCGTTCAAGGGCTACCGGCTCGCGACCATTTCCACCGACGGCGGAGACGTCACGCCACTCGAGGTCCCGCTCGAAGGAAATGTCACCAACCCGCAGTGGGCCGCCAACGGCTCGCTGCTGTTCTTCCTGTCCGACCACGGCGGGCGGCAGAACGCCTATCGCATGGATCTCTCGACGCGCGAGGTCACGATGCTGACGAACGTCGCGACCGGCACGGCCGGCATCACGCCGCTCAGCCCCGCGCTGTCGGTGTCCAAGCGCGGCGACGTCGCCGCCGTGACCCTGTTCCGTGCCGGCGGATTCGACCTCGCCATCATCCCGGCCAACATCACCAAGCCGGTGGCGGCTGACGGCGTTGACGCGGCGCTGCTGCCGCCGGTGTCCCGGCCCGAGAGCGCCATCGCGCAGCTGTTGAGCCATCCAGCGGAAGGGCTGACGGAGCGCCGGGCCGTCGACCCGGAACCGTCTCCGTCGGGCCTGCACCTCGTGGCGATCGGTCCGCAGGTCGGGCTGTCGACGACGAACCGGTTCGGGTCGTACGTGAGCGGCGCCGTCTCGTTTCTGTTCAGCGACACCCTCGGCAATCACCTGCTCAGCGCCGGGTTCGGCGTGAACGGCGGCGTGAGCGACATCTTCACGCAGGTGCAGTACCTCAACCGCACGTCGCGCTGGAACTGGGGTGTGTTCGCCGAACGTCTGCCGTTCGTGAGCGGCACGGCGTCGCAGGTCGTCACGACGCAGAACGGCCGGCCCGTGCTGATCGATCAAGTCGAGTTGTTCAGGCAGACGGACACTCGCGCCGGCGGCACGGTGGCCTATCCGTTCAGCCGCGCGACACGCGTGGAATTCGGATCGAGCTATCAGAACATCAACTTCTCGAGTGAAGTCCAGAGGGACACGTACGACCTGAGCACCGGCGCACAACTCTCGAGCGAGACCGTCAACCAGCAAGCGGCCTCGGCGCTGAACCTCTATGACGTGTCCGCGGCGGTCGTGCGGGACACCGCCGTGCTCGGGCCGACGAGCCCGCTGCGCGGCGAGCGCGCACGCGTTGAGGTCGCGCCGACGTTCGGCGATCTCGATCTCGTGAACTTGACGATCGACTACCGGAAGTACGTCATGCCCGTCCGGCCCGTGACGCTCGCCGGCCGCGCCATGCACGTCGGCCGCTACGGACGCAGCAGCGAGAACAGCCTGCTGGTTCCGCTGTTCCTTGGCTACCCGACGCTGATCCGTGGATACGACGCCAACTCGTTCGAGGCGCGCGAATGCACGCCGACGCTGAACGGATCCTGCCCGGAGTTCGATCGGCTGTTCGGCAGCCGGATCATGGTGTTCAACGGCGAAGTGCGCGCGCCACTCGTCGGGCTGTTCACGGGCAAGATCAACTACGGCGCGGTGCCGGCGGAGATCTTCGGCTTCGCCGAAACCGGCTTCGCGTGGACGGCTGGCGTCATGCCGTCCTCCGCGAGCAACTGGATCACGAGCGCCGGCGTCGGCATTCGCGTGAACATGTTCGGTTTCGCCATCGCCGAGTTCAACGCGGTGAGGCCGTTCGATCGGCCGCTCAAGCGGTGGACGTTCGTGTTCAATCTGAGACCAGGATTCTAGGAATTGGGAGATTAGGAGATTAGGAGATTAGGAGATTTACCTCTCTGAATCTCCCAATCTCCAAATCTCCCAGTCTCCAAATCTCCAAATCTCCAAATC
>Ga0137427_10001051_pt1 | contig 12937 bp, 5 predicted proteins | sample EasRivERMZT700_2_FD_102309 | JGI IMG/M metagenome (GOLD analysis project Ga0137427, IMG submission 102309) | Soil microbial communities from meander-bound floodplain in the East River, Colorado, USA - East River MetaG ERMZT700_2 | ecosystem: Environmental > Terrestrial > Soil > Floodplain ...
ATGCACCCGCGCCAAACGTCAGCTTTGCATGGTTCCCGGCAGCGACGATCGTTCCACCGGTGGCGCCGATCGCGCCGACTCCTTCGCGTAGAGAAACGGACAGCTTTGAGCCTGGCTTGCCCGTGAGCCGCACTTCTATGCTGTTTGCCGTCGAAAGGCTCACGCCAATGCGAACGCTGCGCGGTCCGGTCTGGGCATTCGATCGATAGTCAAGCACAATAGCGCCATTTAGGGTGACGCGAGCGTCGGCTCCTTGCGATGCTAGGTCATCGAGCTCTAGGTAGTATGTGGCCGCCGGATCGGCAGAGAACGAGAGTCGTTCCTGCTTCGGTGAGCCGGTCGCGCGAAGGTATGTGATCGGCCCTACGATGCATTCGTCGCATTGCGACGCCGCGGATGCGGCGCCGGCGGCTGTTGGCCCGGGCTCGCGAATCAAGCCCACTGGCTGATGGTCGCATGCGTCGACCAGCCATGCACACGCGACAAGCGCCACGCTCCTGATGGCTGGCACGTTCCACGTCGGGCGGAAACGACGTGAGCGATTTCGTGGGTTCACCAGATCTCCAATTCCGTCCATGTGGCCTCCTGCGGCTGGATGCGCGGCTGCGAGCCACGTCACGACCTGTTAGAAGAGTCATTCTGATCGAGAACGCATTTCAGGTTCTCGCGAGTACAAGAACGCGCAGACCTCAGAGAAGACCTCTGCGGGGCCGAGCCTTGCAAGCGCTCTTGCATAGCGATATGATTGCCGATCCGACCCACCCGGCGGCGCAAGGCGAGCTGCGACTGGGAGTGCGTGTTGTCTAATCCCAAGGACACACAACCACCGCTCCGTCAGAACATCGTCATTCGCTCATGGCCGCCACCTCGTTAGAGGGTCCTGACGCGCCGCTGACGCTCACCACGCTCGGCGCGGCATCTTTAGTCGTCCCCGTTAATGGCGACGCCCCGATCTTCATCGGCCCGGGCAAACCGATCGCGCTCCTCTCTTACCTGAGCGCCGCTCCCGGCCGTACCGCCACCCGTGAGCACCTCATCGACCTCCTCTGGGCGGACGTCGACCCCGATGACGGCCGGCACGCCCTCCGCCAAACCGTCTGGTACATCCGCCAACGCGTCCACGCCGACGTGTTGAGCGCCACCCGCGACTCCGTCACCATCGACGACTCTATCGACAGCGATCGTCAGCAATTCCTTCACGCCGTTCAGCGGCAGGACCACGAGGCTGCCGTCGCGCTATACCAGGGCGATTTCCTTCCCAGCATCGCCCTCCCCGGTGGACTGGAGTTCGAACACTGGGTCGATCTCGAGCGTCAACGGTTGCGTGCCGCCTTCCTTCGCTGCGGCGAAGCCGTGGCACGGCGATGGCTCGCAGCCGGCCGTGTTCGCGACGCGGTGGCGCTCGGCCGACGGATGCGCGACGCCGACCCGTCTATTGAAGGGAGTTGGCGGATTCTGCTCGATTCCTTGCTGAGCGCAAACGATCCGGTCAGCGCCGCGACCGAGGCCGACGCGCTCGCGAAGTGGCTCGACGCCGACGGACGCGAACCGGAACCGGCCACCCGCGCGATGCTCCGCTCCGCTCACTCGGCGTCGGCCGAGACCGCGCCGAGCGGCAAGCCACGCGCGATCACGACAGAGCTCGTGGGGCGGGCAGCAGAGTTCTCTGCATTGGTGGGCGCTTGGGACGAAGCGCGGGCACACGGCGCCCGGCACATCCACCTCGTCGCGCCGGCGGGAGTGGGGAAGACGCGACTGGTGACGGACTTTATCGCCCGCTTGCGCGCGCGCCGCGCGCGGATCGCGTTCATTGCCGCCCACCCCGGTGATCGCGCCATCCAGTGCGCCTCGCTCGGCGACATCGCCACGGCACTGTGCGGCCTATCCGGCGCCGCGGCCATCTCGCACGGCGCGGCGCGGGTTATGGTCGCACTCCATCCAGCTCTTTCATCGACCTTCGCCGCCGAGCCGGATACTGCGCAGGGCGACGAGGCGATCAGGCGTCGCACGATCGCGCTCCAAGAGGTCGTCGCCGCGGTGTGTGACGAAGGCCTTGTCGCTCTCGTGGTCGACGACGTCCATTGGATGGACGACGGCTCGCGCCGCATCCTTATGAGCATGTTGCAAAGGCTTCGCGAGGAGCGGCTGCTCGTCGTTACGACGAGCCGGCCGCGCTATCCGTTCAGCGGGCCGCCGCACATGCGGCAGCTTGATCTCGCGCCGCTGTCTCCGGCACAGGTGGCCGCTCTGGTGGCCACCCTTGGTACGCTCCCGCGGGATGCGTGGGCGACGCGGTTCGCCGATAACCTTCATGCTGCGACCGGCGGAACCCCGCTCTTGTTGCTCGAGACACTACAGCTGCTGACGGAGCGGCGGGTCGTGACACTCGATGGATCGGCGTGGTCGGTGCACGACGAGACTGCGCTGCGCGAGGTCTTCGCGAATGGAGGTGCGCTCCGCATGCGGCTGGCGCGCCTTGCGGATGCCGAGAGGCGTGCTCTTGTCTTGCTCGCGGCGGCCGGCGTTCCCCTTACGAACGAAATCGTCGCTCAGACCGGGCAGGGCGCCTCGTTGGAGTTGCTCGAGCAGCGCGGACTGGTCGTGCGCGCGACCAACGCGTGGGAGCTCGCCCACGATGCCGTCGGTGAGCTTGTCGTGGACGTCGCGCCTGCCGAGGAGTTACGCGATGCGCATGCATGCATCGCGCGCGCGCATCTTCTCGCTGGGACAGCCGATCCGGCACCACTGTTCCGTGCGGGGCGGCATTTCGCGCTCGCTGGCGATTGGGCGTCGTTCGACCGCGCCTTCGTGCGATGGGTGGGAGTGCTGCGCCGCGAGGGCGAGGCGCGGTCGCCGCGTGCGCTTGCCGAGGATTTCGCCGGGCCCGACGCGGACGCGACGACACGGGCGGGACTCGTCCGCGCACTGCCGCTGCACCTTCGTTTCGCGCGGCGCCGGGTGGTTGGCGCCATCGCCGCGTCGTTTCTCGGTGCGCTGCTGCTCGCGGAGTTCAGCTTCTATACCCCGGTCGCGGCGCCTCCGAAGGAAGTGACGTTGCTGGCGATCTATGCCGACTCGGGGGCCGACACGTCCACGATTGTCCTGGATCTACGCCACGACGATCTCGCCCGACACAAGGTCCTACCCCTCACCGACGGGCGGCGCGCGAACATCCCAGTGCCTCCGTCGCTGTCCACGCGAGCGTCGAACATCAGCCCCGACGGCACAAGGTGGGCGTTCACACACGTCTACGCCGATTCCGGAGGAATCGACATCGGGGCGATGGACATGAAGTCCGGCCGGCTCCGGCGCATCACGACAGGCTCTAGCGACGACGAGTCGCCGACCTGGTCGCCGGACGGGAAGCAAATCGCGATGTCGACCGGCCGGTTTAACCCGCACCATTTCAGCGACATCGCGATCGTCGATTCGCTCACCGGCGCCGCGCGCCAGTTGACGAGCGGTGATGCCGTCGATGGGGCACCAAGTTGGAGTCCCGCGGGCCCGACGATTGCCTTCTCCCGCCGTCGCGCGGGCGGTGACTCGATTCGGCTCTGCACCATCGCCGTCGACGGATCGAACCTCGATTGCTTCGGCGATATCACGTACAGCTATACGCCCATCGGCTGGTACGATCACCAACGCGTCGTGGTCGCGGCGCACCGCGTGGGTTCGAGCATTGGTGGATTTGACATCGCACTCGCCGACATACGTACTCACGAGATTCAGCCGCTTCCGACGTCGCTGCAAGCGTTCTGGGGCCAGCTCAGCCCGGACGGACGATGGGTGCTGTGCCAATGCCGGGTGAGTGCCGCCGCCGTGCGGCGCTGGTACGTGTTTCCGATCGATCAACCCGACCTCGCGCGCGAAGTCGTGCGCGACGCGCTCCGCGACAAGGAGTTCTGGCTGTCATGGCTCGCGGCACCGCGGCAAGAGCGATTCGCCGCGGCGATTCGGATCGAGCCGCCGTCCGGCGGAATCCCCATGGGCGTCGCCACGCTGCTCGGGGCCACCGCGTTCGACACGGATGGCATGCCAGTTCCGGTGCCAGCGCTGAAGTGGGAAAGTCTGGACACGGCTCGCGCGACCATGGACGCACAAACGGGACGCATCGTCGCGAAAGGCACGGGTACGGTCCGAGTTCGAGTGTCCGCCGGTGGGTGGGTGTCGGGAGAAGCGATGCTTCGCATCGTGCCGGCCACGTGGAACGTTATGATCACGGAGCGGTGGAACGACGGGATCGACAAGACTTGGGTTCCGTACGGTGAACCGCGTCCCGCGATCGTATTCGAAACACGACTTGGCAATGCCCTCTTCCACAATGGCGACGGCAGCTTCTTGAGCGGCGTATACAGCGCGCGAAGCTTTGAGGGAGACGGAGGAATCGGCGTCGAGGTCGTCGCGAGCGCGCGAATCGACTCGCTGCAGTGGCAGAGTTTGAGCGTCGCCCTTCTCCCCGACATCGCACCCGACATCCTCGCGCGATGGGACCACAGAACTGACGAGAACCCGTTGGAACGGAGCGTCGGCGGTCCGAGGTGCCAGGTCGGGGTGCCGTACGGGGAGGGCCCGCAGAGCCTCGCCAGCATGGGCATCACGAGTCGTGATGCGCTGGCCCGGGTGCCGCTGCCGCCCGGACTCCGTACCGGCGCGTCCTTTCGAGCGCGTGTGCAGCTATTCCCCGATGGCCGATGCGGCGTGGCTATCGACGGACGTCAGGTCGCGCTCATCGGGGCGCCGGCGCGGGTGACGTCCCGTTATCGAGTGGTAGTATCGGGAAAATCCGAGTGGACGCGCATTCTCGTCGGCCGGCTCGATGTGTGGCAGGGGGTAAGGCGAGATGTCGACTGGCGATGAGACGCAGCAAACAACCGTTTCGCGCACCGGTCTTGCCCGGCGCGAAACATCGGTGATCGCAAATTAGGATTGTTGCAACTGAGCAACACTTGCTACCGGGGTCGCGCCGCCACATAATCTGGCCGCGCCACCGGTGTGCCGGCAACGCGGCGGCACTCACGTGATCCCACCCGACGTGACGCGGATAACCCATTCCGTTATTAGACCGTCTGAACAAGGAGCCTCGCAATGTTCTGCGTGATGGTGGCGGCCGACCGTAACCCGACGGGGGCAGCGTGGACAATCCCGCAGGTGTTTGAATTCATAGCGTTTCCCGCGGATCGCGATAGAGCAATCGAGGTCGTTGCCCTCATTGTTGCGACCAATGCCGGGACGACAGAGGCCAGTCTCCGCATTGTGCACCGGGGCGCCGTCGACATTGACATTGTCGACCCAAGCAAACCGATCTCGTTTCCAGAGTGTAACGCCGTCGAGCACCGTTTAAAAATTCAGGACGTTCTTTGGCGCCGTCTTCGCATCAATGAGGATCGCTGGGCGTTTCGCGCTCGGTTGGGATCGTACCGAATCGAAGAGAACTGGGTCCCTCTGAGACCGTCGGTGCCACGGGCAGCCCCCGCGCCGCGGCTAACAAACGTCTTCAACGACTCGCCCAGCAGCGTCCCCTTCACATGTGTGGACATTGACAACATCCCGCGCGGCGTATCTCTGCTCGCGCTACGGCTTGTCGTTCGAGGCGACGGGTATGATACGCTTATCGGTTCGAACCGATACGACGAGTTCGTCCTAAACGGGCCGCGCGCTGCCTTCTCGCGAATCAACGGCGTCGACCTTCCGCGATGGATCGCTCAGCGAGCCCCGTCGATCGACCAACGGCGTTTGGTGCTGAATGAATTCGACAGCCTTCGACGGAACTGGATTGGACCGCACTACCATGACATTTGGTTAGCCCAGGAACCGGTGGGCCGATCAACCAGGTACTCGTGTCAGAGCGATAACCTGGTGGAAGTTACCGATGAACTCTGCAATGCACGTGGTCTCATCCATTTTGTGACGGCATCAGAGGACTATGCCCTGGGCTTCACCTTCTTGAACGATGACGCGCGTCAGCCCGTCAGGGCGCCATCGTTTGCCGCGGCTGCGTACACAATCGGCAGCGAATCGCGCTCCGAAGCTGTACGGATAAGATAGCTGGCCGCGAGAACGCGCATGGGCCTTGATCGACCGTCAAGTCTTACGTTAGCGATTGCTGCGATGCAGCTCTTCGCTGACCAACGCCGAGTCATCAGTCAGCCGCAATTGCTCGCAATCCTGCGAGAGATCGAGGCTGAGTTTGAGGACACATCGTCCACTACTGCGTGCGATGGTCACGTGTGTCGACGGCCATCGCTCGAGGCCATGCGCGCCTTCAGCGCACTGAAGACGGATCCCGAGGTCATCCGCTGGCTCGCGAGCGACGACACTTTGCGGCAGAGCTTCCTTCAGGCAGAGGTACGGGCATGCCACGCGTTTTATGATGCATCCGCTTGCAAAGCAACCGCGACGCTGGACGACGGCTCTAAATTGACGCCGCCGACTTACGTGCAATGGCACCTCCGGACCGCCGACGATGTGGGCAAGAGAATGGCCCTGGAGCTGGCGAAAGGTATCGCCCGGCACTATGGAGGTTCGAAGAAAAGAAAGGATTCTTATGCGAAGATTCTCGATCTCGGCGTTACGATCGTCGCGGCGCGGACGCTCGCATCTGGCTGCGAACGTCGCCCGCTTCGAGAGCTATTGAACCGATTGCTGCTGTTCTGGCACGATGTTGTGGTTCACGCCAATGGAGAGCCCAGGGAGGATGCCGAGCTGACATTTTGCTTCCGGTGCGACTGGCTGGCGGACCTCTTGGTCACGCTGGAAATGCATACGTTCAACGACGAAGTTGTCGAGACGTGGCTCACACTGCTCAAGGCGCTGGCGGCTGACGGGTCGTCAACCTTGATGAAACCCCGGTGTCGAAGCAACCAAGAGTTCATCCCCAAGTATAGCCGCGTCAATGACCTGCATTCTGCCTGGCTCGACTCTGTCCCAACTCAAGATCGGTCACGCTTTCGCCTGGACGAAGCCTGTCAACTGCGCTCGCTGCTAGTGAATGATTCGCGTCGGCAGGCGGATCGCAAGCACCCGTCTCCGAATGCGCCATGCTCATGGCGCCTTAGCGGGGATACGGAGCGCACGGGTCACGTCATCGACATTGATGCTCAGACATGTGCGCATTTGCGCCTCGCCGGATCGTCGGAGGTTATTGGGTCGCTTTCAGAACGCGCTGAAGTGGAGATCGACTTGATCTATCGGGACGCCGTAGACTCAAGCAAGTCTGCTCTGACCAATCAGCGCGCGCGTGGAGCTGTGATTCGCAAATGCGCAGCTCGGGAGCACTCGCCGGACATCTGCGTGGTCGTGCGCTTGGTGGAAGCGGCCGTGCAAGCTGGGCCGTGGCGTGCGTACGTTGAGTCGCTGGGTTCCTAGCGCATGGCGAGCCAATGAGACCATTCCGATGGTTGCACATCTCAGATCTCTTCGTTCGGCAAATGCAACCCAGGTGGAGTGCGCCGATTCGCTGCATCTGCGAACAAGCGACGCCATTTGCCAACCTCGACGCAATTTTCGTGACTGGCAACGTTACAGCGGGTGGCAAGCCGGATGAGTACGACGAGGCCTCAGAGATTCTTAAGAAAATGGCCGCACTCGCTGGCCTTACTCACGACCGGGTTTATGTGGTGCCGGGCGACCACGATGTTGACAGATCAGCAATCCGCCCGCGGCATCAGTTCACAGTCGCTGACGACGTCAATGATATTGAAGCGCTGTTCGGCGATTCGATTGTGCGCCGGTTGCTAGAAGAGAAATTCGCCGGCTTTCACAAGTTGGCTGACAACAGGTTTTCGTCGTGGCATGGCGGTCGTCACCCGTTAACGGCTCAGTCGATCGATCATGGAGACGCGGCGGAGGCGGCGCAACTCGGGATCATTGGTCTGAACACGGCGTGGCTTTCTGGCGGGCCTGAGCATAGCGAGTCCGAAAAGGGCAGACTGCTGGTCGGACAGTCCTTCGTGGCAACGGCACTTGAGGATCTTGCCGCCAAGACGGACGCAGTATTCGTGCTAATGCATCATCCCATTGGATGGCTCCGAGCAATTGAACGCGACAGTATGGCGGCGGCGATCAAGAAGGCGGGCGCTGTCGTGCTGACCGGCCACCGTTCCAATGGCATCGCCGCAGACTGGAGGGCGGTATCGCCCCCGAGGCAAGAAGGCTCGGCAGTGTACGCCAGCGCGGGTCATTTGTACGATACTGAGGCGCTCGGACAATGGGTGAATGTCGGGCAGTGGGACATCGAAACTGGGGGTGTCTCAATCGACCCGTGGGCATTCAACGGCTCAACGCAGTGTTTCGAACGTGTTGAGACTACCGGCGAGGCTCTGCGAATCGACCAGCCGAGAAAGGTGGGACGCAATCGCAGTGCGACCAAGCTCACTCTGGGGCACGCGGGCCCTCCAATCATGAGCCTCTGGTCGGAATCCTGGAATGCAGTGGTAGTGTATTTGGACGGCCCCGCAAACATGCGGAAACTGGTTCACACGGTCGTCTATACGTGCGGAGGGCGAGAATACGCTCATAACGCGAACGACAAGCATCGCTTCCCGAGTGCCATCGTCGTCGAGCCGAACGCGACGATCACGGCGACAGTCACATTTCGCGATGGCGCGAAGCAACCACTGTCTGCTATCAAAGTGCACCCCAAGGCGTAGGCCTGCCAGCCCCTCTGGGCCGGGACGAGCCTATGGCACCACGCGCGTTGGTCCGCCCAGGCTCCGCAACGACGCCTTACCGCTGGACCGAGCGTGACGGAAACGATTGCAACGATTCACACGCGGAGCGCGCGAGCAGTGCGGGCGATTGAACGGCCGCACGATCCGATCCGAATACCCTGTTGCCTGTCTCGCTACTGCGATGTTTCTGAGCATTGGAGACGCCTTGAAACCTCACGGTCTCGCGATTCCCGAGACCGTCCCGCTGACGGCCGACGGTCAACTCTATCGGCTGCTTGCAATCCAGCCCGCCGGGAACGTCCACGTCGAGCAAGGGTACATCGGCCCAGCGGACCGAGCGAAGGCGCTAAGCCAGTTCGGAACGTACTTCGAGTTGGCGAGCAGCATGAAAGCGGAATTAGTTCTGGCCCCAGAGTACTCATGCCCGCAGGACGCACTTGTGTCTGCGATTCGTGGTGGCGATCTGCCTCCGCTGGGCGCACTCTGGATTATTGGCCTCGAAGCCGTCACGAAACGGCAGCTGGCAGATCTAAAGGAGCAGTGCAAAGCAGTCACGTGGATTCACGAAGACGTCGCCGATAACGGTGGCCGCTTCCTCGACATCGTGGCGTATCTGTTCAAGAGTCATGACTCTCAGAACGTGGTGCGCGACGTCGCGATGTTGCAGTTTAAGACGCAGCCCATGGCAGGTACCTTCGAGCGAAATAACCTCCTCACGGGCAAGACCAAGTACATACTGCACGCCCCGAGCGACACAATTCGAATGCTGTCTCTCGTGTGCTCGGACGCACTCACGTTTGCGCCAGCGGTCGCTGCCGCCTGCCGATTCGACATTCATCCGTACATCGTATTTCATCCCCAGCTGAATGTCGCACCGCGCCACCCCGACATGGCGGCTTATCGGGCGGCCCTCTTTGCGCTCGAAGTCAGTGAACGCATCGAAGTCATTTCCCTCAATTGGGCGCGCGGGTTTGCCTTTGCCACCGGCGACGGTTCGCGGAGCCAGTATGGAGGGTCGACACTCTACACAAAGTCGCCACAGTTTGATCGATCGGACGAACGCGTCACGGCCAATCACGCCAAGGGCGTGTACTATGCTCATTGGCACGCCCGGCGAACGGACCTGGCCCTTTTCAACTATGATGAACATGTCTTTGAAATGCGCCTCCCAAAGCCGTTTCAGCACACTGGCGCCGTGCTCCGACAGCGCACCGGGCCAGAAATGCTGTCACTGCGGAGATGGAACGGCGAAGCGGGGGCGTGGGAGGTCGACACAACGCCAGATGACGGGTTTGGCGACCTGTGTGCCAGCTACAAGGAGGGAGATTGCAACTATTGTAGCAGTCCCCCCCACACGCCCATAGACCGAGAGCGGCTCTTGACGCTTTCCTCTGGGAAGTTGCTTCCGCGAGTGGATTGGCATCGGCTTGACCTCTTGCCCTCGTTTATGGCGGCGTCGGATGAGCGCTCCCAGCGCTTGACGTTTACGCACGAGCCGGTTGCAGAATCACGAGAGTTTCGCGCGGCTCACCTCGAGCGCTTCGTGAAGCTCCAAATGTACGTGCTAACAGACATAAGTAACTGGCCCCATTCGATCGCGGATTTGCGCGACGAGTGGCGACTTGAACCGCCAACTGCGGCGACGAACTTTCGGCATAACCTCGTTAGCGCATCGGGCAATGCTCCTGGTGCAACAGTCATGTATTTGGCGCTGGAATCGCCGGCAGCGGCGGCGGAGTTGCGGGATAGCCTCATCAGCGCGTGGGGGGCGGAGCATACCCGTCGGCTCGTCATTTGGCACGAGGCGCACAACGCAATACAGACGCTCACACCGCCCGTTCCGACGATTGGCGATGACGACGATCATCCGGCATCTTTCACGCGAGGCGCCAGGTGAATCTGGACAGCACACTCCGCGCGATCGAGGCGCGATTCGAGGTCGACGAGATCGCAGACCGCGTGTATCGAGCTGAGAGGCGGCACGGCGAAGCGACCGTCTGCGTCTGCTTTCTGGATTTCAGCAACGCGGTGACAACTGCCGGCTTCTCATTGGCGGAGCATGTGCGACGCTATCTCGCACCGGACTTCTATCGCAATGCAGGCTCGCTGCAATGGAATTATTATTTTTACTTTGTACTCGATGAACCTACGTTTACCTCATTTCGTGGGTCGCCTCAAGCGAGGGCCATTGAGGCCGACCGGGTGTTTGCGCGCAAGTTTGTGCGCGATGAGCAAGGCCTGTGCGAGGAGCTCGTTACACCGCTTGGTCATCCGCTAATTGGCTACAAACCTCCAGAAGATATTGCGTCGCGATGGTTAAGCGCGCTCACTGGCGCGGGGTTGGCTGGTATCGTCCACCCGGGTACATCACATATCAAGACAGTGCGGCAGTTCCTTGAGGCGCCGACGGCGTCCGCACCACCGGCGGACGTCGGAGGGCCTCCGGTGCGAGCCGCGAACGGTGGGTTCGTCGATGCAGTGCAGTTGGACACCTTTCGCTCCTACCCTCACGAACGAAAGTTTGAGTTTGGAACCGTGAACCTTCTTCGTGGTCCAAACGGCAGCGGCAAGACGTCGCTGCTCGAGGCGATTGAGTTAGCGGTCTGCGGCGATACCCGTCGGTGTGTACATCCGCCGGGAAGTCGCCTGCGAGTGCGATATCGTGGCGAAGAACGGTGGACAGCGCAGCCGCGTCTGTCGACTGAAGTATATCGGGACCGCGATGCTGCGTGGTATGGCGCATACTATCGCGAGGGCAATCGGCTCTGTCAGAATTTCGCGAGGTTCAATTTCTTTGATGCGGACGCAGCGTTTCGCCTCTCCTTGGCCGATTCTGCCGAGACCATCCGCAAGGGCGTTGAGGCGCTATTCCTCGGCGAGTTTGCGGCCACTCTTGAGGAGCGCATCAGGAGGCTCAGCACGCGCCTTGCCGGCGAGGAACGAAGGCTCGCCCGAGTACTGACGCGTCGAGAGAAGGAGCTTGCAGCGGCTAAAGTGGATCTGGCCCGCCTCAGCGCTGTAACCGATTCGCGAGCGGCGATAAGTCGCCAGGTACGGGCGCGAGCGAAGGCCGTGAAGTGGCAACGATTGCAAAAGCAGCTCAACCTGGTCTACGTGGCGACACTTCGCGAAGAAGTCCAACACGCTGTCGACGTCGTGCAAGCGTGTATCCGAGACGTGTGGTGGCTCGGGGATCCGTCAGTGTCACGATTGCGGGCAGAAGCCGAGACGATGGCATCAGCCCGGCGGCAGTTGAAAGCCCTTGTTGTGACCCACCGCCGCCTCGCGCAGCGCCGTGCTCGAGAGGAGCAACATGGTGCGGTTATCGCTATGCAGCTACGAGTGGCGAAGCGACTGCTCAGTTACATCACGACGCCAGGTGCAACCTCGTTGGCGACGGATGCTGAAGCGGCAAGAAAACTCTCGAGCCGCATCGGGCGTTTTGCGGAGGCACAGAACATCATGGGGGAGATCCATCTACCCAGCCTAGGCGAACCGCAGACGTCCGTCGCGCAGCTATTGCACAACAATGAGGAGCAGATCTTCCAGCAGCGGGAGGCGATTACGCTGCTCACTGTAAGTGTTGATCAATTGAAGCATCGGAGCGGAACCTTAGGCGCGATTGTGGAGCAGGTGCGCGGCCTTGGGCAGCGTTATTGCGAGGAAAACCCGCCCAACAATGAGTGCCCACTATGTGGCGCATCACACGAGAATCTCGCTCGTGCGATCGCAACGGGAGGCAGGGATGCGGCTACGGCGCCCGAGCTTCGCAGGCTGACGGTGGAGCTTCACCGGGAGCAGAGCGCCCTTGTCGAAAGCCGCAGAACCGCTGATGAGCTGGCGAAAGTGGTGGGAGCGGCGAGGCGTGTCTGGAGTGAGCACGATGTGGCTGTCAGCACCATTGACCAGGTCGCGCAATACTTCGGAAATCTGACCGAGCAACGAGATAGGGCTGAGGCAGAAAGGGAACAGCTCGTTGGGCGGATGGCTCGCTTGCGAGAGGCCGGCTTTAGCTCCGCGGAGTGGGAGCAAGTGGTGGGAGCCGCCGCCGGTCTCCGTGGCAGCCGCGCGACCGACCTATCTGATCCGAAAATCGTGAGAGCGATGGTGCGCCGTTTAGAGCGTAGTCTAAGGCGTTGCCAGGAGCGCTCGCAAAAGGCCGCCGACGAAAACAGCGCGGCTCAGAGCGAAGCGAGAGCGATTGTTGCAGGCATCCTGGTGGAGCGGAGCGTTGAAGAGGCGATTGTAGAACTGCAACGCCGTGAAGC
>Ga0137427_10001053_pt1 | contig 12915 bp, 9 predicted proteins | sample EasRivERMZT700_2_FD_102309 | JGI IMG/M metagenome (GOLD analysis project Ga0137427, IMG submission 102309) | Soil microbial communities from meander-bound floodplain in the East River, Colorado, USA - East River MetaG ERMZT700_2 | ecosystem: Environmental > Terrestrial > Soil > Floodplain ...
TGCGAAATGGAGAGCATGGTCTTGATCAGAAGTTCTGCGCCGCACGAGAGTTTGATTCGTAGTCGGACGGCTTGAAAGGTATAGCCGGTTAGTTCGGTGAATATGTGTCTGAAACGACTGGTGCTCTTCTTTACCAGGATTGCCGCGTGCCGCTCACTGATCCTGCCATTCTTCTTATACATGGCCGAGAATACGCGGCGCCACGGGGCTGGAGGCACCGGTATCAAAGGCGTGATGTGTGTTCGATGCGGATGCTGATGCGAAGTCGAACGCAAGAGTTTCCCTCGACTTGTGAAATTGGATTCCCATAGAAGAAGACGTAAAAACCCGCTGCATTCCTGCTGGCGTCACAAAAATGTCACCAGTCTCGACAGGCTTCGGCAACGAGCATCCGTGGCGAGAGATACCGACCGTGAACAAATCCGCTAAAGTTGACAGGAAGGATCGGCAGGGTTGAAAGTAGCGCGAATGAGAAGGACGCCACTGTGCCTGTTTGCCGCCGTTTGCTTGGGTATTCCAGCTGAGACGTTCGCCTGGAACCGAGCGGGTCATCAGGTCGTCGCGACGATCGCGTATGTAATGGAGCAGGGGCTGCTGCCCTACTTCGGCTTCAGTCCCATGACTATCGACGTGATCAAGGACAGCTGGGCGCGCCGCGATGATGTCCAGCCCAGCGTTTATGGGCGTTTCAACGCTCCATTCACCATCAGCAGCGACGATTTGAACGGCCCCAGTTTGGCAACCTTCAACTTTTTTGATGTCACCATCGGCGCCCCAGGTCGCTGCGGGAACGTATTTTGGGAACGTTCTATGTGTTGGGCGGCGCGGATTCTTTCGCCCAAGACATACTCGCCTCCGCCAGCTTTCAAATAGACGTGACTCCCGGCGTCACACCCGCGCCGGGAACCGGGAACCCTGGCGCTGCTCTCAACCGGAATCATCGGGCTCGGTGTTCTGCGTCGAAGGGGCTTTGCACAAAAAGTCAGGGCTGATCCTCTGTAACGGCGGTCTATGACCGCCGACAATCTCGCTCGAAAACGATCGTCGGCGGTCATAGACCGCCGCTACAGAGGATCAGCCCTGACTTTATGTGCAAAGCCGGTCGAAGGAAATCGATCTAATTCGTGGACGGCATCTTCTCGGCACTGTCGATGATCAACTGCTCGGCCGGGGCTTTGCGGGATTCCAGCGGAACAAATCGGGTTCGCCTCGAACACAAGTGGTCGTACCCTCGTTGATCAGAAATTGACAGCGGCGGCGACGTCAGTTCAGACTTTTTCCCATTGAACAGAGTTGCGTCGTTTGTCCATGGCGAGATTGGCAAGCTTATCGGCTTCCTTGTTTTTTTCCCTTCGTACATGTTGGATGGAAAACCGGGGAACGAGTGCGATCCATCGCTGAGCTGAATCATATAAAGGACGGATTCCTTCGTTCCGGACCTGATACTCGCCGAGGATCTGTTTCACCACAAGTTCGGAGTCGGCATAAACCGTCAACTCCTCGCATCGGCAACTAACGGCGAAACGCACGGCAGTGATGAGTGCGGAGTATTCCGCGAAGTTATTCGTCGCAGTGCCCAGATATTCCGCGATGCGTACGAAGCCAGGCATGTACACGCCGAGACCGGCTTCTCCAGGGTTTCCTCTGGAGCCGCCGTCGACGTAGGCCTCCAGCTTCATGCGACTTCGAATGGATGGTCGAGGTTTTCGGGGAAATAGAGAATACGCTGACAGGCATCGCACGAGATGATCTGGTCGTTCTTGCGAATTTCCTGAAATAAATGGGGACGGATTCGAACCTGACAAAGCTCGCACACGTAGTCCTTGGCTGCGGCTATGGCGATACCCCCGCGAGCCTTGCGCACGCGTTCATAGCGAGGGAGAAGGTCGTCGGAAATCGTCTTTTCGAGTTCGCGCCGCTCCTTAATATAGGACTCGAGGGCGGTGACATCCTGCTGATTGATCTTTTCCAGTTCCTTCCGCTCCTCGGTCACTCGCTGTTGATCCTCTTTCAAGCGAACCTCGGCCGCTTTTATTTCACTTTGAAGTCCTTCGAACTCCATCATGAGGTTAAGGATATCGTCTTCGATCTTGCGAATGTGCTGCTGCGTGTACTCGATTTCCTTCAGCACCGCTTTATATTCTTCGTTGGTTTTCACCGACATCATTTGCTCGCGGTACTTCGAGATCTTCGTTTCAAAACTGGCGATGTCGCCTTCGAACTTTTTTCGATTGGTCTGGTTGGATTTCAGTCTTTCCTTTGCATGGTCCAGAGCTGCCGTCGCGGACTTGAGTTTCTCGTCGAGAGCCTTGGAAACACCTGGAAACCTGTCGATTCGAGTTCGAATTTCCTGAATGGCTAGATCGATCGATTGGAGGCGGATCAACTGCTTGAGGTCAGAGTTCATTTGTGTTGTTTGAAGTGGGCCCAGTAGGACTTGAACCTACGACTGCCCGGTTATGAGCCGGGAGCTCTGACCAACTGAGCTATGGGCCCAAAAAGAATGCGAATTCGGCTCTTCGCGAATTCGGGGTCAGGCACGTAAAGCTGGTAAAGCAAGTGCCAGACCCCGAATTCGCAATCCGCAATTCGCAATTGCATTCTACCTTAGTCGCGTCCCGTTCCGTCGAGGAATGCGCGGAGACGGCGGCTACGGCTTGGATGCCGCAGCTTGCGAAGCGCTTTCGCTTCGATCTGTCGAATACGTTCTCGAGTGACAGCGAAGTTCTGGCCGACTTCCTCCAGTGTGTGCTCCGTCCCATCTTCGAGACCGAAACGCATTTTGATGACGCGTTCTTCACGAGGAGTCAAGGTATTCAAAACCTGCTCGGTCATTTCCTTGAGATTGATATTGATGACGGCATCGGCCGGCGAGACGACGCCGCGATCCTCGATGAAATCGCCAAGGTGAGAGTCTTCTTCCTCTCCAATCGGCGTTTCGAGCGAGATCGGTTCCTGCGCAATCTTGAGAACTTTTCGAACCTTGGATACAGGAATGTCCATGCGCTTGGCGATCTCTTCACTGGTGGGTTCGCGGCCGAGTTCCTGCACCAGAGCACGAGATGTTCGAATGAGCTTGTTGATCGTTTCAATCATGTGCACGGGAATGCGGATCGTGCGGGCCTGATCGGCGATGGCTCGCGTGATCGCCTGCCGGATCCACCACGTGGCATATGTGGAAAACTTGTAACCGCGTCGATATTCGAACTTATCGACGGCCTTCATGAGGCCGATGTTGCCTTCCTGAATCAGATCGAGGAACTGAAGACCGCGGTTGGTGTACTTCTTTGCGATCGACACGACCAGGCGAAGGTTCGCTTCGACGAGTTCACGTTTGGCGATTTCGGCCTGGACCTGGCCCTGGACCATCGTCTGGACTGTTCGACGAAGCTCAAGCGCGGTGGATCGAGACTCGACCTCGATTTCGCCGATCTTCGTCTTCACAACCTTGATGTCTTTCAGGACGTTCTTGCGGTATTCCTTCTTGGTGTGATCGGCCTTACGCTCGAGCCGGTTGAGTTCCTGCTCCAACGGTCGAATCTTGTCGACCGTTTCCTTCATGACCCCCATCAGACGTAGTTTTTCGCCTATTGAGAATTCCAGCGAGCGCACCAACTTCGACAGTTCGACGCGCGTTCGGCCCAGGTTCCAGCGAGCCCGACGGAGCGGTCCCTTCTTGGCCTTGGACATTCCATCGAGCTTGGTACGAAGTTGATTAACTTTTTTATATGTCTTCGCAACCTGATCGATGATCTCCAGTGTCTCCTGGAGCTTTTCTTCAATTTTTTCGTCGGTCAGCTCTTCATCGCTGAACTGCAGGATGTCTTTGATAACGCTGGGGTCTCTTTTGAGATGTTCACCCAGCGAGATGATTTCGCGCACAATGACCGGAGACCTGGACAGTGACTTCAAAACCGTCAACTGACCACGCTCGATCCGCTTGGCGATTTCGACTTCGCCATCTCTGGTGAGAAGCGGAACGGTGCCCATCTCGCGCAGGTACATGCGAACGGGATCGTTGGTTTTCTCGAGAGCGCCGGGTGTCAGGTCAAGCTCGAGGTCGCCTTCCGGCTGCTCGGCTTCGAACTTCTTTTCACCCGGAATCTTGTCGAGTCCGGCAAACCCTTGATCCTCGGTATCGATAACTTCGATTCCGGCTGTACCGAATGCGGAGAACAGGTCATCCAAGTCTTCGGCGGAGGCACTGATCTCGGGAGGCAGAAGGTCGCTGACCTCGTCGTAAAGGAGGTAGCCCTTTTCCTTTCCGATATCGATGAGTTTCTGTACCTCGTCGTACTTCTCTTCAAGTCCTAATGGATTACTCCGTCGTTCTTTTATAAATGCCTCACGTTTCTACAAATAAGCTGTATTCAATGGGTTTCAAGCCTAAAACTAGTCACCCGGGTTTTTTTGGCCGCAATCTCCATCTGCTGTCTCACCAACTCGGCCGGGGCAGGGCCGGAGCCGTACTGCTTCAATTGTTCTCGGATCTCCTTTTCTTTTTTGACGAGATAAGCATCATTGAGTTGCGCTACGGAAGCTAAAGCCTGGTCAGTAGTTACACGACCGTAAGGTTCAAAAACGAGAGCCCGTACCTCCCGGCAGAGCTCTTCATCTTTTAATGACGACAAAACCTCCTCGATGTTCCCTTCGGGGTTCTGTACGAGTCCGGTAATCACCGGATAGCTCCACGCATCTGTCAGGAATTCGGAACCGAGTAACGGTTCAAGGCAGCGGGCCACGTTCCGATCCTGCAAAAGCGCATGAATCAACTGTTTCTCCGAATCCTTTAACCCCGGCCGGGAAACCACCCTGGCCGCGGCCGCTCTTGTTGCCTTGGGCGCTTGCCTTCCTGGCGTCAGGCTCAACTGTTCGAACAGGACCGATTCAGGAACTCGGAACCCCGCGGCGACGGCCTTAGCCACTTCAAGAATCTCGACGCGATCCTGAATCTTACTTACGAACTGAAGAACATCCCGAACGGCATCGGCCTTTAAGGCCGGGTCGTTTAAGTCGTACTGCTTCATCGCTTCAGTCATCAAGTACTGCCAAAAATACGGGGCGTTTGCCAACAGCCGGTTGTAAACGTCCGGTCCATGTTTTCGGACGAAATCGTCCGGATCCAGGCGCTCTGGCAAATGGAGGATCCGGACTCGAAGCCCTTTCCCCAGCAGCAGATCGATGGATCGGCGCATCGCATTCTGACCTGCGGCATCCGGGTCGTAGTTCATAACGACCTCAGGGACATGGCGGGCCATGCTCCCAACCTGCTGTTGCGTCAGGCTCGTTCCGCAGGAAGCCACAACGTTCTCGATCCCGTTCTGATGCAGACTCAAACAGTCGAAGTAACCTTCGACCACCACTATCCGTCCGGCTTTTTGGGCCGCCTCCCGAGCAAAATGGAGCGCATACAGTACGTACGACTTGGTGTACAGCGACGTTTCCGGCGAATTCAAATATTTCGGTTCCACGTCGCCGAGCGCCCGTCCACCGAAAGCAATCGGCTTACCGCGGTCGTTCCAAATCGGGAACATTAACCGGTGCCGGAACCGATCGTATGTCTCACCCCGATCGCTCCTCAGGAAAAGTCCCGTTTCAACCGGGTCCTTCGGCTTCAGAGCTGCGAAAAGTCCGGACTGCGGAGCGTATCCGAGCTCGAATTTCTCAATAAACCTCGGGTCGATCTGCCGCTTCTGCAAAACTTGACGAGCCGAGCCCGCCTGTTCCATCGAGAGCGCAGAACGAAAGTAAGCGATGGCTCGCTGATTTATTTCAAAGAGCTGTTTTCGTTCCTCCGCCTTTCGATCATCGACTCCTGAATTGGCCGGGATCGGGACTCCAAATTTCTCGGCGACAATCTGAAGAGCCTCGGCAAACGGCACTTTCTCGTACTGCTCTACAAAATTGAATACGTCACCACCGGCCTGGCACCCAAAACAGTAAAAAAGTTGTTTCTCTCGATGAACGGAAAACGAAGGTGTCTTTTCGGAATGAAAGGGACAAAGGCCCTTGAGTGTGCTCCCCGCGCCTTTTAACGTCACGTGTTCTGAAACTACCTGGACGATATCGGCAGCATTTCGAACAGTTTCTGCAATATTCATGTAAGCTCTGCCGCGGGGGTCCAAAAAAACGAAATCAGGTAATGTATACGTTTTTAGCGAAAATTATCAAGACGGAAAAGGACTGGAAAGCTACGCAATTTATGCTCCCAGTTCGTATGCAAACCCACTTCAATCCCGCAGCGTAACGACCGTCACGCCTCTCCCCCCTTCGTTCTGACCGGCGGACTGAAACCGGGCGACATGCGGGTGACTGGAGAGGAAGTCCGATATCGCTTGCCTTAAAGTACCGGTTCCGTGACCGTGAATGATCCGGACCTGGCTCATTTGCGCCAGGAATGCGTCGTCGAGGAACTTGTCTGTCAGGTCCAAAGCCTCGTCAACTTTACGGCCAACCAGGTTGATCTCATTACGTTCAAGCTGTTTAGAAGAAATCTGAACCTGCACATTCCTGGGCAGCGGGATGGGCTCTTTCACTACGACTTCGAGATCAGACAGCGGACGCCGAATTTTGATGTTTCCGACCAGTACTTCGATTTCGCCACCTTTCATCGACATGACCGTTCCCGTAACTCCCATCGAAATGACCCGCACCAGTGAATCCATGACAACCGGCGACGACGACCGGGCAACTTCGGGGCTGACGGGCTGCTCAAACTTCTGACGCTCGAGCCGAATTTCGGTAGCGGCCTGAGCCTTCGCGTTTGCCAGTTTCTTTTGAAACTTTCGAACCGACTCCTCGCCGGCAGACTCTAAATCGCGTTCGGCCCGTTGCGATAGCTCCTGCACAATGCGTTCGAGCCGTTTTTCGACGCGCCCTATTTCTTCCTTGTGTTGCGCTGTTAGATCGTCGAATTCCTTGCGTTTCCAATCCTCGAAATCGTGCCGTTCCTTTTCAAAACGACTTTTCTCCTGTTCGAGATCGGCGATCCTGCGGCGCAGCTCTTCGACGTAATGAGCCGCTTCCACATCACCAGCTTCGAGATAACTGGAGGCTTCCTGCAGGACTTCGGTTGGCATTCGCAGTCGTTCGGCGATCTTGAGACCGCTGGACGCCCCTGAAAGACCGTGAATCAGCCGGTAAGTCGGTTGAAGCGTGACTTCGTTGAATTCCATGGCCGCATTCGCGACTCCCGGCGTCGTCTCGGCGTAGAACTTCAGACGGTTGTAGTGAGTCGTCGCAATACTCAGGGACCCAATTTGGCGGAACCTTTCGAGAACTGCGCGAGCCAGTGCCGCACCCTCGCCGGGTTCCGTGCTGCTCCCGATCTCATCCAATAGGATGAGCGAGTCGGGCGTGGCGGATTCGAACATCGAACGGATCGCCAGCACGTGGGCCGAAAAAGTACTGAGATGATTCGTGATCGACTGCTGGTCGCCGATGTCGGCGAGAATTCGGTCAAAAAGCGGCAGTGTTGCTTCGTCGGCGGGAATCGGCAAGCCTGACTGCGCCATTAGGGCAAGCAGACCCACTGTTTTCAAAACCACTGTTTTCCCGCCTGCGTTGGGGCCGCTGATCACGAGGATGCGCCGTGTGGCATCCATATCCAGCGACACTGGCGCTATGGCCGCCTTTTCGCGCCGCAGATTGTCTTCGAGGAGCGGATGCCTTGCCTTGATCAGGCTTAGCAAAGGTCCTTTGGAGAACACAGGTCGTGCACAGTCGAACTCCCGACCGAATCGCGCCTTGGCAAAAACCATCTCCAGGTAAGCGGCTACGTCCTGGCCGTGTCGAATCTGGCCGGAGCTGGCTTGAATCAGATCCGTCAGTTCCGCCAGTATTCGGGCGATCTCGAAACGTTCTTCCTCCTGAAGCCGCACCATCTCGTTGTTCATTTCGAGGACGGCCAGAGGCTCCATGAAAACTGTAGCTCCGCTCGAAGAGCTGCCATGAACGATTCCTTCAAACGACCTTTTCTGTTCCGTCCGAACCGGAATAACGAAACGGCCATTGCGAATAGTGATCAATTGATCCTGGAGTTGATCGGCATACATCGGACTCTTCACAATGGATTGCAGCCTGTCGGTGAGCCGCGCACGAGCAACATTCAGCGCACGTCGGATTCGGGCGAGTTCGGGACTGTACTTCTCGTCGATCTCGCCGTCGCGAATCGCCCGTCCGAGTTGTTTGCCGAGTTCGCGGAGATCGGGCAGTCGATTTCCGGATGCGGCAAGCCGGGGGAACTTTTCGCGGTCGTCTTTCCATCTGCCGCGCAGACTTTCGATTTGGTTCAGGAAACTTTGAACGGCTTCGATCTCGGGAATCTCCAGAGTCGAACCCGCCATCGTCAGTTTGTGCAACGCCTCCGGAAGCAATGCGATGTCATTGAAAGCGACTCGGAATTCGCGCAGGTACGACATTGCTTCTGCAGTGATGGCGTGTTCATCATCGAGCCTGGTTTCGTCAATCGACGGCTGCAAGCTATCCAGAAGATCGCGCGCGGCATCGGTGGAAGTGTAGCGGGCGAGCAATTCCTTAAGCCGTTCGAATTCGAGCGCGTGTAAAGAAAAGTCCATGGCTCACTGCCGATTGATGATGCTGGCAACGACGCCGGCGCCATATCCGTTGTCGATGTTGACCACAGTGACGTTCGATGCGCAACTGTTCAACATACCGAGCAGAGCGGCAAGGCCGCCGAAACTGGCTCCATAACCGACACTGGTTGGAACCGCAATCACAGGCACCGACACCAGGCCACCCACGACGCTGGGGAGAGCGCCCTCCATTCCTGCGACAACAATAATGACCCGGGCGGCACTTATACGATCTAACCGATCGAGTAATCGATGCAGACCGGCAACGCCAACATCATAAAGAGCATCAGTGTTGTTGCCCATGATCTTCAAGGTCACCAGCGCTTCTTCGGCCACAGGCATGTCCGATGTTCCGGCGGAGATCACCATGACCGTACCTTTGCCGTGAATTCGATCGTCTTTGCGAATGGTGATCGCGCGAGCACTTTCATGGAACTCCGCTGCTGATTCGATTTGACGGACCCGGGCAAAGTGTTCGGGGGACGTTCGCGTCACCAGAATGTTGTGACGGTGCTTGTTCATGGCCTCGACGATTTGAGCCACCTGGTCCACAGTCTTTCCGGCGCCGAAAACAACCTCGGGAAAACCCTGGCGCAGGGATCGATGATGATCGATGTTTGCAAAGCCGAGATCCTCGAACGGAAGTCCGCGCAGGCGCGTCAAGGCCTCATCGGGCCGGAGCGCACCCGATTTAACTTCCTCGAGAATGCGAAGAATCTGTTCCTGAGTCATGAATTCCGCTGAAAACCCGGTCGCTACCGCTCTCGGTTCTGACAGGTTACGACAGTCTTTCGGTTAACTCGCGGTAACACTCGAGCGGGCTGTTGGGACTATCGAGCGGATCACGGAAGAGAGCCTGGAGGTCTTTTCTCGATATTCGCGTATCCAGATAGGCACCGTACAGCTTGCGACCGAGCGCGTATCCGAGCAGCTGGCCGACCATATGAGTCGTCTTGCTTGCGCGAGCTCCAGATCCGATCACAGCCTTCAGCGTTTCGAAGTGCTGCGCGGCAGGACGCCTCGGCTTAACCAGCGATGACACGGCACGTGCGAGTTGTTCATTGTAGCCGATCTGGCTTAGAACGCGATTCGACAAAGACTCGATGCCGTCGCGCGATGAATCGAGAAGTTTGGAGCAAAAGTATCCGAGCGCCCTTTCAAGGACGCCGACAAAGAATTGATCGTTTGCCTGCCGGTCAGCAGCTCTCGCCAGGTCACCGCGACACAGTTGATGAACGAATCGCGTGGATTCTTCCGCCGCGGCGGTTAACTGAAGCCGGTGAATGTATATGGAATTCAACTCCGGCACATAAAGCGTCCCGTTTTCCTGGAAGTGATCCAGTGCGAGGCGTGCGCTGAGGGCGGAACCCGATAGTCTGGCCAAATGCTGGGGTAGCTGCGCCGGCGAAACTTCAGAGTAAACCTTGGGCAATATGTCGAGAACGTCACCATTCCGCTTGAGTTCCATGAACTCCATCGTGACGTCGATCAGCGTGTGCACGAATTGAGTCCAGACTCCGGTTGCGTCTTCGTCGATGCATTTATAGAGGTACTGTCGGAAGGACTCATACTTTTCGATTGGCGTCGCATTGAAGACGCAATATTGGCCTTCGGTTATTCGCACAGACCGAACATCCTCGAGTCCGCGTTTTTGTAGCTTCCAATAGATCTCATCGACGTTCTGAAGTACGCGCAGTTCCGTTCGCGGAAGGTTTCGCTTGGTGAGCAGCGCGCGAACTCGTCGTGGCAGATGTCTGGATGACAAATGGGACTCTCCGAAAACAACGATGAGAGTCCGCTCGGGATCACGCTCGACGATGCTTACGATTCGGCGGGCGATACGTTGGTCGCGGCGTCCGATACTCCGCATGTCGTAACGCGGGTGACAGTCGACGCCGTATATGGGAATTCCCAGTTCGCGCGCAACGTTGAACAGCAACGAGTAGCTATTCCAATCGCAGCCCCATTCTTCGTCATAACGAATGGCTTCGAGGAATGCCTGTTCGGAGATCCTGCCGGCCATCCAGCGGTCAAGAATCTTTTGATGCCGTGCAAATACCGGTTCGACGCCCAGGGCGATCTTAGGATTCATCCGGAAAAGGTCGCGAACAAATCCAGATACAAATTCCTGAAAACGAGACAAGGCGTGGTAGTCGCCAATCCATATAAGGTTGGCTGAGGCGGCCTGGGACAGGATTTCAGAGGGTTCGCAAACGTCCTGAAAGGTGGCGAATTCGGTAGTAAAGTCCTCAATATACTTATGACTTGGAGAGGTATCGATTTGGCCGATATCCGTCCGTATCCGACGGACAGTCGCCCGTTTAACCTCCGCAACCTCAGCGATTCTTTTTCTTGAGTAACTCATGAGACTTGGCTATTTTGGCGAGTTTGCTGGCCTCACCAGGCTCTAAAGAGCAAGTAAGATGCCCCGTACATACAACAAGCTCAAACCTACATGTTTAGACTGGGGAGAACCGGTTTTCGAAAGGGCTTAAGTGTTGATTTGGCGCAAGTTAAAGATTACGCTTGAGATGATCAAGTTTGAGCATACGGTTTTTGCTTTGCCTTTCGCCCTTATTGGAGCCCTGCTGGCCAGCGAGGGGGTGCCAACAAGATGGCAACTGGGATGGATCGTCGCCGCCATGGTGGGGGCCCGCAGCGCCGCGATGACTTTCAATCGTCTCGCTGACCTTCACTACGACCGGCTCAATCCACGAACTCGGGAACGGGCTTTAGCAAAAGGAACGTTGACGGTTCAGTTTGCTGTAGTTTTTACAATCACGACGGCGGCATTGTTTGTGTGGTCTGCCTGGAAACTGAACCCATTGTGCTTCTATTTTTCAGTTCCCACTTTAGGCGTGCTTTTTTTTTATTCGTACACGAAGAGGTTCACAGCGCTTAGCCACCTGGTACTCGGCTTCGCGATTGGTTCGGCGCCATTGGCGGCCTGGCTGGCGATCCGCGGGGCGTTTGCGTGGCCACCGATAATGCTTAGCGGCGCAGTGATGTTTTGGATTGCGGGTTTCGATATCATCTATGCTCTGCAGGACACGGAATTCGATCGGAAAGCGAAATTGTTTTCGATTCCAGCCAGCTTCGGCGCTGAGCGCGCTCTCTTTCTGTCAGCACTCTTCCACGTGCTGGCGGTGTTGCTGTTAACAGCAACCGTGGTGCTGAGCGGGTTGGGATTCGTCGCCTGGGCAGGAATCGTCATAGTGGCGGGAATTCTCGTTTGGGAACACCAGATCGTGAAAGCGAACGATCTGAGTCGCGTAAATGTAGCGTTCTTTAACCTGAACGGTTATGTCAGCATTCTTTTGTTGCTGACTTTTGCGACCGATATCCTCATAAGGTGATTACCGAATGTTTATGACGATGATCGTTCCACCCGAACGCACGCGGTTTTTCCAACTTCCGACCATCGATCATTGGAATGGTCTTTATCACCTGAACAGTTTCGACGTTTTCATTCTCGTACCGTATCTCACGATTCTCTCTATTCTCGCGATTTACGGCATCCACCGGTATCACCTGGTCTACCTTTACCTGAAACACAAGAACAACGTCTCCAAGCCGAAGGGTCGATTCGAGATAAAACCGAGAGTCACGGTTCAGCTTCCTATTTACAACGAAATGTACGTCGTCGACCGCCTGGTTGAAGCGGTCTGCCGGATTCGTTATCCACAAGAACTCCTGGAGATCCAGGTACTCGACGATTCGACGGATGGCACCAAAGAGATCGCGGCTGCCTGCGTCGAAAAGCATCGTGCTCTTGGTTTCAATATCCACCATATTCACCGGACGAATCGGAACGGTTTCAAGGCGGGAGCGCTGGAAAACGGACTCAAGCTCGCCAGTGGCGAGTTCATTGCAATCTTTGATGCCGACTTTATTCCAGCAGAAAATTTCCTTGAGGATGTCGTCGATTATTTCAATGACCACGAAGTGGGCATGATCCAGGTGCGGTGGGGACACATCAATCGAGAGTACTCGCTTCTCACCCAGGTGGAATCCGTGATCCTCGATGGTCACTTCATGATCGAACACGGCGGCCGGCATCTCTCAGGCCGATTCTTCAACTTCAATGGCACTGCAGGGATTTGGCGGCGCCAGACAATCGAATCGGCAGGCGGATGGGAGCACGACACGCTCACAGAAGATACCGACCTTAGCTACCGTGCTCAGTTGATTGGCTGGAAGTTCCTCTACCTTCCCCACATCGTTTGCCCAGCCGAGTTGCCCGTGGAAATGAACTCGTTCAAAACGCAGCAGTCTCGGTGGGCCAAGGGTTTGATTCAGACGGCGATCAAACTGCTCCCCA
>Ga0137427_10001054_pt1 | contig 12910 bp, 11 predicted proteins | sample EasRivERMZT700_2_FD_102309 | JGI IMG/M metagenome (GOLD analysis project Ga0137427, IMG submission 102309) | Soil microbial communities from meander-bound floodplain in the East River, Colorado, USA - East River MetaG ERMZT700_2 | ecosystem: Environmental > Terrestrial > Soil > Floodplain ...
ATCGAAGGCGGCGGCTCGAAGAGCTTTGCCGAAATCAAAGGCATGGCCTTCCGCGAACCAAGGCTGCTGCACGACTTGCTCGGGAAGATTGCCGACACGATCAGCGCCTACCTGCAGTTTCAAGTCGAGTCTGGCGCCCAGGTGATTCAGCTCTTCGATACCTGGGCAGGCGACCTCAGCCAGCCCGACTACGAGGAATTCGCGCTGCCCTATACCCAGAAGATCTTCGAGGCCGTTGGAAACCGGGTCCCGCGCATCCTTTATATAAATGGATGTTCGACGATCCTCGAATCGATGGCGAAATCGGGAGCCGATGTGTTGAGCATCGACTGGCGACTCGCTATCGGCGATGCCCGGAAACGCGTCGGCGATAAGCTCGCTTTACAGGGCAATCTCGACCCATGCCTGCTGCTGGGTTCCAAAGACCGGCTGCTTCGCCACGCCGCCGCTATTCTCAAACAGGCGGGACCGGTGGGTCACATCATGAATCTCGGTCACGGGATCCTCCCGCCGACACCGGTGGATAATGCCCGGGAGTTCGTGGACTTCGTCAAAGGCTATCGTCACGCCCAATGAAGACCGGCGTCCTGCTCTTCAATCTCGGAGGACCGGAGAAGCTCGCCGATGTCCGGCCGTTTCTATACAACCTGTTCTCCGACCCGGAGATCATCCGGATCAAGTTCGCTCCATTACGCAAGCTCGTTGCGTACATGATTGCGACGCTTCGACACAAGAAGTCCGAAGGCTATTACTCGCAGATTGGCGGGGGCTCTCCGCTGCGCCGGCTCACGGAAGAGCAGGCGAAAGCCCTTCAGGAAGAGTTGCGCCACCGCGGCCGCGACGTCGAAACGTTCGTAGGCATGTGCACCTGGAATCCGTTTTTTGACGAAGCACTGGCGAAGATCGAACAGAGCAAAGTATCTCAGCTTGTCGTTCTGCCGCTGTTTCCCCATTACTCGGTGACGACGACCGGCTCCGGGTTCGCTGCGTTGCAGCAGTTGATCGGGCGGTTTCCCGCCGTGAGTAAGATGCCGACGCAGTGGGTGCGGTCATGGCAAGATCATCCGACTTACATCGACGCGTTCGTCAAGGCCATCGAGCGGGAACTCCCGAAGTTTTCAGATCCCGATAAAGCGCTGCTGCTCTTCAGTGCGCACAGCATTCCGGAAAGTTACGTTAAGAACGGTGATCCCTATCTCGACCAGACGAAACAGTCCGTCGAGCTGATCATAAAGAGGCTGGCTCGCAAGAACCCCCACCAACTGGCCTTTCAGAGCAAGATCGGACCCGTGAAATGGCTCGAACCGTTTACCAACGACGCCATCATTGAGCTGGGGAAGAAAGGTGTGCACGACGTGCTGGTGATCCCGATCAGTTTTGTATCGGAACACATCGAAACATTGTACGAGCTCGATATTCTCTACAAGCATCTTGCCGACGACGCCGGCATCCGCAACTTCCGGCGCGTTCCAGCCCTGAACTCCGACCCCACATTCATTCAAGCGCTGGCCGAAATCGTCGAAAGCCGACTATAGTAAACCGATGAATTCGATGAAAAGCTCGACTGGACTTATCGCTGTTGCCGCAATCATTCTCGCGACGATCGTCATTCAAGCTCAGACACAGCGCGAAGCCTCCGTTCAGATGGTCAGCGTCGAAGGAGAGGGCGCAAAGTACTGGCCGCGATGGCGAGGCCCTTCAGGGCAAGGCCTGGTAACAGGAACCGGTTACCCTGACAAATGGTCGGCGACGCAGAACGTGCTCTGGAAAACTCCGGTTCCCGGTACCGGCAACTCATCGCCGATCGTGTGGGGCGACCGCATCATCCTGACGACCTCCTACGATGGCGGACGACGCCTCTCGGTGCTTGCCTATCGTCGATCGGATGGATCGCTTCTCTGGGAAACCTTCGCTCCGGAGGGCGCCGCCGACTCCGTTCATGCAAAAAACGGCTACGCTTCTGCGACGGCCCTCAGCGATGGCAGTCGCATCTACGTGTCGTTCGGCAGCCGCGGCCTGATGGCCTTCGACATGAACGGCAAGCTGGTCTGGCGGCAGGATCTGGGAAGGATCGCGAACTATCACGGCCCGGCGGGATCGCCGCTGCTCTACAAAGACCGGATCATTCTGTATCAGGATCACAACATGGGCTCGTTCGTCGGCGCATTCGAAGCCGGCACTGGCAAGGAGTTATGGCGAACCCGTCGTGAAGCGAGCGTCGGCTGGGGAACGCCCGTTGCGATTCGCTCCGCAGCCCGCGACGAAATCATCGTCCATGGCGAACGTCGCGTCACCGCATACAACCCGGACACGGGCCGCGAACTGTGGCGCTGCGGCGGCAGCTTATTCGAAGTGGTTCCGACGCCGGTTGTCGGCTTTGGCATGGTCTTCTGTCCTTCTGGTCGAGCCGGCCCGACGCTGGCGATTCGTCCCGGAGGCCAGGGTGACGTCACGAACACGCACGTCGCGTGGACCAGTCCTCGAGGTTCCCCGTTTGTCCCTTCACCGATCCTGTACAACGAATACCTGTACATGGTGAATGACATGGCGAGCATCGTGACCGCCTTTGAAGCCGCAACGGGTCAAGTGATGTGGCAGGGTCGTCTGGGAACGGCTCAACGTGAAGGTTTCTCGGCGTCGCCGGTCGCCTTCGATGGCAAAGTGTTCTTCACCAATGACGACGGCGAAACCTTTGTCCTGCGCGCCGGCGCCAAGTTCGAGCTAATGCACGTCAACAACATCGGTGAACGAACGTTGGCATCTCCAGCCCTTGTCGATGGTCGCTGGTACATCCGGACCGAAGGGCACCTGGTATCCGTCGGAGCGAGTCGCTAACGTCTAAGTCATCGAACTCTGAAGATTGCGTCGCAGGGTGAGGCATCTACTTTCTATCTCGTTCCTCCTTCCTCGTCAGGTTTTCCGAAACCCAATTGATCAGAAGACTACGTCCTGCGGGTTGCCGGCTTCCGCCGGCAACTTACGTACTCGTGGCGATTCCTAAACTCTGGGCGACTTTTGGGAATAATCTACCATCAATCGTTTCTTAGTCCGGAATGCGGTTAACCGGGACGTGTTTCGTAGTCAACGGAACTAAGAACGATCTCCTTGCGAATGGCGGGAGTACTCCTGCTTTTCCAGCTGCCAATTCGGGAGCAAATCGGTCTCAAACTTGAATCGTCCAAAGGTCCCGTTGATGCGTGAGGACGTTCCTCGGCTTGCGCTCCGTTGGCTCGCCGCTGCCGGTCGCTCGCGTTTTGCTTGCTCCGACTCAAAGCGGAGAAGGTCGCCCGGCTGGCACGAGAGCGCGTCGCAGATCGCGTCGAGCGTCGAGAAATGGATCGCGCGCCTTGCCGGTCTTGAGAATCGACAGGTTGGCCAGTGTCATTCCGACCCGATCCGCGAGCTCGGTCAGCGTCATCCGCCGATCGTGGAGTAGGTCGTCGAGCTTGACGGCGATCGACATGTCACACCGTCCCTTCGAGGTCTTCCCTCATAAGCGTGCCTTTCATGAACACGCGGGCCAGCAGGAACGTGAAAAGTACGGCAAGCCAGCCGTTGATCGAAAAGCCGGCATCAATATCGAGCGAAGGCGCCACGCCAGAGTCGAAATGGGCCATCGAGGATATGCTCGACGTCCGGCTGCCGCCCTCCCACCCCTCCGCTTCCTCATGTAAAGAAGTGCAGTTCCCTTTTTCAGTAGGATTCGCGCCTTGGCAGAAGGACGCAAGGAGTCGTGAGCAAAGTTTCTGCCGGTTCTCGCGTCAGTCTATAGCGCGGTTTTCGGAGCCGCCCAATCGACAAGTCTTTTCAATGGAGGTCACTATGAGACCAGGAGTCATCGCTTTGACCAGAATCCTTATTCTGGCAATCGTAACATCGGTTATCTGCACAAAATCAGGAACGATCATTGGAGCGACTTTGACGGTGGAGGCCGGCTACTGGGACGCCGTCATCCTGGAGGACCGATACGGCCGCCGCCAGACCGCCCCGGCGGATGGTCAAACTCGGTACGTGGGGCAATACGGCCTGGATGAGCTCACACGCGTTTACGTCGGGAAAGGGTATCGCGCCACCTTCTGCGACAGGGTGGGCGCGGGTGCCAAATGTCGGCGTCTGGTGGGCCCAACCGTGGATGTCCCCACCATATTCGCCCCGCCGTTTACAGCCGCCGGTGCGAGTCTGATGGTCGAGAATGCGCTGTTTGGCTTCGCCGATCTTCACGTCCATCCCGCCGCGCACCTCGCATGGGGAGCTCGCGGAGGACGGGGGCTGCTGTGGGGCGGGCCGGGAATGGCGTGGTCCGGCGCCGCGGACGCTCTCGGGCCCTGTCTGCACCATGCTCACACTCCGGTCAACAGTCCCATCAATCCCATCGTGATCGGCGCCCGCTTCGGGCTTCTTCAGGTCCTGGAGAACCACCACGGATCCCTCGAAAGCCCCTTTTTCTACGACTGGCCGTCGGCGCACAGCGTTACCCATCAGCAGATGCACGTGAACATGCTGCGTCGCGCCTTCGAGGGAGGCCTGCGACTGATGGTGGCGAGCGCGACGGACAACCAGATGCTCGACATCATCTGGAACCCCGAGTTCTCCCTTTCACAGGGCCGGTTCGCTTTCCGCGAGGACGCCGATTACAAGGCAGCGGTAGAACAGTTCGAGTTCATCCGGCAATTCGTGCAGGCGAACGCCAGCTGGATGGCGATTGCGAAAACTCCCGGGGAGGCGCGGCTGGCCATCAATCAGGGCAAGCTGGCGGTGGTCCTGGGGCTTGAAATGGACGAACTATCCGCCGAGGAGATCCTGAGCCTGAAGGAACAGTACGGCGTGGCTCTCGTGGTTCCCGTGCATCTCGTGAACAACAGCTTCGGCGGAGCGGCCGCGTATAACACCCTTTTCAACGTGGCGAATTACATGATGAATGGCGACCTGTTCAGAATCAAGGCGGACAGCACACTCGGATTCCAGTTCCCAGGCATCCCTTCGGCTTACACGAACCTCCCTGTCGTCGGTGACCTGGTGGCCAAATTGGGGTTGGGCTCTTTGGCGTCACGGCTTACTGAGTACGGCAGTACGGGAGTTGCAGGTCACCGCAACCGGGTCGGGCTTCTCGACGAGTACGGGATCCGGCGGTTGATGAAGGCGGGGCTGTTGATTGACACCGCTCACATGTCGTCGGACGCTACGGATGCGACACTTGCTCTGGCAGACCCGTTCGACTATCCACTAGTCCACTCACACGGCGGAAAGCGTTCGGGTAGCAAGCCGTCGGAGCGAGGGATGAGTGATACACAGTTCGAAAGGCTTGAGAATTCGGGCGGTATTCTCGGGCTCGGTACCGGATCCAGCCCGGACGAACCTGTCACGATCACTGAATGGGTCGATCGCTATCTCGAAGTTGCCGCGGTTGGACCCGTGGCTCTGGGCTCGGACTTGAACGGCATGGCCGAACAAATCGCGGAATCCGAGTTCCAGCTGACGTACCCGACAGCGGCAATCGAGAAGGCAGACTGGACCGGACGCTCGCCGTCCTTGCCGATGTTTCAACTTGGCAACAAGCGATTCGACATCGAACGCGATGGCATCGCCCATATCGGAATGCTGCCGGACTTTCTGGCTGTGGCCCGGCAACGCGCGCAGGCTCTGGGGCGACCCCGCGATTTTGATCAAATCTTTCACTCGGCGCACGATTTCATCGCCACGTGGGAACAGGCCCGACGGGCAGCTCCAGCCGTCAATAACGCCCTGCCTTCTCTCCCCGTGAGCTGGATCGATCTGACCATAGAGACGGGCACCGATGACTTGAAGTGTGGTGGCGTCATGGTTTCCGCAACCAATATACTCAACGGACCGGACAGAACGGTGTCCGTGCCGACCATCATCAACAAGTGGCAGCGGGAGTATTCCACATACGTCCTGCGGCTACAGATGTGGCCCGGCACCCAGCTTCGTGACATCGACAAGATTCGTTTCGAGTACCTGCCGATTAAGTGCGATTTCTTTGACACCGGGGATGCCTGGAATATCAAGACACTGAAGGTGACCTACGACATCATCAGCGCCAATGGGACGCGTGACCGGGGGGTGTTGATGCACAAGCGAGGCGCTCCAGCCAAACGGCTCGACCGGGGAGAGACCTGGACGGTCTATACAGAACGTTGATTCCGATGTGTGGGAGATATGAACTATCAGTGAATTGTGACCAATTCGTCGTCCGCCTTCGCAGTCCGCGGGCTTCCAGCCCGCGGACAGCTTTTGCAAACTTCGGATCGAGGTTCAACAGGAGAGCAAATCAGCTCGCTTCCGAAGATCCGCTATTGCTGTCGCCGACGTGTTGGTTCGCACGGGTCATGCACTTGAAAATTCTTTCCCTGAAATGGTTTGATCGTAGGTGCTCGAGTCCACACCGGCTTGGCGGATGGAAAACCGAGCTAGGTGATCGACGGCCGCTGCCCGAGGAGGTCGTCGATCTTGAAGGTCGCATGCGGAAATGCCAGCGGCGACACCGAATCGCCGGCCCGGAATTCGAAGAACGTGTGGTACGCCTCACCCGAAGGATCACGGAAGACGAGAAGCACATCGTTATTCAAATCCTCAATCCAGTATTCCTGAATTCCGGCTTTGGCATAACGCGTTAGTTTCACCTTGCGATCGTACGCCAGCGATGAGTCCGCGACTTCCACAATGAAGAGAACGTCTTCAGGCGAGGCCCTTTTCTCCTGATAGAAATCCGAGCGGGACTTAAAAACGACGACGTCTGGTTCCGGCTCGTTCCAGTCATCGAGTTGAATCGGACCCTGAATGGCGACCATCGCTTTACGGCCAAACGATTCGCTGAACAAGGCTGTGGCGCGATTCACGCAGACCCAGTGACGATGACCTATCGGGGACATCTGCACGATCTCGCCATCAATGAGTTCCACTGGTTCTCCCTCCCTGAGAATCCCGGCCTTGGCCATCTGATGATATTCAGCGGTTGTGAAGAGTCGTCGCGAAACTTCGGTAAGCATGTCGTCCTCACCCAGAGCATAGCGGATTCCCTTCATAGCGTGAACAGCCTTTCGATCGACGTTGCAGTAAGCAACGGCATGCCCAAAATGAAGTGCTTCCAATGAAAGGAAATCCGATGGCGGGTTCGGAAAATCCGAGATTACGGCGACTTGTTGTCAGGAAAAACCGGAACTATCGATGCCTGCAAAAACTGTGCCGCGGGCTAAAGCCGCGCGGCCTACAACTGGTTCTATGTCGTCTGATACCTCATGAACCTAAGACTCACCCTGTAGGCCTCGGGCTTTAGCCCGCGGCACAGTTTTGCAGGGTTCGATGACTCTTGAGGCAAGCCCCACAGATGTGAGGATTGAGGAAGACCTTTACTTGACGACGTCGATCTCTTTAGCTATCGAACTTGGCGATGGTACTTCCAATCCGTCTTCACGCATTCCACGAATATGAAACTCGATGGCGCTGCGAATACGCTCTTCTACCTGGTCAATCGTGTCGCCAACGGCGACGCAGCCTGGAAGATCGGGTACATAGGCGCCATAGTTGGTTTCGCCCTTCTCAATTACAACGACGTACTTCATCCGAACCTCCGTCACCTCTTCAAACCGGACTGTTTAAGGATGCTATTGAACGTGCCTTTCGGCATATCGTCTCCGGAATGGCCGCTGATCGTGACCCGACCTTTTTTCACGCCGTGCTTATACTGACGGTGGTCCCCTTCCTGGCCGACGAAAAACCAGCCGTCCCTTTCGATCATTTTAATAACATCCCTCACCTTCATACCAAGGATAAGGCATCTAGCACGTCAACTTCCGACTGCAGCGCCTGTATGGTGAAGACATCCTTAGCTTTTCTCATCGATCTGGACTAAAAGGTCGTCCTCTACCGTATACAGCAACGGGACGATCATTACGCCAGGATAGACGAGGCGCAACCGCGCCGCCTCAGTCGTGACGAAGTGGAGGGGATCTCCGATTTCATAGCGCGCAGCGTATTGCGCAAACTGTCGCGAGGCCGATTCTTCGTCCCACCCTCCTCTCTCCATTAACCCGCGGATAAAGGTTTCGCGCTTGCTGGCAAGGTTTGTCATGCCACAGTCGGAATGTGAGAGCAGCGCCAACGCGGAGATTCCACCTACGGCGATTGCGTAGCTGATTTCAAATTCACTGTCGCTAAGATTCCCGCCGGCCCCACGCAACACGTAGGCAAATTCATTGGGTAGCCGAAGATCCTTCCGATGATCCATGCACATGCCGATCAGCATCTCTGCATGACCGTTGGCGGGCGGGAGAGGCTCGCCCAAATTATGGTGACGAAGCAGCCGCTCGATCGGCGTGTGGCGGTACTCCGGGAAAATGTCGGCGGCCTTCAGGACTGGAATTAACGTTGGCATAAGGACGAATCATACGCCAAAGGTCTGGGGACTTCGTTGACATACGATTCCAGTCGTAGTACAGACGTCGTACATGATCGCATCCAAGAAGACACCGAGACCGACCGACGCTGAAATCGACATCCTGGCCATACTTTGGGAGCTGGGTTCTGCGACGGTCCGACAGGTTCATGAGCGAATCTCTCAGACCAAGCCGACACAATACACCACGACACTGAAACTGCTGCAGAACATGACAGCCAAAGGACTGGTTGAACGGGACGACACGGATCGCTCACATGTCTATGAGCCTCTCGTCCGACGCGAGGACCTGCAACGGCAACTCGCGAAGAACCTGATGAATCGCTTGTTCGGCGGATCGCCGCGCGATCTGCTGATGGGTGCGCTCGGCGGCCGGGCGTCGAAAGAGGAGCTTGCGGAGTTGAAGCAGTTCCTGAAGGACTATGAAAGAGGAGGAAAGCGATGATTGACGATTTCCTCTCTCCGGCCAACTCAACGTCTGGCGTTTTGCCTTGTCCACTCGATCTGGCAGGCATCGGCGATCGCGTTGGCGACCTCGGCGGTTGTCCGGTTGATGAAGCGACAGTCTGCGGAGTTCCGATACGCAACGTATGTCGCCGGCCTGGCGCTGATGCCGATGCTTTCGATTGCGACGTTCCTTTCCTACGACAGAGCTGGATCGATCGTGTCTGGAATCATCGAACTTAGCGACATCTCACCCCTTCAGTCGGCGAACTTCACGGCGTGGACGCAGTGGGCCGTCCTTTTCTGGATGACCGGTGTTGCTGTTAGTTCCGTGCGGCTAACGCTGTCATGGCTCTGGTCTCGCCGGCTCCTTCGTCTCGCGGATGTCGCAGTTCCTCCCGCCGTCGCAGAACTTTTCGCCAGCATCAATGAACGCATTGGGTTAACACGAACGGTTCGGTTGATGTTCAGCAAGCGCATTGAGGTTCCTGTTGTGGTGGGCTGGCTCCAGCCAGTGGTGTTGGTGCCGCTCTCGGCGGTCACCCGCCTTGAAGTCGATCAACTGCGAGCTGTACTCGCGCACGAGCTGGCCCACATTCGACGCCACGATTTCGTCATCAATCTGCTTCAGCGATGCGTCGAGTCGGTCATGTTCTACCACCCGGCAGTGTGGTGGCTGTCCTCGCGCACACGTTCGGAACGCGAGCACTGCTGCGACGATCTCGCCGTGAAGGTTTGCGGTAATCGCCTGATGTATGCGCACGCGCTCGTCGCGCTCGAACAGGCGCGAACGGCCGAATCGATTCTTGCAGTAGCCGCCAACGGCGGCAGTTTAAGCCGTCGTGTCAAACGCATCCTGGGCAGCGAAACAACCCAGCCGGATCGCCTGACCTCGGGATTCGCCGGACTTTTCGTCGGCGTATGGCTCCTTGCGGGTGTGTGGCAATCCGATCCGTTGTTGGCGCAACATGCGGTTGGGCTGCCGCTCGAGATTCCGGCGATAACGCAGCGGCTTCCGGAACCATCGCTTTTCCGGATGGCGCTAATGGCGATGTCGGGTGTGCAAGTCGGGGCGGTCCCGATGCCGAAGACGTCGATCGAAGGACGGGTCGTGCGGATCGGGACCAATGAGCCTTTGCGAGCGCAGGTCAATCTGAGGATGAGCGTCGATCTGGAGGCGAATCCTAACGGCCGGCCGGGCCAATTCAACACGCGGGCATATTCGACCTACACCGATGGCGACGGAAAATTTATTTTCGATGATGTGACTCCCGGCCTGTACCTGCTGTCCGCGTCAGCAAATGGTTTTGTAAGAAACGAACTGGGCGGGCCGGTGACGGGGGAAATCGGCAGGGGCAGGAAGATCAACATCACCGCAGGCCAGCCATTGAAGGACTTCCTGATTCGGATGACACCGGCGGGAAATGTCAGCGGCCAGATCCGGGACGAAGAAAAGTGGCCCGCCATTGGCGCGGAGGTCCAACTGCTTCGGGTTTTGTACAACGCGCAGGGTGAAAAAACCTATCAGGCCCTCGCCACTACCCGCGCGGACGATCGAGGAGAGTATCGATTCTTTTGGGTGCAGCCGGGCCGCTACTACCTTGCGGCGGGCACGTTCACGCAGGCGCCACAACCCATTCATGCAAACGCTCCACAGGACATCTACGCGATCACATACTATCCCGGCGCAATGGACGCGACTGAGGCCACAGCGCTTGAAGTTCGGCCCGGCGGGGAACTCAACGCGATCGACTTGACCATTCCGCGGCAACTCTCTTATCGCATCCGCGGCCGCGTCGTCGATTCCAGGCCGGGCGTGGCACGAGGACCTTTGACGATATCGCTGCTGCTGAAATCGGCGACAAACAATGCAAGCGCAGTTGGCGCGACGTTCCTCAGCGAATCGTTCGACCCGGCGACGGGGGTGTTCGAGAAGGCCGGGGTCAAGCCCGGTTCGTATGTTCTGAGCGTACAGGCGGGAACGGTGCGGATGGCAGATTTGAATGTCGTAGGAGGCCACGGCCCTGCCGGCGCAGACATGATAGTCACGGTGACCAATACGGATATAGACGGCGTGACATTGACGATTGCGGACCCAGTCACGATACCGGGTCGTCTGGTTGTTGAAGGTGGAGACGTGTCGGCGGTTGGCAACGTCGATCGTTTTCGGGTATCGCTGTCTTCTGGGAAATACTCCACCGTAACCGGCAACGGTCAACTCATGGTCCCTCGGTCGCGAGCGCTTAATCCGGACGGAACCTTCCAGACCGACAGTGTGAGACCGGATGTCTACAAGGTAACCGTCTCACGGCTACCTGCGGATCTGTATATCAAGGAGATTCGCTTCGACGGCAAGGATGTCCTGAACAATCCTCTCCAGTTTAACGGTTCGGTTTCCGGATCCATGGAGGTCATCCTCAGCGCTAAGGGCGGCCAGATCACGGGTTCTGTTGTTGACGAGAAAAAGCAGAGCGTCCGGGACACTCAGGTTGTTCTCGTTCCGGACCGAAATCGCGATCGAACGGAACTGTACAAAACGGCGACAACGAATTCCGCCGGCGCGTTCACGATCAACGGCGTAGCGCCTGGAAGTTACAAGTTGTATGCCTGGGAAACCATCGAGCCGTTCGCATATTACGATGCCGACTTTGTCCGGTCGTCTGAGACCGCGGGAACTCCGGTCCAAGTCGCTGAGTCCGGAAAACTGACTGTCGAGGTCCGTCTGATTCCCTCGGGAGGACGATAAGCATGAAGACCGCGGCAATCGTTCTCGCAACTACCATGTTGCTGCCATGGAGTGTTCGAATCGAGCAGCCGCAGACCGGCGCTTCGATTGAAGGTGCCGTCCTCGTCGTTGGAACTGAACAACCGGTGCGCGCCCATATCAATCTCAATCCAGATGCCGCGCCTGTCACTCCACGCGGCGGCGCACGCGGAGTCCCGCGACCCGCAGCTTCAACGATGACGGACAGTTCCGGAAGGTTTGCATTGAAGGATGTTCCCACCGGCTCATACCGCCTCACGATAACGGCCAACGGATTTGTGAAGCAGGAATTGCCAATTCGAGTTGTTGGGGACCAGACGATGAAGGACGTCGTGCTTCGCATGACGCGCACCGGCACCGTGAGTGGGCGCGTCACCGATGACGCGGGCTGGAATTCGATTGGAGCCGAAGTGCAGGTTGTGAGTGTGGCCTGGAACGCGCAGGGCCAGAAGACGCTGGTTCCGGTCAGCACAACGAGAGTCGATGATCGTGGAGAGTACCGTCTGTTCGGTTTGACGCCGGGCCGGTATTACCTCGCAGCCGGCACGCTCGGCCGGCCGCTTTATCAATTGGTCTATAACACCTACTGGGGCGGGGCGCCTGGTTCTTCGCTTCGGCCGCCGAATTCGAATGTCATCGAGCAACTTTACGGCGTGATGTTTTATCCCGGAGTAGCGGACCTGAAAGACGCCGCTCCGATCGATGTGCAGCCCGGCGCAGACATCCCAGGGATGGATCTCGTCGTTCCGAGGCAGGAGCCGCACCAGGTGCGCGGACGCGTCGTCGATGCTCGAACCGGGCAATCTATGACGTCCGCTTTCATTACGCTCGCGCAGCTCAATTTCAGAGACGAGGTTGTGATTTCGATGCCCGCGGGTGGCGGCGGGCTGGCGGGATCGACGGGCGAGGTATACGACCCTGCAAAAGGCTTTGAGCTGCTGAGCGTTTCGCCGGGCTGGTTCATCATCACGGCGGAGCCCGGTGAAGCCGCCGGGCCGCTACCCGCTCGCGCCTCCAAATTGTTCCCAAGCGCATTTGCCGTGTACAACCTGACCAACTCCGATATCAACGACGTGGTGCTGACGATCGAGGATCCGATGTCGATAGGGGGACGCGTCGTCGTTGACGGTCAATTGCCGTCTACAGTTCCCGGCCTCGATCGCATGAAGGTTGGAATGGCGCCGATGGACGGCCCCTTCGAACGTTGGTGTGGCGCGGCATGCTCGCAAACCACCTCAAGTAGGAATATCGGCTGCATCCCGATGCGCCCGTCGCAGCCCGTGCGGGCG
>Ga0137427_10001055_pt1 | contig 12904 bp, 12 predicted proteins | sample EasRivERMZT700_2_FD_102309 | JGI IMG/M metagenome (GOLD analysis project Ga0137427, IMG submission 102309) | Soil microbial communities from meander-bound floodplain in the East River, Colorado, USA - East River MetaG ERMZT700_2 | ecosystem: Environmental > Terrestrial > Soil > Floodplain ...
CACGTATGAAGCGGACCCATGAGGCCGTAGAGCAGGCCGGAAATCGCCACCCACTCCTCCTGGAGTAGGAAGGCGAGAGCCAGCGATCCGAGGGCCAGGAACATGCTGATGTGATGCGCGCGTTTGTTGAAGCGCAACGTCACGAGCTCGGTTTGATCGAGCGTGAGCTGTTCCCGACGGCTCCAGGCGTGGCGGTAGAGCAGCACGAGTACCCCGAAGATGGCCAGCACCCCGAAGCTGTAGGTCTGCATCACGAAGCGGCCATCCCAGGAGGCGGGCATGGGACCCGGGCCCAGCAGGACGTTGGCCAGAAACTTCAAGGGGTAGACGTAGAACACGACGACGAAGAGCAGAAGGCAATTCAGGAAGGCGGTCCAGGCATCCTGCAGGCCGTACCGGCGGAAGAACTTGTTGTGCTCCCACCAGATGTAGCAAATCATCGCGAAGGCGACGGCGAAGGCGAGGGAGCCGCGCACCAGGTCTCGGAGCCCGGCGGTGTCCTTCGGGACCTCGAGCTGGACGACCAGCAGGGTCAGGGCAAACCCGAAAACGGCATCCGAAAAACCCTCTATACGGCTGACTTCGCGGTACCTCAGATTGACCTCCCGGCGGGCGGATTATGCGCCAATTCGGTCGGATGCCCGCCAACTTCCGCGAAACACACCCGTAATCTGTGTATGACCTCCGTTGTCACACCCTTTGCATAAGGTGGAGGCATGAACAGGGACCGTTTTGACGGGACAGCCGCCCGGCAGCTCGACCTGATCGACGACCCCGAGCCTCTCGCGCCTCGCGCGCGGGCTCGCCGGCCGGAAGCGTCGATGCGGGTGCTGCGCCGGGACGTGTACGCCGAACTGGCCAAGCGCCGCCGCCGGGCACAGATTGCCGCCCGGCACATGCTCGAGCAGTCGTAGGTCCGTACGTAGGCCGGCCCGGGTTTTGGGCCGGCGATCAGTACGTAGGCCGGTCCGAGCTTTGGACCGGCGAGAACCCGGACTTTGACCGGCCGTCGTATCGCATCTGGTGTCTGATACCACCAGATGCGCTCTCGTCGGTCCTTTTTCGCCCTCGTCATTGCGGCAGGCGCGTCGGTCAACGTTCACCCTCAATCGAATTCAGGCGCGATTCTCGGACGAGTGATTGATGAGCGCGGCCAACCGGTCGCGCATGCGCAGGTATTCGCGTTGCGGCGCCGAGTCCCACCCGGACTCTCGATCCAGCGCGCCGCTTCTACGGACGTCACGGGACGCTACCGACTGGGGGAGCTGCCGGTCGGCGAGTACGTGGTCCTTCTGCGCGTCCTTCATGACACGGTGAAGGTCGCTTTCCCAAGGCCGAGCGCTTGTGTGGCTTTTCCGCCTGCGCCGCCCGGTCCGCCGTGGCCGGTCCACTTCATGCCGTTCGTTCGGATCCCCGTTCTTCCCGATCGTCCGATCGGGTCGATCTACAGCAGACTTCCGCGCGACCTGAGACCTCCGTTGCAGCTACCGGAGCAGCCACACCGAACGTATGAGTCCGGGTTCTTTCCTGGCGTGCGCAACCTGGAGGAGGCGTCGACAATCACTATCCGGCGGGGAGAAGAGCGCAGTGACATCGACCTGCCGCTGAGGACGGTCGCCTCCACATCAGTTCGCGGTCGCCTGCTGCGAGGTAGGGGACGTCCTATCGGCAATGCCACGGAGATCGCATTGCACTTGCCGGGTGCGTCGAGCGGCTATCCTGTCGCGCGGGCGCACTTTGACGGCCGAAGCGACTTCATCTTCAGCGAGATTCCGCCCGGCTCGTACATCCTCGAGGTCCAGCTGCAGCGCGCCACGTCCTGCGACACGCTCATGCGCGATGCCGAGGACATCGTCACGCGTCGTCCGGTGCACGTGCCCGCCGATGGCCTGTCAGACCTTCCCGTCCTGATTGACGAGGGAGTATCGGTGAGTGGCCGCGTTGAATTTCTCGGGAGCATCAGTGCGCCACCGGAATTCCCGAGCTACATGATTCCGGTGACCGAGCCGCAGCACGTGAGAGACAAGCTCGGGAGCTGGGAAGGCTCGAGTCCGCGATTCAGGTTTGTCGGCGTCGAGCCCGGACGGTACTTCATGCCGTTTCCAGACTATGGACGGCAGTGGTTTCTCCAATCAGCAGTGTCCGGAGGCGTCGATCTGGCTGCTGAGGCGATCGATGTCGGACCAGCCGGATTGGACGGCGTGCATATTGTGCTGGCCGCTCGTCCGTCTCCGATCTCCGGGCGCGTCGTCGCACCGACGGGCTCGCCGGACCCATCAGTCGTCGCAGTTTTTCCTGCGGACTCCCGCCTGTGGAAGGAGGCTCATCCTTACGCCGCCCGGTACCGCACCGCGACTGCGAGAGGCGGTGTGTTCCGGATCGGCCACCTTCCGCCGGGCTCGTATCTGGCGACTGCGGTGAGCGACGAGTTTCCGACGGAGTGGACGTCTGAGGATTTCCTGCGCGCACTGGCAGTCAGTGCCACGCGAGTCACGATGTCGTCGCAGACGCCCATCGAGGTGGAACTCCCGCTGCGCCGTCTTGGGCGCTAGGCCTGCCGTCCGGCCGGAAGTGAGGGGTTTTCGGACCGGCGATCAGTACGTAGGCCGGTCCGGGTTCTGGACCGGCGAACCTGCGTCCGTGTGCCGGCGAATATCGTCGAGCAGCGCGACGACGGCGGCGCGCAGTTGCGCCGTGCCTTCCGTGTAGTCGCCGGCGCTGACGCGCATCGGCGGCCCGAAGACCAGCGTCACCGGCTTGGCCCGCCAGGGCAGCAGCCCCGCCCAATTCGACGGCCGCCCCCTCGGCCAGAGATCGAAGAGCCCGTCCACCGCGATCGGCACGATCGGCGCGTCGAGATGCGCCGAGAGAATCGCCGCGCCCTTGCGGAACTTCTTCACCTCGCCGTCGATCGAGCGCTCGCCTTCGGGGAACAGCATCAACACTTTGCCGAGGCGCAGGCCGGATGCGCCGGCCTGCATCGCGGTCACGAGGTTCGCGTCCGGATCGATTGGGACGATGTTGAACATGCGCGCGACGCGGCGCGCGAATGGCGTCTCGAAGTATTCGGCGGCCGCGACGATGAACATCTGACGCATCACGCTGAAGGGCAGCGCCGCGCCCAGGAAGAAGCCGTCCCACCGGGTCTGGTGATTCGGGCAGAGCAGCATCGGGCCCGACGCCGGCAGGTGCTCCACACCGCGCACGCGGAACCTGAGCAACACGCGCGCGAGCAATCCGACGATCTGGAAGCCGACGAACAGCGTCATCTCGAAGACAGGCCGGCGGCGCGAAAGGTCCGCGGTCAGTTTGGGATTCGTGTCCGAGGCGAGAAGCGCGGCCCACGGCATCTCGGTCGTCCCGCCCGGCTCATCGCCGGCACCGGCCGACGGCGCGGCTTCGACGGCTTCGAGAAGTTGACGGACGCTGAAGATCGTCGCGCGGACCTCGGGCGCGACACGCGTGCCCTGCCGTTCTTCGAGGACGGTGAGCAGCTCGACGCGCTCCATCGAGTCGAGCGCGAGATCCAGCTCGAGGTTGTCGTCGGGCCGCACGCGCTCGCGGGCGAGGCGCGTGGCGATGAGCGCCATCGCGTCGGCCCGCCCGGGCGCGGCCAGCCACGCGTGCTCGCTGTCGGTCGTCTCACGGCTCTTGGACTCGCGCTGACCCGCGCGCTCGTGGACGAGTTGCTCGACCTCCCGCCGCTTGATCTTGCCCGTCGTCGTCCGCGGCAGCGGCTCGAGCGAGACGTCGTAGCTGAGAATGCGCTTGTAGGCGGGCAGCTGAACCGCGAGGCTCTCGAGCTCGAATCGCACGAGGTCGCCGACATTCACGATGCCGCGCTCGCGCAGCACCTGCTCGTCGGGCACGACGAGCGCGTGGAGACGTTCGGCCGAGGGCTCGCCCGGCCGGCTGAGCCCGAGGATGCAAAGTTCTTTGATAAACGCGGACTGCCGGTAGTGCGCCTCGATCTCCTCGGGATACAGGTTCTTGCCTGACGCGAGGACGATGATCTCTTTCTTGCGGCCGGTGATGTACAGCCGCCCTTTGTCGTCGAGACGGCCCAGGTCCCCCGTGTAGAGCCAGCCGTCTTTGAGCGCCGCATCGGTCGCGTCGGGGCGATTGAAATAGCCCTGCATGATGATGGGGCCGCGGATGAGGATCTCGCCGTCGGAAATGACCTCGGGGGTCGTTTCCCCGGCATTTTTGGAAACGACCCCCGAGGTCGTTTCCCCAATCTTCACCTCCACGCCGCCGAAGGGTTGGCCCACTGACGTCGTGAACCGATCGCCGGGGCGCTGCATCGTCGCGCCGCCTGATGTCTCCGTCAGGCCGTAGGCATTCAGGATCGTGAAGCCCATGCCGTAGAGATCGCGGCCGATGACGGCGTCGAACTTCGAGCCGCCGGTAATCAGCACGCGCATCTTCGGCCCGACGCGCCGGTGCAGGCTCCCGAAAAAGAGACGCCCCGGATTCCACCCGAGCCGATCGCGCAGCCACCCGTTCGCGGAGATGACGGATCGCACGAGGCCCCGCACGAGCCGGCCCTTCTTGGCGGTCTCCGCGATCACGCGCTGGTGAATGAGATAGAAGAACTGCGGCACGCAGGCGAACACGGTGATCCCGCGCGAGGCGAGCGCGGACAGCAGCGACGAGCTGCTTACGGTCTCGAGAAAGACGACGCGCGCGCCAACCGACAGCGGCAGCAGGAGATTCGCCATCTGCGCGAGCGCATGGAAGAGCGGCAGCACGCCGAGGATCGCGTCCGGCGGGCCCACGGGCACAATCGCGAGCGCCGACTCACGCTCGGCATCCAGGTTCGCGTGCGTCAGGACGACGCCTTTCGGATCCGCGGTCGTGCCGGACGTGTACAAGATGACCGCCGGGGCGCTGGCGTCGAGATCGACGATGGGCGGGACGGACTCATTCACCGGAAGGCTGGGGACGTCTACGATGCCGGGCGACTGGCCGGACAACAGCACGAGCGTGGTCGCCGGCCTGGACCCCGCCCCGTCGGCGGCCTTGCGGGCGGTATCGAGGTATCGCTCCGTGGTGAAGAGCACGCGCGCGCCGGAGTCGTCCAGCACCGTGCGCACCTGTGGCGCCTTGTAGCCCGTGTCGAGCGGAACGGCCACGGCGCCCAGGCGCAGGATTCCGAGGTACGCGGCCACCCAGACGGCGTCGTTGTCCGCGAGAATGGCTGCGCGATCGCCGCGCGACACGCCGGCGCCCTGCAGCCACGCCGCGATGCGGCCCGCCAGCGCGTCCAGCTCCCGGTACGTGGTCTGCCGGACCGCGTCGCCCGCCCCGAGGACGTCAATCGCGACCAGGTCGGGTGACGCCGCCGCCATCACCGCAATCCGGCTGGAGAAGTTGGCCACTCCCGCCGGATTATAGGGGGCGCCGGGCGGGATAGAATGTCCGGCAGGAGATGGCCCCGATGTTGAAGCTGCTTCTTTCCGCGATGATGTCCCTCGCGGCCGCGGCAGCCGGGCTGCACACCCAGGTGGAACTGAAAGACGGCGACAAAGCGCCCGATTTCTCTCTGCCGGGAAGTGACGGCAAGACCCACAAGCTCGCCGACTACAAGGGTCGCGCCGTCGTGCTCGCCTGGTTCCCGAAGGCCTTTACTGGTGGTTGAACGGCCGAATGCAAGTCGCTCCGTGCGAGCGGCGAGGCGATTCGGAAGTTCGACGTCGCGTATTTCATGGTGAGCGTCGACGACCTGGAGTTGAACACGAAGTTCGCGAAGGAGCACGAAGCGGACTTCCCGATCCTGGCGGATCCGGAGAAAACGGTCGCGAACGCGTATGGCGTCCTCGGTCCATCGGGTCTGGCGCGACGCTGGACCTTCTACATCGGGGGCGACGGCAAGATTCTCTATATCGAGAAGAAGGTCGCGCCGGCTACCGCGGGCGACGATCTCGCAGCCAAGCTCGGCGAGCTGGCCGACAAGGGCCTGATCAAGCGAAAGAAATAGCGGGCTGGAGTGACGAAGCAGTAGGACGTGACCGATCCGATCGCGCGTTATCAAGAGTGGTATTCACAGGCGGCCGCGGGTTCCGAGGTGGAACCCAAGGCCGCCTGTCTTACGACGGTGGACGCGTCAGGGCGTCCATCGGGCCGCATGGTCCTGATCCAGTACGCGGACCCGCGAGGCTTTGCGTTCTTCACCAATCTGACCAGCCCGAAGGCGCGCGATCTCGCCGCGCGTCCGGCCGCCTCGCTCTGCGTGTTCTGGCCGGGCCTCGGCCGCCAGGTGCGCATCGAGGGCCCGACCGAGCGCGTGCCCGATGCCGAGGCGGACGCGTACTGGGCGACGCGTCCGCGCGAGAGTCAGATCGGCGGGTGGGCGTCACGGCAGAGCAGCGTCCTGACCTCTCGCGAGGCGCTCGAGACGCGCGTGGCCGAATGCACCCGGCAGTTCGCGGGTGGACCGGTGCCGCGGCCCCCGTTCTGGTCCGGCTTCCGTCTGGTGCCGGAGCGAATGGAGTTCTGGACCGGACGTCCGAATCGTCTCCACGACCGTGAAGTCTTTGAACGCGACGGCGCCGCGTGGCGCGTGAGTGTGTTGTCGCCATGACCGAGACCGCTCCGCCACCGGACCCCGTCCCGACGGGATCGGTCGAGTACTCGGTCGCGGTCGAGCCGCCGCCTCCGGCGCAGCCTCCCGCCGAAGGGACGGGCAAGGACGATCGTGTCCTGCTCGAAGGACCGCACTCGCGACTCAAGGAGTTCGCGCTCCTGTGGCGCGCGGCGCGCGATTTCGTCCGCGGCTTCCGCGCACTCCACTTCGTCGGCCCGTGCATCACCGTGTTCGGGTCGGCGCGCTTCAAGGAGTCGCATCCGTACTACGGGATCGCCCGCGAGGTCGGGAAACGGGTGACGCAGCTCGGCTTTGCCGTCATGACCGGCGGCGGGCCAGGCCTGATGGAAGCCGCCAACCGCGGCGCCAAAGAGGCGGGCGGTATGTCGGTCGGGTGCAACATCGAGCTTCCGTTCGAACAGGATCCGAACCCGTACCTCGATCGCTGGATCACCTGCCACTACTTCTTCGTGCGCAAGGTGCTGCTCTTCAAGTACTCCTACGGCTTCGTCGCGCTGCCGGGCGGCCTGGGCACGCTCGACGAGCTCACCGAGGCGCTGACGCTCATCCAGACCCGCAAGATCGACGACTTTCCCGTGGTGCTCATCGGCACCGCCTACTGGCAGCCCTTCGTGACGCTGCTCCGCGAGATGACGCTCCGGGGCGCCATCAGCGCGCATGATCTTGACCTTCTGAAGGTTACAGACGATATTGACGAGGCCATGCGTCACCTTGAGACGCACGCGGTCGGCGGCTTTGGCCTCCAGCGCGTGCGCCGCCGGTGGTGGCTCGGCGAGAAGGAGGTACGGCCGTGAGAGTTCGAATGCTTTCAGTCGCACTCGTGTTCGGTACGATGCTCGCGTGGCCTCAACTCGCGTCCGCGCAGGACGCAGTGGCCAAGGGCGCCGCCCTCTATGCTTCGCAGAAGTGCAGCGTGTGTCATGCCATCGAGGGCAAAGGCAACGCCAAGGGCCCGCTCGACGGCGTCGGCTTGAAGTTCACCGCCGCTGAATTGCATCAGTGGCTGGACGATCCGGCCGCGATGTCCGCGAAGATCAAGGCGACGCGGAAGCCGCCGATGAAATCCTACAAGTCACTGTCGCAGGCCGACAAGGACGCACTCGTCGCCTGGATGCAGACGCTGAAGAAAAAGTAAGGCGAAGCACGTGCCGCGTCATCCCGTGTCCGTCGCCGGCGTCGCGCTGGCGACGGTCGGCGCGCTGCTGTTCCTGACGTTCTTTGTCATCGACCTGCTCGGCTATCACTTCGGGCCGTATGCGGGCCTGCTCTTCTTCTTCCTGTTCCCGGCCATCTTCGTCGCCGGGTTGGTCCTCATTCCCATCGGCGGATGGCTGCAGCGCCGCAAAGGCGCCGGCGCGGCCCCCGCCAGGTGGCCGCGCCTCGACCTGAACGACCCGCGGCAGCGCCGCTGGACGTTCTTCGTCTTCGCCGCCACGCTCGTGAACATCGTCATCATCTCCCTCGCCGCGTACTCGGGCGTCGAGTACATGGAGTCGGTCAGCTTCTGCGGGCAGGTCTGCCATGAGGTCATGCAGCCGGAATTCACGGCGCACAAGGACGCGCCGCATTCCAGCATCGCGTGCGTGAAGTGTCACGTCGGGCCGGGCGCCCAGGGGTTCGTCGAGGCGAAGATGAGCGGCACGCGCCAGCTGGTCGCCGTCGCGCTCGGCAATTACTCCCGGCCCATTCCCACGCCCGCGCGCGGCCTCGTGTCGGCGAGCGAGACGTGCGAGCGCTGCCACTGGCCGGAGAAGTTCCACGGCGAAAAGGTCAAGGTGATGCGCGAGTTCGCCGAGGACGAGACGAACACGGAAACGGCGACGACGATGGACATCAAGGTGGGCGGCGGCAGCGAGCGGCTCGGGATCGCGACCGGCATCCACTGGCACATGAACATCGCCAACCGCGTCGAGTACATCGCGACCGACGCCAAGCGCCAGGAAATCCCCTGGGTGCGCGTCACGGATCGTCAGGGCAACGTCCGCGAGTACCAGGTGGACGGCGTGAAGCCGGAGGATCTGGCCAAAGGCGAGCGCCGGACGATGGAGTGCATGGACTGCCACAATCGTCCGAGCCACACGTTCGATCCGACGCCTGAAAAGGCGGTGGACCGGCGGCTCGCGACCGGCGAGATGCCGCGCACGCTGCCGTTCGTGCGGCGGGAAGCCGTGGCCGCGGTGAAGGAGAAGTACGACTCGCAGGAGGCGGCGCTCTCCGCCATCTCGCAGCGCCTCGCCGAGTTCTACCGCACGAAGTATCCGGACGTGTACACGACCCGGCGCCCGGAAGTGGATCGCGCGATTTCAGCCGCGCAGCGCGCCTACGGCCGCAACATCTTTCCGCGCATGAACATCGCCTGGGGCGCGTACGCCAACAACATCGGCCACATGGACTTCCCGGGTTGCTTCCGCTGCCACGACGACAGCCACAAGACGAAGGACGGCAAGACCATCGGGCAGGACTGCGAGCTCTGTCACAAGATCCGCTGACCAATTTGTGAACGGTGATGTGTGATTTGCGAATTCACACATCACAGATCTCAAATCACAAATCCCGTGGCACGGCCAGCACTGGCAGATGTGTATCCGCCATGATGCGCATCGCGGTGCTGCCGGGGCGATGACCGGAGAGATCGCCAAGCCCGAGCGCCACGAGCGTGCCGGGGCTGGCCTCCCGAGCCATGAGCTCTCCGGCCTCCGCGATCGCGGCCACCGTCCGTGGCTCGGGCGGGCCGAACGAAGCCGCAAGGGCGTGGATATTGGCGGTCGCCCGCGCCTCGCGCTCGGCGTCGGTCGGCGCCAGCATCACGTCCCAGGCCGACGGCATCGTGATCCGGCCAACCGCGTGCAGCAAGGTGATGGGGACGTTCAAATACCGGCCAAGTTCCACGGCTTCGCGCGCCGCCGCCCGTGACGGATCGCTGAAATCGACGCCGCAGAGGATCTGCTGAATGTCTCCGGCATCCGGAGCACCCTCGTTCGCGGGCGGCACCGCCAGGACGGGCCGATCCGCGCCCCGCATCACCCGCAGCGTCGTCGATCCGAACACGACACGCCGCGCGCGTCCCAGGCCTTCCGTGCCGATGGCGATCGCGCCGGCCCGTGTGACCGCGGCCGCGTGAAGCAGTTCCTTCGCGGCGGGTCCCGCCGGCGTCAGCAGGGACACGCCGCCCCGATCCCCGATGGATTCGTGGACGAAGCCCTCTAGATCGGTCCTGACCCGCTCGACAAACGCGGGGCCCAGGGTCGCGGAGGCGGCTTCGGCAATCAACGGATCGATCGCCGAGACGACGACAATGGACTGACCGAGCCGGGCGGCGAACGCGGACGCGAACTCGAGCGCATGCCGCGAGGCCTCGGAGAAATCGACGCCGCAGACGATGGGACCCGAAGCGGTCAGCATAGTCGGGTGATTGTCAGCGATCCGGCGGCTCATCGCCTAGCCTCTGGTCGATCGATCGCACCATAGTGCCCGGTCGCGGAATTACGCGCTCAGTCGGACCTCAGCGCGGTACACTCCTTGCTCTTCAAGAAACATCCCGACCGGAACGGGCGGTCGGGGGAGGACGATCATGAGTCGTCGAATCCGAGCGCTCGGCCCTGGAGCCTGGCTGGTTTGCGCGGTCATTGTGTGGGTAGCCGCGCTCGCGGGCGCGCGGGCGAGCGGGCCTCCAGGCGGTCCCCCCGTTGTCGGACCGCGTGCGGAAAACTCCCCAGCGGTGCAGACTTCTGCTCAGGCGGCGCCCGCGGCCAAGCCAGCGCCCCAGGCCGCGGCCGGCTACGTCGGCCAGGACACCTGCGTCACCTGTCACGACGACAAGATGAAGGGTCAGTTTGAGAAGTCGCCCCACGCGATGAAGGCGGACCCGCGCTCGCCGGCGGCGAAGCTCGGCTGCGAGAGCTGCCACGGACCGGGCGCCAAGCACGCCGAGGATCCCGGGACGCACAAGACCCGCAACCTCAAGTCCACCGGGCAGGCGAGCGTCATCAACGAGACGTGCACCGCCTGCCACAGCCGGCAGAACCACGTGCTGTGGGCGGGCAGCCAGCATGAGACGCGCGGGCTCGCGTGCTCGACCTGCCACAGCGTCCACAGCCCCAAGTCCGAAGACAAGCAGCTGAAGGAAGTCACCCAGCGCGAGCTGTGCGCCACGTGCCATCGCGACAAGATCTCGAAGCTCGACCGGTCGGGCCACATGCCGGTGCGCGAGCAGAAGATGGAGTGCTCGAGCTGCCACAACGTCCACGGCACGACGAACGTGCGGCTGCTCCGCAAGGGCGACTCGATCGCCGAGCTGTGCACGTCCTGTCATGCGGAGAAACGCGGGCCCTATCTCTGGGAGCACGCGCCCAGCCGTGATGGCTGCGTGACCTGCCACGATCCGCACGGGTCGTCGAACGAACGCATGCTCGTGTCGAAGCCGCCCTTGCTCTGCCAGCGCTGTCACGTCGGCACGCGCCATCCGAGCACGATCTACGACGCGCAGGCGATTGGGTCGGCCTCGGCGCCGAGCGTCCGCGTCTACGCGCGGTCCTGCGTCAGTTGTCATTCCGCGATCCACGGGTCCAACCACCCGAGCGGTCAGCGGTTCATCCGTTAGGAGGGCATCATGACAACGCTGAGATTGCTCTCCGCAGTAACGGTGACCCTGGCGCTGATCCCGGCGACCGCGTCGGGACAGACGATCGGCTGGACCGTGCCCACCGGGACGAACATCCTCGACGTCGGCGCGCGCGGCACGAGCCTCGACGGCGACAGCGCCCGCTACGAGCGCTATCGGGACCTCGGCAACGGCCTGTTCCTCGAGGCCATCCGCTGGGACGGGCAGAGGAAGGACTGGCTGTTCTCCCTGAAGGGCGACCACACGCTCTACAAGGACCAGAAATACGTCGCCCGCGCGGATCGGCCCGGCCGGGTCAAGACCTGGTTCCTGTGGGACCAGGTGCCGATGCTGATGTCGAACACGACGCAGACGCTGTTCCGCGAGGACTTCACGACCGAACCGAACGTGTTCACGATCGATCCCGCGATTCGCTCGCAGGTGCAGGCCAATCCGGGCGCGAGTCCGAACACGGCCGTCGTGCCCGCGCTCTTCGACGCGAACGCGCGGACGTTCGAGACGTCCGGCCGCCGCAACACGGCGCAGACGGGCGTGGACTACATCGCCAGCCCGGAGCTGTCGATTAAAGCGCTCTACCAGTACACGAACCGCCAGGGCGTGATTCCGTACGGCGGCTCGTACGGCCACAGCAGCCTCGTCGAGTTCCCGGCGCCGATCGCGCACGTGACGAACGACTTCGATACCTCCGCGGAGTGGACGCACGATCGGCTGCTGCTGCGCGGCGGCTACCAGGGCTCCTGGTTCACCAACGAGAACCTCACCGCGACGTTCGACAATCCCTTCCGGACGTACGACTCGAACCCGTCGAGCTGCACGCCCGCGCCCGGCGTCTCGGGCCTCTGTTCAGGATCGCCCGCCACGGGCCGGCTGTCGTTGCCGCAGAGCAACAGCTTCTTCACGCTGAACGGACTGGCGTCGTACCAGCTGGCCCCCCGGACGCGGGTCAGTTTCTATCTCTCGAGCGGGTCGCTCAAGGACGCGGGCGATCCGATCATGCTGAACACCGTGAACCCGCTGAATCAGGCCGTCCTCACGCCGCTCGACCGGACGACGGTGGACGGCGAGGCGCGGACGCTCTCGACGAACCTGAGCTTCGTGTCCAGACCGAACAGCTGGGCGGACTTCAGCGCGCGGTACCGGACCTACGACTACGACAACAAGACGGCGCCGTTTGCGCTGACGCAGCGCGTGTCGTACGACAACGCGCCCGGCATCGCGAGCATGAGCACGCTCGGCGGCGTCGGCGTCCCGTACACGACCAACCCCATCCACACGGAACCGTTCGGGGTGACCCGCAACACGCTCGACCTGGACTTCCGGCTGACGCCGAAGGCGAGGATGGTGGCGGGCATCGGCTACACCATGCTCGACGAGGAGCGGAGCCACCGGCTCATCGAGGAGACGACGGACCACATCCCCCGGCTGACGTTTGATGTGGTGGGCAACCGCTGGTTCACGCTGCGCACGAAGTACGAGCACGCGGACCGCAGCGGCGCCGCGACCGAGGAAGCGCAGCAGGCGCTCTTCGGCATCGGCGAGCATCCCGGCATCCGCCACTTTGACATCGCTCCGCGCAATCGGAACCGCGTGACGGTCCTCGGCAGCACCATGCTGAGAGACGACACGTCTCTCTACGCGTCGGTGGCGTTCGGCAAGGACGACTACACCGAGAGCGA
>Ga0137427_10001056_pt1 | contig 12900 bp, 11 predicted proteins | sample EasRivERMZT700_2_FD_102309 | JGI IMG/M metagenome (GOLD analysis project Ga0137427, IMG submission 102309) | Soil microbial communities from meander-bound floodplain in the East River, Colorado, USA - East River MetaG ERMZT700_2 | ecosystem: Environmental > Terrestrial > Soil > Floodplain ...
CCCACGTCTTCCGCTGCTCTGCCAGTACCCGGCGTCCCTCAGCCGTCACCTTATAGAACCGTCGCCGGCGCTCGCCGGGCTTTTCGACCCAGGTGCCTTTGATCCATCCTCGCTCTTCGAGGCGATATAACAATGGATACAGCGAATCGATATGGAAGGTGAGCTGACCGGCAGACCGTGTCTGGATCAGTTTGCTCAACTCGTAGCCGTGCCGAGGCCGAGCGTCGAGCAACGAGAGGATGAGTAGTTCCGCGGAACCTTTTTTCAGCTCGCGATCGAGTGCGTGTGTGTTGATACCTGTCATAGACAGATATTATATAGACAGGCATCATGGGTCAACTGGTAACTCGCTTCATGGATGACGTTCAACCGGACCGTGCCCGTCTATCCCAGGGATCGGTCGTCTCTCATCTGTAACCTTGTCTGGTTAAGACGGTTTCCCTTTGTGGCTTGCCAAACATTTTGCCGATTTTCGAGTCTTTAAGGACGTCGCGTTGTAGTTGATGGGAACCTCAGAAACACGAAAGCCGTATTACCAAACCATGAAGATGCAACACCTCATGAGCGGAAGTGTCCTGATCCTTTTCATTTTGTCTAGATCCCTGGCGGCCCAGGATCGGCCGGACTTTACAGTTCATCGCACGGAGAAGCCTCCGATCATCGACGGTAAGATGACCGATGACGCGTGGAAGGACGAGCCTCTTCCCACAAGTGATTTTTTGTCCTACGACCCGCTCTATGGCCAGAAGCAATCGCAGCAGACGCAGGTCCGCGTAACTTACGACGATCGATATCTCTATTTTTCCTTTCATTGCCTGGACAGCGAACCCGATAAAGTCCGCACAACGATCGCCCGTCGCGACAGCATCTTCAGCGACGACTGGGTAGGTCTTAGCCTGGATTCCGGAGGCAACGGTCAGACCTCGTACCACATGATGATGAACCCGAGCGGCATTCAAATGGACGCGCTCAACTCGTCGGCATCGGGCGAGCGTTGGGAAGCCGACTGGGTGTGGGACAGCGCCGGCGGCCCCACAGAGGACGGTTACTTCGTCGAGATGCGTTTGCCCTTGCAGAGTATCCGGTTCAAGGGCGGTGACGAGGTGAAGATGGGAATCCTCTTCTGGCGACGCATCAGTCGTCTCGGCGTTTCTGCCGCGTGGCCGGACATTCCTCCTGGACAATGGGTATTCAATCGTCATGCCCGCCTTGTATTTCAGAATTTGAAACAGCCACCCCTTATCGAAGTGCTGCCCAGCGCGACGTACACGATTAACCAGACGCGTGGAACACCCGGATTGTGGGACGACGCCACAAGCAAGGGCGATGTCGGCATCAGCGCGAAGTATGGCATCACTTCATCCATCACATTGGACGCCACGATCAATCCGGACTTCAGTCAGGTTGAAAGTGATGCCTTTCAGGTGCAGGTCAACCAGCGATTCCCTATCTTCTTTTCCGAAAAACGCCCGTTCTTCATGGAGGGTATGGGTCTCTTCAACCTGGCGGGAACAGGCGGCGACGGCAACATGATCACCGGCGTTCATACCCGACGAATCGTGAATCCGGAATGGGGATCCAAACTCACAGGGTCGGCTGGACGGATGACGTTCGGTCTACTCAGTGCGTCCGACGAATCTCCCGAAGATATCGGCAATCGTGGTGTCGCCGTCAAAGATAGGAACAAGGTCTTCACGATCGGACGTGCCATCTATGGCATCGGCGAATCGAACTATATCGGTGCCATCGTCGCGGATACCAACCACGCGGGCCGTATCAATCGGGTTGCCGGAAGCGACTTGTCGGTCCGTTTTAAGAAGGGACACCAGGTCAGCGCGATGATGCTGTCTTCAAAAACGGAGACTTCGGGAATTGATGGACAGGATGGAACGGCAAGCCAGTTCATGTACAGCTACAGCAGCCGCCCTTTTACGTTCATGAGTCAGACCGAACACTACGACAAAGGCTTCCAGATGGACACGTCGTTCTACAACCGAACGGGCTTCACGTCCAATTGGACTTATGCGGAGATCAATCGCTATCCCAAAGACAGCAATTCATGGTTGAAGCGTTACACCGGCTTCTATTGGAACAAAGCCGGACGGGATCGCGTCCAGAACGGAAGTGAAGCGTTCCACCTGATCGGTCTTCGCATGAACTTCACGCGTCAGGGAAACTTTCGAATCGATAAGGCGTATGGGCATGAGCCGTGGGTCGGTCGACGCTTCAAGAACGGAAACTTCAGGACGAATGGCGGAATTCAGATGACGCGTTGGCTGAACGTGAACGCCCGGTTCAATTCGGGCTGGGCAACCTTCTACGATCCCGTGGACCCTTATCAGGGCCGATCGAAAACTGCTGGGTTTGGAGTGAGCTTCCAGCCGAACTCCAGGATCAATGAAAACGTCAGCTATACGAACTCGAGGTTTAAGCGCGCCTCCACGGGGGAACAGGTCTACGACGTTCATATCGTTAATCTGCGGAGCACTTACCAATTCAATAAACACTTCTTCCTTCGCGCCATTGGGCAGTACGACAGCTCCAGCCGCCGTGTTCTTACTGATTTTCTGGCATCTTATGAACTGATGCCGGGTTCGGTAATGCACGCCGGATACGGATCTTTGATTGAAAAACGCGCGCCGTCAGGGGATGGACGGGTTCCAGGTACAAATGGAGAGTACCTGACAGTTAGCCGTGGCCTTTTCCTGAAGGCATCCTACCTTCATCGATTTTGAAACGGACCACTTTTGACCTTTCTCCGTCTAATTATTCGTGTCACCGATGCCTGTACACCTTAGAGGAGGAAGAACTCGATGAAGACCGCGAAGGCAAAAGCTGCAATGCCAACTAATCCGCAACCGGTTTGGTGCCATCGCTGTTGCATCCGAATCGCGCCCTACGATCTCCGTACTGTCTATCAAGGAAAGGACTATCATCGCGACTGCTTCATCAAGCTCTCCCACGCCACAGGCAAATCCCGAAAGAATTAGAATTTGTAGCGGCGGTCTGTGACCGCCGACAGTGCCGCTACGGTGTGAGCCGATAACGGTCGCGTGGGTACAGCGTGGCCTCGCGAATGTTTGCCAGCCCGAGGATCTGCGCGGTCAGCCGTTCCAACCCGATCGCAAGTCCGCCATGGGGTGGCATGCCCAATTCAAACATCCGCAGGTGGCTTTCGAAAGAGTTCGGAGAAATGCCTCGGGAGAGCAACGCCCGCTCCAGGTCCTCTCGATGATGAAGACGCTGGCCTCCCGTTGTGATTTCTAATCCCGCAAAAAGCAGATCAAATCCGGCCGCTGTCGTTTCCGTTCGCGGATGGGTGTAGAAAGGCCTGGCCGATAAAGGAAACCCGAGGACAAAAACTGCCGGCACTCCCTCCTCTTCATAAGCCATCCGACAAAGCCGTCTTTCGGCATCCGGATCGAGATCGTCAACCAGCGTTGCGCGTCCAGCGCGCTCCCGCAGTCGTTCAAGACATTCGTCGAATGTCCAGACCGGTACATTCATCATTGACGGCAACGGTACTTTGCGATGACGCGCAAGTAGATGTGAACAGTGTCGATTCATCTGATCGAAGATGTACGTTAGAAGCTCGCGCTCGAGTTGGATAATATCTTCCGGGCCGTCGATGAAACCCATTTCGAGATCCAGCGAGTAGTATTCGGTCAGATGACGGCTTGTCGCGTGAGGCTCCGCCCGATACACGTGCCCTGTTTCATACACGCGTTCGAATCCCGCAACGCCATGCTCCTTGTAGAACTGCGGGCTTTGCGCAAGATATGCGACACGCTCGAAGTATTTGAGAGCGAAAAGATTCGTACCTCCTTCCGTTCCCCCGCTCACGATTTTCGACGACACAATTTCGGTGAAGTGGTTCGCAGTCAGGAATTCGCGATAGTACCGAAGAATCGCTGCCTGAGTCTTGAAGACGTTTCCAATGTGATCGTTGCGCAGCGTCAACGGACGGTATTCCAGCAGGATGTCCGAACCTACCTCAGCGATATCGGAGGACGAATGAAACGGTAGCTTGTGGGAACATCGGTTCAGAGTCACGATCGCCTTGATGTCCAATTCAATCCCGCCCGGTGCTCGCGATTCCTGTCGAACACTTCCGTTAACCTCGATGGCGTCGTCAAGGTGAAGATGTACATCGTGCAGATCATGCGTCGCGCCGACGCATTGCACCAGGCCTGTGCAGTCTTTGATGATGATGAAAGTGGTTTTCGCCAGCACGCGGAGTCGGAAAACCCAACCGCGAATGAGAACCTCGTGCTTTGTGCCGCTATCAAGACTGGATATGAAGCTTCGTTGGATGGCGCCCATCGATTGACCTCGTGAATTCGATGTGCTGGAACCACGGTTAGTGGCGGTGCCATCCAGCTTCCGGGATGTGGATTCCCGGCTCTCAATTGATGTGTCCCTTACTAAGGTCTATCTTGACGATTCCCGGTTCAGGATCACCTCTCGGAGGGGTCTGTCCTCGTCAACGAGTTTCGCTATCAGCATACTCTATTAGGAAGCAGCCACACCATGGGACGGGGACATTTGACATTTGACAAGTGACGTTTGACGTTTGACATCCGAGGGCGGTTGCCTCCCCGGATGTCAAAGGTCAAACGTCACTTGTCACATGTCAAATGTCCCCGTCCCATGCCGTCAGATCCCTTCCCTAGTGCTTTCCCGTACTGCTCAGCGTCGTCTGGAGTTTCTGCGCTTCCTCCATATGGTTTCGAACCTTAGGCATCAGGTTCTTGATGTAGTCCTTCATGTCGGGATTCTGAACCGTCGTCAGATCCCGGTTCAGTGCATCGAGTGTCTCTTGATGGTTGCGAACCATGGTCGCGAGGAACTCACGATCAAACTGCGCACCTGACATTTTTTGCAACTGAGTCATGTCAGTCCCAGCTGGTTTCGAGTGGGTAGAGCCGGCGCTCTGCTTGTCCCGCAGGATTTCAGTAAGATCCTCCAACGCCTTATTGTGATCGCTTTCCAGCATTTCGGCGTAGTTCTTCACATCCTTGTTACTGGCACGCTCTTTGGCGAGACGGGCCAATTCCAATTCACCCGTGTGCGCTTGCTCAATCTTGGTCGCGATCTCGAGATCGCCGGGCGACAGGGTGTTCACGTCTACACCATCCTCACGCGCAGCCTGCACTCTGTCGTCGTTTCGCTGGCAAGCCACATTCAGGCCGACTATCAATACAGCCGACAACACGACTAGTAATATTCGGTTGGTCATTTAGAATGGAACCTCCCTTAACGGTAAACGAGCAAAAGGATGATCAGTATCAAGATCAAAAGACCAATAGGGACATACATAGTTTTCCCCCTTCTTTTGTTAGTCTCCCGTCTATTACAGGCGCACCCTGTGTTCCATTCTCGAAGCTCTGCGACTGGGGCTTTGCTCTGAATTACTTGATCAACGGATGGTGAAACCGCGAGCTTTTGGTTTTCTGGAGCAGGGGACAAATTCCCGTTAAACGTCCTGTTCGAAAATGCGGTCTGCCATCCCGGAATCGAACGCATTTTTCCGACGAAACTTTTGAGATTTGTCGCGTAACCTACGTATGTTGCATCAGTTGATTGCTTTGTGACGGTTGGCATGCGGCCTGCGACTGCATGCTGAGATGACTACCGTAATGGAAACCCCAGGAATACCACGAATACTAATTGCGGATGACCAGGCCGATGTTCTGGAAGCCTTGCAGATTCTTCTGAAAAACGAAGGCTTCGTTACAGAGGTCGTCAGCTCGCCACGCGCCGTAGTCGAAGCCGTGGAGAAGAAAGCCTACGACATTCTTCTGCTTGATTTGAATTACGCGCGGGACACGACTTCCGGAGGTGAAGGTCTGGAACTGCTGTCGCGCCTTCAATCCATGGATAGTTCGTTACCCGTCGTATTGATGACGGCGTGGGGCAGTATCGAATTGGCGGTTGAGGCGCTGCAAGGTGGCGGCCGAGACTTCATTCAGAAACCCTGGGACAACGATCGACTTCTCGGAATCCTCCGCCGGCACGTGGAAGAAGGACGCACACTGCGGGAGAAGAAGCGTCATGAGAAGGCCGCCGAATGGCTGATGCGAGAAATTGAAGAGGCTCGGGAAATTCAGCAGCGCTTGTTGCCTGCGGAAATGCCGCGTGTGAAAGGTTGCGATATTCAGGCGACCTGGAAACCCGCCAACGATGTCGGTGGCGATTACTTTGACGCCATCCAGCTTAACCCGACCCGCGCCGCCTTCTGCATCGCCGACGTTGCCGGTAAGGGCTTGCCGGCCGCCTTGCTCATGTCCAACACACAGGCGACGGTACGCGCATTCGCTCACACGACCGACAGTCCCGCCGACATTTGCATGCAATTAAATCGTGTCGTGTCCGAAAACATGAGTTCGGGAAAATTCATCACGATGTTTTATGGAGTGCTGGATACGGCGCGGCAACGTCTCCGCTACACCAATGCCGGGCACGTTCCGCCCATTCTGATTCGTCGTACTGGATCCGTACACAGGCTAACTGAAGGCGGCATCGTGCTCGGTATTTTCGCGAATGCCAGTTACGACGAAGGGGAGACCGTATTCGAACCGGGTGACCGTTTGCTCTTGTTTACGGACGGCATCACTGAAGCAATGACTAAAGGCGACGAAGAATTCGGGATCGATCGACTGACCGATCTCTTGATCACTTACCGCAACTCGCCTCCGTCCCAACTGCAGGACGCCATCCTTCAGGCCGTTTCGGAATTTACCGCTCAAGGCTTTCAGGACGACGCCACGCTGATGATCATTTCGATGCTTTAAGAGCCGCCTCGACGGCGCCAGTCATCTCGCTCGACAGGGGTTCCACCGCTGACGTAAAGCGCGCGAGGATCTGGCCGTCACGACCGATCAGGAACTTCTCGAAGTTCCAGCCCACGTCGCCGGAAAACTTCGGATTGGAGGCCTTCGACGTCAGGTATTGGTACAGCGGCGCTTTACTGTTCCCGAGCACATCGATTTTCGAAAACATGTCGAACTCAACGCCGTAGTTCGCTTTGCAGAATTGCTGAATCGCGGCGTTCGTTCCCGGCTCCTGCTGTCCGAAATCATTCGACGGAAATCCGAGAACACTTAATCCCTGAGCGGCGTACTTCTTGTGCAACGCCTGCAGCCCTTCGTATTGATAGGTATATCCACATTCGCTCGCCGTATTGACGATCAAAACGACCTTGCCCTGATATTTCGAGAGGCTTACAGGCTGCCCATTGATGTTGTTCATCGTAAAGCTCAAGACGTCCGGCACTCTTCCTCCCGTCCTTGTTTGCGCCATCGCAAGACCTGCAATCAGAAATGTGACCTGCAACATGAACGCTACTTGTCTCATCGAACCACCTCGTCGTTTGCGAAGGTTCATTATATAGTTTCACGCGGGGAGATAAACCTATGGCAAAGAAGAAACTGAATCGCCGCGAGTTTGTCGCGGCAAGCGCAGGTGCTGGAGTACTTGCCTCCGGCGCAACCTTGTTCGGCCAGTCGCCGGCCATGATCACGAGCTTCAAACCAATCGTTGTAGCCGCCGGAAACGGCAACCGGTCGAAGGATGCCGACGGGATAACGTGCGTGGCGAAAGCTTTCAAGATGATCACTGCGGGATCGGATGTTCTGGATGCCGTGGTTGCAGGCGTGAACATTGTCGAACTGGACCCGGAAGATACCAGCGTTGGATATGGAGGGCTTCCCAATGCAAACGGCGTCGTTCAGCTCGATTCGTCGGTAATGCATGGGCCTAAGCGAATTGGGGGTTGCGTTGCCAGCCTCGAGGGCGTTCGCACCCCTTCACTCGTCGCTAAGAAGGTGATGGAGGAAACCGATCACGTCCTGCTCGTCGGGAAAGGTGCACAGGATTTCGCTCGAATGTTCGGCTTCACGATCGAGGATGACCTGAACACTCCACGTTCGCGGCAGCTTTATCTGGAATGGAAACAGAGAACCGACCCGTTGCATTACATCCCGCCCGCCAACCGCGAAAACAAGGTCCCCGGGGGGAGGGCGTCGTTGCGAGAGCGAGAGGAGTTCGGTCTCCGCGTGGCGTTTGAGATGGCGGCGGAAGGCAAGATCGACCCCGAGCACATCTTCGGCACCATCAATTGCAACGGCGTGAACTCGAAAGGCGAGGTCTGCGGCGTTACAACCACCAGCGGACTGTCGTTCAAGATTCCCGGTCGTGTCGGGGATTCGCCGATTCTCGGCGCCGGCCTTTACGTTGACGGGGACGTCGGTGCCGCCGGTTCGACAGGTCGAGGCGAATCCAACCTGATCAGCCTGGCATCCTATATCTGTGTCGATGAAATGCGACGTGGCAAGAGTCCGAAAGACGCGGGTATGACCGCAATCAAACGCATCAAAGACATGACCATTCAAAAGCGGCTGCTCAACGAGAAAGGCGAGCCGACGATTGGGATCAACTTCTATGTTGTGAATCGGAAGGGTGAATATGCGGGCGTTACGCTGCGCCAAAGCAACCCCGCTCGCCCGTCCACGTTTGCGGTCTGTGATGAAAACGGACCGCGCAGCGTTCCGATGGAGCCGCTGCTCTGAACAGAGATCTTGGGACGGGAACATTTGACATTTGACACGTGACACGTGACGTTTGACATCCGAGGTGTGGTTCCGGATGTCAAACGTCACGTGTCACGTGTCAAATGTCCCCGTCTTTTTCTAGCGCTCGCCCCAACTAAACAGCAAACCGCCGGTGAGTTCAAAACTGTTGACGGTTTTGCCGAAGAAATTCGGCATTGTTCGTCCGCGTACGTCCGCCCGGAAGCCCATTGGCCCCCACAGTCGGGCCGCTTTTACCCCTCCGCCATAACTGAAATTGAAGAAGGTGTCGCCATCCTCGACAACGAGTGCATCCAGTGTGCGTGGGATGGGACTACCGGTAAATACCGGTACCGCTAAAGGAACGACATAGACAGCGGCGTTCGAATCGTTGCCGTTGATGAGGCTTTCGTTACCAACGCTAAGACCGCCAAGACCGAGCGTCACAAATGGAAAGACGCCGCCCAGACGATTTCCGAAGAAGTTGTAGGACCCTGCTACCTCGTAGAGGAGCCCGTGACTTTTATAGTCATAGCCACCGAAGGTGAACTGGTTGAGGTACCCGACGTTTCCTTCGAGCATGAAGTGGTCTGTAAGATAACCTCCACCCTTCACACCGAAGATACCGGGATTCCTGAAATCGAGGACGTTGTTGAAATTGGTTAGCCACAGGCCGCCGGCATATGGTTCCACTTCCCACTTCTGTGCCAGTGCCGGGGCGCAGCAAATTGACAGCGCCAGAATCACCAAAGGTATCCGGCGCATTAATGAACTCTCCATTCTCTTTTGACCTCACTGTTAAAGTTGTGCCATCCACGGATGGGCAAGTTTTCTGCCGCAAACTTGCGGAACCCTGGCTGCGACCGAAGTTCATTCGATGCTGGTTTTATCGGAGCACCGTCTAAGACCTTGTCTACGGATCGCTGAGAACGCCCGTTCAACTCAGAGAATGGGCATACAATGGAGGGATGCGAATGAAAGAGCGTGTTTTACGTTTTCGCTCCTTCTGGATTTTTCCGCTACTTTCGATTCTTATCCTCGAGGCCGGCCGACGTCTCGAACCGGAAAGCCGACTGTCGGACCTGGTGTGGTTGTGGCTAGGCGGCATCCTGTCATGGACGCTTCTGGAATACGGCTTTCATCGGTTGCTGCTTCATGGGGAAATCCGCAACCCGACGCTGCGCGGTTTCATCAGCGCTTCCCATATCGGCCATCATCGGGCCCCGCGTGACCCCAAACAGATCCTGGTGAAACCATCATTCGGGATTGTCATCTCGACGATGGTCCTGGCAATCCTTTATGCCGTCACCTGGAGTCCTTTTAAAACGGCTGGCCTGATGGTTGGAATCTGGAGCGGATTTCTTTACTACGAAGCGGTGCATTACCGCGTGCACATGAGCCTCAGAAACTCGCATTTGTTACAGCATCAGCGGCGGGCGCACTTCCATCATCACTTTTCAAATTCGCAGCGCTGCTTCGGTGTCACGTCGCCGTTGTGGGACTACGTGTTTGGAACCAAAGGATAACGCACCGGCATTCGTGAGTCTTACGAGAGGGCTTGTCCCGTAATCTGCTGATAGGCAGCCTTGGCTTTATCCTCGAAGTCCGAGGTGAAGGAGTAAAGCTTCTTTTCCTTTCGGGCCAGGGCAAAGCTCTTCGCCGCGGCGGTCACGTCGGTTTTCCCTTCAAGGTACTTGGCGAGCGCCATAAGCTCAACGGCACAAGCGTTTTTTTCCTTCACGGCACTGCCGTTCTTTCCGAGGACCGTGAGCGCCCCATGACCGAACTCGTGGAAGATCACTCCGCAGTACCATTTGTCGGCAGCTTCCTTGCCGATGTCCTCCATCACGACAATCTTATTGCCGGCCGGCCAGGTGACGTTTAGTTTCGAGAACTGGTTCTTCCAGAACGTGCAAGCCGCCTTCATCGCGGGATCGATGTAGAGCGCAACCTGTCCGCCCAGTCCGTCCACAAAGGTGTAGTTCAAGTCATCGATGTCCGCCTGCAGGTCAGACTTGGACCACGATTTAAAAAACGACACATAGCTGTCGATGCTGTCGATCACTTTCTTCAGGGGTGGCATGAAATTAATCCTCCAACAAAATGCATCGGGCTTGGGCAAAAAGTCGATGCGGCCTACCGCCGGTTCACCATCGCCAGAATGCCTTCATATGCTCCCGGCGAGTTGCGGTTGAGCCACTCAATGTATTTCAAGGCGCCTTTTTCGAGATTGCGGTACAGGAGCGGATTATTGCGGACCCGGCGCAGGTCGGCGATGAAGCTTTTCATCCTTTCCCAGACGATCAGCATCTCTCCGCTGTTTTCGAAGAACAGTTCTTCGTGCAGGATTCCACGGACGACGAAAGAAGCAGCCATATCCCAATAGGTCCCGACCATTCGGTAATACGCGTTGTTTTCGCTACCGACCGGATACTTTTCCAGTGCTTCGGCCAACGAGTTCGCCGAAAAGTTGCCCGTAAGCCATGCTCGCGCTGCTCGCAGTTTCTCTTCGCGGCGCATATCGTAAAGTTTGAGGATGAGTTCAGCATCGTTGTAGGTCGCATGTGTCGTCGCTTGTGTCATAGTGGACTCCATTCGATAAATCAGACTTCTGACCCGGGATTGCCGCGCGACAACCGTTGGGCCCTGAACGCTGCTTCCTTCGCTTCTCTGAGCTGTTCTTCGAGTTGAGTGATCTGACGTTTCGTACGCCTTCTTTCGGAATCCAACTCTTCAGTCAAGTCCGAAAGCCGTCTTTCCGTGCGTGCTCTGGTACGGCCCGACTCCTCCAGCTTATTATTGAACTCGATTTCCAGTTCCGCCGTCACTTGTTTCCTTACGGCTTCCTGCGCAACGGGTATCGTTCTCTCCAATTCCTGGACTCTTTCGTTCAATCGCGCTTGTTCCTCGCTGAGCTGCCTGGTTAGAGACTGAATCTCCTGTTCGAGCAGCCTGATCTGAACATTTGCCTCGGCGAGTTTGCCTTCATACTGGGAGCGTGTTTCGTTATGAACCTCGGTTCGGATGACCTCGGCCGACCGTTGTAGTTCGTTTTCAAGGCGCTGCACCTTGAATGTGAGCTGATCGCGTTCGAGGTCCCAAATCGTCTTGGAATCATCGAACTCCTTCTGCCATTGTTCGGCACTTTTCACCGGAGTGCCGGCCGAACCAGACGGCAACCTTCCCATTTTCTCGAGGACGGCCCGGCGAGCAGCCTCCTTTTTATCGTCGACAACGACAGCCTTTCGAACACGCTCGAGTTCTGCAGTAAGTCTATTGCGTTCACCTTCCCACTGGAGGTTCCACTCGTGTTTGGCCTCCTGAAGCCGGGCTTCGACCTGTTCGCGTATCGCGAAGGCCGTGCGGCTGGGATTATTGGAACGCTCCATCGCCTCGATGGCCGACGCTTGCATCGAGTTGATCTGCGCCTTCAAGTTGTTTCGCTCGGACTGCCACTTTGCTTCGGCAGCCGCCATCTGCTGCTGCAAATCGCTTCGCGCCCGGATCGCTTCCTCCAACTGAAACCGGATCTCGGATTGGAGATCGTTCGATGCTTGTGCGCGAGCGCCATCCTTTGCCTTTCCGATGTCTTCTTCAAGCCGGTCCATTTCAGCCGCCAGTTTGCGGCGCTCGAGTCGCCACTGATCCCGGGCGCGTTCAAATTCTTCCTCCAGTTGATCGTGCTGAGTTTTGGCCTCCCGAAGCTTCGCCTCGAAGCGCGCTTGAATGTCATCGATTAACTGCTCCGTCGCGGACTCCGACCACGCAACAGCGTAAACGTCGATCGGCTCATCCTTTCCTCTTAGCTCAGCCTTACCGAAGTTGGCGCACTGCACACCTGCCGTTCGTGCCGCATCCAACAGGAATTCCGTGATGAGAATCTGATCGGCCTGGGCCTGCTGCTGAACGCGGGAGGCCGCATAAACGACATCACCAAAAACATCGTCGTCCTTCCTCAGTCCCAGGCCGCTCTGGATACCCACTTTGACGTGAATCTGTTCTTCGACCTCATGAAGCCTGCGATCCGCCTCGAGCGCCCGCTGTATCGCTACACTGCCTCGTATTGCGCCGACGGGATCGAGGAAGCACGCCATGATCGAGTCGCCGATGGTCTTGACGACTCTGCCGCCGTTCTCCTGGATCGCGGGAAACAGTAGACTGTTGTGCCGCTCAATCATCGCCATTCCCGCGATGTCGCCCTTTTTCTCGTAGTAAGTGGTGGAACCTTTGATGTCGCTGAAAAGGATGGTCACGGGCGTGCGCATCTTTTCCAGTTGTTGTTCAGCAAGTGCTTTAGCGTCCATGAGTTCCTGGAACTTATCTTTCTCCA
>Ga0137427_10001057_pt1 | contig 12899 bp, 11 predicted proteins | sample EasRivERMZT700_2_FD_102309 | JGI IMG/M metagenome (GOLD analysis project Ga0137427, IMG submission 102309) | Soil microbial communities from meander-bound floodplain in the East River, Colorado, USA - East River MetaG ERMZT700_2 | ecosystem: Environmental > Terrestrial > Soil > Floodplain ...
ATTGTTGAGATAGGCTCTGCTACCCGGCCCTTTGGGCCAGCCCCGAATCGAACTCTTCGAGCGCCCGGCGCGGCAGCTTCCCGGTTTCGTTGCGCGGCAGCGCTTCCACGAAATGAAGAGGCCGCGGCAGGAACGCCGCGTCGATACGCTGGCGCAGCGCGGCGCGCAGCGATGCGCGGGTGAGCCCCGGCGCCACCACGTAGGCCGTGAGCCGCGTCACCGCCTCACTACCCTGGTCGGGAACGACGAACGTTCCGTCGCGCACGCCTGGGATGGAGTTCAGATGATAGTTCAGGTGCGCGAGGGACGTCCGCTTGCCGGCGATATTCACCAGGTCCGCCGTGCGCCCGTGCAGCAGGAAGCGTCCCCGGCTGCGCAGCTCGATGACGTCGGCGAGCAGCACGTCCGTTTCCACGTGCCCGCCCCTTACCCAGGTGCCGGCGCCGTCCGTGCGCAAGGCGACGCGTTTCATCGCGCGCCACTCGTTGCTTTCCACGGTGCGGCGGCTGGCGATGCCTCCCGATTCGGTACATCCATAGATTTCGTGCAGGGGCGCGGCGAAGCATACCTCCGCCCGCGCGGCGAGCTGCGGGGAGAGCGGCGCCGTCGCGCACAGCAGGAAATCGGCCGCCGGCACCTCGTCCGGTTCCGCCAGCAGCGCGCGCAGGTGAACGGGCGTCGTGACCAGGCCGCGCGGCCGCGGCAATGCGGCCAGCTCGGCCCGGATGTCGGCGGGATAGAAGGGGCGGCGGGCGTGCACCGCAAGGCCACCCTGCATCGGCACCAGCACGGTCGCTTCCAGTCCGAACACATGCTGGGGCGGCACCGTGCCGATCAATGCCATGCCGGTTCGCGCGCGCAGGCGAAGAATCTCGATCTCCGCGGCCGCAACGCGCGCCAGGCTGCCCCAGGTCTTGCGATAGGGCACGGGATCCCCGGTCGAGCCGGAAGTGAACACGATCGCCGCGACCTGCGTCTCCGGCACATCGGGAATCGGGGGCGCCACCGGCCCCGGGTCATCGAACTCCGGAAAGATCATCGTCTCGAGCGATCCGAAGCCCGTCGCCCGGTCGCTCAGGCAATGGACGCCCGGGTATTGCGAGACCAGCCGCTCGATCAGGTCGGGCGTCTCATTGGGCGGCAGCAGGTTCACCTGCCGGCGCAGCAGGGCCGCGGCGAATCCCACGGCAAAGTGATAGCGATCCGAGCAGAGATTGAGGAGGTAGTTCCGGTCCGGTAGGGCTGCAGCAAGGCGCGACGCGTCCGCGAGGAAACGCTCGACGCTGATGCGCACTCCCTTGCGATACGCGAACGCCGCCCCGGCGCCAAATCCGCGAACCAGTGGGGCAGAAGCCATAGACTCTTGCTACTACCGTTCCAACTTGTTTCGCCAAGTATGATCAATTCGCCTGCCAGCGACATCAGAGTCAGCAGGATTGCTTCGACTATTCACAAATTGCTGGAACGGCTCGAGCGAACTTCCGCCCTGCTTGAGAGGGAAGCATCCTGGGTGAACGCATCGATCGCCTGCCATATGGACGCCCGCGCGGTGTCGGGATATCGGACCCTCCGATAAACCCATTGACCCATAAACATGAACGCCACCAGCGGAAAATTGAGGAGATTGATGAAGAACGACCACGCCTCAAGTGGAGCAAACGCATACAGCAGGGCCGAGGCGATCAACTGCGCGGCAAAGAATACGCACCAGGCAATGGTCAATCTGCGGGTAATCAGCACAATGTCCAGCGGCAGCGCGCCAAGCACTCGCCGCGCATACCGCGTAATGAGCGGCTCCCTTTCACGCATGAGTGTTCGCCCGAAATACCACAGCAGAAAAAGGTATGCCGTGGCATGTGAGAATCCGCTGACCGCGGCGAGCCCTAGCCGTTCCTGATGCTCAACCAGATAGACGGCAACGCCCGCCGCCGCTAGGGCCGCGAACCATACTGGCTTGTTGCTGGCGCGCACCATAACCCACAACGCGAGAGCCGCCAGGGGGAACCACAACAGTATCGGGTAGAGGGCGCCCGTTTGCGTGGTGCTGACTGAGGTGTGAACCAAGTATTGGTACGCGCTGAATGCCAGGACGATGAACGCATTCCACGCCCAGCCAAGGGCACGCCGCATCTACTTCGCCCGCAACTGCTGGATATGCTGGTTCAGGCTGCGCAGGGAGCTGAAGATTTTCTGGTTGTTCTCATCGTCCGACCGCAGCCGTATGCCGTAGGTCTTGGAGACGGCGAGCGCGATTTCCAGTATATCGATCGAGTCCAGGCCGAGACCCGCTCCGTAGAGCGGGGCTTCCGGGTCGATTTCAGCGGGACGCGTCTCCAGATTGAGCGTAGTGACAATCAGCTCCGCCAACGCCAGTTCCTGCGGACTGAGCGCGCTGCCTTCCGGCAGCAACTCCACGGCTGTGCTTTGCATGTCTCCCCTGGGCTCCTGTCCGGACTTCTCATCGGTCACAAAAACCGGCACCGGTTTTCCCGTTCCCCCGAGACCCTTCTGTTACAGAGTGCTCAACTGAGCGCGTATTCCCCTGTCCAGGTTCTGGATCCAAGTGTTGTATTGGGGGTGGATGTTCTGGCCGTCGTATTTCAGATCGGTGCTGTCTTTGTACTGGATGCTATAGGACTTGCCGCTGTAATTCACGTCCACCACTGCCGTATGAGTCCGCACGATCAGCGTCCCGAGGATGTGCCCGGGCTTCGTTTGCCGCATCTGCCAGCCCAAGTTGGCGCCAGCGCGTTGTATGGCCTTGCCAACGTCATCGAGGCTCGGATTAGCCCTCGAAGCGGCGACCGGAGCATCGGACACGTTGTAGACCGGCAAGTTACCCCTGCACCCGGCTGCAAGCAACACCAGAACTGATACGATGATCGCTGCCCATCTCGTGGTACGCATTGTTGACCTCCCGTATTAAAAGCCGTCCCCGATATCACGGGTCCTCCGTCCGCCTTAGTTCTGCGGACCATCAAATTATAGAGCCCGCCCCACCCCGCGCGCCAGCCCTTGCGCTTCTGGTTGGAACGCCCGCGGTCACATGGAATACCGGTTTCTGGGGCCTGGCAGGGCCCCGCCCTGCTCCTGCGCAGTGTGCGCCTCCCGCAACTCCTCGATGCGCCAGAGAAAATTCTTCGTGCGCCGCCGCACCCGTGTGCGCGGCAAGCACGATGACACCGGGTGTCTCCGGAGGTATTCTGTCGGCAAGCCGCACCCGGCCGGTCACCGCAGGCCCGTGTGGATTCACACCGCCAGGAGGACGCATCTGACCCGTGAAGCGCGTGCTGGTCGTGCATTTTTCGCAAACCGGGCAGCTTTCGCGCGTGGTCCGGCGACTGGTTTCGCCCCTAGCGGCGGCGCCCGACGTCGAGCTGGTGGAGGAAGTGTTGCGCCCGACCCGGCCGTATCCGTTTCCCTGGCCGTTCTGGCGGTTTCTGGACGCGATGCCGGAGACCGTCCTGCTCGATCCACCGTCCCTCGAGCCGCTTGCGGTGCGCGCGGACGAGCCGTTCGATCTCGTCGTCGTGGCGTACCAGGTGTGGTATCTCGCGCCCGCGGGCCCGATCGCAGCGTTTCTCAAGAGCACGGCCGGCCGGCAGCTGCTGCACGGTCGCCCGGTGGTGACGGCGATTGCGTGCCGCAACATGTGGCTAATGGCGCAGGAAACGGTCAAGCAGCTCATTCAGGAGGCGGGCGGGAAGCTACGCGACAACGTCGTGTTCACCGACCAGGGCAGAGCGCTGGCGACCTTCATCACCACTCCGCGCTGGCTGCTGACCGGGCGGCGCGACCCGTTCTGGGGCTTGCCGGCCGCGGGCATCGCGGAGGCGGAGATCGCGAATGCCGATCGCTTCGGTCGCGCGCTGCTCAGCGCCCTGCGCACGCACCGCGAGCGCGAGGACGCGCCGATGCTCGCCGGGCTGGGCGCAGCGAGCGTGGATCCGCGGCTGATCCTCAGCGAGCGCGCCGGGCGGCGCGCGTTCTCGGCGTGGTCGCGCTTGATCCGGCTGGGTGGCGCGCCGGGATCGCCCGGCCGCCTGCCGCTGCTCGCGTTGTTCTGCGTCTACCTGGTCGCGATGATCATCACCGTCGTGCCGGTGAGCCTGCTGCTGCAGCGGCTCGCCCGCCCGCTGCTGGCCAGGCGGCTGGAACTGCAGAGGACGCACTATGAGCTGCCTTCGGGGCGCTGACGGTACCGCATGGCGCAAACAACCGTGGAAACGGGCATGAGCCAGCGCAAGGCGTACATCACTCGCACCTCCGCCTGCCTGCCGAACGCTCCGGTCGAATGCAGCGATACGGAATCGATACTGGGCCAGGTGGGCGGGCGCCCGTCGCGCGCGCGGCGCGTCATCCAGCGCAGCAACGGCATCCGCCGCCGTTATTACGTCATCGACCCCACCACCGGGGAGCCGAACTACACCAACGCCAGCCTGACCGCCGGCGCGGTCAGGGCGCTGGTCGGCGACGGTTTCGCGCTCGCAGACCTGGCATGCCTGGCATGCGGCACATCCAACCCGGATCAACTGCTGCCCAATCACGCGGTCATGGTCCACGGAGAGCTCGGCGCGCCGGTGTGCGAGGTCGTCGCGACCGCGGGCGTCTGCCTGTCGGGCGCGACGGCGCTGAAGTACGGCTGGCTGTCCGTGGTCTCGGGCGAAACGCAAAACGCGGTTGTGACCGGCTCGGAAGTCGCCTCGCTGGGTCTGCGCGCGGGAAATTACGACGGCGAGGCTGCTGGCGACTCGGGGCCCCACGGGGCGTTTGGCGACCTTGCGTTCGAAAAGGATTTTCTGCGGTGGATGCTGTCCGACGGCGCCGGCGCGATGCTGATCGAGCCCGCGCCGCGTCCCGGACTCAACCTGCGTATCGAATGGATCGACCTCTTCTCCTATGCGCACCTGCTGCCGGCGTGCATGTACATGGGCGCGGAGAAGCAGCCCGACGGCAGGCTGCGCGGCTGGATGCGCTACACGGCGCGCGAACGGGAGGCGAAATCACTGTTCGCGCTCAAGCAGGACGTCAAGCTGCTCAACGACCAGGTGGTGGACCACACCCTGGTGAAACCGCTGCAGCGGGTCATCGCGCAGAGGTCGATCTCGGCCGGTGAGGTGGACTGGTTTCTCCCGCACCTGTCCTCGGAATATTTCCGCGGTCCGGTCGTGGACGGGCTCGAGCGCGCGGGCTTGCCGGTACCGCCCGAGCGCTGGTTTACCAACCTCACCTGGGTGGGCAACGTGGGATCGGCCTCCATCTACATCATGCTCGATGAGCTGCTGCGCAGCGGCAAGGTGCAGGACGGGCATCACTTGCTGTGCTTTGTGCCAGAGAGCGGCCGCTTCTCGAGCGGCTTCGTCTATCTCACGGCGATGGCGCATGCGTGAGCGCGACGTGCCGCAGGAAGGCAACGCCACACTCGCCGGCCACCGCAAGGCGATGTACGCGGTCGGCGACGATGGAAAGCTGCGGCTCGTGCCCTCGCGCGGCTGGGAAGTGGAGGAGATCGTCACGCGTCAGGCGGTCGAGGACCTGGAGCGGCGCGCGAACGAGGCGCGGGAACGCGTGCTCGCCGGCGCGACCTCGCCGCTCGAATACCACATGTACCGCGCGCGCATGGACGTCGCCCTGCTCGCGCAGGCCACCGGTCTGTGGCGCTGGCGGGTGCGGCGCCATTTCACGCCACGCGTGTTCGCGCGCTTGCCGCAACGGCTCCGGCGGCGATACGCCGAGGCGCTAGGCATTTCCGTCGAAGCGCTGGGGAAGTTGGAATAGCGGTGGCGATCGCGTTCACGCACCGGCGCGCTTCGCATTGCGAATCCGGCGTGATGTCATCGCTCCTGCACCACCACGGTCTGCCGCTGTCCGAGCCGATGGCGTTCGGGCTCGCGTCGGCACTCGCTTTCGCCTACCTGCCGTGCGTGCGCATCAACGGGCAGCCGCTGATCGCCTTTCGCATGCCGCCGCGCGCGATCGTCAAGGGCCTGCAGCGCGGGCTGGGGCTCGGGATACGCTTCGAGACATTCAGCTCGCCTGCCAGCGGCACCGCGCGTCTCGACACGCTGCTCGACGCGGGCAAGCTGGTCGGCCTGCAGGCGGGCATCTTCTGGCTGCCGTATTTCCCTCCTGACCTGCGCTTTCACTTCAACGCCCACAACCTGCTGGTCTACGGCCGCGACGGCGACGACTATCTCGTCAGCGATCCGGTGGCGGAAGCGCCAGCTCGCTGCGCGCGCAAGGACCTCGAAAAAGCGCGCTTCGCGAAGGGCGTGCTCGCGCCCAGAGGCCTGCTCTATTACCTGACCTCCCAGCCGAGTGCGCCGGACTGGGCCCGGCTCGGAACGCGCGCGCTCGCCCGCACGGCGAACATCATGCTGCGCACGCCCCTGCCGCTGATCGGTGTGCGCGGGATCGAGATGCTGGCGCGCCGCGTCGGGCGGCTGCCGCTCGACGGCGGCGGCGACCGCGCGCGCCTCTACATCGGCCATATCGTGCGCATGCAGGAGGAGATCGGCACCGGCGGCGCGGGATTCCGCTTCATGTACGCGACCTTCCTGCAGGAGCTTGCGGGCAAGACCGGTTACACCGCGCTCAACGCGCTCGCGACGCGGCTGGTCGAGATCGGTGATCGCTGGCAGGAGTTCGCGGTCGCGGCCGCGCGCATGATCCGGCGGCGAGATGCGCTCACGCCGCCGGCGCTTGCGGAGCACCTGCGCGCGATCGCCCGGGACGAGCGGCTTTTTTTCCAAGAGTTGCACCGCGTCCAGAGCGCATGGGCATGCTGAGCGTCGAATCGTTGTCCTTTCGCTATCCCGGCAGCAGCGAAGCGGTGCTGCAGGAGGTGACGCTCGATATCCCGGACCACGGGATATTCGGATTGCTGGGGCCGAACGGGGCCGGGAAGACCACCCTGATCTCGATTCTCGCCGGGCAACTGCACGGCGCGACGGGACGAGTTGCCATCGGCGGCGAGCCACTCGACACCGTGCGCCGCCGCCGTCCCCACTGCCTTGGGCTCGTTCCCCAGGAGTGCGCGTTCTACCCCATGCTGACAGGCATGGAGAACCTGCGCTTCTTCGGTGGCGTACAGGGGCTGCGCGGCGCCCGGCTCAAGCAGTGCGTCGAGCACGTGGCCGGGTTCGCGCGCATCGAGGGAGTGCTCAAGCGCCGCGCCGGGGAGTTGTCGGGCGGCCTCAAGCGCCGCCTGAATCTCGCCATCGGCCTGATCACGGAGCCGCGCATGCTGCTGCTCGATGAGCCCACCGTGGGTGTGGATCCGCAATCGCGCGCGTTTCTGCTCGATTCCATCCGCTCGCTCGCCGGCACGGGCAGGATCATCATTTACACCAGCCACTACATGGAGGAAGTGCAGGCGCTCTGCGATCGAGTGGCGATCATCGACGGTGGCCGCGTGCTGGTGTCCGGGACGCTGGCCGAGTTGCTGCGCGACGGGTCGGGCTCAATGCGATTGCGCTTGCGTGCGCCGCTGCCGGACGCTCTTGCGGCCGACTGGAGGACGCGCTACGCGCTGCGCGCCGACGGCGCGGCGGAGTACCAGCTGCGCGTGCCGGCGGCCATGGCGGTCGCGCAGGTGATCGAGGCGGCGCAAGCCGCCGGCTGCGAGCCGATCGCGATCGACTACGGGCGGCGCGACCTCGAGCAGCTCTTCATGCAACTGACCAACCGTTCACTGCGCGATTGATGGGCCGCCTGCTTGCCCTGTGGAACAAGGAATGGATCGCGCTTGCGCGCGACGTCCACGGCCTTGCAGCCCTGTTCGTGATGCCCGCGGCGTTCATCGTCATCATGTCGCTGGCGCTGAGTGACGCGTTCAAGGACGAGGCCGACCGCCCGGCCGAATTCGCCGTGCTCGCCGCCGATGGCCCGGAGCGGGCGGCACGCCTTGCGCAAAAACTCGAGGGCGACGGTTTTCGCGCAGTGCCTGCGCCCGCGAATGAATCCGCGGCGCGCGCCGGCGTGCGCCAGGGAAAGCCCGCGCTGGCGCTGCTCGTGCCGCGTGATTTCGAGCGCGGGTTGCGCGTGCCGCCCGACCGAACGAATCCTGCCCAGGCGCTCACGCTGCTCGTCGATCCCGCGCTGCCGCCTGCGCAACTCGCCGTCTTCCAGCATCGGGTCCTCGGCACCGTGCTCGGGCTGCGCCTGGCCGCCGCGATTCCCGTCCCCGGCGTCCTGGACGATGCGGGAGCGTTCGACCTGAAGCGCGCGGCGACGTTGAGCGTCGAGGCGGTCGGCAATCCCCGCGCCGGACGGCCGTCCTCGGTGCAGCAGAACGTGCCGGCGTGGCTCATCTTCGGCATGTTCTTCGTGGTGATGCCGATCTCGTCTCTCTTCATCGTCGAGCGGCGCGAGGGCACGCTCGCGCGCCTGGCGAGCCAGCAGGTCCCGTTCTCGCTCCTGCTGCTGGGCAAGGTGGTGCCGTACTTCCTCGTCAATCTGGGGCAGGCGGCGCTGATGCTGCTTGCCGGCCGTACGCTGGTGCCGTGGCTCGGCGGCGAGGAGTTGGCGCTGCCGGCGCGCTGGGACCTGCTCGCCGCCGTTACGGCCAGCGCCAGCCTGGCCGCGATAGGCTGGGGATTGCTGGTGGCGGTATGCGCGCGCACGATGGAGCAGGCGACTGTCATCGGAGGGGTCGGAAACATACTCGCTGCAGCCATCGGCGGCATCATGGTGCCGCGCTTCGTGATGGCCGACCGCCTGCAAACCTGGGTGGACCTGTCGCCCATGGCATGGGCGCTGGACGGATTTCACGCCGTGATGCTGCGGCAGGGCGCGGCGGCGGATGTACTCGTGCCGTGTCTCAAGCTGCTGTCGCTCGCGGCTGCGCTGTTCGCTGCCACGCTCTGGGCGCATCATCGGCGCCGGCGGTAATTAGGGCCTGATCTGCGCCCACAGCTTGTCGAGTCGCTTGAAGGACACCGGGTACGGGGTCTTCAGCTCTTGGGCGTAAAGCGACACCTGCAACTCCTCGATACGCCAGCGGAAATTCTCGAGCCGGGCATCGGTTGCGCCGGTCCGGCGCTGCTTCGCGGCGCGCTCCTCGTAGCGGCGCCACAGCTCCGAGATGTTCGCGGCGTGGCGCTGGTCGCGCCCGGGGTCGTGCGCATACTTGTCGAGCCGCAGTCGCGCCGCGTTGAGGTAGCGCGGCAGGTCGTGCAGGCGCTCCCACGGCGTCGCGCTCAGGAAGCCCTTGAAGACCAGCCGCGCGAGCTGGGCGCGCACCTCCGTCGCCGGCTGCGGAAACGATCTTGCCATGGCCTCGAGCTTCTGCTGCACGCGCTGGTATTCCTCGGCAATGGCTGCGAACAACCGGCAGGCCGCCTCGCGGACCGCGGGCAGCCGCGTCCGCGCCCGTTGCTTGAGATCCTCGAAGCTAGTCGCGCCGCGCGGCAACTCGTCATCCCCGATGAAGGCGCGGTCGGCGATCGCGGTGATGAGGTCTTCCTTCCAGTCGTCGGCGGATGCGGGCCCGCGCAGGGCAAGCGCCGCCTGCGTGAATCCCGGCAGGCTTTTCTCCAGCTGCCTCATCTGCTCCCTGAGGACGAGCCGCATGAGCCTCCGCACGCCACCGCGCATCGCCGCGTCCGCGGCCGCTGGCGTGTCCATGAGCCGGATCGCAACGCTTTCGCCCTCGTCCACCAGCGCCGGGTAGCCGGTCATACTGCGACCGCCGCGCGTGAAAGAGATTCTCGCCGGCAACTCGCCGAAATCCCAGGCACGGATGCCCCCCTTCTCGATGCCGGTCCCCGCACTGGAGAAAGTGAGCTGCGCAGCCTCTCCCAGCTGCGCCTTGAGGATGGCGAGGTCGCGTCCCGCCGCGAGCTCGCGCCCGGAATCGTCCACCACGCGAAAATTCATGCGGAGATGGGGCGGCAGCTCCGTGCCCTCCCAGATCTCCGTGTCCACCGACTCGCCGGCAGCACGCTGCACGTAGCGCGCCAACGCCGCCGCCAGCCGCGGCGCGCCCAAGCTCTCGATCCTCGATCCTCGATCCTCAATCCTGGCTTCCCGGTCCTGCTCCTCGAGAAACGCCGTGACGTGCTGTGGCACGGGCACGAGGTGGCGCCGCAGGTGCTTGGGCAGTGCCTTGAAGCACTGCGCGACCTTTTCCCGGATGAGCCCGGGCACCAGCCACTCGAACGGCGCATCCGCGAGTTGATTGAGCGTTTGCAGGGGCACGGTAACCGTCACTCCGTCGAGCGGGTGCCCGGGCTCGAAGCGATAGGCAAGCTTCAGCGCCGTTCCGCCCACTTCGATCCGGTCCGGGAACTGCGCTTCAGTGATGCCGGCCGCCGCGTGTCGCATGAGGACGTCACGGGTCATATAGAGGAGCCGCGGGTTCGCCCGCTCGGCGTCCGCCCGCCAGGACTCAAACTCCACACCGCTGACGATGCCATCGGGCACGATGTGCTCGTAGAAGGCATAGATCGCCTCCTCGTCCACCAGCACGTCGCGCCGGCGCGCCTTGTGCTCGAGCGCCTCGATCTCCTTGGCGAGCCCCTGGTTGTGCGCGAGAAACGGCGCACGGGTTTCGAATTCTCCCGCCACCAGTGCGCCGCGCAGAAAGACCTCGCGTGCCGCCTTCGGGTCGATCGGCCCGTAGCGCACGCGTCGCCGCGGCACGAGCGTCAACCCGTAGAAGGTGACGCGCTCGTACGCGCAGACTTCCGCGCGCGCCTTGTCCCAGACGGGGTCGAAGTAGTGGCGCTTCACCAGGTCGCCGGCGGCGGATTCCACCCACTCCGGCTCGATGCGTGCGACGCAGCGGGCGTAGAGGCGCGTGGTTTCAACGAGCTCGGCCGCGACCACCCACTTCGGCTGCTTGCGCCGCAGCCCCGACCCCGGAAAGATCGCGAAGCGGATGCCGCGCGCACCGAGGTATTCGTCCGCGTCCTCACCCTTGCAGCCGATGTTGCCGAGCAACCCGGTGATGAGCGCGCGGTGCACCTGCTCGGGGGTGGCGGCCTGCGGATTGACGCGCACGCCGATCTCGCCGGCGAGCGCAGTAAGCTGGCGGTGCACGTCGCGCCACTCGCGCAGCCTCCGCTGCGACAGGAACTGCCCGTGCAGCTCGCGCGCCAGCTTGCGGTTCGACTTGCGGTGCTCGACTGCGTCCTCGAAATGCTCCCACAGCCTGAGCAGCGCCAGAAAATCCGATTGCTCATCGCGAAATCGCTCGTGCGCCTTGTCTGCCGCTTCCGCGTGCTCGAACGGCCGCTCGCGCGGATCGCCCACTTCCAGCGCCGCCGCGATGATCAGGACTTCGGCAAGGCAGTGTTCCTGTCCGGCGGCGATTATCATGCGCGCCACCCGTGGATCGATGGGAAGGCGCGCAAGACGCCGCCCCATGTCCGTCAGCGCGTTGGCCTCGTCCACCGCGCCCAGCTCGGCGAGCAGCTGGTAGCCGTCCGCGATCATGCGCGGCGCCGGCGGATCCAGAAAGGAAAAGCGCTCGATCTCGGAAAGGCCCAGCGCTTTCATGCGCAGGATCACCGACGCGAGCGATGAACGCAGGATCTCCGGGTCGGTGTAGGGGGGTCGGGACTTGAAGTCGTCCTCCGCATAGAGCCGGATGCACACGCCCGCCGCGACGCGTCCGCAACGTCCCGCACGCTGGTTGGCCGACGCCTGCGATACCGGCTCGATCCTCAGCTGCTCGACCTTGTTGCGGGTGCTGTAGCGACTGATTCTCGCCAGTCCCGAGTCCACCACGTAGCGGATGCCGGGAACGGTGAGGGACGTCTCGGCCACGTTGGTCGCGAGCACGATGCGGCGCGCGCCGCCGGTGCGGAACACGCGCTGCTGTTCCTCGAACGAGAGACGGGCATAGAGCGGGAGCAATTCCACGCCGGCGGGATGGTGCAAGCGCAGCGCTTCGGCTGCCTCCCGAATCTCGCGCTCTCCGGGCAGGAACACCAGGATGTCGCCGCGGCCCGGCTCGCGCGCGAGCTCGTCGACCGCTTCGAGGATGCCGTCGACCAAAGATTGCTCATCTTCGACGTCACCGCGCGCGGCCAGCGGGCGATAGCGCACCTCCACCGGGTACACCCGCCCCGACACCTCGATCACCGGCGCTCCGTCGAAGTGCCGCGAGAAGCGTTCGGCATCGATCGTCGCGGAGGTGACGACGAGTTTCAGGTCGGGACGCTCATTTTTTCCTCCTTGCAGCAGCTCCTTCACGTAGCCCAGCAGAAAGTCGATGTTGAGGCTGCGCTCGTGCGCCTCGTCGATGATGAGCGTGTCGTAGCTGCGAAGCAGCCGGTCGCCCTGCGTCTCCGCGAGCAGGATGCCGTCGGTCATCACCTTGATGTAGGTGTCCGGCGCAACGCGGTCCGAGAAGCGCACCTTGTAGCCGACCGCGTGTCCGAGCGGACTCGCGAGCTCGGAGGCGATGCGCGCGGCGACCGAGCGCGCGGCGATGCGGCGCGGCTGCGTGTGGCCGATCATGCCCGCGACGCCCCGGCCGAGCTCGAGGAGGATCTTGGGCAGCTGCGTGGTCTTGCCCGAGCCCGTCTCGCCGCACACGATCACGACCGGGTGCTCGCTGACGGCGCGCGCGATCTCTTCGCGCCGGGCGACGACCGGCAGCTCCTCCGGGTAGCTCGGGCGCGGCAGGTTGGCGCGCCGCCGCTCCAGGTCGATCGACTTCAGATCTTGAGACTGGGATTCAACGTGTAGAGGCCGGTGATCGCCGCCTGGGCGATGACGTGGCCCTTGATCGCCGCGATCACTTCCGGCCCCTTGAACGCGCCCGCCACGGAGCAGCGCGCCACGTCGAGCGCATAGAGCGTGAAGATGTAATGGTGCGGGATCATGTCGTTCCACGGCGGGCAAGGCCCGTCGTAACCGAAATAGTTGCCCGCCATCTCCTTGTCCGA
>Ga0137427_10001060_pt1 | contig 12893 bp, 29 predicted proteins | sample EasRivERMZT700_2_FD_102309 | JGI IMG/M metagenome (GOLD analysis project Ga0137427, IMG submission 102309) | Soil microbial communities from meander-bound floodplain in the East River, Colorado, USA - East River MetaG ERMZT700_2 | ecosystem: Environmental > Terrestrial > Soil > Floodplain ...
ACTTGTTGACCCACCCCCAGAAATATGGGTCTTGCACTTTGAGCTGCTCGAGTGCGCCCACCGGATCCGGCAGCAGCGGCAAGATCGTCGCGAAGTACATGGGGTGAGCCGTAATGTTGGCGAAGTGGCAGGTCACCGCGTCGAGCGTCATGCCCGAGAAGTCGAACTCAGGCAGGATGACGTCTCGGAGGAACACCAGGTCCGCGGGAAACTTCTTGAGCAGCTCTGTCGTGCGATAGAACACGTCCACTGCGTAATGCCGCTTGTCCAAGTACGTCACGACCACGGATTGAATGCACGGCCCCATCACGGACCCGCGGAGCGACGTCTTCTCGCTCTTGATGAAGTGGTTGTAGCAGGTCACGCCCACGGACCCGTACTTGTCCTGCTTCCGCCTGCGGACCCACAGGTCTTTGGCTGCGACGCGAAGCGACTCCTCGTGCATATACGCCCGCATCAAGTACCGCATCTTGTGGGACGTGAATCCGCAGTCCGCAAGCTGAAGTGAATCATCAAGAGTCTGGAAGATCATCGTGCGCCCGCGCAGAATTTTCCGACACCCCGAGTACAGGTCAGCCGGCTCCGCACAGAACCCCACGCAATAATCTAACCATTCCTGTTTGAGGCTCATCGTGGCGTCCATATCTGATTTTTCTTGCGACAGTTGCAGGATGCACAACATGGTACCACATTGTCGAGGGAGTGTGGACCACCGCGGCTCAACGGGATGACGTGGTCTTGATGCTCGTAGAGGCCAGAGTCGCAGTATGCGCAACGTCCTGCGTAGCTTTTGACTTTCACAGTCCACTGCGCCTGTGTGAAGATTTTAATCGTGACGCCGTGCTGGCGAGCACGATACCTCCCACACATAATCCTGTTCTTATCGCGCGCCACTCCGGGATGCGCCTCCCTCCACTTCTTCAACGCCTTTCTGATCACAGGGCGATTACGAAGATTCCAGCGGGACTGTGGAGTGCTCACAGGACACCCCACTGCTCGGCCATCGCATCAGCCACACCTTGCCAACGCTCCGCGCGTCGCTCCGCCCGATCTTGGGCGGAGACGAGATTGTTCTGCCCGCTGTCGAACTGGTTACCCCAGCGCGGAAGCGTCTGCGTCCCTCGACCCGTAGCTACGAACCGCGGCGCCACCGGCTGCGTCGGCACAAGGTGTGGTAAGTTCGTCAGCCACAGGCAGGTCTTCTTGCTCGCGTCATGGCCGAACTGATGCGGATGGATCAGTTGGTCAGGGCGGCGGATGCGTGAACTCAAGCACCCCACGGGGTTCTCGATGCAGATCCGTTTGATAGGCAGACCCATCAGCCAACGCACGAATTCCAGCGCAGACTGCGCTGCGCGTCCGGGGACGCGCGAGTTCCAGTGCAGGCCCGATGAGCACAGATACTTGCAGGGCGGGAACGCGATCAGCAAGTCGTAGCCGCTCACCATCGACTCAGTCGATGGTGCGACCGGCGAGACCGCGAGCGGAACGCCTGCGTGACGTTCTCCACGTGATGTCCGACGATGAGCACCTTCAAGACTGCGACTCCCCGAGAATCTCCGCGTGCAGCACGAGGTAGCCGTGCGCATCCACTACGTTGTCGCGTCGGGGTGCGTTGGATTCCCGGCACAACTTGAGGGCGGCCATCATCAGCGTCACGTCTTCCGCGCTGATCGTCACGCCCGGCTTGAGCTTTTGGCGCAAGAGTCCTGACCAGACCATCGCGTAGGCGCTGAAGGTCTGCCGCGCGTCCCCGTATGCCTCGCGTCGGTCACCATGCGTCAACGCCCACGCTTCCTTCATCAAGTCGTCCACAGGTCACCTCGCATAGCAAGTCCACACTGGCACGAGGTGATTCCCGCAGCAGCATGGCTTGCGATTCATCGTGTCCGTCTCGTACTGCGCTCGCTGAGCGGTGAACGTGATGCGCCCGCGATTATCACCCAAGTCCTCATGCACGCATCCCTCGAGTGGTCCGGGGACTTCGCGCGTCTGACGCGGCCACGCATCGTCCGAGACGATACGGAGCGACTTCAAGAAGCGCTGGTCGTTGAGTGTCAAGGTCATGGCACCCATCCTTTCCAAGATGAGCGTTTCCGTTTCAAGTGGTGGCGCATGATAGCCTCTTGTTGACGTTTCCGTCTTGCCTCTAGACCTATCCGCGGATTACCACGCAAACCCCGTGAAATAGCTGCACGATGTTTTGCATTAAGTTTCACACCGCGTCGTTTCTTATTAAGCTTGATGATGCGTTTCCGCCTGAACTCGAGCAGCTCAACCTGGGTCTTATCCTCATGACAATTGGCGCAAATGTACTGCCAGTTGGTCGGTTCATCTTTTTCCACCTAGACACATTGGCTTGACGTGATCCCGATGGAGTGAGCGCCGAAACGTACCACAACTTGGGCAATCACCTGAAGGTCTTTTACGTCGATGCGCTCTGCCGCTCATGTTTTTTCCTTAGCTGTTCCCCATGAATCCCCCAGCCCGAGTGACCACAAGATCGGCACCTTCAACGGCACGAACTGCGTATTGAAGACTTCTTGGATGCGGGGTAACAGGCCCGCATCCATCAGGTCTGCGTCTAGCTCGTCATGCACCGTGAAGCGCAGGGTCAAGCCGAGTTCGACCCGACGATTATACACCTCAACGAGCATCCGCTTGTTGATATCCGCCGCGGTCCCTTGGATCACGCGATTGAGTGCCGAGTGCAGGCGCTGTCCGTCGGGGAAGCGCGCCCGTCGTCCGAGCCAGGTGTGGACGTAACCGCGATCCTTGGCGACGGACTTGGCCAGGTCGAGGGTGCGCTTGCCGGCGGGGACCATGCGGTCATACGCGGCCATGACGGCGTTAGACTCGGCGAGGAGCGGCTCGTCCCTCATGCGTTTCTTCATCTCAAGCGGACGATACTTCTCCGTCAAGTCCTCGTACTGCTGCTGCGTGATCGTCCCGAGGGTGAGCGCGAACTTGATCGGCCCTGACCCGAACAGCTTACAGAAGTTCGTGATCTTGGTTTTCTTGCGCTTGATGTCGGGCTTCGCCACCATCAGCAGCTGCTGCACGATGGCGTGGTAGTCCGTCTCGGGGCCTGACGTGAAGTAATCCTCGCCTTCAATCGTGATCGTCTCGTATGGCGCCTCAGCATTGTAGCGCGCGAGAATGCCCGCGTCGTCGGCGTAGTGGGCGAAGATGCGATACTCGATCTGCTTCGCGTCCGCGGCGAGCCAGACGGCCTTGCCTTGCGGCTTGAACAGGTTCCGCACCACATATTGCTCGCACCACTTGCGCGACGTCTGCTTGTCCGCCGAGACGACCTGCTGCACGTTGAAACCGCCGAAGTCATCGCCGGACGACGAGAACCGTCCGCTGACGGTGCCGCCGAATCGGTCGCCGCCTTCGTCCTTGCTGTAACGCAGCTGGTGCAGGTCGTAGCGGATCCAACCATCAGCTCGCACCGTCATCGCGTACTTGTCCAGATACTTGCTCAGCAAGTCTGCGAGCTGACCCGCACGTAGAATTTTTTGGATGACAGGGTGCTTGATGGCGCCGAGGACTTCGGCGGTGAAGGAGGGCTTCGGGTTGCCCGCTTTGTCGAAGCCGCCGGTGAAGGCGGTGAAGGGAATCTTGAGCGCGTTGAACAGGCGCACCAGGTCGGCGCTCGAGTCGGGCGAACGCATCGGGACGCCGGTGTCCTGATAGACGGCCCACATGAGTGCGTCGTATTCGGCTCGAGCTTGCTCTCTCCAGAGAGCGAGCTTGTCCATGTCCAAGAACGCGCCGTTCTTTTCCATCTCGAGCACAACGGGGATCACGGACTGCTCCAGCTTGAGGACGTCCTCAAGCTGCTGGGCAACGATCTGCGGCTGCATGATGCGGATGAGATCGTCGACCAGTTCCACGTCATGCACCGCATACGGCGCGACCTCCCACGCCGGCAACTTGTGCAAGTCGCCTTTGTTCCGCAGGTTGAGATCGATCTTCCCCGCCTCCTCTCCCAAGTATTCCTTGGCGAGCAAGTCGAGTCCGAATCGCTTGCGGTGATCATCGAGGAGCGCGGCGTGGTGTTGCACGTCGCCGAACGTGCAGCCTTGCTCGACCAGGTCCACGCCCCAGACGCGCGAGATATGGCCGTCAAACTTGATCTGGGCGTTGTCGATATGCACACCGCGAAGCGTGCGCATCCAACGCTTGACCGCGTCCTCATCCAAGTTGCCGCCGCCCTTGTGACCGAACGGCAGGTAACCGCGTCGTCCAGACTTGGGCAGGAGATACGCCCAGCCGCACGGTCGAGAATCTGCCCACCATTCCAATCCTGTGGTCTCAGCATCAAGACGGATGAGGGTCTCGCCCATTAGATCAGGCGGCTCGTCAGGACGCCACCCTTCTGGCGCCTGCGTCGTGCGGGGCAGGTCGAACAGGTCGTCAGAACGTCGCTTCGCCATGGTATGTAGTTCCTACACGGTCAGGGTGCGACCTGACGTGCTCGCGAGCACGTCAGGAAGGCCCAAAGCCGGCCGCAGGCGCTCCGCAGGGACGCGAGCGCCTGACCTGACGACGTGACGCACCCGGCGCCGGTCGCGCCTGTCAGGCGCCAGGGACTTTCGCTATTCATTCGCCATCCTCCTCGGCGTCGTCGTCCTGTGCCTGACCTGACGACGTGACGCACGAACCGTAGTCAGGCTTGGACAGCTGGGACATCGTGCGCTTGATGACCTTCAGCGGGTTCGCAGGCGGCTTGTGGCCATCGTTCAACAGCGCCACGGCGATCTCCTCGAGGGTGCCCGACTTCCCCGGCAGGGACGCGAGCGCCACGACGACGCGGTGCTGGCGGTTCCCGTCGTCGTATCGTTCGCCGCGCTTCTGCGTCTTCGCTTTCTTCAGGTCGGCGGAGATGAGGGTGAAGACGGGAGCCACCTTGTCGGTGGCGACCTTGGCCGCGCGCTTCGGTGCCGCGACCTGTTCCACAGGCGAGGCCGCCATCGCGGGAGCGATGTATTCGTGCTCATGCGGGTGGCAGATATGTCCGCGCTGTTGACCGCACTTCGCGCAGACGGGCGTCTTCTGGGGTGCGGGACCGGCCTTGGTGACGGACATGGTCGCCTCCGAGTATCCGAGTACGGTGTTGGGACCGCGGTCCTTGCGGACCTGTTCATACGTACCGATGAACTCCACGTTCTTCGCCGTCAACTCGCTGACGGCAACCTCTCGCTCGAACGAGGAGAACGGTGAGATCTTCTTGGCACCGACGCGACCTGGCGAGAACACCGTCGTCTGACAGGTTGCGGGCTGTTTGGGCAACGCGACCACGGCCGCGAACGTGGGCTCGAGTGATTCGACGTAGACGAGCGTGCCGTCCAACGACAGGACGACGATGGTCCCCGGGACGAGCGTGACTCCGCGCTTCACAGTGCCTCCTGACGAATCTGGGATTCTCGCACGCGGCAGAGGATGGTGCCGAGCCGCAGGTGGGTGGGTTCGATGCACAGCGGAATCAATCCGACATGTCGGCCGCCGGTGTGAGGGCATTCCGCAATGTGGATCACTTCGTGGGTATGCAGGGCCAGCTCGGCGGCGTGCGAGTGGCAGTGCTTCTCGCTCCAGACCAGTCGCGTGACTTGATACGACTGACCGCGAATGACGAAGAGATTGGGTCGTCCGCCATGTGGCGGCGTGAAGATCAGACAGCCCTCAGGCGTGCGCTGACAACACTCGAGAATCGCTGCGCGCTCAGCGCGCGTCAGAAACGGCAGTCGCTTGTAGGTCATAACCATACTTCGCGTGACCAGGCATATTACCACGACGTGGCGCCTGTGCGCCAAAAAAAATGGGCGATGCCTGCCCATGGCAGGTCACCGCCCATCAGAATCGAGATCGCGCCAGCCGATGTGTCGTCCGGTCACGAGGTAGAACGCCGCGAGCAATACGCCCACGCCGATCATGCAGCATCCCAGGAGCTCGATGAGTATGAGCTTACAGGCCTCATCGGCTCCTGGGAGTGGTGGCAGCAGCGAGTTCATTGGACGCCGCAGTGCGCGACGTGCAGTCCCACGCAATGGCGATGCAACTTGCCCCCGCAGCGGGGACAGGTCGAGTTGGTCTTTCCGCCTTGGTGGCACAACTTGCAGGCGTCCGCCGCATCGAGCACGACGCGGCGCTCCCGCGGTGCGCGCTCTTCTCGCACGCGGGGCTCGTTGTTGAACACCCGCGCGGCTTTCGGCACTGTGCCGCACGCCGGGCACCGCGGCCGACGTTCGCTGAAGACGTGCGAGCAATCGCGGCACGTCGTCATCGGTCCTCCCTTCCAGAGGGTGTTCTCGTCGCCGGGTCGGTGATACCGCTCGGGTAATTCCGCAGCGGGAATGGGCTTGCCGGGCATCGTCGCCTCCCTTGGTAGTCGTCCGTGCGTGTCTCGGTGTCGTAGTTCGTGCAGAGGTAAGCCAGCTGCGCGGCGAGTTCCGCCGCGCGGACCTCGTCGGTCGCGCCGCGGATGTTGTTGAGCAGGCGGTTCAGATCGAACCACAGGTCTCGGGCGACCTGTCGCGCGTATTCCCGCACCATGCGCCGTTCGATAATGCGACGGTGCGGCGTGCGCTCGCGGATGTCTTCCTCGCAAGCCTCGCGCCACCCGGGTTGACGCAGGTCCATCGCGCGCTCGCTCACTTGACGCGCTCGACTTTCACCGGCGGCACCTGACGCTTGACGACGGCCACCCGCTTGTAGATGCTGCGTTCGCCGCCCACCGCTTCGACTTGCTGACGCGCGAGTGCCACGGCTTCCTTCTCGGTGTCGCATCCTGTGTAGAGGCCGGTCGTGCTTCCGACGTAGAACTTTTTCTGCATGGTCTGCTCCTAAGACTCTCGCGGGTGCGGTGCTGTTCGACAGGCCTCGGTCAGTTCAGCTCGAGTCGCGCGACGTGCGTACTCCGCCGTGATCGCGGACAGTTCAGGATCGAACGTCGGGCCCGCGAGCCACTCGACCGTTTTCTCGCCGCGCATGACGGCGCCGACGACGGTCCTGTAGTTCCGCACCCTCGAGAGTTCGGTGCGCAGTGCACGGGTCAGGCGCTGCGCCTGCATCCGCACGAGCGCCTCCGCCTTGAGGATGTTGTTGCACATGGGGCAGTAGTTGGCGTGATCATCCGAGCACCGGTAATGCGGCGCCGCGCTCTGCGCTCGAGCGCACATGAGATTGTGGCAGTACATCGTCGTCATTAGTCCCTCCCCAGACGTTCGTCCATCTCGTCGCGCGGGTCGGCGTATTGCTGACCGTCGTCTGCATCGCGATCCCGCTCGTGATCGAAGGCTTCATCGGTGCGACCTGCGAGCGTGCCCTCGATGTCCTCGATGAGCTGCTGCGCCTGTGAGCGCAACGTCTCGAGGTCTTCGTCCGAGCGCGTGGACAGGTTGCGAGAGATCGCGTTATGGGCATCCTCCTCCTCGATGAAGATGCCGCCGTGAGCGGGGTTCCGCACAGGTCGCTCAGGGTGCCCGGTCGACCTGGTGAACTGCAAGAACTGCGCAAGCGCCCTCATTGATTTTCTCCTACGCGCCACGCAGCCCAGATCATCTGACCGTAAGTGTGATGACCTATGCGCTGGAATTGCGCACCCTCTGCTGTAAGAATTTTTTCAATCTCACCCGGTCGATCATTGACTTGGTCATGACCGTTGACCATGTTGACGACGAGAATGCCTCCGGGCAACAGCACCCTCCACTTAACTAATCGTCGAACACTCAGCAATGTCTCGGGGTTTGTGCAAAACCCCATCGTATCGAAGTGGGCGAAGTTAACCTTGAGACCTGCATCCGACAGTTCGATCAAGGCTTCGGAAAGAGACTTGTTGATGACTCGCATCCCCAATGGAACGAAGGCACGAGTCAAGCTCGCAGCGAGAGATGGTTCGCGTTCCACAGCGATCACGTCGGTCCAAGGAACTCCCGCCCCGTAGACGTAATGTTCAGGCTCAATCATACGGGGGCCCGGCATACAAAGAACAGGCCCGCCTTGATTCCGACGACACAAGTCAGCCAGGATGAGACGCTGACGTTCCTTGTCTACGCTTGCGTAATCATCCGCGTTAGAACTTGCCGGACGAGATTTCTTCGAACGGGCCCGCTCATTACGACAACCCTTGCAGATCTTGGTGGCGTAACCCAAGTCTCGGGGCGCACCCGCCGCATGATTCCAGATGATGATGTTTTGATGACCTGGCTTATCACAAGCAGGGTTCTTCCACCGGGGGTCATTCAGTTCCTCGGGAGTGCAAGGTCGAGCACTGAACTTGGGGATCCAGTTGGTGCTCATCGCGTCCTCCCCGCGTGACCCGCATGCCAGGCACCGCAGTCGGGACACTCGTAAGCGTGGATCCGACTCGAGCGATGCAGTCCGTGGGTGATCACGTCCTGCACTTGCGCCTCGGCAGCTTCGCGCGTCGGCTGTTGGATCTTGGGGTAGCACTTGCGGGTGAGCGCCCGCAGGTCGGCGAGTCGGAATGCGCGATGACTCAGGATCATGATGTTCTCCTTCGTGAAAGTGAACGCGGCGACCCATCACGAGGACAGGCCACCGCGTCATCCCGAGCTACTTCTTCGCGTCGGTCTTCTTCGCCTTCTTCTCCTTGGGCTGCTTGCCTTTGAGCGAGGAGTCGATGCGCGTGAGGATCTTCTCGAGGCGCGGGCTGCCGAGCGCGCTGTCGATGCGCCCCGCGACCTGGATCGCGTCCGACGCGGCCAGCTTCTGCGCGAGCGGGGCCTTCTTGTCCGCCATCACGGCGAACTCGGGGCTGATCGCGTTGTTGAGCTCCGTCTTGGCGAGCGCGATGCCATCGCGGACCGACTTGACGGCGGCGACGACTTTGCTGATGTCCATGGTGTGTGATCTCCTTCACGAACACGCCGCGGCATGCGGCGTGACCCGACAGGCGTTGGGACCTGTCACGGGGTTTGCCGGCGAGCGATGACTGACCGTGCCATCGTGCTCGCCGTCCCTCACCCTTCAGCGCAGGCAGTACCCGGCGGCGACACACAGCGCCGCCAGGACGCACGCGAGCCACCACGGCGCCGGCGTCCAGGACGCGGGCCGCATGAACGACTCATTGGGCGGGTCGGTGTTGACGACGAGGCCGTCTGGCGCGACCAGGCGGGACCACGTCGTCGGGGCAGGCATCTCAGTCGTCGTCATCGTCATCCTCCTCGTCATCATCATCGATCCCATCGTCCTGTGTCAACGGCTGCTCAGACATCGCCGCGACTGGATAATCGGGACGTGCTCCAATTGTCGCGAGCATGACATCGAGCGGGGTAAACTCGCGCCCGCACTTTCCGCACTTCTGACGCGGACCGGGCTTGAGGCGGTTACGCTGGCCACATGAGCACGCGGCGATTACAGCCATGACTCATTTACCTCCACACAGGAGAAACCCGAGGAGAAAGAACAGGCTCCAGGCACCCGCAAGACCGAGCATCCCGATGACCTGTCCGACCACGTACCAATTGATGCGGAGACGCGGCAAGCGCCACGCCTCCTGGAAGCCCGCGCGCAGCGCGCGAGTCATGAGCGCACCCAGCCGAGACCTGCCTGCCCGAACGCCGTCCGCGCGTCCTGCAAGCCCTTCTGGGTGCGCACTCGCCAGGCACGGATGGCGCCGAGCTTGTCGCCCGACTCGAACTGACGACGCTCGACGTTGGTGACTCGCACGTCACGCTCGAGCTCGAGCTCAGCGAGCAAGCCCTTCGTACTGACGTGGATCTGAAGCAGGTCCCGCAGGGACGCGAGAAGGTCCCCGTTGACCACGTTCTGATTCCCCGGCGTCAGGTAGTTGGCGACGAGCGCGAGCGCGCGTGCTTCGATGGTCAACGTAAGTGGCTCAGTCATGTCGTCTCCTTTCTCAGCAAGGCCGCACGTTTGCGACCTGCAACAATGTTGGCGATGCGTTCGGGAGAATGTTTACGACCCCGCAGTCCCCGCGCTGATCTTCTCACGATACGCCGGCGTTGATCTGTGCTTGAAGTCTTCTCGCGTCTTGTCCTCATGGCAATTCGCGCAGATGAATTGCCAGTTGTCAGGCGTATCAGCACCACCTGCGAACCTCGGCACCACGTGGTCTTTGTGCAACCAGTGCCGCCACGTCCCGCACTTGAGGCAGTTACCTGATTGACTCGGGTCTCGAGAACGACGATGCGCTTTGGCCATCACTCATCCTCGAATCGATCCCACCGCGGGTGGCGATAGCCATCCGTCGGGGTGAAGTCCTGGTACTCGATGCGCAGCTTCCGTCCCAGTGCCGGGTGCTGCTCGTTCGGATTCGCTCCGCGGATCGCCGCCTTGGCGAACGCGGCAAGCTCGGCATCGTTGCGGGTCTTGACGCTGGTCGCGTTGCCTTTCGCGTCCTGCAACAGCACCATGGCGAACGGCCCACGGTCGACCTTCTCGCCTCTGCCGTGGGCGAAGCCCACAACAGTGCAGACAGCCGTCTGCAACTTCTTGACCTTCACGAACACGGGCGAGCGCTTGCCCGGGAAGTACCGCGCGGTGCGTTGCTTCAGGATGGCGCCCTCGCCACCCCGTGCCCAGACGGCCTTCACGAAGTCGGACACGTCGTCGAGACAGGTCAGCGCCATGTTGGGCGCCAAGTGCAATGCGACAGACTGCGGAAGGGTTTGGAAGATCGTTTCGAGGATCGCGCGCCGCTGGTCATAGGCCAGCATGGCCGTGCTGCCCGCTGTGCTGCGCAGCACGTCGAACACGACGAAGCGCTTCTGGTCGACCAAGTCAAGACGGCTCACGTCGCTGCTGGTCACGCCTGACATGAGCTCGCCATCGTAGACGCCGTAGGGCAGGCGCGACAGGTCCCGCACCAAGTGCACGGGCAGCGCCTGCACGAGCATCGTCTTACCTTCGGCGCCGGCGTGCTGACGCGGGCGCGTCCACGCCGTGATCGTCTGGGCGACCTCGACGATGAGACGCCAGCCATCGTATTTCTCCTCGATGGCCCAGTCGAGCCAGTCCAGGATCTTTGCCTTCGACATGGGGACCGCGAGCATGGGCTTGAACGGGGCTTCCGTCATGATGTCCTCCGCTTGGTGAGTGTCCACTTGATGTAGGTCGACTGACGCACAGCGACCCAGATGGTGCCAACGAGAATCTCGAACATAATCTCTCCTCAGGTGCGCACGCCGAAGCGGTGTGCGGTACGACGATACGACTCCGTCGAGATCGTCTGGACATACGTCATGACGTCCGTCCATTCGAGTGCGTAGTGGCGCGCCCATTCCCAGGCGGATTCCTCTTCGAGCAGTTGCAGGCGAATGTCCCGCAGGGTGCTGTAGCGGTTCGTCAGGCGCATCTCGAGCGAGCCCTCGGTCGACCCGCAGGATCCCAGCGGGTGTAAGCAATGTCCGAGCTCGTGCAGGGCCACGGCATACGTCGTCTCGTCCCTGACCGGCGCGATGAGGACGAGCTTCCGGCGCTGCGGGGGCGGCAGGTGCTCGTCCTCCTTCGGATAACCCGCTCCTGCCTCGTGCGGCAGGAGCGAGTGGGTCACCTGAAGCATCACGCCGAACGCCTGCGCCAGCTCGACGACGTGCTGGGCCAGACGGTCATTCGGCGTCAGTGTCATCGTCGTCCTCCTCATCGTCGTCGTCCGCGTCGCAAGCTGATCCGGTCGCGCGTCAGGCCCGCATCGCCTTGGCCCTTGGCCCGCAGGTCGAGGAAGGGCTGGAGACGTGCGGCCGTCTTCGGCGACAGGTAGACGACGACAGTCCGCGTGACGTGCGGACCTGCACCGATGCGCACCGTCTGACCGTCACGCACGCGCACCGCATACGTGCGACGGGTCGAGGCGCCACGGTGGCGTCCAATGTCGAGGGTCGGGATGCACCAGCCGAATCCCGTGACCGCCCACAGCTCGAACTGGCGCGCCTCATACGGCATGTCCCAGTCGCGCGTGGTCTCCCACGCGGGGCGCTTCAGGTCGTGCTCGATGACGTTGGACGGGAGAATGTCTGCCTTCATGATGTCCTCAGAATTGCGCGTGGAACGTGTCACCGCAGCGCGAGCAGCATCCGTCTTCGGTGCCATTCTCGGCGTCGGCGTAGGTGTCGTAGTCGTGCCCGACGACGCGACAGACGACGAACGCGAGCCACGCCCAGCGCAGGTGGCTGACGACGACGAGCGCCGGCAGGTACCAGCGCGCGTCACCGTCGCAGCGGGCGTGGCCAATGTCGTAGCGCAGGGACGCGATGAGTTGGCTCATGACTTCTCCTCCGTGACGGTGCCGAACTTGCTGATGGTGAACGAACGCAAGGTCTCCGATTCCGTGTCGAACAGGTAGGCCGCGATGATGTTGTCCGCCTGACGCCCGCCGCGGATGGCGCGGGCACGGATGTAGTCGACGCCGGCCTGGCCAAGACGGCGCACCGTCTCGCGTGCGGTGCCGGTCAGGTGCAACGGCTCGAGCTGCGTCGTCGAGGGTCGACCGTCGGTGTGGATGAGTGTGACGTTCAACATGAGGGCCTCCTTGGGTTACGACTGGATGGCGTGGCACGCCGCGTCGAGCTGGTCGCACAATTCGCTGACCGCATCGTTCTGTGCATCGGTCAGGCCGTCGTTCTGCATGTCCATGTTCTCGAGACGTTCGCAACGACGCAAGGCCGACTTGATGAGCTTCAGCGCCTGCGCACGTTCCGCGCGGACCAACGTGATGTTCTGCTTGACGTTCATGTAAGGCATGGGGACCTCCAGGTTAACGTGCGTTGCGGATCGCACGGGCGCCGAACAGGCCGAGAGCGGCGAAGAAGACGAGCAAGGTCAGGGACGTAATCATTGTGAGCCTCCGCTCCGCGCCTGACCCTGTGATCGTCAGGGTCAGGCACAGACGCAAGCGCAAACGATTG
>Ga0137427_10001061_pt1 | contig 12875 bp, 14 predicted proteins | sample EasRivERMZT700_2_FD_102309 | JGI IMG/M metagenome (GOLD analysis project Ga0137427, IMG submission 102309) | Soil microbial communities from meander-bound floodplain in the East River, Colorado, USA - East River MetaG ERMZT700_2 | ecosystem: Environmental > Terrestrial > Soil > Floodplain ...
GCTTGTAGACGTACCGGATCTTGTTTTCGACTTCATCGGTCTTCGGATCGATGCTAAAACTGTCTTTCAGAATGTCATGTTCGTCGGTGAAGATCGGCGCGCTCGCGGCCGTGCTCGTGCGGTCCAGCATCGTGATCGTGATCTGCCCGTAACCGTTGACCCCCAGATCGAAGTCTCCGCTTTGACAGAACTGCGCAATCGCATCACGCAAGGTGATCTGTCGGAAGCCGTAGCCGATGACTGACGCGCCTATGTAGCCGCCGGCGATCCGCGCTTCGCTCCGTGTTTTAACCGTCGTGAAACTGGCCGTGTCGAGCAGGCTGTACGCGCCGAGTGCTTTGATGGACAGCCAGTTCCCCGTAGCATCCTGCACGACTTCGTTATTCAGGAAGTGTAGCAATTGCAACGGGAGAGAATCGATCGTGTTGCCCGTCGCATCCCCGGTTGTCTCACGACCGCAGATATTCGCGAGCAAAGGGATCTTGTTTTGCCGCGATGGATCCGCGCCGGGGTGATTCTGATCGAGGTAGATGTAGGTCCAGCGTCGACTATCCTGGATCGCGTAGTCGACAGCTTCGAGCCATCCCGCCCGATGCGGCACCCATAACCGAGTCCCGTATTCACCGGCACCAGCTTTCGCGCGCGTCGTGGGCGGCGTGCCGCTGAAGGGATCGCCAACGAACACCGCCTGCACGTCATGGCTCGCGCCGCGGCAGACCAGATACTTGTAGAGGTTGCCGAGCTCCTCATGTCCGGGGAGCGTCTCGGCCGCAATGAACGGACAGAGCACGGTGCCTTCTGGTTCTTCGTCGTCTTCATCGCTGAGGGCGCCATAACAGATTTGCGCCGGGGAGTCCCAGACCTTTTCCACCGGGTTGCCGTCACTGATCAGTGGGCCGATCAGATAGGACGGCACCAGCCGTTCCTGGGCAAACGCCGAGATCGACAATGTCAGCGCGTCTTCGAGCACGAGTCGATAGCTCAGGTCGGACTCCGGCCTGAAGTCTCGTACCACGCCCGTGAAGACGGTCCACGGTGTCCCGGCTGCCCGGATCGTAGCTTCATCTGCCGCGTAGATCGTCGCCACCTTGTTCAACAGCACACTCGTGGAATGCAAACCTCGGAGCACACGATCCACATCCGCCAGGCGAATCGTCATGGCTGCGGTTTCGATCCCGCCACGACCATCCGTCAACCCGCGCGCCGCGCGGCCCCACGAGAGGACGCGCGGTTCTTTCGCTGTCGTGAAATTGATCGCCACATCCGACCAGCGATATGTCGTCGCGCCGATCGTGACCTCCATCCACTTATGAATGGTCGTCGCCGTGGCGAGGGACGTGCCGGCGGACGGGTTGGTCCCTGAGGCGACCGTGCCACCCCCAGTGCATGGCGACGTGCTCGGCGGCGCATCCGTGTCTACGTCGTCCCAGGCCCAGCCGTAGATCGTGGCACCAGCAGGCGCGACGACGGACCCTAATACGGCCCCGCCGAAGACCAGCGACTTGACGGCTGCGCCGGTATCGTTCGTGCTGTTCCAGCCTTGCGAGTCGTCTCCGAGATCGGCGGCGTTGTTCGGAAACGTCGTGCTTTTGTAATAGCTGACGCCTGCGGCGTTGTATTCCTTGGCCAGAAGAAAGCCCGGTGTGAAACCTAAGCCTGAGACGACGTCATCGACCGCCGTGCCTTGCAGCGTAAAGCTCGCGAAGCCCGTCGCGAGAAACTCCGGACCAGCCCGGAACGCGACATAGCCGTAGGCGTTCGTATTGGTGTTTGTGTTGACTGACGTGCCGACAGTGAAGCCCGTCGTCTCAAACGACTGGATCATGTTGACGCCAGCCACTGAGGCCCGGAGGGTCACCGAGGAATCGCCGACAAACTCCGTCGACCGATACACGTGAGAGATGCCATGCACCCAGACGTGGGTCGGCTGCCAGGGATCGCCGCCATTGACCTCAATGAGTCGACCATCGACGCCGTTCCCGGTGTAGATACCCGTCTTGATAAAATCCCCGTCCGTCGAGACGTCCGAGACGACGATGGCGATGTATTTGGTACCTGAGGTGTTCACCTTCCCGAACGCATCCCCGGCACCAAGAGTGAAGCCGTCGGCCGTCAGGCTTGTGATGAAATTCGCGGATGTGCCTGCCGTTCCATCGAGCCAACTATTCGTCGCGTCGGCGGACGTCCGAACAACAGGCGGTGTCGCCGTTCCAGCACCCGCCGGAAGCACGGGATAGATCCACACCGCGACGTTCCCGACGTTCAGCGGAAAGGCAGTGAGAATCAAGCGGCCGGTGATGCCGTTGCCGATGTATTCGATGACCTGATGCTTCAGATCCCCACTGGCGGCTGTCTGCGGCCCGTAGTAGATCAGTTTCACTTCGCACGTGCGCGCACCAGAGCTGTAGCTTTGCGACAGTCGCGCAGAGACGCGCGTCGTCGTCGCCAACCGATGCGGCACGACGAACCGCGTCACGCCATGAAAAGCGTTGGAAAACTCCGTGGTCGCGATCCGCGTCAGCACGGTCTCCGAGCTGACCGCGCCGACGCCGATCTCTAGGATCAGATCGTCGTTGGACACCATGTCAGGGCGCTGCATCGACACGCCGACGATCATCGATCCGGCGTCAAGGCTCGGGCTGAGTTCGACCCATGACCCCACCGACCAACTGGCGCCACCAGACGCGACATTGATCGGATCCGCCGCGCTCGGCACGCACAACTGTGGCAGTGTGGTGATATTGGACGTGCCGACGTCGTCTTCGTAATACCCGAGCGCAATTGTCCACGCCGTGGTATCCGTGCCTTGCTTACGGAGACGCACCGCCACGCGGAGGCCGGCTTCGATCGAGATCGGGATTCCGAACGAGAGAAAGTACGACTCCAGATTCCAGGTCGTACTTTCCTTGCAGCCTGGCAACGTGCCAACCACGACCTCCGAACCGGACGCACCTGTCCCGATGTCAATCTCGAAATGAACGGGTGACGGCCCGCTGTCGGAAAAGGCGGTGACGGTTTGTAGCGTCCAAATACCAGGCGTGCTCGCGGAGATTTGCACCCAGGCGGAGTTTACCCACGCGCTGGCGTTCGGGGTGACTGACACGCCGTCGGCCGCCGGCGGAATCCAGTGCAGGGGTTTCGTCGTGACGATGCTGGCGATACTCACACGGGTTTCTCGTAGACGGAGACGAATACCCGGAAGACGGCGATCGTAGTGCCTTCACAGCGCACACGCGCCGAGAGTCGAGAGCCAGAGGGGATGAAATCGTAGGGCGGTTTCATGACGTACTGGCCGAGTCCGCCCACGCCCGTCGCGAATCGTGTGCCTCGGAATGTGCTGAAGACGACTTCGGAGGCCGCGGCCCCAATGCCGAGATCCACCTCGAATTCCACATTCGCGCCAGACGTCCCGCTGCTGGCCATCACCGCACCGAGAATGGAATTGTTGCTGACCGAGGCGACCAATTGCGCCCAGGCCCCGTTCGCCCAAGCACTCGCGGACGAATTGACATCCACGAGTGTACCGGCGGGTGCGATGATCGGCAGCGTAATGCACGGCTTGGCCGTCGCCGTGAATCCCGCGAGGCCCGTGCCCTCGTAATACAGCACGCGGACGCGCGCCGCCGTCGTGGCCGTCCCACGGATCCGAGCGGAGACACGTACCCCTGACGCGACGTTGTCAATCGGAATCGGGAAATAGAAATCGCGTTGTGCACCAGCACGCGTCAGTGTCCCGACGACGACTTCCGATCCGGCCCCACCGACCCCAATATCGACATCGCAGAACGACGGACCGCCGCCGATCATGATCCCGACCAGCGTGATCGCCGAGCCCGTCGACGCGATCAGTTCTCCCCAGGCGGAGTTGGTATAAATCGGAGACCCAGGCGTGAGCACGATCGACGCCGACCCGGCGGCCGGCGCAACCACGATCGGCGTGGAACAAAATTCAATCGGCATCAGAGCCCGAGGCCAGGATTAACCTCTTCAAAGACATCCGACCACTTCGTGATAAGTGGCGCGTCGCGCGTGTGCTCCCACTCGTCAGGTTGATGCCAGAGATACATCGGATCATTCACGGCGGGATCGAGTACAAACCAGAACGGCTCATGGGGTCCGCTGCCGCTGCGGCGCAGCGCCGTATAGGCCGCTCGCTCAGACTCTCGCGCAAGGTTCGGCCGCAATTCTCGGTACCGGACACGCAAGGGGAATCCGAGCGGAATCCCGTATTCCGTGCGGTGCAGGATGAACGGCTTTCGTTCCTTAATCTGCACGCCCCAGCGATGGCACATCTCGCGGACGCTGGCGATGAGGAGAATCTTGCCGACGGCGACGTTCGACCCAAATCCCGAGATCGCGAAGTTCCACTGCGTGGCGGCTGTTGTCACCAGCCGCAGATCGAGAAAGCCATTCAGGCTCAGGCCATCAGGCTGCGCGGCCGGAATGAGCAAGCTCTGCGACGCCATGCTGTTGTTGTTCGTCACCGTCACGGTCGCGCCAGACAGGTTGGTATTGATGAAGGCCACGGCTTGAATCGCCGTGGAGGCGATCGTTCCGCGGTACGTCGCGGTCCCGCTCGTGATCTTGGAGACCACGTCCGCACGAGGGCTGTTCAGGTTCACCAAGGGGAAGGCGCTATCCGCCGCCCCTGCCGTCAGAGACCACGTCGCCGCGAATGATTTGATGTCGGTGTAATAGCAGAACAGGGAGCTCGCCATTAGGTCGTCCCCAATAACGCCACGAGTTGCGACCGGGTGCCCTGATAGTTCCGGCGAATCTCCGTGATCAACGCGGGCGCAATCTCCCGTGCAATGTCTTCGGCGTTCTTCCCTGACCCGCTGACGTTGACCGTGATCGCCCCGATCGTCAGGCCACCGCTCTCTGAGCCTTCTGGGACCACTTTCTCTCGGCCGTGCAACATCGCGAGCGTCCCTGCACCAAAGTCCATGTAGCGCCCGCCCGTGCCGCTCGCGTAGCCTGGGACGTTCCCGATCGCTTCCGCCGCCCGCCCAATGTCGCCGGGGTTCTTCTCGAGGAAGTCCGCGAGCTGCTGTTCGTAACTGCGTCCTCCGGCCTGCTGTCTCGCGCCTTCCGATTGCTGGGTGTTCTGTTTGAGGTAATTGACTTGGACGTCAATCGGTTCGCTGATCAGATCGCGCATGTTGCGCACGGTCACGATCACGTCGTCAAAGGCATGCGAGATGTCGCCAGCGGCATCGTCGATACTCCGTGCGGCTTCGCGCGCCGCGGCGGGCATCTCGTCGTGCATGGCGGTGACGATTTCATCGATGACTTTCTGGACGGCCCCACCGCCTTTCTTCTCCGCTTCCCAGAGTCGGTTTGTGGCGTCTAAGGCTTCGTCGACCGAATGCCCAGCTTTGAGATACGCCTCACGTAACGCGACGACCGTCGTGGCCCACTTCTCAGAGTTCCCAGCGGCCACGAGTTGATGGACTTCGATCTGTTTCTGCCAGTCCAGCGTGGAGGCCAAGGATGCGCGGAAGGCATCCGCTGCGCTCCGTCCTTCCCGTTCTGTTCCGCTCGGGCCACCGAAGATGCCAGCGAAGAGTCCCGCCAGTTTGTCGAGGAGCGGACCCGCGAGCGCCCCGATCCCAGGCAGCAAGGCATTAAACGCCCCGCCGAGCGCGGGACCGAACGTGGACATAATCTTCTGGGACATCCCAGAATCCTTGCCGAAGATATGCTGCGTGAGGTTGCCTCCGAGCGTGGCACCAATACTCTTCAGCACATTCCCTCCACCTTCAAACGCACGAATGATGGTGGGGCCGAAACCCTCAAACAAATTTTGCGCAAACGATGGGCCGATCTTGACCTTCGCCCCGACCGACAACGCGGTCTGGATCTCTTCGTTCATCCGCTCAAAGTCTTTGACCCTGTTCTGCAAAATGTTCTTGCTCGTCGCAAACGCGATCTCTTCCTGGTTTTTGTAATAGTCCTCGGTGATTTTGGTCAGCACTTTATGGCTCGCCGCGAAGGCTTTCTCTTCTTCGTCGGCGAAATACTTTCTCGCCTGCCGTAGTGCGTCCGCAGCTCTCGCTTCGATGGCGAAGCGTTCCACTACGATCTTCGCGCGAGCAGTCATAGCCTTGGTGTCTTCTTTTACTAAATTCGTGTGCGCGCCCATCGCAATACTGGCGGTTCCCAATGCCGTCGTCCCGCTTAGCACGGCGACGGCATGCGCCGCCGTGCTGACCTTTGCGGCTTTCATGGACGATTCGACTTTCTCGAGCGCGCTGATATAAACCTTGGTGGATCCGGTGACACTTTTCTGCGCAGCATCATCGGCCTGCAATTGCGCACCGCGCGCCTTCATACTGACGAGCAGACCTTGAATCGCCTCATCGTTTTTCTTCCATGCCGCCGTGCCGATCCCGACGGCATTCGGCAAGGCGAGTTGCGCTTTGCCCAGATACAATGTGGCCAACGCTAAGCCGTCAATCACCTGCCGCACGTCGCCGTAGACTTTTTTAACGGCGTACCATTCGGTGACCACAAATCCGGCTGTTGAGATCGCGGCCTTCGCAAAGCCAATGACCGCAATCGCCGCATCGTCGATCGCCATCGCTATGGACTTAACGAGTGCGCTCTTGTCAGTGCCAAAGGCCTCGGTCAACGCATCGGAAATACCGTCAAGCCCCGCCATAATGACTGGCGAGGTAGCGACCGTGCGCCCAAGTTCGTTCTGGAAATTCGCCCAGGCCGCTTGCGCTTGCGCGACCTTTTCATCTAGGCCGTCCGTCTGGACGCCGAGGCGTTCGATCGCCGTTCCAACACCTGCGAGGATCGCCGCTCTGGCCGCTTCTAATTTGCCCTCTTCGCTGAGATGCTCGCGCGTGACCCCAAGCGACTTCGCGAAGTTGGTCTCCGCTTTCTCAAGATCGATCTTGCCTGTCAACAACGCAAGGGCTCGCGTGCGCCCGGTTAACATGGCGTCGTTCATCGTCTCCAACGCGGTCGCGACATCCCCGCCTGTCGCTTGCGCCAACGCGAACGCGCCCTTTGAGAGCGTGCCGAATTGCTGATCAGTGAGGTTGAGTCCTGCAGCTAAATCCTGCGTCGCGAGTTTCATGAGGTCGAAGTCCGCGATCGTGCCGTGCGTGCCCTCGCGTAACGACCCGAGCAGCGTCGTTCCCAGACGTCCAGATGTCTGTGTGAGATGTTCAAAGTTCTCGCTCACGTCAGCCACGGCCGCGCCGTGAAGCGTGAGCGTTTTCAGTTCATCGCCGAGCGCGCTGATCGCAGACTTCACCGCTGCGAACGCGGCTTGTGCCGTGAAGAAACCCGCGGCCGTCGTGAGAATATTTTTCCCGAGGCCCGCGATCGTGCCGCCAAACCCACTAGTGGCCTGATCGGCCGACCGCGTCGCGTGCTCCATGTCCGTGAGCGCCTTCGGTGCGGTTTGTCCTAACGCTTTGTATTTCGCAACGGCCTCGGTGAGCGTCGCGTTCAACCGTGCCTGCTCTCGTTCCGTCAGCTTTGCCACGCCGCCGAGATCCCCGACCGCCTTTACGGCCAGCGTAGCTTCAGAGAGAATCTTGCGACCCGAGAAGCTATCCGCCACGCGTTTCAGCGAGTTCTCGACTTGCGCCGCACCGGTTTGAAAACCGCGCAGTTGTGTCGTCGCGGCATCGACCGCCGATTTCCACGAGCTGAAATCTGCGACGAAGGTCGCGGAAATGGCCATCTAGTCCCTCGCCTCAGACGCGACTTTCGCGGCTTCCAGTTCGTCCAGCAACACGTCGATCACCTCGTCCGGAGTGTTCCGCGTCTCGTCCCAGGTCCAGCCCATCACGCGGCAGACGGCGAGCGTCGTGGCAATTTCTTCTCGCCAGCCTGGCCGTTTTTTTCGGCTTTCGCTTTCTCGATATGCGCCGTGATCGCTTCGGTGATGTCGTTTACCGTCTCTTCGTCTTGGTTATCCAAGGCTGAGGAGAGGAGTTCGGGCGTGTGAATCGGGATGGGTTCGCCGTTGAAGGTCTGCGACCAATTCAGCAGATAGGACATGATCTGGATCTTGCCGATCTGTTCCATGTCCACCTGAAGTTGGCCCTTCGATCCGAGTTCCTTAGTAAACGCCTTCGCGCGCGCTTTCGTCGCCTCGCCATAACTGAGGCGCTTGCGCACCTCAATCCACTGTCCATCTCGGAGCGGGATCCGTACGGATTCCGGAATGACTACAGCCATGACTCGTCTCCTAATATTCGGGTTGCCCAAGAGTCGCCCTGAGTTGGTTCGTTCCCACGCACTGCACTTTGCTCTTAACCGGCCACATCCAAAATCCGCCCGTCTTCCGAGGGGCCGCGAAATACAACGGTTCCTGCCGGATGAGAAACGCTTCGATAGCGTCACTCGTCGCCGCGAATGCCCACTCGCCCTTCTTCTTCGTCCGGACGATGCTCCAGCTTTTCAATTGCGCCGCGGGACGATAGCCCCAGAGGATCGCGGCCGAGACCGGATCCCCTGGAGCCGTCGCCCCACGAAGCGTGATGTCACGGAACACGCCGTGTTACACGCCGACAGGCGACAGACGGAACGGTCCGGCGGCTTTCCAACTGCCGGTGACCTTCGGCGCCTGCAAACTGCACGCGATACTGGCATCCATGTAGGCCAGACCGGACCAGAACGGCGCATCGAGCGGTGTGCCGCTGCCGTCAAACTCGTTCGGCGTGAGCATCAGGAAGCCAGGCGAGGTCGCATCGGCGGCCGTAAACAAGGTCCGCTCCACGCTGTTCCAGAAGCCGCTGAACGTCCCTTGCGCATCCTTCAGGCCAGGGAGGTAGACGTTGTTTTCGTCGCCGAAGCACGCGACGTTTTCGTACTCCGTCTTGAAATCGCCCGTCCACGCATTGATGGATGCGATCTCGGCCGCCGTCGTCGGCGAGCCAGCATCACTATCGAAGGCCACGCGCCCGTAACGCCCTGTGAGAATCGCCATGCTGTGCTCCTGTTCTAGTCGTGTCCAGTTACGTGAGACTCATCTCAACCCGGTAGAACCCGCCGCGATGCTGCCAGCGGATGTCCGGGTTGACGTCATCCACTTCCGTGGTGCGGATGCGGCCTTCGCGGTGAACCGTCATCCAGCTGTAGCCCGTGACCGTGAGCGGTTGATCTTCGAGTAACGCATCGATGCGTGCCGCCGCCGCCACCATGTCCGGGTTCTTATCAGACCGCCCTACCGCCTTCACCATGTAGAGCACTGACTCGATCGCGCGCCCGCCGAAGACCGCCTCGTCGACGGAGTCGACCATCGATACGATCACGAACTTTGTGGAGCCTGACGGAGACTCCTCCCAATGCGGCCCGTTAGGCATGTATGACAACAGCGTCACGTCGGCGCCCAGCTTCGCGATCAACGCTTGATCGATGGCTGTTGAATCAGGCATTGCCGTTGACCTTCGCCCCGTGCCGCACGAGCAACTCCTTCAGGCGCTCGTACATCGCTCGGCGCTTTCTCACAACGACCGGAACAAATATCTTTCCGGGCGGCATGGATCCGCGATTCGCCCCGATGTTGGTATGCCGAGCCTGTGTTCCGATCTCGAACAGCGCCGCATGTTTGGCGGTCGACTTCACAACCAAGGCCGTCCCGAATGGCCCGATCCCTTTGGACTCCACCTTGACGCCCGCCGCGAGTTTTCCTGTGCGCCGATGGTCCTGATAGCCTGCGCGGATCTCTTGGGCGGCATCACCGGCCGCACGTTGGACGATGCCGCTCGCCTCTTGGGCCAACACCTCCGGAAGGTTCCTGAGCTCCTCACGTAGTTCGTCCAATCCGTTCCATCGAATCGAGGCGCTCATGCGACCACCTCAGAACACGCCAAGATCAATTCGCGGTTCGCTTCGTTCGGATTGGCTACGCCGAGGATATAGAGCACCCGCGATCCGAACAGCGCCCGCATGTGTGTCGTCACGCCTGAGATATACGGACTCGTCAGCACCAGTGACGCCTGCGCAATGAGCGTCCCCATACCCGCGCGTTCAAGCGTCCGCGCCGTGGCTGGCTCGATCGCCATGCGCGCGACCGCAAACGTTGACGGCGTTTCCGTGAAGCTGGCGTCGTTGTCAGCCGCAGTGGCCACGGTTTGCAACGTCACGAGATGCCGCCGACGTCCAGACGCAATCATGCAAGCTCCGGATCGCGCAGCCGATACAACATCCGCTCGATCGCGGGCGAGAGCGCCCCAGGCATGCTCGCCTTTGGGAGTTGCCCTTCGACGTCATCCCCACGGAAGCGCCAGAGTTCCGCAAATTGCAAATACATCGCCCCAGTCACGAGCGGCGACGGATCCGGCGCGTCTGTTTTCAGATACGACAGGACCATCGCTTCAGCCTGATCCAGGACCATCTGCACCCATTCATCGGCAGAGGTATCCGCTTGCGGGATGCCCGCTTGGTCCTTCGCCATTTGCAACGTGGTGAAGGTACTCATACGGGCACCTCACCATAGGACCAAGTCGATCCGGCAAACTCGCGATCCATGCGGACCCCGTGAGAGTGAAGGCTGCTGTCGGTACCGAGATGTCGTACGAAGAACGGACGCGAGACAAGTCCCGTCGTCATGTTCGGGTTGTCCTGTAGCGCCCAGTAGCCGAGCAACTTGTCAAAGCCGTCATGTGGCCGATGCTGAAAGGGCGCGCCTTTCGGCCGCCAGTCGAGAGGATGGGCCTTCGCCCAGGCGGCAAACCGCCGCGCGTCATCCGCACGCAACGCCACAGCCTGCGAACCTTTCTGTTCACGCAGTGGCGCGGTTGCCGCGTGCGCGCTGACAGGTGTCAGGCGATCAAAGGCAAAGAAGCGATACATCACGCGGTCAGGAGTCGCGTGCGCTTCGAGCCAGCGCGACATGCTGCCAATAGGATCCGCGCACCATTCCAGATCATCTTCGCTGAGGATGATCCAGTCGGCTGGAAAGAGACCGAGTAGATCAATGGCAGCAATACCGTTCTCGTTAGGTCGGCGGTGGAGGTCCGGCTGATGAAGCCACACGGGGTAACGCACCTCCTGATGCGCCCAACCCACAGCAGGGTCGGTGGCGACAATATGAATTGAATCAGCCGCCACGCCTTGTCCTAACAGGCCTAACACTGTCACCCCGAGATAGTTCGTCTTCGGTGCGCGGTTCGCCGTGCGGATCGTTAGGAGGAGTTTCAATTCACTCCACCGCTACAGTGCTGTTCCCAGGCACGTATCTTCAGCAATTGCCGAGCCTGTTCACATTCCAACCATGGCTCTCCGAAGGCATTGACCAACCGCGTCCTATCTGACGCTCGCATCACGACATGCCTGAAACGCAGCTCGCCTTCCTCCAACCGTTGCCCATAGACTTCCCACACGATTGGGTCATCGTCGTTGTTAGACGTGTAGCCAGCGACTCGGATCACGCGACCCTCCAGGCTACGATCGCGTTCTTTCCGTACCAGGGACACTTAGGCGCAACCTTCAACCACTCACGCCGAAGCGCGATCGATGGCTTCTCCGCACAGACCAGCCCGCCAGCGGCGTAGAGCTTCTCGAGCCAGTACTCGACTGGCTGCAGATTAATGTGGCCCGGCCCGCGCTGTCCCGGTGGCGCCGCCGTAAACAGTAGCCGCCCCGCTGGCGCGACGTGCCGAGCCAACGTCTGGCAGAGCGTGTCTGCGGCTGACTCCGGCAGATGTTCGGCGACTTCCCAGCACAGTACCCAGTCAAACATACGCTGCAGATCAACGGGGTTCTGCAGATCTGCGCGCACCAGAGACAGATCGGATGGCGTGGCGAGATCGATCCCCATCGCCTCGATCCCTTGCCCTGACGCCCAGAGCACGAGGCCGCCTTCCGCGCAGCCCACATCGAGGAGGCTCCCCGGCTTCCCCATCAACTCGATAGCTGACTCCAAGCAGCGAACAGCGTGCTTCTGCGTCCACCGACGCTGCTGGTGATACGCCGAACCTGGCGCGTAGAGGTCAGGACGCATCACCGCGCCACCAGCAACACCATACGAGCGATGACACGTTCAACCGCATCACTATTCTCGTGATGCAACAGCCACAGCCAGAAGTCGCGATCCGGTGGCATCAGGCAGTTACGCGGCATGTGTCCACGCTTTCCAGTCTCGACGCAGCGCCGTTGCTCCGTCTTCAAGATGCCGAACCACGAACCGCACACGCTTCTTCGCAAAGATACGGGACGCCAACGCGTAATGGTCATCGCGGAAATTGCGCGCGGTATAGAACGCCGTCGTGGGGACACCGAGTAACGGCGCCAGATACGCAAAGCCGCCATACGTCCCGACAAAGGACGTCGCGCCAGCAATGATCGCGGTCTGCGTGGCCAGATTCGTCCGTGGTTCCAAGACAGGACGGAGTACCTGTGCATGCTCGATCGGAAACGAGCCGTGCTCGTCATAGTCCGCGCCGCTATCAAGGACCACAACCGGCGCCGTATCAACCAACAGCGTCATGATGCGATTGACGTGCCGTCGGTACGCCCCCGTCGCCTCGCACGCTTGCGAGGAATAGAACTTCACGGCGATATAGGACTCAGGCAGCGAGACGGCCGCGGCTGGTGCCGTCATCCGCCGCACGATCGCGCATCGCTCATAGAGATCGGGCACCCGTGATCGCCAGTACCAGCGAAAGAGGGTGTACATCAGCGACGGGTGCAACACCTGCGCATCCGGCGCCACGCGGGCAAGAATCTCCCGATCGAACGTGAACACGGCGTGTTGCTTCGCCGACCGAAAGCCACGCCGACAGCCGAGCAATCGACCGGCGTACCCTTGCTCAAGAATACGCAGATCGTTACCGTGCCGTAACTCGGCCTGCGTGTAGTGGTCATAGAGTTCGATGTAGTGCGGCGTAATGTCCGAGTACAAC
>Ga0137427_10001064_pt1 | contig 12848 bp, 26 predicted proteins | sample EasRivERMZT700_2_FD_102309 | JGI IMG/M metagenome (GOLD analysis project Ga0137427, IMG submission 102309) | Soil microbial communities from meander-bound floodplain in the East River, Colorado, USA - East River MetaG ERMZT700_2 | ecosystem: Environmental > Terrestrial > Soil > Floodplain ...
GTGCAGGGGCAGGGGTTACCAGCCAGAATAGCGAGCTTGGTTTCGAGATCGAGTAGGGGGTTCATATTTGGGCACCTCCGGCCACGCATCGGGTTGTCGGCCAGTGTACGGCATGGCCACGTCAGCGAAATGCTCCGGCGCGATCCAGGCGAGCTGGCCGTTCTCCATGCCGAACGCCGGGTTGGCCAGCTCCAGGCTGGGCAGCAGGCCATACGGCACCTCGATCTGCACCAGCGTGCTGGCGGTCAGCGGCACGCGCCGCTGTTGCGGCGGCGGCTCGCGGTGGATCCAGCTTAACAGGGCGACAGTCAGTGCGGCAGATATGAAGGCAACGGCGGCGTGCAACGCCAATTGACGATTGGTGGTCATGGTCCTATCTTCCCTGCGCTTCGTTGTGATGAACAAAGCCATTGTGCAATGCAGACTGCGCAATGATCCGCCCCCGGCGCGCGACTTCACCCGCCGGGGGCGGTTTGTTTTTAGTCTGGCTTACCCCGCAAAAAGACGGGGTCGTTCTTGCGGCGGCGCAGGACGTCAGCGATCTCCCCCAGCCGCTGAGCTGCACCCTCAATGCGATCGCGCAGCTGCTTTTGCGGCCAGTTGTGATAGCGGACAGCTTCACAGCATTTGCACTGCGTGCCGCTGTTGTCGAAATCCTGCGCCATCCGTTCGATCTCGAAAGCCAGTTCATTGAGCCGTGCGGCGTGACGTTCAATCATGTCAGCCTCCAGTAGCCGTACACACAGCGCGTGCCGCCGCGCGACGGGTCGTAGACGTCGAAGATCACGCCGTCGATCACCGCGGTCCAGTGCTTGCTGACCGACGCGATCAAGCGGCCGTTCGGCAGCTCGCCGCGGGCCAGATGCACCGTGCAGCCGGTGCCGATGCCCATGATCGGCACCCAGACAAGGCCCAGCTCGCGCAGGTAGTCCTGGCACCACTTGCGTTTGACGTTGATGCCCTCGCTGGCAGTGCGGCCGCGCCGCCCGGTGCGCTTGCTGACGCGCTGGGTGGCGTTGCCCTCCGCGAGGCGGTCGTACACCTCGCGGTAGGGCCTGCCGGTCACGATCGCGATCGCGCGGGCGACGCAGTCGCCGCGCGCCGACTTGAACCCGGCCTTGGCGCGGCCGCCGTCATCGATGACCACGGTCATGCGTTTCATTGACGGCCTCCCGACAGGTCGGGGATGTCGTCGTCGAGCTTGGCGGTGAGCGCCTCGTACCACGCCGGTTCGAGCAGCTTGCCCTCCGCCACCGACGCCGGGCCGGTGTGCAGCAGCGGCTTGTCGAGCCGGGTGAGCTGGGCGCGCAGTTTCTTGATGCGGTCGGTGTTGCGCACCAGCTGATCGATGATCTGGTCGCGCCGCAGCTGCGCGCGATACAGCGCCTCGCGGGCCTCCGTGCGGCGGCGATCGCGGAGTGATGGCTTGGCCATGTCAGCGGCCCTCCGCTTCGCTGATCAGGTGCGCGCCGAGCTGGCGGGCCTCGTCGAACGTCAGCGAGACGCCGACGAAGCGCCCCTTCCAGCGGATCTGCAGGTAGACGTTTTCCGGGGATTGCCGGTAAGCGCGGACAAAATGCACAGCTTTGGCGCTGGCGCTTTTGCTGCTGCAAATGGTCAGCCGTGGTGCCGACCGGGTGGTGAGAGCAAGATCCTTCATTGTCAGTCCTCCGTTTGTGATGCAACGGAAGCATCCTAATCGCACCAAGCCAGACTGTCAACCCTGACATTCTGGCCTGATTTAGGGGGGTCCAGATTAGTTGGACTAAGCCCCGAGCATTTCGAGCAGCCCGGCGCGGACAGGCTTGGAGCCGCCGTTCAGGTAGCTGACCAGCTCGACGGCGTGCGTGGCGTGTACAATCAGCGCCAGCCGCACCCAGTAGTGAACCGGCGAGCCCTCGTTGGTTTCGGTCGGCTCGTAGTAGCCGACCTCCCAGCCGTCGCGCGTGCGCTTCATCGTGTGCATGTCAGTTCTCCTCGATTGGTTCGTCGGCGTGGTAGTTCGGATTGGTCAGCACCTCCGGGCGGTACCGGCGCATCTGATCCTTGTGACACTTGAGGCAGGTGCGGGTCAGCTCGATGCCGCGGGCGTCGACCTGCCACGCGCTGTCGAGCCCGGAGCCGCACGGGCAGGGGCGGAAGCTCATGGTTCGCTCCGTTCGACCGTGATGCGGTACACGGTGTCGTTGGCACCCGGAAAGAGATTGGCGTGCGCACGGGTGCGGATGTAGACGCACTCGCCGACCGAGCCCTTGTCCATTGCGATGTCCCAGTACGCGGGGCCAGCGGTCGAGAACAGCTCGCCCGGCAGCAAGTCGCGCGCAGTGACCAGCTCAACCTTGATCTTGACGGGCACGGCTTTCCTCCATCGAGCGTTTTGTCGTTATGGCAATGCTTGACAGCATGTCCGCGAGAATGTTGAGAACCCTGTGCCGGTCCAGTGAGCCCGCGCGGAGAACGTGCCGGGTCACCAGCATCTCGAGGACGGCCTGCTGCTCCAGCACCGTGAGCGTGTTGAGGTTGTGGATGATGCGGTGGAGAGCCGGGAGAACATCCCCCGGCACGCCGACGAACTCCTCCTGCATCTCGCTCATGGGATCACCATCAGCAGTGCGCCGATCGCCATCGCGATCGCGAGGAACGAGAGCGGGTCGCTGGCTTGGTTCATGACGCGCTCTCCGCCGTCAGCGCGGCGACGATGTCGGCGTGGACGCCCTCGACGAGGAAGGTCTTTTTGTTCTTCAGCGTGATCTGCGAGCCGGGTCGAATGGTGCCGCAGTAGTCCTCGATGTCAGACACCTCCGCCGGGTTGATGGTGACCGGCACAGACGTCCTGCGCGGGTCGTATTCGCTGACCCAGGTGTTGAAGGTTACGAGCTTGGGCATTGTCAGTCCTCCGTTGTGATGAACGATGGCGGCTGGGCTCACGCCCAGCCGAATTTCTCGGCGCAGATCGGGCCGATGCCGCGCGCGATCGAGACGTCATTGAGCAGCCGCTGGCCGCACACGCCGCAGCTCGAGAACGCCTTGGCGAACGCCACCACTGCCGTCTCCGGGTCGGCGGCGACGGTGACGATGGCGGCGGCTTCCGCGTCGGTGCATTCGAACTTGCGGAAGAACTTGCCGCCCTTGATGTGGCCCAGCTTGCGATCGTCGTGCGACTTGACGAACAGCATGCCTTCCCAGGTCGAACCGATCGAGCCGGGGCGGAACGACAGCGTGATCTTGTCGGGATCCGGCGACGTCAGCTTGAGCGGCTTGACGAAGGTGCCTTGCTGGCCGGGGCGTGCAGCGCGCTCGCGGGCGACCGCGAAGGCCTGCTCGATCTTGGTGGCGTCGACCACCGGGGCTGCAGCAGTGCGAACTGCGGCGCGGTCGGCGTCCTTCGCCATCAGGCGCTGCACGGCGGCGAGCTGGCCATCGGTCAGTTCGCCGTACTGCCACAGCTTGCCCAGCAGATCCTGCGGGAAGGTGAACGAGCCGTTGCGCTCGACATTGCGCTTGGCAGTGTCGGCCAGCCACTTGGCCTCCGCCGGATGTGCCGCGAGCCACGCCTTGGCGCTACCCTCAATGAGCTGGCCCTTCTCAATTCGCTTGGCGGCAGCGCGGCGCTGGTTGCGCTCGCGATCCTCCGGCGAGGACTTGAAGCTGTTCTTGCCCTTGCCCTTGCAGGCAAAGCAGTCGCCCATGATGCGGCCAGAGTAGGACACGAACTTGCCGGTGCCGCGGCACTTCGGGCACGTCTCGACAAAGCCTTCACCGGCCTGCGCCTTGGCGACTGACGGCATCGGCGCGCCAGCCGGAGCGGGGGCGTCGAGGCTGTCGTTGAAGATCTCGAATGGGTTGGTGGACATGGGGAGCCTCCGTTGTGATGACCCCTTATAGCGCCAAGCCGTCACCCCTGTCAAGCTGGCCTAGTGAACGTCTTTTGGGCCGTCTTTTGGGCCTATTTCATCGCGAAACCGGGCCAGCTCCGCGCGCAGGTCGTTGGCCACCTTCTGGGTGTCGAGGTTGTCGCGCCGCTGCGCGCCCGCCATGACCGCCAGCATGTGCTTCGCGCCAGCGAAGAACGCCGCGCGCAGCGGGGTCAGCTCCGTCTCCGGCACACCATCCGGCATGCCGCTCAGCACCGTCATGACCCAGCCAGCCTCGATCAGGTTGCCGTCTCTTGCACAATTCTGTGCGCGTGCCTGCGCTTCTTCGTCGGTCATCACTTTGGCAGCTCCTCAAAATAGCGGCAGGCCTTCCAGATCTTGGTCAGCGTGCGGCCGTTGCGTCCAGCCATCTTGCGATACATCGCGCAGTCGCCGTGGCCGGGCCACCTGTTGCGGTGCGCGCAGTCCCCGCAGGTCTTGCCTGCCGGGCCGGTGCCGGTGAAATACGCCATCCCGCTGATGACGGCGTCGCGATCCGGCGCGCCCGGAATTTTGGTCATGGGAATGGCCATCGGCACCTCCACTTGACCTGCAGGTTAATTCAACTAATCTGGACAGTCCAACTAATCTGGAGATATCCACCATGACGACCCTGACGTCCACCTCCGTGCTGATCGACGCATTGGGCGGCAACCAGAAGGTCGCTGCCATTACCGGCGACCGGCCCGGCGCGGTCAGCGGCTGGCGCAAGGGCAAGCTGCCCGCCGCGACCTACGTCGCGCTGCAGAAGAAGATCCGCAAGATGGGGCTGCACGCCCCCGACAGCCTGTGGTCGATGCGCCCGCGGCCGCGGCAGCGGACCAAGCAATGAAGAGCAACGCCACCACCGGGGTCTGGCGCAGGACGCCGCTGCTTGATGCGCGCTTCAACGAGCTGCTGAAGGCCCAGCCGCTGCTGACCTACACCGCGATCGCCGAGCGATTGTCGGTGGAGTTTGGCGTGCATCTCACCAAGAACGCCTGCATCGGCCACGGGCGGCATACCGGCGTGCCGAAGCGGCAACCGTCGCGATCGTATGCCGGGCGCAAGGGCCGCAAGCTGAAGCCACGGGCCAAACCCTACGTGCCCAAGGTGCGGTTGCCGCCGCGCTTCAGGCCGAAGCCGCGCGTGCTGGGCAAGATGCTGCTGGAGCAGCTCCACCTGACGCAGGACTGCCACTGGCCGATCGGCGACCGTGCGCCGTTCCTGTTCTGCGGCGACGCCACGGTGATGGTGCAGCCGCCGTATTGCCTGAAGCACCTGCACCTCGCCTGCCCGGCGACGCGGAGGGCGGCATGATCATCCCGGAGGTCAGGCGGCGGCTGCTTAAGATCGCCCGCGAACTCGAGGCCCGCGGCAAGGCGTCGATCGGCAGGCGGATCCGGCGGCTGGAGAAGGAGCTGTACCGCCGCAATGGCGTCGGTCGGACACCGGTTCGCTCGCGATCGGCTACGCCGGATCTCAAGCGCCAGATCCGGCAATTCAAGCGCGCCCGGCCCGACGCCTCGATCCAGCGGATCGGCAACCGGTTCAAGGTCAACTCCGCTCGCGTATCTGAGGCTCTGATTGGGAAGCGCAAATGAAGCAGCTCATCCGCACCACTAAGGGCTGGTTCATCGTGCAGCCGTCGACCGGCAACAACGCCTACGCGGTCTGGATCGGGCCGTACCGCTGGCGCTGGCTGGCGGCGCTGATGCGGCGGTGGCACTGATGCACGCCCCCGATGATCACCGCGCCGTCTACGTCTACAACGAGCGGCATGGCACGCTGGTGTGGGAGGGCTCGCGGCGGCTGTGGATCAGAACGGACGCCCAGCCGATCCTGTTTCACCGCGCCGCCAGCCGGGTGTCAATTCGCGCCGCGATCGCCATGCAGCTCGCGGTGCCGGTGTCGGCAGTCGAGCTGAGAGCAAGAAGCGCAGACGATGATTGAAAACTGCCAAGTGAACGATTGCCAGAAGCGGCTGTTGCTGGCCGAGATTGAGCAACTGCGCGCGGCGCTTGAGGCCGCCAACAAGCGCGCAAAGTGCGCGCCGGAGCCGCCCGGTGCACGGGGATACGAGGTCTAGTGAGATGCCCAGACAGCCCCGGCGCGCGGCCGAGCATAACCTGCAGGCGAAGGTGTTGCGATACCTCACCGAGAACCATGCACCGGATGTGTTTGGCTTCGCGATCCCGAACGCCGGGCGGCGCACCTACCGAGCCGCCGCGGCGCTGAAGGCCGAAGGCATGATGCGCGGCGTCGCCGACACCTGCATCATGCTGCCGCGCGGCCGCACCGGCTGGCTGGAGCTGAAGACACCGCGCGGCGTACAGTCTGACGAGCAGCAAGGCTTCCAGGCGCGCTGCAAGCGGCTGGCCCACACTTACCGCCTTGCCCGCACGTTCGACGAAGCAGTGAGCGTCCTGGCGGATTGGGGAGCATTACGATGATTGATCGCAAGACAAAACCTATGAACATTCGTCTCGCGTTCCGCGAAGAGGGCGAACTCTGGAACGTCTATCTGGCGCTGCCCGACACCCTGGCCGGGGCAAAGCATGTCGGATCGATCGCCATGGGGTCCGTCCAAAAGTATCCAGACATCAAGAACGATTTCATGGCGCTGATGAAGCGGGTGCTAGCCAACGCCGTCGAAGAGATGACGGGGAACCCGCCAGACGATTGGGAAGAACGCCGAGCGCCAAAGGGTGAGCGCTCCGGCAATGCCTGACGACCCCAGCCACGATAGCAACCCCTTTGAGCAGCTGGCGCGGCAGCAGATGCGGCGCAAGACCTGGGAGAAGGCGCTGGCGTCATCGCACAAGGCCGAAGCCAAGAAATACGCCAGCGATGCTGACGCACCGATGGTGCCGGGCAAGCAGGAAAAAAAACAGCGCGACGAGGCGCGGCAGGTGCGCGCCTACAAGCGGTGGAAGCGTGCCGAGATCCGCACGCTATTAGAAGGGCCGCATCGCATCCCGTGGCTGACGTTCTCGCGCATGCTGCGCCAGCTCACGCTCGAGGATCCACAGCCGCTGATCGATTACGTCGAGCGCGCAGCGTGGTTGCGTGACGCCGATCAATTGACCCGCTACATTGCGCTGGCTGCAATCTCACAACGCATCGTCAAGCTGCGCATCCAGAACGGCTACCCGCCGTTCGATGACAGCTTGCCTAACGAACCGCCGACTGCATTCGAGGTGGTTCGCGAAATGCTGTCGCCCGATCGGCGACGCTGACCGTCAAATTGACAACTGCCGCGGATCCGAATAATTTGGAAGTTCATCACAACGAGGATCCTCAGACCATGACCAAGATTGTTTCCCAGGCGCTCAACGACTACGCCACCGCCGACATCAAGCCGTTCTTCACCGACCGCATGTCGACGGTCGGCGCATCCGAGATCGGCCAGTGCATTCGCAAGGTGTACTGGACGAAGAACGAGGAGGACGCCGAGCTGCATGCGCCGCGCGATGAGGAATACACCGACACCTGGGGCGCGCGGATGCGCGGCACGGTGCTGGAGAGCAAGTTGTGGGTGCCTGCGATGCGCAAGCGGTTCAAGAAGCGGCTGCTTTACGCAGGCAAGTCGCAGCGCACCTTCACGCACAACTATCTCAGTGCCACACCGGACGCGATCGTGATCCGGCTGACGCAGGCCGAGAAGGACGAGATCGGCACCAACGGCAACGAGGTGCTGTTTGAGTGCAAGACGATGGATCCGCGCACCAACCTGACCGAGCCGAAGCAGGAGAACGTCTACCAGGGCCACGTCCAGGCCGGGATCCTGTGGGCGACCACCGATTTCCGCCCCGAACACATCGTGATCTCCTACACCGACGCCTCGTTCTGGAACGAATGCAAGGAGTTCGTGGTTGCCTACGACCCCGAAATCTACGAGGCGGCGCAGGCCCGCGCTGCCATCATCATGACGTCGACCGACCTCGAGCGGATCCCGCCGGAGGGCTGGATCGCTGGCGGCCACGAATGCCGCTACTGCCCGTTCACCAAGGCCTGCGGCATCGAGCGGCGCAACCTGCCGTTCGCCGACGACGACAAGCCGGTGGACCCGCAGCTCAAGGCGGAGATCATCGATATGGCCCGATGGCTGAAGCATTACGAACGCGAGGGCGAAGCCAGCGAAGCCAAGGTGCGCGAGCTGCAGGACCAGATCAAGGGACGGCTGCGCGACCACAGCATCCGCAAGATCCCCGGCGTGGTGACGTGGTCGGCCGTGAAGCCGCGCAACGGCTACGACAACAAAGCTGTGCAAGCCGCAGCACGCGCCGCTGGCGTCGACGTCGAACAATTCGCAACACAGGGCGAGGCAAGCGATCGTCTCGTCATCACAATCACGGAGTGATCCGTGATGCATCCGGCCAGCGGCACTCGCTGCTGGTCAAACCTTAAACACCACACAGGAAACATTGATCATGGCTAACGAAATGACGAAGCAGCACAACGGCGGCCAGCTTGCGCTGGGCGGCGAGAACCCGTTCCTGCAATACGGCGAAGCCGCCAAGCAGACCTCGATCGTCGGCGAGCTGCTGAAGTTCTCCAAAGGCGATTGGATGTCTGGCCAGAACAACGACGTCGTTGAGGACGGCACCGAGTTCGTTGCCAACCTCGACGAGTTGCTGATCGGCTGGATCCGGTGGTCGGACATGAAGCCGACCGACCATGTGATGGGCAAGGTGGCGAAGAACTACCAGCCGCCGCACCGCAACGAACTGGGCGACCTCGACAGCAACAACTGGGAGACGGACGAGCGCGGCCAGCCGCGCGATCCGTGGCAGAAGTCCAACTACCTGCTGCTGCAGGGCACCGACGACCGTGACGGTGAGCTGTTCACCTTCACGACCTCGAGCCGCGGCGGGCTCAATGCGGTCGGCGATCTCTGCCTGAAGTACGGCAAGGCGATCCGCCAGAAGCCCGACCAGTATCCGGTGATCAAGATCGGCACCGGCAGCTACCTGCACTCCAACAAGGCGTTCGGCTACATCAAGTACCCCACATTCGAGATCGTGGGGTGGGTGCCGAAAAGCAAGTTTGCCCAGGTCGACGAGGTCGAGCGCACGCCCGACGAATTGAATGTCCCCGACACGGCTGCGTCGCCACAGCCTCCCGGCAAGGCCACGAAGCCCGCTGCCGGTAAGCCCAAAGCCAAGGCGCGTTTCTAGGACGTCAGACTGCCCCGGCAGTGCGTGCTGCCGGGGTCTTTTTTTCAAGGGGGTTTCCACGTGAAACAGCGGCGCGGCGCGAAGAAGCTCGGCTCCACCACAGCCCCCGCGGTCACCGCGGCAGAGTTCATCGCCGCGCTGTTCGGCTTCACCGAATGCGAGATCTACTTTTCGTCACTGCCGAACGAGCGCAACGACCCAGCCCAGCCGGGCGAGCGGCGCATCCTGACGCGCGACGTCGCGCCGGTCGAGCAGTTCATCGCCAAGTGGGACCGCGCCGGGCGCGGGCTGTTCTTCTGCGTCAGCACGATCGAGGGCAAGCGCAACAAGGCCAACGCGCGCGAGATCACGGGCGCACACAGCGACATCGATTTCAAGACCGTTGCCGCCACCGAGGCGGAGATCTGGGCGGCGATCGCCAAGCTGCGGTACCCGCCCACCGTGATCGTGCGCTCCGGCTACGGGCTGCACCTGTACTGGCTGTTCAAGGAGCCGCTGCTGCTGGAGATCGACGACAACCTCGAGCGCGTCGAGGCGGTGCTGCGGCAGCTGGCCGACCACATCGGCGGCGACCTCGCGGTCTGCGAGGTGGCCCGCCTGATGCGCCTGCCCGGCACTCACAACACCAAAGGGGGACAATGGCGTGAGGTCACGGTCGAGCGCATAGACGGGCCACGCTACGAGCTGAACGATCTGGAGGAGTGGCTCGCCGAGAGCGCACCGGTATTGCGTCGCGCCTTGGTGAGCCACCCCTCCGGTGCCCAGGCCCAAAGCAACGCGGTGCCTGACAACCCGTTCCTGGCGGCCGCCCGGCTGCTCGGCTTCAAGCCGCCGGTCGACGTCGAGGCCCGCCTCGAGGCGATGCGGTACGGCGGCGCTGGCGACAGCTCGATCCACAGCACGCAGCTGTCGGTTTCGGCGTCGCTGCTCAACGCCGGTCGGGATCTCGAGGAGGTGGTCGGGATCCTGATGGACGCCACCCGCGCCGCCGCGGGCGAGTACGGCACCCGCTGGAACTGGATCCGCGAGGAGAGGGCGCTGTGCCGGATGTGCGCGACGTGGGTGGCCAAGCACCCGCCAGCGCCAAAGCAATTACCACTTGAACGCGAAAACGCGGCCAGCCTGACCGCAGACCATGGTGAGGCTGCAACCAGCGCTGGTGATGGCGGTGAGCGAGCGCCGGAGCCTGCGGCGGTGATCGATCTGGCTGGCGCTCGAGCCCAGCGCAAGGCCAAGCCGAAGAAGGGCGACACGCCGCTGCATATCACGGTCGCTGAGGCAGCGCTGGCTGGGATGGCAGAGCGCGGCGAACAGCTGCTGATCACCGACGAAGGCGGTTATATCTACAGCGACGGGCTGTGGAAGCCGCACACCACCAAGACCGCCCTGGAGCCGCGGCTCGATCGGCTGCTCGAGGAGTGCACCCAAAAGCTGTCGCTGAACAGCTCGAGCCGCACCATCAACGAAGCCCGCAAATGGATCATCCGCAGCCCTGACCTGTACCGCAAGGCGGTCGCCTGGGACGCCCACGGTATGGTGCCGACCACGTCGGGGCTGATCGATCCGCGCACGGGCGAACTGACCGCGGCCGAACCCGAGCATCACGTCACATGGCGGGTGCCGTTCGCCCACGACCCGCTCGCGACGTGTCCGCTGTGGCTGCAGATGCTGGACGATGCGTTTGCGGATCGCGATGAAGCAACCAAGGCCCAGACCATCCAGCTGCTGCAGGAGCTGCTCGGCATGGGCCTGATCGATCGCAAGCCGAAGGCGCTGTCACGGGCGCTGGTGCTGCAGGGCAATCCAGACACCGGCAAGTCGGGGATCCTGAACGTGTTCGCCGGGCTGTTCGGCGGGCAGGTGATCACCGCGGCGTTCGACACGCTGGACAAAACCCACGGCCTGATGCCGTTCGCCGAGCGCCAGCCGTGGGTGCTGCATGAGGCGTTCGATCCGTCACGCTGGCACCTGAGCAGCACGACCAAGGCGATCATCTCCGGCGACCCGGTGCAGATCAACATGAAGGGCGGTGCGATCTACAGCCACCAGTTCACCGCGCCGATCTATTGGGGCACCAACCACCCAGCACAGTTCAAGGAGGCCACCCACGCGATCGTCAACCGGCTCGCGGTGGTGGCGTGCCACCGTAAGTTCGACACCAAGAAGCCGCCGATCGGGGTCGAGGCCGAGGCCCAGCGGCTGAACTATGCCAGCGCCGCCCATCTGGTGCTGGCGACGGAGATGACCGGCGTCCTGGCATGGGCCGTAGACGGGCTGCGGCGGGCGCTGGTGCGGCGAATGTTCGATCTGCCAGCGGAGAGCCTCCAGACCGCAGAACAGATCTTACGCGACGCCAACCCAGTCGCCGGGTTTGTCGAGGACGCTATCGAGTTCGATCCCAACGCCAGGATATCGGTGCCGGATTGCTGGGCCGCGCTGGGGCTGTGGTGGATCCGAAACAAAAACAGCGACGGCCGCCACATGCCGAGCCGGGCGGTGATGGGAAAATCCATGAAGGCGCTGGGTGACCCGCGCATTGCCGTCGACGATCAGCAGCTGCGTGTTTCGCATACCCGCTACTACGCCGGGATCAAGCTGAACGTGGAGGGCGTGAAGCTGTGGGAGCAGGCCAAAGCCTCTGAGGCGTATCAGCTCAAAGGCCGCCTGGGCGACGCCTCCAGCGACACTCCTTACGACGATATTCCTATGTCGTGGCATGCAAAATCGGTCATCCAAACCATGCGGGCAGCACATGGGGAGGCTGCTGTCATTTCGGAGGTTCTGCTGTCACCTGTCATGGATCCGCTGTCACCTGACATCGATTTGCATCCCGAGGTGTCATCCGACCAAACCTCTGGAGAGGCTAGGAAAAACAAGTCCCCCAGGTTCTAATGACAGTAGATGACAGCATTTTATAGAATACTAGAGAAAGCACTGGAGAAGGGGGGAAGCGTGAACAAAACGGCTGTGTGAGAGGATTTCTAGCGGGTAGTGAAATCCCGCGCATCTCCCCGCATCGGGGGGTCGGAGCCATGCGGCGGTCGCATGGCGCAATCATCACAATGAGGAGGTTTCGATGGTGAACAAGACAACACCGCGGGAAGAAATCATTCAGCGGTGGCGCGGGGTCGTGGGGGCGGTGGCGCGGGTTTATTATGATCGGATGGGGGGTCGGGGGTCACCGAGCCAGCATCACCTTGAGAATTTTTCGGAGGCCTGCGAGCGGCTCCCGGAATATCAGATCGACATTTTCGGGCTGAACCTCACACAGGCTTACCTTGATCTGATTTTGGATCTGCCGAAGAGGCGCGCGGCATGAATGCCGCGCAGCTGTTGAAGCTGTGGCGGGGCCGGGCCACCGCGGCGGCGCTGCCGTTCGAGGAGCAGTGGACGTGGCGGGCGCTGCGCAAGGTTGATCCGCAGCTCGAGCAGCGGTTGCGTGAGCAGCGCGACCTGTTCGACGAGATGTGCGTGGTCGGCGCGCCGAAGGACATTGCCGAGCATGGTGCGGCGATGGTGCGCGGCTACGGTGTCGCGATCGCGTGCATGCACCGCCACGCTGTCAGGGTTGAGCGGATCCGCGTCGCCAAACAAGGGCCCAACTTGCAGCAGTTGGTCGAGCAACACGGCGGCTACGACAAGATCCCCGAGCCCGCCTGGGAGCAGTTCGAGCGCGAGAAGATCGTGTGGCGCGGCAAGCTGCGGTTCAACGAGTTCGATCGAGAGGACGACCCATCACAACAGGAGGAGGCGTTACGATGACAGGCAATGGACA
>Ga0137427_10001065_pt1 | contig 12844 bp, 7 predicted proteins | sample EasRivERMZT700_2_FD_102309 | JGI IMG/M metagenome (GOLD analysis project Ga0137427, IMG submission 102309) | Soil microbial communities from meander-bound floodplain in the East River, Colorado, USA - East River MetaG ERMZT700_2 | ecosystem: Environmental > Terrestrial > Soil > Floodplain ...
GTGCGCCGGCGGCCCCTGCGGTTGCTGGATCGCCCGGCGTTCCCGCACGTCCACCACCCCCGCCGCCGCCTCGACCGCCGCCCGCGTTTGCGATCGTCGGACCCGTGCCCGCGATCTGCCGCACTTGATCGACGGTCATTCCCGGAGGCGTGTACGCATCGCTCGTCTCTGCGGCGGGATAGTTCACGTACCAGTTCACGACGACCGGCGGCATTCCGCGACGGGCAGGGAATTCCCAGCGGATGTGCTGCCGATCGGCGAACGTGAACGGACTCGTGCCTTCCTGCTTCACGCATTCGACGCTGGTGGGACTGCCCAGTCTCAGGCCGAGATTGGCCGGTCCCAGGATGTGGATCGCCCAGTCGCCAATGAGCCCGGTACCGAAGTCGTGGAAGCCGCGCCAGTTGAACGGCAGGTAGAACCCGTACTGCGCGTCTTTGTACTTGTCTCCGCCGTGCGTGTACGGGCGCGCGCCGGCCCCGCCCAGCCAGAGATCCCAGTCGAGCGTGTCGGGCACCGTCTCGACGGCCGGAATCGTCTGGATCGCCGCGCCGGTTGGCCAGCTCGTGGGACCTCGAAACGCGTGCACCTCGGTGACATCGCCGATTTCACCCGACCAGATGATTTCCGCGGCCACGCGCGTGGCCTCATGTGAGTAGCCCTGATTGCCCATTTGCGTCGCGACTCTGTACTTCGCTGCGGCGTCGGTGAGCAGCCGCGCCTCCCATGGCGTGCGCGTCAGCGGCTTCTCGACGTAGACGCCTTTGCCGAGCTGCATGCAGGCCAGCGCGGCCGTCGCGTGCATGTGATCGGGAATCGCGATGACGACGGCGTCGAACTTCTTGCCGTCCTTGTCGAGCATCTGACGGAAGTCCTTGTGCTTCGTCGCGTTCGGGAACGTCTGGAATCCTTGCGCCGCGCGCGCCCAGTCCACGTCAGCGAGCGCGACGATGTTCTCGGTCTGCGAGCACGACCGCAGCACGCCGAGCGCCTGTCCGCCGGCCCCAATCCCGGCGATGTTCAGCTTCTCATTGGGTGACTGGTAGCCCAGCGCTTTGAGCGACGGCACGCTGCCGAAGCCCACGCGCGGGATCACGCCCGCGAGCAGTGTGCCAAAGAAAAAGTGCCGCCTCGAGATCTTCGCCATCGCGATCTCCTTTCGCGTGTCCTTCGCGTTCGCGGCCGCACACCGGAAATCGATTACATCCGTGACGGAGGGGGCGATTCTGGTCTGGGCTGCGCCGCGAAGTGTAGCATGCGGCTCGGCGAATTCAGCGGCGGCCGCCCCGGAGGTACGCATCGACACCCCGCGCCGCATTGCGGCCATCGGCGATGGCCCACACGATGAGCGACTGCCCGCGCGTCATGTCGCCGGCGGTGACCACGCCCGGAACGTTCGTCATCCAATTCGCGTCGCGGCACACCGTGCCTCGCTCGCTCAGTCGAACATCGAGGTTGGCGATGACGCCTCGCGGATCAGGTCCCGAGAATCCCATGGCGATCAGCACCAGGTCGGCCGCGAGCGTGAACGCGGTCCCCGTCGCCACCTGGACCGCGTGAAGACGACGCACGTGCCCGTCCGCGTCACCCGTGAATCGCGTCGTCGCGATGGAGTAGAGGCGCTCGCCGCCCTCTTCGTGCGCTGACGACACCCGGAAGACGTTCGGCCACTGCGGCCACGGATTGTCGGCGGCCCGAGCCGCCGGAGGCCGCGGCAGCAGCTCGAGTTGGTGAACCGATCGCGCGCCCTGCCGGTGGGCCGTGCCCAGGCAGTCCGCTCCGGTGTCGCCGCCCCCGAGGATGACGACGTGTTTCCCGGCGGCCGAGATCCGCGCCTCGGCGGCGACCTCGTCCCCCTCGCGCCGTCTGTTCTGCTGCGTCAGGTAGTCCATCGCAAAGTGGATGCCGGACAGTTCGCGACCCGGCACCGGCAAGTCACGGGCGACCGTGGCGCCCCCGGCTAGCACCAGCGCGCTGAAATCGTCGAGCAGCCACGCGACGGGCAGGTCGACGCCGATGTGCACGCCCGGTCGAAACACGATCCCTTCGTCGCGCATGATCGCCAGGCGGCGGTCGAGGATGCGCTTCTCCATCTTGAATTCCGGGATGCCGTAGCGCAGCAAGCCGCCGATCCGATCGGCGCGCTCGAAGACCGTGACCCGATGGCCCGCGCGATTGAGCTCGTCGGCGGCGGCCAATCCCGCCGGGCCGGAGCCGACGATCGCGACCTGGTTGCGCGTTCGACGCGCCGGCGGTCGCGCGGCGATCCAGCCCTCCTCGAAGGCGCGCTCGACAATCGCGAGCTCGATCGACTTGATCGTCACCGCCTCGTCATTGAGCGCGAGCACGCATGACGCTTCGCACGGAGCCGGGCAGAGCCGGCCGGTGAACTCGGGAAAGTTGTTGGTCTCGAGCAACCGCTCGATCGCGTTCCGCCATCGATCCCGGTACACCAGGTCGTTCCAGTCCGGGATGACGTTGCCGAGTGGACACCCCTGGTGGCAGAACGGCACGCTGCAGTCCATGCATCGAGCGCCTTGATCGCGGAGATCGGCGACGGCAGAGGGCACGGTGACTTCATGCCAATCGCGGAGACGTTCCTCGACCGGCCGCCTCGGCGCCGTCTTCCGGCGGATGTCGATGAAGCCGGTGGTGGTCCCCACTCAGCCCGCCAGGCGAACGAGCTCGCCAGACACCGGCTCGCGCGCGCCGGCGCTCGCGTGCGCCTCGACACGCCGGATCCGCTTGTCATCGCGCGGGGTGACCTTCACGAACGACGATCGTCGCGCGGCCCAATGCTCGAGCACGTCCGCGGCCAGCCGGCTGTCGGTATGAAGGGCATGCCGGCGGATGAGCGCCTGTACGACATCGATGTCCTCCGGGGCGTCGATCGGATCGAGGTCCACCATCCCGCGGTTGCATCGCCGGCTGAAGTCGCCCTCGACGTCGAGCACATAGGCGACGCCCCCGCTCATCCCCGCCGCGAAGTTCCGTCCCGTTCGCCCGAGGACGACGACCCGGCCGCCGGTCATGTACTCACAGCCGTGATCGCCCACGCCCTCCACGACCGCGGCGGCGCCGCTGTTGCGCACGGCGAAGCGCTCGCCGGCGACACCACGAATGAAGGCTTCGCCGCTCGTCGCGCCGTAGAGCACGGCGTTCCCGACGATGATGTTGTCCTCGGCCGCAAACGTCGAGCCGGCGGGCGGCCGCACGACGAGCTTGCCGCCCGACAAGCCCTTGCCCCAACCATCGTTCGCATCGCCATCGAGCGTGAGCGTGATGCCCTTCGGCAGAAAGGCGCCGAAGCTCTGCCCGGCCGATCCCGTGAAGTGGATCGTGATGCAGTCCTCGGGCAAGCCAGCAGCGCCATGGCGTTCGGTGACGGCCGAGCCGAGCATCGTGCCGACGGCGCGATGTGCATTTCGGATCGGCAGCGACAGCCGGACCGGCTCGCGGTACGCGATCGCACGCCCGCAGCGGCGCAGCAGCTCGTTGTCGAGGGCGTGCTGCAGGCCGTGCGACTGCGGCCGCACTCGTCGTCGGGGCAACGCCGCGCTGGACTTGGGCTGGTGCAGCACGCCGCTGAGGTCCACGCCTCCCGCTTTCCAGTGATCGATCGCCGCCTTCATCCGTAGCCGGTCGACACGCCCGACCATTTCATCGATGGTGCGGAACCCGAGCCCGGCCATCAACTCGCGTACTTCTTCGGCGACGAAGCGGAAGAAGTTCTCGACGAATTCCGGTTTCCCGTTGAACCGCGCGCGCAGCACCGGATCCTGCGTGGCGACGCCGACGGGACAGGTATTCAAGTGACAGACGCGCATCATCACGCAGCCGGAGACCACGAGTGGCGCCGTCGCGAAGCCGAACTCCTCGGCGCCGAGGAGCGCCGCGATGACGACGTCGCGGCCGGTCTTCATCTGACCGTCCACCTGCACGACGATGCGATCGCGGAGTTGATTGAGCACGAGCACCTGTTGCGTCTCGGCCAGGCCCAGCTCCCACGGACTGCCACTGTGCTTGATCGCCGTCAGCGGCGATGCGCCGGTGCCGCCGTCATGGCCCGAGATCAGCACGACGTCGGCGTGCGCTTTCGCGACGCCGGCCGCGATCGTGCCGACCCCGGACTCCGCCACGAGCTTCACGTGAATCCGCGCGAACGGATTCGCGTTCTTCAGGTCGTAGACGAGCTGGGCCAGATCTTCAATCGAGTAGATGTCGTGATGCGGCGGCGGCGAAATCAGCGTGACGCCCGGCGTGGCGTGGCGCACTTTCGCAATCCACGGATACACCTTGTGCCCCGGCAGCTGACCGCCCTCGCCCGGCTTGGCGCCTTGCGCCATCTTGATCTGGAGATCGTCGGCGTTGACCAGATACTCGCTCGTCACGCCGAACCGGCCGGACGCGACCTGCTTGATCGCACTGCGACGCGAATCCCCGTTCGCATCGGGGACATACCGCGCCGGATCCTCACCGCCTTCGCCCGTGTTCGATTTGCCGCCGAGGCGATTCATCGCGATGGCCAGCGTCTCGTGCGCTTCCTGACTGATCGAGCCGTACGACATCGCGCCGGTCGCAAAGCGCCGCACGATCGTCTCGACGGGCTCGACCTCGTCGATCGGGACAGCCGGTTGGTCGTTCGTGAATTCGAGGAGCCCGCGCAGCGTGCCCAAGCGGCGGCTCTGGTCGTTGACCAGCGCGGCGTACTCCTGATAGATGGCGAACTGTCCGCCACGGGTCGCGTGCTGAAGCTTGAACACGACCTCTGGCGTGAACAGGTGATGCTCGCCGTTCTGCCGCCATTGGTACTCACCGCCCGGCTCGATCGTCGTCGTCTTCACCGGTGCGGTGCCATACGCCGCTCGATGCCGGCGTCGCGCTTCTTCCGCGATGACGTCGATCCCGACGCCGCCGATGCGTGACGACGTCCACGTGAACCATCGGTCGACGAACGTTCGGTCGAGGCCGATGGCTTCAAAGATCTGGGCGCCGCGGTAGCCCTGGACGGTCGAGATACCCATCTTGGACATCACCTTCAAGATGCCCTTGTTCAACGCACGCAGGTAGTTGGCGGCGGCTTGCTCGCGGGTCACACCGTCGAGGACGCGCTCATCAACCATCGCGCCCAGCGTCTCGAGGGCGAGGTACGGCGTGACGGCCCCCGCGCCGTACCCGATGAGCAGCGCCACGTGATGCACTTCACGCGCGTCGCCGCTTTCCACGACGAGCGCGCATTTCGTACGCACGCCCTCACGCACGAGGTGATGGTGGACGCCGGACGTCGCGAGCAGGCTCGGAATGGGTGCCCAGTGCCCGTCGGCGCCGCGATCGGACAGGATCACGATCGTCGACCCCGCGGCGACCGCGTCGCGCGCGCGGATACACAGTTGATCCAGGCCCCGCTCCAGACCGGCGCCGCCAGTGCCGGGCCGGAACAGTGCCGGGAGCGTCGTCGACCGAAAGCCCGGGGTGCTGATATGGCGCAGGCGCGCAAGCTCGTGGCTGTCGATGACGGGATACGCGATCTTGATCTGCCGGCACGATTCCGGTGTGGCCTTCAAGAGATTGCGCTCCGGCCCGATGGTCGATGCCAGCGACGTGACGAGTTCTTCCCGGATGGCATCGAGGGGCGGATTCGTGACCTGCGCGAAGAGCTGCGTGAAGTAGTCGTACAACAGTCGCGGGCGATCCGAGAGCACGGCGAGCGGCGTGTCGTTCCCCATCGAGCCGACGGCTTCCTCGCCGGTGGAAGCCATGGGACCGAGCAGCAGCCGCATCTCCTCAGTGGTGTAGCCGAACGCGATGTGACGGCGCCGCAGGATCGCGCGATCGGGCGACGGCTGCGCCGGCGCCGGAGGAAGGTCTCGGATGTCGATCAGATTCGAGCGCAGCCACGCGCCGTAGGGGTGCTCCTCGGCGACGCTGCGCTTGACTTCGTCATCGTCGACAATCCGGCCCTCGGCCGTGTCCACGAGCAAGATCCGTCCTGGGCGCAACCGTCCCTTGACGAGTACGCGCTCCGGCGCGATGTCGAGCACGCCGACCTCTGAGGCCAGGATGACGAGGTCGTCCTTCGTGACGTAGTAGCGCGAGGGCCGGAGGCCGTTGCGATCGAGCAGCGCGCCGATCACGGTGCCGTCGGTGAACGCCATGGCGGCGGGCCCGTCCCAGGGCTCCATGAGGGAGGCGTGATATTCGTAAAACGCCCGGCGGGCAGGATCCATGTGCTCGTCGCCCTGCCATGGCTCCGGAATCATCATCAGCAGCGCGTGCGGCAGCGAGCGGCCCGCCATCACGAGCAGCTCGAGCACGTTGTCGAAGGTGGCGGTGTCGCTCCCGCCCTCACGAATGATCGGCAGAATCTTCTTCAGATCCTCGCCCAGCAGATCGGACTGGCAGAGCGCCTCACGCGCTCTCATCCAGTTGATGTTGCCGCGCAGCGTGTTGATTTCGCCGTTGTGCGCGACGTAGCGATACGGGTGGGCCAACGGCCAGGACGGGAACGTGTTCGTGCTGAAGCGCTGGTGGACCAGCGCGAGGGCGGATTCGATCGCCGGGTCCGTCAGGTCGGGGAACATCGCGTCGATCTGATCCGCGGTCAGCATGCCCTTGTAGATGAGCGTGTTGGCTGAGAGGCTCACGACATAGAAGAAGGTCTTGTCGGCCAGGGCGAGCGCGTCGACGGCGTGCTCGATCCGCTTGCGGATCACGTAGAGCTTGCGCTCGAACGCGAAATGGCTGCGGCGGTCGAGTCCGGGACCTTTGCCGATGAACATCTGCGTGAAGACCGGTTCGACCGCCACGGCCGAAGCACCCACACGCCGATGGTCGGTGGGCACGTCCCGCCATCCCAGGAACCGCTGGCCTTCTTCGGTGACGATGCGCTCGACCAGGGCTTGTAGTTCGCGGCGCGAGTCCTCTCGCTGAGGCAGGAAGACGAGTCCGGCGCCGTACTCGCGCGCCGGCGGCAAGCTCAGCCCGATGCGCCGGGCTTCCTGGCGCAGGAATCGATCGGGCATCTGGATCAGAATGCCGGCGCCGTCGCCGGTGTTCGGTTCGCTGCCGCACGCGCCACGGTGCTGCAGGTGGTTGAGGACCTGCAACGCCTGGCGAACGATCGCGTGTGACCTGTGCCCCTTGACGTGCACGACGAAGCCGACGCCGCACGCGTCATGCTCGTGCCTCGGATCGTAGAGGCCTTCAGTCGCGCGCTCGCCCGCGTACGGCACACGCACTTATCGCCGATGTGGTCGCGGAAGTGAAATCGAATTAGCGGATTGCTGCCATGCTTCTGGCTTCTGGCTTCTGGCTTGTGGCTTGATCGCGTCCGTTACATCACGAGCGGCGTGAGCCGACGTCGCCATGCCTCGAGGACATGCGCGGCAACATCATCGACGCCGACGCCGGCGGTGACCTGCGCGAAGAGGAACGGCCCCTGGCCCCTCATGCGACGGGCATCGCGCTCCATCACGCCCAGATCGGCGCCGACGAACGGCGCCAGATCGATCTTGTTGATGACCAGCAGGTCCGACTGTGTGATTCCCGGTCCACCTTTGCGCGGAATCTTGTCTCCGCCCGACACGTCGATGACGTAGATCGTGTAATCGGCGAGGTCGCGGCTGAACTGCGCGGCGAGGTTGTCGCCGCCGCTCTCGACAAACAGCAGCTCGGGATGGAACGTCCGCATCAGCGCGTCCAGCGCCACGAGATTCGGGGTCACATCGTCACGAATGGCGGTGTGCGGGCAGCCGCCGGTCTCGACGGCACGGATGCGCTCGGCGGGCAGCGCCTGGTTCCGGACGAGGAACTCCGCGTCCTCTCTCGTGAAGATGTCATTGGTGACGACGGCGATGTCGTGGGTGTCGCGCAACGCGCGGCAAAGCGCGAGCAGCAACGCCGTCTTGCCGCTGCCCACGGGGCCGCCGATCCCGACCGTGAATGCGCGGGCTCGATAGTCGCGCCCGTGCGGCGCGGTGCGCTCGTCAAATCGGCCCGGTGTCGTCGGATCGGCGTGTTCGTGCGGATGGGCCGGATCGTGGTGAGTGATCTGCGGAAACATGGGGACCTCGTTGGGTTCTGCCAAGCGCGGCACTACGACTGAAACAACCGCGAATACAAGCGGTCGTGCGTTGACTGGTAGACATCGAGAATCGGCGCCGTGTGGGCGACATCGTCGACCGTGAGACCGCGGCAGCGATCGAGCGTGCGCTCGATCTCGCCCGCCGCCCCGGCCTGCACGCGCTGGCCGTCGAACGCGCCGGCGATCCCGAGCCGCACACCGGCGGAGACCACCGTGCGCGCGGCCTGATAGAGAAAGATTCGCATCGTGACGTCCAGGTCGACGTCAAGGGCCGCCAGGACCGCGCCACACATCGGCGCGTGATGCCCAGCGACCTCGTCCCGGCGGACCACGTCCGCGATCGAGCGGAGCGGGGCGTCGGGAAAGATGCGCAAGGCGGCGTTCAACAGGGCCGCGCCCTGCGCCCGGCTGGCGCGATTGCTCACGGGCTGATTCAGGAACACGTCGATACGCGCATCGAGCTCCGGCAGATCGCCGGGGGCGCGATGCGCGGCGGCGACGAATGGGAGTCCGCCCCATCCCGCCTGCCGCACCGCCACCAGCGCGATCCGCTGGAGGTCGTCGACCGTGCGTACGTCGCCGTGCTGAACGGCGGACTCGAGCCCGCCGGAATGCGTGAATCCTCCGGATGGAAACGCTGAATCGACGAGCTGCCAAACGCGAAACCAAGCGCTCATGTGGCGGGACGGAGCGCGAGAATAGCGCACGTCCGAGTGAATCACGATTGGTTATGTTGTTCTAATGATTATGAGTTTGACTTATTCGTAATCAGCGTGCCACGCTCGGCCTCCCATGGCTGAAACGTCATCGGCAGCGCCGCGCGCGAGCGCGGCGTTCCTCGCCGGTCCGCACCGCGCGCCGGCGCGGGCGATGCTGCGCGCGTCCGGCTTCACCGATCGCGACTTCACTCGGCCGATCATCGGCGTCGCCAACACGTGGATCGAGATGGGCCCATGCAATCTGCACCTGCGCGCGCTCGCCGAGCCGGTCAAGCAGGCGATTCGCGACGCCGGCGCGACACCGGTCGAGTTCAACACCGTCTCGATCTCCGACGGCATCACGATGGGCACCGCCGGCATGCGTGCCTCGCTCGTGAGCCGCGAGCTCATCGCGGACTCGATCGAGCTCGTCGCGCGCGCCAACGCGTTCGACGGCGTCATCGCGCTCGTCGGCTGCGACAAGACGATTCCGGGAGCCGTAATGGCGCTCGCGCGCCTGGACGTGCCCGGCCTCGTGCTCTACGGCGGCCCCATCGCCGCAGGACGTTACCGCGGCCGGGACGTGACGATTCAAGACGTCTTCGAAGCCGTCGGCCAGCACGCCGCCGGCTCGATGAGCGACGCCGATCTCGCGGATCTCGAGGCGGTGGCCTGTCCCGGCGCGGGCGCGTGCGGTGGCCAATTCACGGCGAACACGATGGCGACCGTCTGTGAATTCCTGGGCATCGCGCCCATCGCCAGTGGCCTCGTCCCGGCCACCGATCCGGCGAAGCCTGTCGAGGCCGCGCGCGCAGGTCGCTTGATCGTGGATCTCGTGACCCGTCGCATCACCGCTCGGCAGATCATCACGCCAGCGGCACTCGATGACGCGATCGCCGCGCTCGCGGCGACGGGCGGATCCACGAATGGCGTCCTGCACCTGCTCGCCATCGCCGCGGAGGCCGGGCTGTCTCTCGATTTGCCGACCATCGATCGCCTCGTGAATCGTGTACCGCTCCTCGCGGATCTCAAACCCGGGGGTCGCTTCGTCGCGGCTGATTTGCACCGCGCCGGCGGCACGGCCCTCATCGCGCGCCGGCTGGCCGAGGCCGGCATTCTGCAAGGCACGTCGCCGACGGTGACAGGACGAACACTCCGCGAGGAAGCGGCCGACGCCATGGAGACTCCGCTGCAGGCCGTCGTCCGACCTCTCGATCGACCGCTCGCCACGTGCGGTGGACTCGCCGTGCTGACCGGATCGCTCGCGCCCGACGGCGCCGTCGTCAAGCTCGTCGGCCATGCGCGGCGGCGGCATCGCGGTCCCGCGCGCGTGTTCGACAGCGAAGAGCTCGCGTTCGCGGCGGTGAACACCGGCGCGATTCTCTCGGGCGACGTCGTCGTCATCCGGTACGAAGGCCCGCGCGGCGGACCGGGGATGCGCGAGATGCTCGCGGTGACCGCCGCGCTCGTGGGCCGGGGACTCGGCGATGCCGTCGCGCTCGTGACCGACGGCCGCTTTTCGGGGGCCACGCACGGCTTCATGGTCGGGCACGTGGCGCCCGAAGCGATCGAGGGCGGACCGCTCGCCGACGTGCGCGACGGCGATCCGATCGTCATCGACGTGGAGACGCGGCGGCTCGACCTCGACATCGATCCGTCGGTGCTCACCGAGCGGCGGCGCCGATGGCAGCCGCCCGCGCCGCGATATCGATCCGGCGTGCTGGCCAAGTACGCGCGGCTCGTGTCGTCTGCCGCAACCGGCGCGGTGACGATTGAACGGAGGGCGTCGTGACATCGCTCACCGGGGCGGCGATCTTGTGGGAGTGTCTCGTGCGCGAAGGCGTCACCGACGTCTTCGGGTATCCGGGTGGCGCGATTCTGCCCGCGTACGACGCGATGCTGAGGTACCCGATCCGGCACGTGCTCGTGCGCCACGAGCAGGGCGCGACCCACATGGCCGACGGCTACGCGCGCGCCAGCGGCCGCGTCGGCGTCGCGATCGCCACGAGCGGCCCAGGCGCGACGAACATGGTCACCGGGCTCGCCACCGCGATGATGGACTCGTCGCCGATCGTCTGCATCACGGGCCAAGTCGGCAGCCGGTTGATCGGCAGCGATGCGTTTCAGGAAACAGACATCACCGGCATCACGCTCCCGATCACGAAGCACAACTACCTCGTGACGAAAGCGGCCGACGTGGCGTCCGCGGTTCGCGAAGCGTTCCTGATCGCAAAGTCCGGCCGGCCCGGACCGGTGCTGATCGACATCACGAAGGACGCGCAGCAAGGCTCCTGCGCCTTCGACTGGGACGCCGCCGTGCCGTCGCCCGATGTCGTCCGCGTGCCGCGTTCGCCCGACACGACCGTGCTCGCGGATGCGCTCGCACTGCTGCGATCGGCGCGCCGGCCGCTTGTCCTCGTCGGACATGGCGTGCTGCTCGCCGACGCCGCCGCGGAACTGCGCGCATTCGTGGACACGACGGGCGTGCCCGTGGCCGTGACCCTGCTCGGCATCGGCGCGCTGCCGGCGTCGCACCCGCTCAACCTCGGGATGATGGGCATGCACGGCGAGGCCTGGGTCAACACCGCGATTCAGGAGGCCGATCTGCTCATCGCGGTCGGCATGCGCTTCGACGATCGCGTCACCGGCAACCTCAAGACCTACGCGCGAGAGGCCCGCAAGATCCATGTCGACATCGACCCGGCCGAGCTGGGCAAGAACGTCGCGGTGGACGTCGCGATCGCCGGCGACGTCGGCGACGTCCTGCGGCGATGGCGACCGGCGTTGTCGCGGCTCGATCTCACGGCCTGGCTCGATAGGATTCGTGCGCTCAAGGGCGATTCGGCCGTCCGCGACATTCAGAATCTCCCGGACGACGGCCACCTCTACGCCGCCCATGTGATCCACGACCTCTGGCGCGCGACGCATGGCCAGGCGCTCGTCGTGACCGACGTCGGCCAGCATCAGATGTGGGAAGCGCAGTACTACCGGCATGAGGAGCCTCGTTCGCTCATCACGTCGGGCGGCTTGGGCACCATGGGCTTCGCGCTGCCGGCGGCGATCGGCGCCAAGCTCGCCCGGCCCGACGCCGAGGTCTGGGCCATCGTCGGCGATGGCGGCTTTCAGATGACGATGGCCGAGCTCGCCACGGCGGTGCAGGACGACGTCCAGGTCAAGGTCGCGATCGTCAACAACGGCTACCTCGGCATGGTGCGCCAGTGGCAGCAGTTCTTCTACGAGCGCCGCTACGCGGCCACGCCGCTCACCGGTCCTGACTTCGTGAAGCTGGCCGGCGCGTTCGGCATCGAAGCCACGGCCGTGCGGCGGCGGTCCGACGTCGAACCGGCCGTCCGCGCGGCGCGCACGCACGCCGGCCCCGTCGTGATCGACTTCCAGGTTGAACAGGAAGACTCCGTCTACCCGATGGTGCCGGCCGGTGCCGACCTGCACCAGATGATTCGCCGTCCGTCACCGATCGCGGAGACCGGACGTGACTCGTAACCGGCGGGTGCCCACATGCAGCTGACGTTCCTCCTGTCCGTCGTCGATCGTCCCGGCGTGCTGAATCGCGTCGCGTCGCTCGTGCGCCGACGCGGCTACAACATCGAGTCGCTCACGGTGGGCCACGGCGAAACGCCGGGCATCTCTCGCATGACGCTCGTGATCGATGCCGACGTCGACGCCGCGTCCCGCATCGAAGCCAATCTGTACAAGCTCGTCCACGTGCAGAAGGTCGCGCACGTGACCCGGACCGCGACGGTGTGCCGCGACCTCGCGCTCGTGAAGGTTTCGGCGTCGCCCGATTCACGCAGCCAGATCATGCAGCTCGTCGACGTCTTTCGCGCGCGCGTCGTCGATGTCGCGCCGGAGTCGCTCGTGATCGAGACGACCGGCGCCGAGGACAAGATCGACGGCTTCATCGAGATGCTGCGTCCGTTCGGCGTGATCGAGATCGCCCGCACGGGCCGCGTCGCGATGGCGCGTGGACTCGCGCCCGCGTCGGCTCGCCGCCGGGACGCGGCCGCTGACGTGCTCGATGAATCGATTGCGTGCTCAGTTTAGA
>Ga0137427_10001066_pt1 | contig 12817 bp, 10 predicted proteins | sample EasRivERMZT700_2_FD_102309 | JGI IMG/M metagenome (GOLD analysis project Ga0137427, IMG submission 102309) | Soil microbial communities from meander-bound floodplain in the East River, Colorado, USA - East River MetaG ERMZT700_2 | ecosystem: Environmental > Terrestrial > Soil > Floodplain ...
CGGATGCGGGAGTGGTTGTCGAGCGGATGCGGTCGGGGACCGGCAATTACGGATTCGATGCCTCAAGAAACGAATATGTGGATCTCATGGCCGCCGGGATCATCGACCCGACAAAAGTCGTCCGCGTGGCACTGGAAAATGCCGCGTCCGTTGCGGGAACGCTTCTCCTGACTGAGGCGACGCTGACAGAAATTGAGGAGCCGAAGACGGAGCACGCTCCGGGCCTTGAAGCGGCTTGACCAATCCGGATGAATGAACATGGAGGTGCAGGATGAAATACACCCTCGATTTCTCTGAAATCGGCATGGACGACATCGCTCGAGTAGGGGGGAAGAACGCTTCCTTAGGCGAGATGTTCAATACCTTAAAATCCAAGGGAGTGAATGTCCTCGATGGATTCGCCACAACGGCGGCGGCTTATCGGCGGATGCTGGCCGAAGACGGACTGGAAGAGAAACTGCGATCGATCTTCGCCGGGCTGAATGTGGAGGACATGGATCAGCTTGCCGCGCGGGGCCACGCCGCTCGGGCCAGGATGCTGGAGACGCCGATTCCTCCGGAGCTTAACGACGGAATCCTTGAAGCCTATGGACGGCTCTGTGTCCGGATGGGCGGCGAGGTCGAACTGGCCGTCCGCTCATCTGCCACGGCGGAAGACTTGCCGGAAGCCTCCTTTGCTGGCGCGGCCGAGACGTTTTTGAACGTGCGTGGGAAGGAGGCGCTTCTTCGGGCTGTCCATACCTGCTTTTCGTCCTTATTTACAGATCGGGCCATCAGCTATCGCGCGAAACTGGGGTACGACCAGCTTAAGGTTGCCTTGTCGGTTGGCATCATGCCGATGATTCGGTCGGACAAAGCCAGTTCCGGAGTCATCTTCACGCTTGATCCGGAGACCGGTTTTCGCGACGTTGTTGTGATTTCGAGTTCATACGGTTTGGGCGAGTTCGTCGTTCAGGGTGTGGTGATTCCCGATGAGTGGACGGTGTTCAAGACAACGCTCAGCCAGGGACATCGCGCCATCATTGGCCGCCGTTTAGGTACGAAAGAAGTGCGCCTGGTCTATGGCGACGGCAGCCGGACAACCCGAAGTGAAGCGACACCGCAAGACCAGCGGGCTCGGTTTTCACTCAGCGACGACGAGGTTCTGCAACTGGCGAACTGGGCGTGTGTTGTCGAAACCCACTACACCAACCTTGCGAACCAACCGCGCCCCATGGATCTCGAATGGGCGAAAGACGGGGTGTCTGGGCAGCTATTTCTCGTTCAGGCACGCCCCGAAACCGTTCATTCTGCCAAGGCGCGAACTGCGGCCGCGGAGATTTACAGGCTACGTGGCAAGACCGAAGCGCCGCTCGTCCGTGGTCAAGCCGTTGGCGAAAAGATCGGCGTTGGTGTCGCCCATGTCGTGACGGATACCAGCGAATTGGCGAGTGTTCATGCTGGAGAGGTGCTCATAGCGAAGAATACCGATCCGGACTGGGAACCGGTCATGCGCCGCGTCGCCGGAATCGTGACGGACCAGGGCGGAAGAACGGCGCACGCCGCGATCGTGTCGCGAGAGTTCGGGGTGCCGTGCATTGTCGGAACGGGTAACGCTACGTCCGTGCTCCACACCGGGCAGGATGTGACAGTGTGCTGCGCCGAGGGATCTGAAGGCCATGTCTATTCAGGACGAATTCTCTTCGATGTGGAGCGTATCGACGCTTCTCGTGTGCCCGCTACAAAGACGGCCATCATGCTGACTGTGGGCGATCCCGGCCAGGCCTTCGCGCTTTCCACAATTCCCAATTCGGGGGTTGGTCTTGCCCGGACGGAATTCATTATCACCAACCAAATCGGGATTCATCCGATGGCGCTCGTGAGGTACCCCAGGTTGAAGGATCAGGAAGCCGTCAGGAAGATTGCAGAACGAATCGATGGCGAAAACCCGCAGGAGTACTTCGTCCGTCGCTTCAGCGATGGCGTCGGGCGTATTGCCGCTGCTTTTTACCCGAAGCCGGTGATCGTCCGCACCAGTGATTTCAAGACAAATGAATATGCCGAATTGATCGGCGGTCGCGAATTCGAACCGGGAGAAGAGAACCCCATGCTTGGGTTCCGCGGCGCCTCGCGCTACTACGATGCCAGATACTCGGAGGGCTTCGCTTTAGAGTGCACCGCGCTATTGCGTGTTCGCCGAGATATGGGGCTGACAAACGTCAAGGTGATGATTCCTTTTTGCCGGACCGTTCGGGAAGGTGTCCGCGTGATCTCGGAGATGGCCTCGCACGGATTGATCCAAGGTAAGGATGGATTGGAGATCTATGCAATGTGCGAGATTCCATCGAACGTGATCCTGGCGCGGGAATTTCTTGAAGTCTTCGACGGCTTTTCTATCGGATCCAATGATCTTACACAACTTGTGCTTGGCATAGACCGGGATTCCGGAACAGTTGCGCACCTGTTTGACGAACGGAACGACGCCGTGCTCCGAATGATCAGCGACGCTATTTCAGCGGCCCAAAAGATCGGCAAACCAATCGGCATCTGCGGGCAAGCTCCGTCGGATTATCCCGAATTTGCGGAGTGGCTCGTGATCCGAGGAATTACATCCATATCACTCAATCCGGATGCGGCAATCAAGACGGCGCTGCTCATCGCCGATGTGGAACGGCGGAGCGCGGCATAGTCGCCCGTCGGCCGCGGGGCTTCAGCCCGCGGCGCGATTTTGCAAAATGGAAACCTAAGTGCCCGAACCATTGTAGCAAGGAGGGTTCGCTAATGATCTCAAGTGAAGCGCGACTCTTCGCAATGTTTGCGGACCTTCTACGGCGTCCGGCGCCGTAGCTTGATCGAGAAAACGCAGCGCCTGCTTTTTACGGACAGGCAAGATGAATTCATCGCGAGTGCTCGCAAGGTTTTCGAGTTGATCTCCGAGCATGCGGACAAGGAAGAGCAACTCCTCTTCCCGCTCGCTGAGAGAACGCTGACGACCGCAACCGCGAACGAAGTTGCATTGAAACTTCAACAGGCGGATGGGGAGTTCGGCATCAGTCAACGGGAGCTGCTAATGGACATGTTGAACTACCTTGAGAATAAATACATCCCCAAGGCTGCCTGACATCTGGTCTTGACCGAACACGAGCCGCACTCTAACGCTCGTGGCGGTAGAACCATTCCTTTCCGATTTCCGCTGCCACGACGTAAAGAAGAGTGATCACGGACAGGGCGGCGAGGAGCGGGAGAGGCAAAGGGACGAAGCCAAGACTTTCTGCGAACGGCAAGAAGGGAACGACATAGCTTGCAGCCGCCAGGGCAACCGTTGACCAAAGAAGCACTGCACCTGGACGGCTTTGATAGAAGCGGCGGCGGGTACGAACTACAAGAGCGATAACGAGTTCAGTGAGGAGCGACTCAATAAACCACGCCGTACGAAAGGTTTCAACCGTTGCGCGGAAGAAAAAAAGAAGCGACGCGAATGTAAGAAAGTCGAATGCAGAACTCAACAAACCGAACTCAACCATGAATCGGCCAATGAAACGCATGTCCCAACGTCTCGGCTGATCGACCAGCTCAGGATCAACTTCATCGTTCCCGATTCCGACGGCCGGTATATCGGACACAAAATTGTTCAGCAGGATCTGACCGGCTGTCAGCGGCAAAAACGGCAGAAACAACGACGCTGCAGCCATACTCACCATGTTCCCCAGATTGGCGCTAGTCGTTGTTAAGACGTACTTCAACGTGTTCGCAAATGTGCGCCGACCTTCCTCGATCCCACCTCGAACAACGTCGAGGTTCTTTTCGAGAAGAACGAAATCGGCAGCTTCGCGAGCGACATCAACTGCGCTTTCCACGGAGATGCTGGTGTCGGCGGCATGCATGGCAGGAGCGTCGTTTACGCCGTCACCCATAAAGCCGACGACGTGTCCGAGTTTTTTTAATGCGAGTATGATTCGTTCTTTTTGATTGGGATCCACTTCGACGAATAGATCGGTGTGCTCGGCCGCCTGCCAAACAGCTTCATCGTGAAAACTGTCGAGTTCGGCGCCCGTCAGAACTCGGTCCGTACGCAGACCGACAAGCTTGGCGATGTGCTGCGCGACGAGTTTGTTGTCCCCGGTGATGAGCTTGACCGCTACACCCAGCCTCGCGAGGTCGCTGATCGCCTTCGAAACTCCTTCCTTCGGTCGATCAAGAAAAGTGACAAAGCCAACCAGGGTCATGTCACGCTCATCGTCCCTATTGCATGAAGTCCTGTCGCCCATGGCGCGGACCGCCACTGCAATCACCCGAATCCCCTGCCTACTCCAATCTGAATATCGTTGCTCCAGGTCCGCCAATTGCGCCGGATTCAGTTGCGCACAGTTGGGCAATTGACCGCAGACTTCGATGACGTGATGAAACGCGCCTTTGACGATAAGACTAACGCCTTCTGAGGTGCGAACGAGAACGCTGAGGCGCTTCCGAGTGAAATCGAAAGGAATTTCACCGAGCTTTTGCACCTTGAGTAGCTCCGGTTTGTGTGCCTGCAAAATGGCTTCATCGAGCGGACTTACCAGACCGCTCTGCACAGCGGCGTTACAAGCGGCGAGTTCCAGAACCTCAGGCGAATCTACACCTGTGGTGTCATATGCAGCTTCGACCTGAATGACTCCCTCGGTGAGCGTTCCGGTTTTGTCAGTACAGAGGGTGTCCATGCTTCCGAGGTTTTCAATGGCATTCAAGCGCCGTACCAGCACACCGCGACTCGCCATCATCCTGGCTCCGCGAGCCAGATTGACGCTGAGGATTGCAGGCAACAGTTCGGGGCTGAGTCCGACCGCCAGCGCTATGGAGAACAGCAGTGTTTCGACAGCCGGCCGGCCGCGGAATGTGTGAGCCACGAACACGACCAGCACCATGATCAGCATTGCCGTAGTCAGCAAATAGCCGAAGCGCCGAAGGCCGCGGTCGAATTCTGTGTCGAGTGGTCTCAACGTCAGACGATGTGCGATCGCGCCGAACTGGGTTGAACGGCCCGTTGCTACAACCAGACATCGAGCGATACCACTGCGGACATTCGTGCCAAGGAACACGCAGTTCGGGCGCCCCGCAAGAGCAGTCGAAGCCGCGACTGTCGCCCGCCCTTTCCGCGTCGGAAAGGTCTCGCCGGTGAGCACGGCTTCGCTAACGAAACAGTCCGATGCTTCAATGATAACGGCATCAGCGGGAACAAGGCTCCCCGCAGATAGAAGAACCACGTCGCCCGGAACGATCTCCCCTGCAGGAACCGCCCTCGGGGAACCGTCGCGGATAACTTGCGTATAGGTTCGAACGCGCACCCGCAGAGCGGCCGCCGCGCTCTCCGCGCTGTACTCCCTTGCGTAGCCGATGCTGACTGTTGCAGCAACAATGAGTAGCACGATTCCTGCGTCGAGCCACTCGCCGGTCAAAACCGATGCACCCGCCGCGAACACGAGGAGAAGGAGCAGCGGACTCCGGAACTGATTCCCAAAAACACGAAATGGCGAAAGCGCTCGCTGTTCACGCAATTCGTTTGGTCCATATTGGAGGAGCCGCATCGCAGCCTCTGCGGATGATAGGCCATGCTCGTTCGAATGGAGCCGACGGAGCAATTCGGTTACATCGATTGACCAGTACGCATTGATCATTGGTGCGCTCGGGATCTCAGAAAGGACCTTAATCGACAATCGAGAGGTTCGTCGAATGAACTGGCTGACTTAGTTTGTATCATCGACGTTCGCGTTGTATCAGTAGCTTACGCCTCGGCTCGGGTCGGCCATCGCGATGATCCTGCCGAAGCGGCACGACGCGTCATGGCCCTTTTAGTCGAGAAGGATCTTGTGCGCCTGCGGCGAGACCCGACAAACGGTGATGGCTGAAAGAACGATTGGAAATTCGTGCCTAATGAATAAGGAGCGAATCAAACCGTGAGCGGGCGCGGGGGAGGTGCCACGAATTTCATCAGCTCTACGACTTCCTCATCACTGACCTGTTCGAACCACTGATAAAAAGCACCGACTGCTGCAAACCAGGGGGAGATAAACAAGACAACAAGATCATCAACAGCCGGCCTTAGCTTATACAGGGCTTCAGCCGCCGCGACTGGGACCGCTACAACGAGTTTTTGCGGCCCACGTCCGCGTATTTCGTGAATGGCTGCACTCATCGATAAGCCAGTCGCCAGACCATCATCCACGATGATCGCGATTCTATCCTTTACCGCAATCGGTGCGCGGCCCTGAAGAAACAGGGTTCGCCGACGCCGCGCTTCCCTCAATTCTGCTGCAGTCGCACGATCCAGCCAGTCTTTATCCAAAGTGACAACTTCATCCGAATTGGTCACCACATATCCGTCTTCGGCCACTGCCCCGATCGCGTACTCAGGCTGGCGTGGATGTCCGATTTTCCGAACGACGATGAGATCCAAAGGAGCTTCGAGGGCGCGAGCGACTTCGACGCCGAGCACAACTCCACCGCGCGGAATGGCATGGATGACGACGGGTTGGCCTTTGTAGCCGATGAGAGCTTCAGCCAGTTTCTTGCCGGCATCCACTCGATCTATAAACATATTGACCCCCGAAATTCTTTGTCAGCATTCCACCTGCCGAATTTATGCGCAGGAATGTTGCCGCCGGCAGGCGTGTAGGCGCAAAGATGACTCCCACAAATCCGGTGCCACTGATTCGACGCATGTCAATTTGGCACAACGATGATCGAGTCCGGCGACTGTCAAAGACAAAAAGGCGCGTGAACTTCTCACTGCTTTCCGTGTTAAATGCTTTTCTCAATCCACTGCTTGGCTCCTGGCATGCAGATAAGTCAATAGGTGTTTTCCCACACTGAAAGGGCAGGTAACCGATATGAAGCAAGACAAGGAGACGACAGACCTGTTAGAGGAAGTGTGTATACCGGCCGGCCAAGTTGAACTGGAAGGAACGCTGGATTTGCCCGCTGGCTGCTCGCGCGTCGTTTAATACTTCCGATACTGCATGGCCTCGTCGACACGCCTTCGCGCCATCGCAACAGCCGCTTCACGGGGCGTGCAGTTGTCCCTTCGCGCTATTTCCAGCACTTCGGACGTGTTGGCTCGAATTCGCTCCTCGATGACGGCCATTGCCTGTATCTGGGTGCCGCCGTGATATTCGACAGAAGCGCAAATCACGCCGCCTGCATTCGCAATGAAGTCGGGAACGTTCACGATGCCCATGGTGTGCATCCAGGTTTCCGCTTCGTTCGTGGCAGGAATATTGGCGCCTTGCAGGACGAGGCGAGCTTTGAGACGGCTCACGTTCTTATCGTTCAACACGTCAGGACGGGCCGCCGGAATCCAGATATCGCAATCAACCCCGACCAGTTCGTCTCCGGCCATAGAGATTCCTCCGCTGAAGTCGGTCAGAGGATGCCCACCTTGCTTGTGAGCAATCAAGCCTTCGACAGAAAGTCCGTCCGCATTAAAGACAGCACCGCGGCTATCGGAGGCGGCAACTAACCTCACACCACGCTGGCAGAGAAAACGCGCGGCATGTATCCCGACAGCTCCGAATCCCTGTACGGCCATTCTGGCCTCATTCAGGTTAACGCCGGCAAAGGACGCGGCGACCTCGCCAGCGACGGCAAGACCAAACCCCGTAGCGCCGATTTCGTCGAGGGGAATGCCGCCCAAGACTCGCGGAAGACCAACAACCCGTCCGATCTCATCATGAATCCATGCCATGCATTCCTCGTTCATGCCCATGTCCGGACCTGGGATGTATTCCGTGAGTTCACGGATAGCATGCGCAAACGTCCTGATCAACTGCTCCTTCCGAGCGGCTGGAAGAGAGGGTTCGCCTACGATACCTGCCTTTCCGCCTCCGTGAGGAAGGCCCGCGGCCGCATTCTTCAGCGTCATCGCGCGCGCGAGCCGCGCGACTTCGCCGACTGTTACGTCTGCAGCCATGCGTATTCCGCCAATGGCCGGCCCGCAAGCTACGTTATCGATCACCACGAACGCTTCAAGAGCGACTCGTGACTGTCGAATCCACAGGATTTTCGACGGGCCGAGTTCATCTGCAATTCCAACTGTCGTCATATCCATATTTTCGATATCGCCTACATATCACTTGACCAACAACACCGGACAAGGGGACAAGATCGCGACCGCGTAACTAACACTCGACCAATCGTGACCCGGACGGTCGGGGTCGATCCGGTGCGATGCCATGATGATGAGATCCGTGCGGTTTCGGATAGCGAAATCGACGATCTCCTTCGTCCGTTGGCCGTAGACAATGGCCTGATCGATGCGAAGCTTGTTCGCAACAAATCTCTCAGAAAATTCGTGCAGACCATTTCGCGCACTGCGCTCCAGGCGATTGTAGAAGGGTTTTAGCTCTTCAAACTCAACGTGCTCGATAGTCTCGATGACGTGAAGCAGAACCACTTCCGCTCTGGACTGCGCCGCCAGTTCATAGGCCATATCGACCGCAGTCATAGATTTCTCGGTCAGATCAACAGGTACCAATATCCGCTGAAACATTGGACTACTCCTTTCCATCTCTGTCTGAAAGAGCACGCGGAATGCCGATGAAGTGGCGCACCTCTATTGGCGTTGGAATCGGTATTATGTGCAAAGCGACGGTTTGTTTGTCTCGCGTTCTGTCGATCGTTCGACGGCGGCTGCCTGACCCCAAAGTGCGAGTTTGGCCTGGTTCTTGCCACGAGCCTGTAGGAGGTCAGAGATGCAGGAGGAGCTTGAAGCGGCGAAAAGACTGGCAGTCCGGGCCGGAGCCATTCTCCTGGAGCATTACGTTCAGCCGAAGGTGCGCTGGAAGGGGCCGGGCAACCCGGTGACGGAGGCGGACCGTCTGGCGAGCGCTTTTCTCACGAAGGAGCTAAGACGGATGTTTCCTGGGGATGGGATCCTTTCGGAGGAAGAACCTGATGACCCGGACCGGCTCTTGAAATCCCGGGTTTGGATTGTCGATCCTTTGGACGGGACCATCGAGTTCATCAATCGCCTCAATGAGTTCGCGGTGATGATCGGGTTATCGGTCAATGGGATATCCAGCCTTGGGATCGTCTACCAGCCGGTTACGGAAAAGCTCTATTATGCGGAGTTGGGAAACGGCGCATTCCTCACTGAAAACCGGACGACACGCCTGTTGCAGGTTTCCCTCGAATCGAATTGCTCTGCGATGACGATCGCTCTGAGCCGGTCGCATCATTCTGCAGACGTCGATCTCATTCAGCGCCATCTTGGTATCACCAATACAGTCGCATCTGGAAGTCTGGGATTGAAAGTCGGACTTATCTGTGAGGGACGGGCACATCTTTATCTGTACACCACGCCCCACACCTCTCAGTGGGACACCTGCGCTCCTGATGTCATTTTGCATGAAGCCGGCGGACGCATGACAGATCTCTTGAATGTTCCTCTAGGCTATAACGGGTCCGAATTGCGCAACCTCAACGGAGTGATTGCCAGCAACGGAATTGTCCATGATCGTGTCGTTCAGGCGGTGCTCGCAAAAACATTGCGAGCGCGCTAGCGCAACCCTGACAATATGACACAACCTGGTATTGAGGAAAAAGTCGCGTTCCTGAGCAGGCCTGAAGCCTATCCGGATTGCCTAAAGTGCGTGGAAAAAAACCAGACTCACATGTCGTGGGTTTTCTTAACGGCGCAACACGCCTGGAAGCTTAAGAAGCCCGTGCGTACGAAATACCTGGATTTCAGCACGTCGGAAGCGCGGCGGCATAATTGCCTGGAAGAGGTCCGCCTCAACCGGCGGCTGGCGAGGAGTGTTTATCTGGGCATTGCAGCCTTGACCATGGATGGACAGGGTAATCTTCAACTCGACGGTCACGGCAAAGCTGTCGATTGGTTGGTCCACATGCGCCGCCTGCCTTCGGACCGAATGTTGGACAGCCTCATTGCCCGCCATGAGGTCTCCCCAAAGGATGTCTTGAAACTTGCTTCGAGGCTGGCCACTTTCTATAAAAACGCGCCACCAGTCTCGCTGTCGCCTTCACGATATTGCCAGCGCCTGGCTGCCGACGTCGAGAGTGCACGCCGTGAACTGACGAGGCCACAGTACGGATTGGACAAGGATCTTGCCGAGGTTATGCGCTCGCAATTGGACTTTCTTGATAAGAATTCCGCTCTACTTGAAGCCCGTGTGCGCGAAGGAAGGATCATCGAAGCTCACGGCGACTTACGTCCGGAACACGTGTGTCTGGAAGCTCAGCCCGTCATCATCGATTGCCTGGAATTCAACCGCAGCCTGAGGATTCTGGATGCTGCCTCCGAACTTGCGTTTCTCGCGCTGGAATGCGAACGGCTCGGGGCGCCCGAGATCGGCAAACAACTTCTCAACGTGTATCGCGAACAAACCGGCGACCCGGCGCCGAATGCATTGCTGGAATTTTACAGGGCACATCATGCAGTTGTTCGCGCGAAGATAGCCATTTGGCATCTCAAGGACGACACCATTCTGGACGAGGCGCACTGGGTAGCCAAAGCCGAACAATACCTAAGAATGGCTTCAAGCATGAGTGAGGCCGCGTGAATTCAGGCCTCAAGCAATTCCACAATAGATCCGCCGGAATGGATGCGCTGGATAGCTTCAGCAAAAAGTTGCGAAGCATCGAGGACCTTGAGCTTCCGGCGCACCACATCGGATTCCAGCCGGAACGGTGGAATCGTGTTCGTCACGACAATCTCCTCGAGTGCCGGATTCGATAGCGTCTCGGTCGCCTTACCTCCAAATACTCCGTGAGATGCAGCGCCGTAAACAGCGGTGGCGCCGCGCGACCGGCAGGCCTCGGCCGCGCGAACGAGCGTCGTGCCGCTGCTGATCAAATCGTCGATGATGATTGCCACTTTGCCCGACACGTCACCAATGACTGCCTCTCCGCTGACAACCCCAGCGCTGCGATACTTTTCCAGGAATGCGCCATGAATCGCGCAACCGAGTGCGCGACTGAACGCTTGACGGAACTCTTCAGCCCGCTTCACGCCGCCAACGTCAGGCGAAACCACAACGACATCACGATCGCCGACAAGCGGCAGGAAGTGATTCACGAAAAGCTTCCTGGCTTCGAGGTGATCCGTTGGAATCCGCCAGGCATTTTGATATGCAGCGAGATTATGGACATCTAATGTGACGGCACCATTGACGCCAACCGCCTCGAACAGAGCCGCGATGTAACGCGTCGCCACGGGATCGCGCGGCTTGCTTTTTCGGTCCTTGCGCGCATAGCAAAGATACGGAATCAGCGCGGTCACGCGGCCGGCCGAAGCATCGCGCAATGCGCCGAGGAAAAACAGGAACCTGCAGAGCTTGTCATTCACGCTTTGCTGGGAATCACCATACAAAGACTGAATGACGAACACATCCCTGCCTCGCACGTTCACAAGCGGCCGAGCCTTATGCTCCCCGTCTTCAAATTCTCTCTCCTCATGTGCACTGAGTGGAGTGCGCAGATGCGCGCACACCTTTTCGCCAAACTCCCGGCTACTGTTCAAAGCAAAGACTGAGAGAGAGCCGCTAGACATAATCGGCTTATACGCTGCCTCTTTGCAAAGAAGTCGCGATGTGTCCATGGCTCACCCTCGCAATCGAGTCTCAGGCAGCGTGGGGCTGCTTAGGTTGGCGGGACTGTTCAATCGCCGTCCGGAGCATAAAGAATTCCGCAAGGTTGTCCGACGTGAGCAGGCCAACCAGCCGGCCGGCTTCCGTTACCGGGATCGCGTACTCTCGAGATTCGGCGATTCGCATGAACACGCCTTCGACCGGATCCGATGCATCGATAGTGCGATAATCCCGCCGCATTACTTCGGCCACGAGGCATTTGGCGCCGCGTTTCGACAGTCCGGCGATCAGATCCGTTCTCGTCAGCACTCCAGTGACGCGGTTGCCGTCCTGAACGGGGAAGTCATGTTGTGAGCCCGCGAGGATGAGGTCCACGGCGCGCGAAAGCGGGTCGTCCTCGCGAAGACTTTGAAAATCTGTGAGCATTACTTTGCGGACTGGGATCCCGGCAAACGACAATTTCATTAAAGTTGCGGCCGCTTCCTGAGACGCGCCAATCCAGACAAAAACAGCGATCAGTACGAGAAACGGATTCACGAGCAACCCAACGAAACCAAATATCACTGCAAATACCTGCCCAACGCCGGCGGCTATTCGCGTCGCCTGACCGTAGTTCACCCAACACGCCAGCAATGCCCGGAGGGCGCGGCCTCCGTCCATCGGAAACGCGGGAAGCAGGTTAAAGAGCAAAAGCGAGATGTTCGCGAGCAGCACACGTTCGACAAGTGAACCTTGCGTCAAAGCAAGCTTGTCGAGCGGCACCCAGGAATTCGTTTGCAACAAGTAGACAAAGAGGAGTCCGGCGATGCCGACATTGACGGCCGGACCCGCCAGCGCCACTGCCAGTTCCTGCCCGGGTTTGTCCGGCATTTTTTCGATCCGCGAAATTCCGCCGATGGGCAGGAGAGTGATGTCGCGAGTTCCTATTCCAAATGCTCTTGCCGTCAAAGTGTGACCGAATTCATGAAGCAATACCGACCCAAACAACGCCAGTATGAAAGCGAGTCCTGAGAGCATTACCGCCGTGCTATGCCCCGCCATCCAATGCATCGACGCAATCCACACCAGGAGCAAAATGAATGTCGCGTGCAAATAGACATCAATCCCCGCAAACTTACCGAGCTTCCATGACCATTTCACAGGGCCTCACTTTTCGGGCGTAGAAACTCAGCGCCACCCTGGCAACTGCAGTTGGCCTTCCAAACACAAACAAAAGGCAGGCAACAGTCACAATGATAGCCTTGGCACATCGATAG
>Ga0137427_10001067_pt1 | contig 12817 bp, 8 predicted proteins | sample EasRivERMZT700_2_FD_102309 | JGI IMG/M metagenome (GOLD analysis project Ga0137427, IMG submission 102309) | Soil microbial communities from meander-bound floodplain in the East River, Colorado, USA - East River MetaG ERMZT700_2 | ecosystem: Environmental > Terrestrial > Soil > Floodplain ...
CGCGGATCCTGCCGCGGCTCGCGCAAAAGGCGGTGGGCGCGTACGCGTTGTCGGAGGCGGCGTCCGGCTCGGACGCGTTTGGCCTGCAGGCGCGCGCGCGCGAAGACGGCGACGCGTGGGTGCTCACGGGACGCAAGCTGTGGATCACGAACGCCAACGAAGCGGACATCTTCATCGTCTTTGCGAACGTGAATCCCGAGGCCGGCTATCGCGGCATCTCGGCCTTCATCGTCGAGCGCGGCCTGGCGGGCTTCAGCGTGGGGAAGAAGGAGGACAAGCTCGGCATCCGGGCGTCGAGCACCTGCGAGCTGCTCCTCGAAGAGTGCCGCGTGCCGAAAGCCAACGTCCTCGGCGAGATCGGCAAGGGCTACAAGGTCGCCATCGAGACGCTCAATGAAGGCCGCATCGGCATCGGCGCCCAGATGGTCGGGCTCGCCGTGGGCGCGCTCGATCACATGATCAAGTACACGAAAGAGCGCCAGCAGTTCGGCAAAGCCATCGCCGACTTCCAGGGCGTGCAGTTCCAGATCGCCCGGATGGCCACCGAGATCGAAGCGGCGCGACTGCTCGTCTACAACTCGGCCCGGCTCCGCGACCAGGGCCAGCCGTTCCTCACCGAAGCGGCGATGGCGAAGATCTTTTCGTCCGAAGTCGCCGAGCGCGCGGCGTCGCTCGCGGTCAATCTCTATGGCGGCTACGGCTTCGTGAAGGACTACCCGGTCGAGAAGCTCTATCGCGACGCGAAGATCGGCCAGATCTACGAGGGGACGTCCAATCTGCAGCTGCAGACGATCGCGAAGCAGATTATGGGATAGTCCGAAGAGTCCGAAGAGTCCGAAGAGTCCGGAGAGCCCGACGTCCTAGCACGATCTGAGCTGTTCATCAGAAGATCGGCACCTTCTCAACCACCTTCCAGCCGGAGTCTTCCAAGGACAGGAGGACGAGCCACGCGTAGTGGTTCCCAAACTGGACATGGACAAGGGCCTTGCGATCGTTCACAGCTGGCCGGCTGATAGCCATCGGTGCGGGATTCGTTAATTCTCTTTGGAGCTGCGCCTCGGGACCCATCACGAACTCGGGGTACTCGAATCGCTCGAGCTTCGTGCTGGAGCGGGTCTCTTGCCGCATCGTACGGACAAGGTCGAAAGACCAAGTGCCCTTGAAGGCCTCGCTGTCCGCTGCGCGGAAGACCTTCTCGCCGACGCAAGGACTCACCGCTCCCAGGCGGGCACTGCATTAGCGTGACGTCGGACAAGGCCACCAGACGAAATGAACCCACCTTTGTGATGTGCACCCGTGTTGGAAAAATGAGATCACGCAGCAGTGCTTTGACGATCGGTCCATCCGTAGACGCAACTTCCCGCCCCTGGCAGGTGACCCTGTCCGAAAACCCGATGGCAAGGCACGTGAAAACGAGAAGGACTCTTCGCACTTTTCAGCGTCTCCGGACTCCTCGGACCCTTCGGACTCTCCGGACTCGTCGGACTCTTCGAACTCTCTTCTATCGCTTCGCCGCGTCGCAGACGTGCTCCGCGATGATCATCCGCTGAACTTCTGACGTGCCTTGATAGATCTCCGCGGCTCGCACGTCGCGGAAGAGGCGCTCGACCGTCGACCCGCGGCGATACCCTGCCGACGCGAGAATCTGCATCGCGCGATCGGCGGCGCGATGCGCGGCTTCCGACGCGTGCAGCTTGGCCATCGCCGCCTCGACGGACGCGCGCGGCGACCGCTCGCGCACGTCGGCCGCTTTCCACATCAACATGCGCGCCGCCTCGAGATCGGTCGCGAGATCCGCGAGCTGGAACTGCACGGCTTGAAAGTTCCCAATGGGCTGGCCGAAGGCTTCGCGCGTGCGTGCATACGCCAGCGCCTCGTCGAGCGCCGCCTGTCCGACGCCGAGCGCCTGGGCCGCGATGGCAATGCGTCCGCCCTCGAGCGCCCGCATGGCCATCCGGAATCCGTGGCCCTGCTCGCCCAGCAACGCGCCCGCATCCACCCGCACGTCGTCGAGCTCGATGTCCATGCAGCCGAGACCGCGGACCCCGAGCGAATCGCAGGCCGTCTTCTTCAACCGCGGCGTGTCCATCGGGACCAGGAACGCGCTGATGCCGCGCCCACGCGCGGCGGGATCGGTGGCCGCAAAGACGATCGCGACGCTCGCGGCCTCCGCGTTCGCCACCCAGACCTTCTTCCCGGTCAGGACGTACTGATGCCCGTCGAAACGCGCCGACGTCTTCTGGTTCGCCGCATCGGACCCGGCGCTCGCCTCTGACAACGCAAAGGCCCCGACCACGTCGCCCTTGGCCAGCCGCTTCAACCACAGCTCGCGCTGCTCGTCGGTACCGAACTGCCGGATGGGCTCGGCCACGAGCGAGTTGTTCACCGTGAGAATGACCGCGAGCACGGCACCAGCGTGCGCGATCGCCTCGACCGCCAGGGCGTAGCTGAGGTAATCGCGGCCGAGGCCGCCCCACTCGCGCGAAATGGTGACGCCCATCAGCCCCAGGGCCGCCGCGTCCTTCACGAGCGCATGCGGAAACGCGGCGCTCGCGTCAATCGCCGCGGCCTGAGGCAACACGCGCTCGCGCGCGAACTCACGAATGCAGTCGACGAAGGTCTGCTGCTCGGCGGACAGAGAGAAATTCACGCGAGGAATTGTACCGCAGGGCTCAGGCGCGCGCCGCCGCCGCAAACGCGTCGCGCAGGCGTCCGACCGTGACGGGCAGCTCCTCGGGCAGCACCCGTGTTTCGCCGACGACGGACATGAAGTTCGTATCGCCGCTCCACCGCGGCACGACGTGCATGTGCAGGTGGTCGAGCACGCCGGCGCCCGCCGCCTTGCCGAGATTCAACCCGAGATTGAGGCCGTGCGGATCGTAGACGCCCGTGAGCACGCGCTCCGCGAGCTGGGTCAGCTGAATGAACTCGACGAGTTCCTCGGGCCCGAGGTCGGCCAGCCGTGGGACGTGACGGTCTGGCACCACCATCAAGTGACCGTTGTTGTACGGGAACTTGTTGGCGATCACGAAGGACACGCGCCCCCGATAGACGACGAGAGGATCTGGATGGGGGCCCGCGAGGGCGTGGCAGAAAATACAGGTAGATTGCCCGGGGATTTTCGCCGCGGTCACGTACGACAGCCTCCAGGGTGTCCAGAGTCGGTGCATCACACGCGTGAGTGGACGCCGGGCGCGACCGGCCCTGGATTATCCGGTATCCGTCGAAGCGGGGTCAATCCGCGGCGTGAAAAACCGATCCCGGGTGTCGGTTTTCGCGGGCACGCCAACCGAAAACCGACACCCGGGATCGGTTTTTCACGCCTGACGGCGGATGTCGGCGATCGGCACGACGTTCGGGCGGGCGGGCGCCGGTGGATCCGGGGCGACGCCGGGGCCCTTGCGGCGCCGGACGATGCGCGTCCGGCTCAAGCCGGCACGTTGCATGTTGATCGAGCGTTTCTGATCCTCGAGCACCTGCGCGCGCTCGATGGCCGCTGAGGCTTTCCCCTCGTCATAGCCCACGAACTTCTGCACGGGCTTGGTCTCGTGGTCGAATTGCGCAGCCCACGACTGGCCGCAGCGGTCGCAGAACCAGCGCGCGGGAAGCCGCTGGCCCGTGAAGTCCGTCACCGCGGGGAGTAGCGAGAGCGGCCCGCGGTGCAGACACCGGTACCGCCACGCCAGCGCCACGAGGCCCACCACCGCCGGGACGGCGAGCCAGATGAGCCACCGCCCGCCAAAAAACACGGCACCGGTGGCCGAGGCCGCACCGAGAACCACAAAGAGCCGACGCATACACGCCCTCCTTGCCCCGACATCAAGCCCCCGCCCGGGCCGGTCGTGCGCTCCGAACCCGTCACGTCGCGGAACTCATCACGAGAGGTTCTCCGACCCGTTACCCGTTCGCCGGCTCTCGTTCACGGCGCCGCGCGCCGGATCGGTCACGCTGCCGGGACGACGCACGGCCCGATGGGCGCGGTCGCCGGCCTCTTCCGCGAACCGCGCGGCCTGGTCCATGCCGCGATGCAGTGAATCCGCGCCATGCTCGATGGCTTCCTGCGCGCGACGGCGAAGCCGGCCGGCCCCGTCCGCGAGGTCGCGCCGGAGTTCCGATCCGGGCTTCGGAGCGAACAGCAATCCCAGCGTCGCGCCCAGCGCCGCGCCGCACACGAGCCCGAGCACCAACGACGACCTTCGATTGCCTTCTGAGAACCGTGTCTCGTCCATGTTCTGCCTCCGTCCCGTCTAAGGGCGGCGACGCTCGACGCGTGCCCCTGCACGCACCCGCTGCCGCGTCCGATTCATTCAAGGCGTGTACCACGACACGATCGGTCGTGACGCGCCTCGCATCGTTCGTGCGCGCCCGGTGACCCACGCGGTGACGTGGGATCGCAGTGGATAGGTTTGGTAACCGGTGGGCCGCGTAGCCCGCAGCCGATCGTGACGTCATCGTTTGATGACGAAGAACAGATCGAGACCGGCCATTTCCCCGCGAGGAATCCGATTGGAACTCGGATTCGTTTGACCGACGCTGGTCACGATCCGTAGGAAACTTCTCAACCGGTACTCGAAGGACACGCGGCTCGTTTCGTCCTGACCGAACTCGTGACGGAATCCGACGAACAACTGATCGCTCACCTGGCGCCCGACCGTGACGATCGCACCGGCGCCTCCCGCCTCGCTCTGGCGGATTTCGAAGACGTCGAGATCAAGCATGCGCGCGACCGAGTCGGTGAGGGGCGTCGTGACGGCGCCGGCCGCGAGCAGGCCGGCGCGCTCCGCCAGCGACGCCTGCTGTGATTCGCCGAGCTCGTTGACCGGCTGATTGAACACGATGAGCGAGAGCACATCGCCCGGATCGAGCGGCGGATCGCTCGAGAGCGTGATCTGCGGCTGCCGCAGCGTGCCGCCGACGGTCACGCGCGCCGTCAAGCCGGAGATCTCGCGCGTCGCCGTGAGGTTGAGCAGCATGTCCATCAACTCCCCGCCGCGCATGCGGATGTCGCTGCCCGTCTCCAACTCGAATCGCCGCCCCTGGAACGAATAGTGACCGCGCACGACCGTCACTTGACCGAGGACCACCGTCGGCGCCGCGGCGTCCTTCGTCACCTGAAGGCTGCCGCCGGCGGTGAGGTTGACGTCGCCGAGCCCGATGGACCCGACCGAGGTGCGCAAGTCACGGCCACGCATCACGAGGTTGGACGGAATGTCGACCTGCAGATCCATGGAGGCCTGACTGAATCGCGCCGGAGCGGGCGGCGTCTCGGGCGCCGCCACGGGCGCGGCGGGATCCTCGACGACCGGCCCGACCGGCCGATACGCTCGACTCGTCAAGCGGCTGAGGATCTTGTCCACCTCCAGCCGCCCGCGCTCGACCGCGAACCGGCCTTCGATGTGCGGCGCCACCAGACTGCCCTTCCCTCGCAGATCGACGCGCATCGCAACGTCACCGAGCTCGCTCTGCAGCACGTGGATGCCCGATGACTTGGCCACAAAGTCCACCGAGCGCTCCGTGCCGGCGCCCGCAGACGTACCCGACATCGTCAGCGGATGCCCGTCATGGTCCTCGACCGTGAGCTCGTCGACCGCAACCTTGTCACCGTCGAAGTGGATCGTCGTGTTGAGGCGGCGGTAGTCGGCGCCGGTCGGCACGAGCCGGAACTGGCCGTCGATCACATTCACGTCCCCACGAACCGACGGGGCCTTCAGCGAGCCCGTGGCGTGCACGTCGAGCGTGAGGCCGCCCCCCAGGTTGGTGACGTACGACGTCAGCAGTGGTGACAGCAAGGCCATCTGCAGCGACGAGGCGTTGGCCCGGACGTCGAGGCCAGGCCCCTCGGTCGGCACCGTCCCGCGAATCGTGAGCGCGCCCGTGGCATCCACCCGCAGCTCGGCATCGATCTTCGCGACACCGGTGCCGTACTCAGCCTTGGTGGTGAAGCTCTCGAACGGAATGCCGCCGGCCTTGCCCGCGGAAATGCGCATGTCGACGGCGACTTTCGGGGCGTCGAGCGCTCCCGTCACGGTCGCTGTGCCATCGAGCTGCCCTTCGAGCTTGCCGGACTCGAGAAACAACGTGTCGAGGTCGGCGACCGACACGCGGTCCGCGGTCATCGTGATCGCCGAGGCGGCCTGCGGGGCAGATTTCACCGGCAGCGCGCCGTCGATGGTGACGCGGCCGGAGCCTGCACTGATGCTGAGACCCTCGACGGCGATCTCGGTGCCGTAGCGCACCACCGCGTCGGGGGTCGCGAGTTGCCACACCAGCCCACGCCGATCGAGGACGAGCTTGCGCAGCCGGACTTCGCGGCGATCTGGCGCAAGCGACACCGCGGCTTCGGCCGTGACCGTGCGGTCCGGTTGCTCGGCCTTCGCGGTGAGGTCCAGGGTCGACGCGACGTACTTGGCCGTGACCGTGAGCCGATCGAGCTTGTAGGCACCCGCCTGCAGAAACGTCGAGTCGAGGGTGGTCGTGATACGCGCGCGCGAGAGATCGAGGTTCGGCACCTCGACGGAGTACTCGCCGTTCAACGTCAGCGCCGAAACGGTCGCGCGACTCACGCTGTGTCCGGAGAACGTGCCAATCACCGTCGTCGAGGCGCGGGTCCCGCCGACGCGTCCCTCGAGATGGGCGGTGCCGGCCACCGGCTGAGATTGAAACACCAATGCCGCGAGCGGCGCGAGATCCGACGCGTCGATCACGAACGCCATCTCGGACTGTCCCCGGTCGTCGAGGGCGATGGTGCCGCTGGCGTTCACCTTCAGCGCCGGACCTTGAATGTCCACGCGGTTCAAACTCGCAATGCCCCGTTCAACAGCAACGTCCACGTGTGCACGCTCGATCGCGAGACCGGTCACCGTGGACTCCGCCACGTCGAGTGTGATCGTGCCTTCGAGAGACGTCGGCGTCAGCGGCGCGCCCACGTCGCGCCAGAAGACGTGCGCCTCGAGATCGGCGGTCACCTGCGTGGTCGCCGGGGTCTTGGCCGGCAGACGCGGCGTGGCCTGCACGCGGCCGGCCACGTCGGCGGTCAGGACGCGTGCGCGGAGCGTCCCGCTCGCCTGCAAGTGCTCGACGTGGACGTCGCCCAGCGTCGACGGCGCGAGCCGGATCGATGCGGTCGCGTCGTGATCGAGAAGCGCGCCCACGCGGCCCCGGCCGTCGAGACGGAAGTCACCGTCCACCTCGCCCTTGAGCCGCGGATCGGAACCGGCGGATCCAAGGACCTGCCGGAGGTGATCCGGATTCAACGACGACACGTGACCCGAGATCGCATACGTCACGTCGTTGTGCTCGGTCTCGTTCTCACGGCTCTCGAGGTGGGCCGTCGTGCCGGTGGACAACCGCGCGCCCTCGACGATCGAATTCTGCAGGGTGGCATCCGCAACCCATCCGCGCCGATCCATCGCGAACTGGTAGCGGGCCGCCAGGTCCGTCGAAAGCTGCGGCGCGCCCCACTTCTGCGGAAGCCGTCGCAGATCGAGATCTCTCGCATCGCCAGTGACGCTGAATGTCCCGGGGCCGCCGCGCCACGTGAGGTCGAAGGTGGCCGAGGTGCCGTATGCCACGCCGCGCCCCTCGGCGGTCACACTGCTCGCGCGATAGGTTCCGCGCGCGTGCACGTCCGTCGCCCGATAGTCCTGAAACGCGACGCTCGGCGCGTCGATCTGATAGCGCCAGGTCGTCGCGTTCCATCCGCCCTCCGGCATCGAGCCGGACACGACGAGCTTTCCGGTGAGCTTCGTTACGAGCTCCGGCTCGCTGATGAATTCGGCGAGATTGAAGGCCGCGAGGTCGACCGTGCTGCGGACCGTGCGGACCGGACCAGAGAGGTTCACGGTGGACTCGCCGCCGACCTTCCCGGCCGCGGAGTTGAACGTCCACCGCGCGGCGAGCGCGTTCAAAGGACCGCGCGCGCGCAGCCGGATGTTGACCAGATCCGGGAACGTTCGCAGGGCCGGAACGTACCGCGATATCTCGAGCAGCGACATAGGATCCGCCGTGAGGTCGGCGTCGATGATCGGCTGCGTGCCGCGGTCCGTCAGGCGGACGTGGCCCTCGAGGCGGGTCGCAGCGGTGACGACCGTGAGCCCAGTCACAGCGATCCGCTCAGGCTCGATCACAGCCGACGCCGTGAGCTCGCGAATCGTGAGGCCCCCACTCTCTTCCGTGGCCTGGAGGTGATTCGACGTCAGGCTCACCTGTTGGCCCCGGATGGACAGCGCGCCATCGAATTGCACCGCGGTGAGATCGCGTGCTGGCGCACCCTTCGGGACAACTCGTACGCGCCCGTTCACGATCGAGATCTTGCGAATCGTGACCGGCCGCGGCTGACCCGGCGCGCTGTCCGCGCGTCGGACCAGCATCTGGGCGACGTTCCAGCCGCGCGGGTGCTCGAGGACCGCGACCACGGGCGCGTGCAGCACCACCTCGTCGATGTCGATCGCTCCGGGGGTGAATCCCCACAGGGTGTAGCTGAGGCGAATCTCGTCGGCGGTCAGGAGCGGCTGGCCATCCTGCACGAGTCGCACACCACGAAGCGTGGGGCCGCGAAAGAGCGAGCCGCCGAGCGACCCGACCTCGAGGCGTCCGGCCAGCAGCCGCGCCGACTGCGAGACGAGGATGCGGCGAATTCGCTCATGGCCCCACGGTGTGTTGACGAGCACCACGGCCATCGCGGCCATGACGACGATGCCAAGGACGCCCCACCCGGCCCATCGAAGTAGTTGGCGCGCGCGCATACACAATCTCAGAACGCCTGGCCGATGCTGATCTGTATCCGCCAGCGCTGCGTCAGCAGCTGGTTGTCAACCTGCAGGCCGGGAAGGGGCGTGAGCTGCCAGGCGACGTCGCCCCGCACGATGCCGACCGGAGACATCCACCGAACGCCGCCTCCGACGTCGTACAGCAAAGAGGGATGGAACTCCCCAGTGCCCGCCCAGACATTGCCGGCCTCCAGAAACGCGGCGGCGCCGAAGCTGTCGTTGAACATGCGGCGCAGCTCCCCGGTGATGGAGAGCGCGGAGCGCCCGCCGATCGGCAGGCCGCCCTCGCTGAGAGGCGAGACTTCGAAACGGCCCCAGCCGCGCATGTTGTTCGTGCCGCCGAGGAACAGCCGCTCGGAAATCGGTACGGCGTCGACGGTGCGGCTCGTAATCGCCGCCAGTTGCAGGCGTGCCGCCGCCACGAACGCGCCGACCGGATAGTAGCCGCGCGCCTCGAATAATCCCGAATCGAATCGGAAGGTGCCGCCCAGCCAGGGTGCGGCGTGTTCGAGACGCACATGCCCGCTGTAGCCGCGCCGCGGATCGAGCAACTGGTCGACCGACGAGAAGTCGATCGTCGTCCAGATGCTGCCCAGGGTCCCGGCGCCGCGACCGGTGATCGGATCGAAGCCCAGGGCGATCTTCTCGGCGAAGCTCAAATCCTCCGTGCCTTCAGGCGTGAGTTGGTAGCGCTGAAACTCGTGGCGGTAGCCGACGCGCAGCAGCACGCTGCGGCTCTCACGCTGATGGATCCGTGCGGTCGTGAGGCGATAGGCGACGTTGACCGCACCGCCGTAGGATTGGGTGTCGTAGGCCGGAATGTTCGTCCACCACGCGTACACCTTGCCCTCGGCGGCCGTGGCCAGACGAAACGGGTACGGGTACGAGTACGTCGCCGACACACCCGACAGCGTCGACGACCACTTGCCGAGCGCGGTGAATTGCTGTCCCGCGCCGCCCAGGTTCGAGTTGCGCCACTGCGCGGATGCGCGAAAGCGATCCTCGCTCCCGTACCCGACGCCGAACTCCAACCGCCTCGGCGCCGCTTCGGTCACCGTGACGAGCGTGGGCAGCGACGTCGGCTGTCCGCCTCCAGATGGCGGCTCGGTCTTGACGTGCACGAAATCGAAGATCTCGAGCGAGGCGATCCGGCGCTGGCTGCGCAGGACGAGGCTCTCGCGGTACGGATCCCCCGTCGAAAAACGCATCGCGCGATGCACGAGGATGCCTCTCACCGTCTTCAGGCCCTCGACCTGTACCGGACCGAAGTAGCTCATGGGTCCAGGATCTGCCGCGAGCTCGACGACGACACGGCTCGCCACCTCGGCCGGACCTTCTTTGGCCGTGACCGTCGCGTAGGCGTAGCCGCTCTCGCGGAGCACGTGACGCGCGGTGTCGCGGGCCGCGGCGAAGTACTCGAGGTCGCGTGGCGCACCGGGCTGGAGTCTGATGTCGGCGCGCAACTGGGCGCGCACCGGTTCGGACAGCACCTCGAATCCCGTCAGGATGATTCGATCGACGATGATCGGCTCACCTTCGTCGATGGTGATCGACAGCCGAACGGATTTGAGGTCCTGGCTGGGGTCGATGTTGACGGACGTCACACGCGCGTTCGGATAGCCACGGTCGGCATAGAAGGCGATCACGCGCTTGAGATCCGCCTCGAACTCCCGCTGATCGAAGTACGCGCGCCGGGACCATGGAAGCCATCCGCTGTCTTGTGTCGCGAGGACTTCCTTGAGCCTTCGTTCATCGATGGCGTGCACGCCGTGAAACTCGAGCGACGTCACCTTCATCCCAGCCGTGTCGCGGCACCCGCTGAGCGCGCAAGGCGCCAGCACCAAGCCGAGTGCCGTGACCGCGAAGCGCCAACCGCGAAGCATGTGTCCTTCCAATCTGCAGGGTCCGTGCCGTGACGCGTTATGGAAATTCTGCCCGGCCCATCACGACCAGACGCGGCGGTGCCAAGGTTGGGCAAGCGCGGAGGCCGGAGGGTGATGGGTCGCAATCGCGCGCCGTTCCGGAGGGAACTCGGTGTTGCGCCGAATGTCGGTGTCCGGCCGGTGCCGGCGCTATGATACGAGCCGTTCGTCGGAGTGACCGGCGACGATGGCGCATGGACACTGCCGCAACGCTCCGCGTGCTCGCGCACGAGTTGAGAATGCCGACCTCGGTGATTCAGGGCTACGTGCGCATGCTGCGTGAGGGCCTGCTGGACGAGCAGGATCGTGACAAGGCGCTGACGCAGATTCAGCAAGCCACCGGCCGGCTCTCCGAGCTCGCGCGCGATGCGTCGTCCGTGGCTCAGTGGCTGACCGCACCCCCGAACGGCGGAGCCGCTGACGCGCCGATGGCGACGATTCTCGAGCGAGCGATCGCGACGAGCACGGTCACACCGCCGCCGACGCTGGCCATTCCACCGCAGCTCTCGTTCACGATCGCCACCCCGAACGTGCAGGCGCTCGTCACCGCCTTCGGGCGCCTGCTCGAGGCGATCGCCCGTGATGCGCCGGTCGACGACACGCTGGCGGTTCAGGCGCGATCCGCGGGCGGCGCGTGCGATGTCCTCATCGCCCCGGGCAGCGCGGCGGCCGCACTCTCGATGTCGACGCCCGACGGCCCAGGCACGGAGCCCGTCACGCTCATCCGTGGCGGACTCGGACTGACATTCCTGTTAGCGGTGGCCGTGTTCGAGGCCCATGGGGCAACGCTCTGGACCCACGCCGGGTCCCGTGGCATCATCGTAAGGCTTCCCCCCAAACCAGCGAGACCCTCGTGAGAGTTGCGCGCGTCGCCATCGTCGACGACGATCCATTGTTTGTCGAGTACCTCGCAAAGCTCCTCACCGCGAGAGGGTACGACGTCTCGACATTCGCGAACGGTTCCGATCTGCTCGCGGCGCTGTCGACGTCCTCCGGGCCCGAGGTCGTGCTCCTCGACGTGTTGATGCCGGGGATGGATGGTCTCGAAACTCTGCGGACAATTCATTCGGCACACAGGGGCGTGCCCGTGATCATGCTGTCGGGCCAGCAGGTGCCGTCGACGATCGTCGATGCGGTTCGCCTGGGCGCGATCGACTACGTCGTCAAACCGGACGATCCGAGCGGTCTGGGCGAGGCGGCGCTCGAAAGCGCGATTCGCAACGCCGTCGAGAAACTGTCACTGACGAACGAGGTCGCGCGGCTGAGCGCGCAGGCATCGTCGGAACCCGAGGGGGGCCAGCCGTGCTGGTCGTCGTCGGCATCGGCGATGCGAGACGTGATGACGATGATTGAGCGCGTCGCAGACTCCGACGTCAGCGTGCTGCTGTCCGGCGAGAGCGGCGTCGGCAAGGAAGTCGTCGCCCGCGAGCTGCACCGCCGATCGGTGCGACGGACCCGGCCATTCGTGAAGGTCAACTGCGCAGCGCTCCCGGCCGACCTGCTCGAGAGCGAGCTCTTCGGCCACGAGCGCGGCGCGTTCACCGGCGCGCAGGCGACCCGCGTCGGCAAGTTCGAGTTCGCCGACCAGGGCACCATCCTGCTGGACGAGATCGCCGAGATGCCGGCGGCCCTGCAGGCCAAGCTGCTCCACGTGCTCCAGGATCGCGAGTTCACGAAGCTGGGCAGCAATCGTCCGGTGCAAGTGGACGTCCGCATCATCGCGGCCACGAATCGCGATCTTCAGATGATGATGCAGGCCGGGCGCTTCCGAGAGGATCTGTACTATCGGCTGCAGGTCATCGAGATTCGCGTGCCGCCGCTCCGCGAGCGGCGCGAAGAAATTCAGTCGCTGGTCGAGTTCTTCCTACGGCGGTACGCCACCCGATACGGCCGGCCGCTCGCCCGCCCGAGCGCATCGCTCCGATCGGCGCTCAGCAGCTACAACTGGCCGGGCAACGTGCGCGAGCTCGAGAACGTCGTCAAGCGCTTCGTGATCCTGCAGGACGAGAACCTCGTGCTCGCAGACCTGAGCCGGTCGCGGGCGACCGAGCCGGTCTCACAAGCGGCGCCGCCACCTCTGGCGGCCGAGCCGGGCCTCTCTGCCACCAGCGCGCCGGCCGCGGTGCC
>Ga0137427_10001068_pt1 | contig 12816 bp, 4 predicted proteins | sample EasRivERMZT700_2_FD_102309 | JGI IMG/M metagenome (GOLD analysis project Ga0137427, IMG submission 102309) | Soil microbial communities from meander-bound floodplain in the East River, Colorado, USA - East River MetaG ERMZT700_2 | ecosystem: Environmental > Terrestrial > Soil > Floodplain ...
CCATGACGGGCTGGTCGTTGTACCACTCGTAGCTGATCGTCACCTGCCCGCCGTCCCAGGTGCGGCCCCACACGCCTGAGGCGAGATAGCGGTTCTTTCCACCGGCGCCCGAGGTCCAGCGCAATTGCGTGATCGCACCGTCCATGTTGCGTTTCAGAATGATGTTGATCACGCCCGAGACAGCGTCGGATCCGTAGGTCGCGGACGCGCCGTCGACGAGGACGTCGATGTGATCCATGGAAAGGGCCGGGATGATCGAGGGATCGATCACGCATTGGCCGTTACCCTGGGCGGGAAAGCGCATCCCGTCCACCATCAGGAGTGAACGGGTCGCCGTGCCCGTGTCGAGGCCGCGGATGTTGACCTTCGTACCGCGTTCGATGGTTGCGCCCGAATTGGTCGCCACACCGGACGGCATGACGTTCGCGGCCGGGAAGGCCCTGAACAGATCCGCGGTGTTTAGCGCGCCTATGTTGGCGAAGTCCTGCGGGCTCAAATTCGTGACCGGCACGCCGACAGCCGTGGTGCCGCGGATCAACGAGCCGGTAATCAGCACCGTCTCGGGAATGTCCTCCGCCTGGGCCACAACTTCGCCCTGTGCATATGCGTCCAGGGCAGTGGCGATTGTGAAGAACGATGCGGTCCCGAGCAATGTCGCTAGCCGTACGGCGTACGTGTCTAGGCTTAGATAATTCATAGGACTTCCCCCAATAAGTTTCTCTTTGACCCGTGATGCCGATTGCTTGACCTGCGTTGTGGACGCAGCAATCGAATCGATTAATGCGCTTCCCTAAGCCGGAACCGCCTCCCTGCGGAGCCGCAAGCGCGGAATTCATGCGTGAAGTGGATTGCGCTCACCCCCTTTGTTGTTGAGCGGCGGCATTTGCCGGGCTCTGAACCCCTGCAGACGGTCGGGGCACGGTTGCCAAAGCTTCCGGCCAAGAAGTCGGTACCTGCTGCTGCCCCCGGGAGGAGACCCTTGAGCGTCAGTTTGCCACCACGCGCGCGCACCCCGACCGCCATCTACAGTACATATGACGTACGATAATAAAAGTTCAAAATGTACCGTTATGAAAATCTAATTGTAGGGTGTTGCCCTACTGCACCACGCATGGGGTTAGATTGATGATCTGGATACACGCAGGCGCGCCCGAATTGATGGAGCAACGGATCCCTAATCGATAGGTGACCGCTGACGCCGAATGCTGAAAACCTTGACCCGTGGAGATTCTGGGCGAGCTTGGCTGGCCGTTACCGCGAGCCAGAATACAAGGCATAAGTGCACCTGGTTTTCCTGGCTTGGTAGAGAATCCCCGGTTGAGGATAATGCCGCCTCGTCCTCAAATGTCTTGCGCTGGTGTCAAAACGCCCCTCCGGCGCAAACGCGCAGGCTGGGAGCCCTGCCCCTCACGGGGGCTTGGTGATGGGCGTCTCACCGCGACCTTTTTAGTCGCGGTGTCTTCCTCGCAAGACCATCGTCACCACTCCTTAGTGACAATGATCGAAATCGTTCGGCCCTGGAGATTTTTGGTGATGTCGCAGGTGCAAGGATTTCCGCCGCCCGTGCTGATGCGGTAGCCGTAGGATCCCTGCCGATCCATGATATTCTGCACCACCAATTGAACCCCGATGTTCCTCAAATACTCGTTGGCAGGGACGTCCATCGTGTTGTAGCCGAGGGACAGATCGAACGTATATTGGGAAGGCAGGATGTTGGTGTAACCCTGGATGTTGCACGGGAAGGTTCCGCCACCGCCCGCCTCGTCCAGGCCGCCGTTCGCGGCGCAGAAATTGCCGTTCACATTGGGCGGCGCGCCTTGAGCGTGGTAGAAGTGGCCGACATAGTCCATGAACCCGGTTAAGCTCCAGGGCCCGTTGGACCACCCGATGCGCGCGCGATAGCGCATGCGTGGATCCTCGGGAACGCCTGCCGCTTCGTTGACTCCACCCTGGGCATTGGTTGTGTTGAAGTTGTCTGTGACTTCCGCTCCGTCGACAGTTTGTTCCTTTTGGTGCAGATAATAGGTGCCCACGATGCCGATGTTGAACGCGCCAACGTCGCCCCAATCCCAGTCATAGCTGGCGCTCCAGTCGAGTCCGTCGAGCTTGAGGAAGCCCTTGTTGAAGGTGCCGCCGTCGTTGATCCAGTAGATCAGCGTCCTTGCCTGGGGATCGACGGTGTTGCGCGGATTGGCCAGGAGTCCGCTCACTGCCGCCTGGAACGGCTCGCAGGTCTCCGGCAAGAGGTTGCTTGTGCATCCCGCGGCGCCCGGAAGCGACGGGTTGTTGGCAAAATCGGTCGGGACCAGGAAGGCGAATCCCTGTTGAGGATCATTGAAGTCGGGCGTCGTCGGGTTGCCGAAGCCCCTGAGCACTCTGTTCAGCTTGATGACGTAGTAGGTGAACTGGATGTTCAGTCCGGCGAGGAAATTGCCGGTCGGGGTGTAGTCGAAGCCGATGCCCCAGTTGGTCGCCAATTCCGGCGTCAAGCCGGACCAGCTTCCATCCCACCCGCCGCCCACACGTATGGCTGCCGCGCCGCCGGAGCCGCCGTTCATGGAAATGCCCTGCGGCAAGTTGAGCGCAGCGGAGCAGGTCGTAGCGCTTCCCGGCGTCCCGTCGCCAGCGGAGCTTTGGATCTTCCAGGCGCCCGAGCCTTCGGGTGCCAGTTCGCCGCCTGATACCGAGCAGCTGGTGTTGATCGGTGCCGTCGCGGGGGCGAAGCCGCCCAGGTTCCAGCCAGCGATAGCGACATTGGAGAGCGGCGATAGCTCGCCAAAAACAGGCGCGCGAAACGAGGTGCCCCACGTGCCGCGGATGGTGAAGTCGTCGATCGGCGCCCAGTTGAATGCCACCTTGGGATTGCTGGTGCCCTTCACGTCGCTGTACTGGTCGTGACGCCAGGAGAACTCGAGGTCCACGCGGCGCAGCAGCGGCAGAGAGTTCTGCTCGCTGAACAGCGGCACGTTGACCTGCGTGAAAGCTGCCCAGACTTGGCGACCCTGTGCATCGACTTGATAGGGGAGGATCAGGCTGGTGGCGCCGGTATTGTCGCCGACGATCGTTTGCAGCCGGAAGCTCGTGTACGTGGCGCCGATGGCCGCCTTGACCTCGCCCCCCGGGATGCTGAAGAGCGGACCGTCGAACTGTGCACCCTTCTCATTGATCCAGAACCTTTCGTGACGAAGTCGGAGTCCCTGAATGTACGATATCGTGGCGTCCGAGTTGCACTTGTAGGCCGTAGGGTCGCAGAACAGGTTCAGGTAGGGGACGTTCGCAGGTTTCGTCCAAGTGCCGATCTGCGGGGTCGTACCGCCCGCGAGCGTCGCGTTGATCGTCCACCCCAAGGCGGCCGAAACTGCGCTCTTGTTGACGACACCTCTGGGATTACTGAAGTTCTGGTCGTTGGTCATCGAGTACCAGACCCGACCGCTCCAGCTCCCAGGAAGAGCGATATTGAGACCGAGCTGATAGCGCTGCGCCAATTCGTGGGACGCAGTAACGGGAGGGCTCTCCCATGAGAGATTGTAATTGGCCCGAAGATTCGTCGGTGCGCCGCCGGTCGGGTAGTATGGGTTGAAAGTCGGAACGCCGAAATTGAAGATCGCGTTGTTGGCAGACGGGCTCAAATTGCCCGGGTTCAGATATATGGCTCTGCGGTTGCTGTAGAAGGCCGACCCGTAGAACGAGATATTGCTGGTCAGTCTCTGATCGACGGTGATGTGCCCCCCGTTGCGCTGCTGTCCGGCGTCATACCAGGCGATGTGGTACGGATCGAATTGGTTCCTCAGCCCATTGGTGCCCGAATTGGCGGGGGTGTTAAAGGTCGACCAGTTCAGCGTGGAAGCGCTGAACGGAGCGGTCGGGCCGATGCCGCCCGACCCCGCACTCCAGTTTTGACCGGTGCCGAGTGGAACAGCATAGCAATTGGTGCAGCCGTGGCCCAATTGCGCCGACGTGCCGACGTTCGGCCCTCCGCCTAGCGCCCGCGGCGTGTTTACCGAAATTGTCGCCGGAAGCGACGAGGCAAGCGGACGCCGGTCGTCCAACCCCCAAGGCGTGTGGTCCTGACCGAACTTGGAGTTCCAATTCCCCTTTATCGGCGTGTCCTCATACCACTCATAGCTGATGGTGATCTGGCCTCCGTCCCAGGTCCGTCCCCAGACTGCGGAGGCAAGATACCGGTTCTTGCCGCCTTCGCCCGTGGTCCAGCGCGCCTGGGTGATGGCACCGTCCATGTTGCGCTTCAAAATGATGTTGATCACACCGCCGACCGCGTCCGAGCCGTACGTTGCCGAGGCGCCGTCGACCAAAACATCGATGTGGTCCATCGAAAGCGCCGGGATGATCGAGGGATCGATCACGCACTGGCCGTTGCCCTGACCGGGGAACCGCATGCCGTCGATCATCATCAGTGAGCGTGTCGCCGAGCCGGTGTCGAGACCGCGCAGATTGACCTTGGTGCCGCGTTCGATGTTCGCTCCCGACATGGTGGCAACGGGTCCAGGTGCTACCTCGGCGGCCGGAAAGCTCCGGAACAGGTCTGCGGTCGTCAGCGCACCCGTCGTGGCGAAGTCTTGCGGGCTCAGGTTGGTCACCGGCACGCCGACAGCCGCGGTTCCGCGGATCAGCGAACCGGTGATCAGCACCGTCTCGGGCACGTCCTCGGCTTGCGCCACAGCTTCGCCTTGAGCATGGCCAGACACCGTGTAGCCTAAGGTCACTAGGGAGGCCGTCCCTAAGAGTGTCGCGAGCCTTGTGGCCCGCGTCGCGGCGTGCGCAGTCAAGTTCATCGTATTTCCCCCGAGATGCATTCCCCCACCTGGCGCTCCCCCGCCCCGGCCACACGACTCGTCTTCGACCTCTTCTTAAGGGCCCTCGCGAATCGCGATCGGGGCGCGGCAGTCGTGCTTCCGGCCAGGAAGTCAGTGAAATCGTCGCTCCGGGGGGAGACCCTGAAGCCGCGATTTTCCACTCAACCTTCGCGCCCCGACCCAGAAAATATTACACATCGCGTAGGATAAAGTAAATCTTCAGTAAAAATGCCGTAGGCTAAGGCCCTACGTCAATAGTGAACAGGCTGGGGCTGTTTCAAAAGTTGGTGGCGGCGGGGGTCCAGTCTAACAAGAGCGTACTGTGAGAATGAGCGCCTTACCGGGCCGCACCAACATGTAGCCAGGAACGACGAAGAGGATCGCCGCAAAAGACATGATATTGATCGTGCGCTTTATTGCGGATCCAGGCTCGAAAGTGGTGTCGAACGCGTGCGAATGCGCGGCAAGCGATAGGCGATCGGAACGTTGATCCGTAAAACCTTCTGGATTTCTTGTGTTACTTGCTCGGTCACTCACAGCAAGAGCCGCGCCCCTCTGGAGCGCGGCTCTTGGTGCTACCACTGTTTGGTGACGATGATCGAGATCTGACGGCCGATGTTGCTCACCAATGGGTCGCACGTGCAAGGACCGCCCGCGATGGCGGCGCCTTTGTAAAGGAAGTTGGCATGCCTATCCAAGACATTCTGGATCACCAGCTGAACTCCGATGTTTCGCAGGTACTCGTTCGCCGGCATGTCCATCGTGTTGTAGCCGAGCGACAAATCGAAGGTGTAGTAGGACGGCACGAGGTTGCTGTAGTCATCAATGGCGCAGGGGAATGTGCCGGCGCCGCCGTTTGCATCCAGCCCGCCATTCGAGGCGCAGAAATTGCCGTTCACATTGGGCGGTGCGCTCTGGGTGTGGAAGTAGTGGGCCCTGTAATCCATGAACGCCGTCACTGACCATGGGCCGTTGGCCCAGCCCACGCGCGCGCGGTAGAGCATCCGCGGCAGCGTCTCGATGCCTCGCGCTTCGTTCGGTGCGTTGAGGTTGATCGTCTGGTGGTAGTCGTCAATGATTTCCGAGGTGACAGTCGACTGGGTCCTCCTATGCAGATAGTAGGTGCCGTTGATACCCACGTTGAAGGCGCCGATATCGCCCCAATCCCAGTCGTAGCTGGCGCTATAGTCGATGCCCTCCATCTTGATCCAGCCCTTGTTGAAGACGCCGCCGTCGTTGATCCACATGATCAGCGTCTTCGCCTGCGGATCTATGGCCGCTCTGGGGTTATTGATGAGACCTTGCACCGCCTCCTGGAATGGCGCGCACGTCGTCGGCAGCAGATTGCTGGTGCAGGACGCAGCGTCGACGGCCGTCGTATTGAGGTAATCCGTCGGCACGATAAAGGCAAAATCGCCGATATCCGGATCGTTGAAGGAACCGGTGTTCGGATTGCCGAAGCCGACCAGCACGCTGTTGATCTTGATGACGTAGTAGGTCGCCTGGAGATTCAGGCCGGTGAGGAAATTTGCGCTGGGCGTGTAATCGAAGCCGATGCCCCAGTTGGTCGCCAATTCCGGCGTCAGGCCTGAAAACCCTTTGAGGCCTCCCTGACGGATGATGGCGGCCCCAGCAGAACCGCCGAGGAAGGTGATGCCGTACGGTTGCTGCGGATTTTCCAACACGTAGCCGTTCGGCAAAACGAGATTGGGTCCAGCGCAACTCGCAATGCTGCCCGGCGTACCGTTGCCCCCCAACGAACTCGCGAGCTTCCATGCGCCCGATCCCTCCGGAGGCAGGTCTACGCCGGGTGTGCAGCTGGTGCTGATGGGCTGGGTGTCCGTCGCAAAGCCGAGGTCGGACAGGTTCCGGCCGGCAATAGCAACGTTTGCGAGAGGCGAGATTTCGCCGAACACCGGGGCGCGGAAGGATTGGCCCCAAGTGCCGCGGAAGGTGAAATCCTCGATGGGGGACCAGTTGAAGGCCACCTTGGCATTGCTGGTGCCTCCAACGTCGCTGTACTGGTCGTGACGCCACGAGGCCTCGACCTCTAGCGCCCGGAAGAACGGGATGGCGTTCTGGTCGCTGAAGATCGGAATGTTCATCTGGGTGAACACGGCCCAGACTTGGCGCGATTCCGGATCCTGGTTGTAGGGCAGAATGAGGTTGCTGGCGTTGGTGTTGGACAGCGAGACGAAATTGAAGTGGTAGCTGGTGAAGCTGCCGCCGATCGCCGCCTTCACGGTTCCACCCGGCAGATCGAACAGAGGGCCGTCGAAATTCGCGCCCTTCTCATTGATATACATGTGTTGATTGAAGCTTCTGTGCCCCGCGATGTAGCTCAGAGTCGTGGGCGAATTGCACTGGAACGCGGTCGGGTCGCAGAGGAGATTGAGATAGGGAATGTTCGCGGGCTTGGTCCAGCTGGCGATGCCGGGCGTTGTGCCGCTTGGGTTGGTGGGATTGATGGTCCAGCCGAGCGCCGCGGACACCGCCGCTTTATTCATGCTGCCTTCCGTGTGATTGGCGTTTGAATCCTTGGTCACGGAATACCAGACCCGGCCGTTCCAGTTCGCCGGGAGGGCAAAATTGAGCCCAAGCTGATAACGCTGGGCCAATTCGTAGGCGCTCGTAATGGGCGGGCTCTCTATCCCCATATTGTAGTAGGCGCGCAGATTGCCCGGCGCGTTCACCGGGTAGTAGGGATTGAAAGTCGGGATGGGAAAGCCCCCGAGGACGTTGTTGGGCGACGGCGCGATGTTGCCGGCGTTGACGAACACAGCGCGGCGGTTGCTGTAGAAGGCCGAGCCGTAGAAGGAAATATTGCTGGTCAGCCGCTGATCGACGGTGATGTGCCCGCCATTGCGCTGCTGATCGGCGTCGTACCAGCTGAGATGATAGGGATCGAAGTGGTTCCTCAACCCATTGGTGCCCGAATTGGCCGAGGTATTAAAGCTCGACCAGTTCAAGGTCGCGGCGCTGGACGGCGCCGTCGGGCCGATGCCGCTGGAGCCCGGATCCCAGTTCTGGCCGGTGCCAAGCGGAACCGCGTAGCAATTGGTGCAGCCATGGCCGGTATTGGCGTTTGTCCCGATGGATCCGCCGCCCGGCTGCCGGGCAGGGCCGGTCGAAAGCGTCGCCGGGTCGGACGATCCCAGCGGCCGCTTGTCGTCGAAGCCCCAAGGCGAAAAATCGATACCGTATTTGGAGTGAAAAGTCGCCGAGGCATGAGTGTCGTTGTACCACTCGTAGCTCAACGTCACCTGGCCGCCATCCCAGGTCCGGCCCCAGACCGCGGAGGCGAGGTAGCGGTTCTTGCCGCCGGCGGCTGCCGTCCAGCGCGCCTGGGTGATGGCGCCGTCCATATTGCGCTTCAGGATGATGTTGATCACGCCCGAGATTGCGTCCGAGCCGTAGGTCGCCGACGCCCCGTCGACCAGGACGTCGATGTGGTCCATCGAGAGCGCCGGGATGATCGAGGGATCGATCACGCACTGGCCGTTGCCCTGGGCCGGGAAGCGGATGCCGTCGACCATCAAGAGCGAACGCGTGGCGGTGCCGGTGTCCAGCCCGCGGATATTGACCTTCGTACCACGTTCGATGGTTGCGCCCGAATTGGTCGCCACACCGGACGGCATGACGTTGGCAGCCGGGAAGGACCTGAACAGGTCGGCGGTGTTTAGCGCGCCTATGTTGGCGAAATCCTGTGGGCTCAAATTCGTGACCGGCACGCCGACAGCCGTGGTGCCGCGGATCAACGAGCCGGTGATCAGCACCGTCTCGGGAATGTCCTCCGCCTGGGCGACCATCTCGCCCTGTGCATATGCGTCCAGAGCACTGGCGATTGTGAAAAACGATGCGGTCCCGAGCAGCGTCGCGAGCCTCGCGCCACGCTCAGTAAGGCGTGACATGGTCAAGTTCATGGTATTTCCCCCATTCCCCTAATTTGATCCTGAGACGTATCAAGAACTTTTGGTCTCCTCCCACTCAGCCCCAACCCAAGCCCCTGTTTTGGGATCGGAGCGCGGTCGTCATTACTTCTGGTCGGGAAGTCAGTGAGTGCCGCGCCTCCGGGGGGAAGACCCTGAGCTGCGGTTGCTCCCTGAACTAGCGCGCTCCGACCAATGGTAATCTTACATGCATTACGCGTACTACGCGAGTCATTTTGTAAGCCTATAGACTACATCATAAGTATTTCTATGTCTGAATGACAATCTGCAATGATTTTGGGATGCGTCTACCCAGTGACGATGCGGACCGTGTTGTGGAGGTTCGAATATCTACCTGTAGGGTGCTGCCCTACTGCACCACGCATGGGGTCGATTGATGATCTGGATACAAGCCAAGGAGCGAATTGATGGTGGCAACGGATCCCTAATAGATAGGTGACCTCTGATGCCGGATGCTGAAACCTTGACCGTGGAGATTCTGGGCGAGCTTCGCTGGCCGTCACCGCGAGCCAGAAACAAGGCTATAAAGCGCACTTAGTTTTCCGGGCCTGGTCGAGAATCCCCGGTTGCCGATGATGCGCCGCCTCACGCTCAATGTCTTCTTGCGCGCCCACCCGCCCCTCCGGCGAAAGATCAACCGCGCAGGCTGGGAGCCGAGCCGTCCTTTCTCCTCTCCCTCTTCGCTAACGTGCCATAGCCCTGCCCCTCGCGGGGCTTGGTGACGGGCGTCTCACACCGCGCCTTTTTTGATCCGGGTGTCCTCCCCGCAAGACCATCGTCCACCACTGCTTGCGATGATGGAAATCGTGCGACCCTGGAGGTTTTTGGTGATGTCGTTGGGCAGTGCGCCTTGATTGTGACGAAGTGCCCGACGTAATCCATGAACCCGGTCAAGCTCCGCGGACCGTTGGACGAGCCGATACGCGCGCGGCAGCACGCGTGGGTCCTCGCCAACCACGCCGACGGCACCACGACTGCCCAAGCATATATATTACAATTTCTGTAATGTGATAGTAATACTGTGATTATATCTGTACGGTGTTAACCTACAGAATCAGGGTTTAGATTGGCACAGTACGCCTCAACCAATGATCGATCTGTCAACGAGTAGGCCCCAATGACGGGTATCAAGGGCATGGTGAAGCCGGGCTACTACGTGCTGGAATTTAGCAGTCAGCGCGTAGTTCTTGGTCCGTTCAAGAAGGCCGCCAACGCTTATCTAGCCTGTCGAGACGGCAACCATTATGCCCGCTATTGCGGACCAGACAGTGAGGGGAATGAAGGGCAAGGTCTCGTGGCCGAATCCCGGCAACGCCTTATGGACACCCGTTATGATCAGATGTTCCCTCCTTTTGGGGAAGCCGCTCTCGCTCGGCTGCGCCGTTTCGGCGAAATCCAAACATACGGTTCCGGCGACCGCGTAATGACCGCAGGCCAACGATGCCCTGGACTGTTCATGGTCCTAAGCGGCGAAGTCCTTGTTACTTATCATCACGGGCCGGGCGAGGATCGCCCCATCGTAACGCTTGGCCCCGGTACGTTCATGGCGGAATTCGCGCAACTGTCAGCGCGGCCTGCACTTGTGGACGCACACGCGAAGCTGAGGGTTGAAGCTCTCGTCATTTTTGAACGCAAACTGCGTGGCCTACTGATCGAAGAGGCCGAGCTTGGGGAGCAGATCATGCGCGCGCTGATCCACCGTCGCGTCGCGCTAGTGCGCCCTATTATTTTTGGGGGGACGAATCGGAGCGAAGTATTGCGCCTGCACAGCTTTCTTACGCGTAATGGCGATGCGCACGTTGTTTTGGATCCGGAGGCTGATGCCGAGGCCAAAACTCTTGTCGGTCGCTTCAACATCGATGCGACACGACTGCCCGTCGTGCTTTGCCCGGATGGGCAGTTGCTCCACAATCCCAGCGAAGCGCAGCTTGCGCGCGTCCTTGGCCTCAAAAAAGCGCCGCGACCGTCCGTCGGAGGGCGGCAAGGGGCTTTGCGGGTTGATGCCCTAACTGGCGACCGTCCTTAATACACGTTCGATCTGTCGTCCGGTTACAATACATGGACGAATACCTGCGAAAGGTGTTCAGCGGGGGGCAGGGTAATTGAACGGCATCGGGCGCGCCGGTGAGGGGAAAAACCACACGAGATTTCGGGTTTTTCGCCATGTTCGCGGCAAGCTGACTCTTGCTACATTGGAGAAATCCGAGAGCGTGACAAAGACGCGCAACGGATTAGCGCCTGTCAGGCAATGCGCGCCGCTCGACTTCCCCGCTTCGCGGCAGGCCATTGGCGAAATTGGCCAGACGCCCGCTTTTACCGAAACCCAGCCGTCTGGTTCGCCACCTGGGAATGACCGCTTTCGGGGAGGGAGAGCGGACGTTCGGGCGCGGCGCTCAAACAGGCTGGTCTGACCCAAGGCAGACCTTTGCGCAGTTCACAGCAACACAGCCGTGCCGTATCTTGTCGGGGAGTCATCGGACGTATGGGTGATCCACATCATCGTGGTTGTGGTGTCGCCGATCACGCTACCGGCATCACCCGCGTTGGCGGCCGATACGAACGCAATTGTGACTCATCGGACCGACGGGCCATTGTTCCGTGCCATCCCCTCAGCGGGCGCGACTCCAGGAACTGACCTCGAACTAATCGTCCTCGCTGCCGCGAGGGGTCCTTAGCGTCCGGTTCATTTGATCAGCGAAATACGCTTTCCAACCCTTCACAGGCTATGCCGCATTGCTTCGCTTCGAGCTACTCAGAATCTCTTCGGTGAGCGATTGCACCTCATTGAGATCACCTATCAATCGGTTGCGCACTATTTCGTCACTAACGAACTCTGCTGAAATGCGCATTGCAGCTAAAGGCGTTCGCAGATCATGTCCGACCGCGGCGAGCACGTTACGCTGAGTTTGAAGAGTCAATGCCACCCTTTCGCTCATCATATTGAAAGCTTCAGCGGTGCGTTGGAAGTCTTTTGGTCCTGCAGAACTGAGCCTTGGCACCCCGCGCCCACGGGCGACTTCGTTCGCGGCGATCGCAAGACGCAACAGTGGTCGCGAAATGCGCTCAGCAATCCATGCGGCGGCAGAGCCGGTCACAACTGTGCAAATCGCAGCGGCGATCAATATCGCCGGAGTCGGCGACGGCGTTGGAGGCCCGTTGAAGCGAGCCAACAACCACTCACCGGTCGTGGAAATTGGCTGCATGATCTCTAGCCGGGTTCGACGATCGTCCAGGATGGGCGTGTATGGCTGCATCAGACGCGCAACGGCAGAACCAAACCCATTCGGGGGTTCTCGCGATTCCAGATGGAGAGCGATACGTCTTTCCTCATCATTCATTGAATGATGGTCAATCGGCGGAATTGCCGAGATCGAATATTGGAATACATTTCCGCTGACCGCAGTTACAGCGGTGGCGCGCTGCGACTGTGGAATAGCTGAAAGGTACCGAAATATGGACGCAATCCGTTCGGCTGCAGCATTCCGGCGCTCCGCTTCAAGCTGACGCTGCCGAGCACCTTCCACGATTCCGATCACGCCAACATTCGACAACACAACTGCTGCGGTAACCACCGCTACAAATTGAGACCTCAATGTGGAAAAGAGCAACATCTGAGACCGCTGCTATCACCTAAGCCTTGAACCGCACCATCCTGCGCACCTCATGCCAAGTCCGGCAGTTTGAGGGGCTCCATTAACCGCTCGCTTTAGGAGGCCAACTTGCTGAAGCGCGAGCAGTCGGAGTGTGCAAGACAGTAGATTGCGGGCGGCTCCTCGGGGGAGGCCCCAAGCCCCAATCCGCAAAGCACACTCCGACTACAATTCATCCTACATGAAATGTACTATAATATCTACAATTTATTGTAATATAATATAGTACGGTTGTCAGTCGTAGCAACCGCCAAAATTCTACCAGACCTTGGTCAACTGCAGCGTGAATGTCCGCTGCAGATCCGAGAACCCCTCGTTGTGTGCCCGGATGGCGCCGTTGCCGCCCGCGCACACGCAGAACGGCGACGGCTCGTCGAAGATGTCGACGACCGTGAACTGCAC
>Ga0137427_10001071_pt1 | contig 12801 bp, 5 predicted proteins | sample EasRivERMZT700_2_FD_102309 | JGI IMG/M metagenome (GOLD analysis project Ga0137427, IMG submission 102309) | Soil microbial communities from meander-bound floodplain in the East River, Colorado, USA - East River MetaG ERMZT700_2 | ecosystem: Environmental > Terrestrial > Soil > Floodplain ...
AAGCGCCCGCCGAGTCCCACGATGTTGCCTTCGCAGAGAATGCCGGCGCCGAGGCGTCGGGCGTCGGCTCTGGCCGAGTCCTGAGCAAGCGGGTTGCGCAGTCCGCCGCCCGCTCGGCGCCACGCGCTCAACGTCGTTGACATCTCCACCGACCGCGGACCGCCCTCGCCCGTGAACTCTTGCGCGAGCAGTTCGGCGAATCCTTCGCCGAGGAGCGAATCTGCGGTCGTGATGCGGAACGGCAGCACCGCGACGCGCCTCGCGTCCACCGATACGCCACGCACAGGCGCGGCGGCTGCCCTGCATGGCGGCGGAGTACCCTCGGGGCATTGCGCTCCACCGCGCACTGCGAGCGCGGCGGAAAGCGTCAGACCCGCGGCGGCGCGGGCGAGGCTGGCTGGTCGAAGCACGACCCAATCATATGAAGCCGCAGCGCCGCTGGCCAGCAGACCGGCCAATGAGGACTTACCTAGGGCGTGACTGAGCTGCTCTCTCGAGTCAACTGGACCACGCGCCGGCTGACGGTGCGGACACGAGGCTGAAGCTCGACGTCCGCATTCTTCCAGAGCTCGCGAAAGCGATTGTAGTGCCGGATCGCGTTGCGGACATCGCCTCGCTGATCGTACAGCTCGCCAAGCCGCCGACACACGTGCGCGAGATACTCCGCATCCGATGGCAGCCGATTCCAGATCGGAGCGCTCAGGTACGACTCGAACATCTCGATCGCCGAATCCGGCATCTGCGCCGCATCAAACGCGCGCCCGAGATCGGCCAGCTCGGCCAACGGATCACCGACGGGTCCATCAGGGAGTCGATACCCTTTTCGCAACTCGATGACGGCTTCCCACGCTCGGCCTTCGGCCAACGCGATCTCCGCCAAGGCGCGATGGAGGGCCGGCTGCTCCATTCGAACGAGCGCTGTGTCACGAAGCGCACGAAACTGCTGCAACAGCGCTTGTGCTTTGTCCGGTCGGCCCGCCATCGCGTAGAGCGTCGCGACCCGCACGTAAGGCCGGTCGCGGGGATGCAGATCGCGTAACGGGTGCGCGGCGAGCGCCGCGTCCAACCGGCTGGCCGCGCGAGCGGGCAGATCTCGAACGCGGAGGTCGAGGCTGGCGGCGCGCAACGAGTCGTCCAGCGCGGGACGAAGAGCGCCGCGAGAGGCGTCCAGCTCCTCGGCCTCGATCCAGCGCCGATCGGCGTCGGCGAGACGACCTCTGACCTGCGCCAGACGGGACGCTGCCTCACCCGCCATGAACCGGAGCGCCGGATCCTTCGCCGATCGGGCCTGATGCAGAGCGGCCTCGTATTCGTCGAGCCTATGGTCGAGGTACAGGCCGGTCGTCGACTCGAATGCCACTCTCCCGTTCTCGGCGAATCGCTTACGGAGCGTGGCCAGGGCCTCATCTGCTTCGGCACGCTTTCCCAACGCAAAAAGCGGCTGAACGAGATTGAGGACCATGTTCGGTCCGAATGCATTGCTCTTGACGCGGCGACTCCATAAGGAATCGACCGATTCCCACTGACGGCGACCGCGATACAGAGCCGCCAGATTCACCATAGGGCCGCTCGTGTCACCGCGGGCAATCGCGTACTCTGTGCTCGCCACGGCTCGGGCCCTGTCAGCGTGCGGACCCGAGATGAAATAGCTGGCCTCGATCTGCAGGCGCTCTAATTCCGTTGCTCGTGCACGCATCCGGTACGCCATGGCGAATGCGGATTCCACGGCCGACTGCGGGAAGGCGCGCGAATTCGTCATGACGACACCGAGCATCCGCCAGGCTTGCGCAAATCCCGAATCGATGGCGACCGCGCGATGAAGCAACGGAACGGCATCGAGATACCGCGACTGATTGTTCGCCCGCGTCGCGTCCATGAGCAGCCGAAGTGCTTCGACCGACCCAGTGCTCCATTGCGCGAGGCGAGGAGTCGATCGCACCGACTTGAGCGGTTCACCGATGGCCAGCCGCAATTCCCGCGCAAGAAGATCGATGGCCGGGATGAGGTCACCGGCGTCGCGCGCCGTGCGTGCTCGCGACGCCAGAAGGTGGCCGGAATCCGCGCTGACCAGCTGAAGCCTGAGCAGGAACGCCGGCCCGCCGCCGTGATCATGGATGATCTCTCCGTCGACGATGGCCGCCGCGCCTTCGCGCACGGCAATCTCTCGGGCAAGCGCTACATCCACGTGACTGTTCGGCGCGCGGTGCATCAGTCGCAGCACCTCTTGCTTGCGACCCGACCGCAGGAGCGTGATCTCACGAGACTGGCCGAGCGACATCCGGACGGCATCGGCAAGTGTCCGGCCGAGGGCCGAGTCACTGCCTCTCACGGCGAAGTCCGTGATGATGAGCTGTGGGCGTGGCGTCAGCCTGCCCGAGGACACCAGTGTGGCGTTGTCGCGCGCCACGCGCAGGCCGAGCAAGCCGGTGAGCAGCAGCACCACGCCAGCCGCCGCTGCTGCCGCAGGCCAACGACGGCGCTTCGCGCCATGGGATGCCGCCCCCGGGCTCGACTCGACCGGCGCTTCCGCTTCGGCCGATCCAGGCGAGGTGTTCGGCCCGACGGCAACCGGCTCTCGGGCCGGCGGCTCGCTGCGCAACCGCGCCGCAAATGCTTGGACGTGAGCGTCCGGCGCGATACCGAGCTCGGACTCGAGCAGCGCCGTATGCGTCGCGGCATGTCGCAGCGCTCCCGCACGATCGCCGGCCCCGCCCAGTGCCTCCATCAGACGCAAAGCGACACGCGAGTTCTGTGGATCTGTTGCGGCCCGTCGGCGCCATTGTATTACCGCGCCCAGCAGGTCGCCGCGGGCGGCCATCTCGGTTGCCAGCGATTCGAGAACCGTTGCCTGCAAATCGGCCAGGCGACGGCGCTCCGGCTCTACCCACTGTTCGAACTCGGACTCGCCGTTGAGAAAGAATCCGTCCAGCAGCGGGCCCGCATACACGCTGGCGGCCCTCTCCCACTGCGCTTGAGCGACCGCGTCCTCGAACTCCCAGACGTCGCATCGCACCTTGTCGGGATCGAGCCGAAGCTCGTCGCCGGCGCTCTCGATGGCTCCGCCGCCAAGCGTCTCGCGCAGCCGATAGAGATGCTCCCGCAGCAAGTGCCGAGCGCGCTCCGCGTCGCTCTCTGGCCACAGCACGGCCATGATGCGCTCGCGCATCGCCGAGCGGGTCCTCGAGAGCGCCAGTATCGCGAGCATCGCGATGCGAGCGCGTTGCATGGCGCGTCGGCTGGCCCCGCGCGGCCCTTCGATGGCGGCGCCGCCAAGCAGTTTGATGCGATGCACTTCCGCCATGTGAGCGCGAGTTGACGGTAGGACGACGCTGGGTTGACGCTAGCGGCCTAATCTTGCGGCTCTGTCTCAAAGCGTCGCAAGGATTGACAAGGATTTGCCTATGGTTCGACGTGCCCTCCTGGCCGGCTTGGTCGCGGTCGCATTCCTCGCTCCGTCCGTGCGCGCGCAGAGTCCTGACGGCACTCCGGTGAACACGGTGCCGGCCAGGGCGCGGACACCAGTCGACCCCGATCGACTCGCGATACTGCCCTTCGGCACGTCCGGCGCAGATCCCTCGCTGGCACACCTCGGCGACGGACTCGCGCAGTTATTGTCGGACGCGTTCAATGGCGACCTGGGTCCGGCGGCCATCGACCCTGGCGAGGTGCTCGGGGTGGCACGCCGCATGTCACCCGGCCTCGCGCCTCTGTCACAGAGGACGGCGCTTCTCGTTGCGCGCGAGGTTGGTGCCGGGCAGGTCACTGTCGGCTCCATTGTCAGCTCCGGCCGTCGCGTGGTGGTTACGACGTCGATCCTCAACGTCCCCAAAGGCGACGTTCGCGTCGCGTCCGTGCGGGTCGAAGGAACGGCGGACAGCCTTCCGGCTCTCATGTCCGCGCTGCGGGCGCGTCTCCTCGGGCGAGCCGCAGGCGTGCTCAAGGTGGGCGAGACCGATCCGGGGTCCGTTTCACAGGAAGCGATCCTGGCGTACGTGGCCGCGATGCAGGTGTACAGACAGAAACGGGAGCGCGAGGCCTGGAACGGTTTCGCTCGCGCGTTCGAGTTGGACTCCGCTTTCGTTGGTGCTGCCCTCCGACTCGTGTACCTGCGCGCGTTGTACGGAGGAAATCAGCCGGGCAGTGCGACCGTTAACGCGGCACGGCTGTACCGCACTCTGTGGCTCGGACGCTCGAAGCTCAGCAGCGAGCAGCGACGGCTGGTGGAGGCGATTGCTGACAGCACGGCCCTGCTGTCGCGCGCGCGCGGACTGCCAGCGCTCGAGAGTGCCGCGAAGCTGTCCCTGAATTCCGCGGAAATCTGGCGACTGCTCGGCGATTATTACTTTCACGAGGCGGGGCTGAGCGGCCACCCAGACTGGCTTGAACGATCCAAGTTTGCCTTTCTCCTCGCGCTTGCGCTCGACGCGCCGGGCTGGGAGGGTGCGACGACACATCTCTCGACGCATCTCTCACAGTTGGCCTTTGTCGAGCGCGATCGAGTCGCATTCGAGCGCCACGCGAAGTCTACCCTTGGCGGAAGCGAATCGGCCGAGCAGAAATACCTGGGCGCCATTCTTCGTGGCAATCCGGCCGCAGTGCGCGGGGCGCGCATCGCGTTTTCCGCGGCGGTTGCGCGCGAGGAAGCCGAGTGGCCGGCGTGGGTGATACGAGGCGTGACGCTCCCTCCGACCGAGCTCGATTCCCTGTTCATGCAGCTCGAGGCCGACGTTCCAGGCGCGAGCCGCGGCATAGCGGTCCTGCGCATCATGGCGGCGATGCTTGCGGGCCGTCCGGCGCAGGTAGCCGCGGCCGAGCAGCAATTCTTGCAGAAGTATTTGAAACCGGGTGACTCGGCACAGGTGTACGTCGAACTTCTGAAGTACGCAGAGCATGACAGCGCGGCAGCGGAGCGGCTCGCCGGCATGCTGGACAATCCGGTCGTGATGAGCGGCACGGATTCGACGCATGGACCCGTGTCGTGCCAAGTCGGGCTCTCGCGGATGCGCCGCGGCGACACTACTGGTGTGTCGGCGATCCTGGCGCGCTTGCGCGGCTCGGACAGTGTTACCGGCGTGGCCGAGTTTCAGCGGACGTTCCCCAGCCTCACGCGGATTCCGCCGGGGCCCGCGCGCACCCCGGTGATGATGCGGCGACAGAGCATGGTGTGCGGCGAAGTGCTGCGTGGCATTCATGCATCCTTCACGCCGTCCGGCGGTCCCGCGTTGTGGCGCGCCGACTCGATCCTGGCGCTGCGACTGGCGTGCTGCGAGTACTGGACCTACGACATTGCGCACGCCTTTGCGCGGCGCGGCGACTACCGAGCGGCCGCGGCGGCCGCGCGCCGCCGGGGGATGTACGGAGGGGAACCGCAGTACAAGCTGGCCGTCAGTCTCCGCCACGAAGGACGCTGGTCCGCGCTCGCGGGTGACACGGCGGCAGCGATCAGGGCGTATCGCCACTATCTACTCTGGCGCGAGAACCCGGAGCCGGTCCTCGTCCCGCAGCGCGATAGCGTGCGCACGGAACTCGCGGCGTTGTTGAAAGCACGGCGGCGGTGATCGGCGTGGGCCGGCATGCGGCAGCCGCCGCGGACGCTCCGCTGCTGCTGATGCTTCTGTGTGCGGCCACCACGCCGCTCGTCGCACAGCCGGCGATCATCACCGGGCGTGTGACGACGGAGTTCGGGGGGCCGCTGCCCGCCGCGAATGTCTTCGTCTCCGAAACCGGAATCGTCGTGAGCGCCGATGCGGACGGGCGATACCGCATCACGATCCCCTCGGATCGCGTGCGCGAGCGGTCCGCTATCCTGCGAGCCCGCTCCATTGGCTATGTGAGCCAGGAAAAGCATATCACGATTAGTCCGGGCACGCTGACGCACGATTTCGTGTTGCGCCGCGACTCCTACCACCTCGAGGCGGTCGTCGTAACGGGCACGGTGGCGGCGACGGAGCAGAAGAAGCTGCCCTTCCGCGTGACATTGCTCGACACCTCCGATATTCCGGTGGGTTCCGTGAATCCGTTGCAACAGCTTCAGGGCAAGGTGCCGGGTGCGCACGTCGTGCAGTCGAGTGGCCGCCCGGGGGCGGCGACCGCGATCGTGCTGCGAGGCCCCAAATCCATCGACGCGACCGACAGGTCTCAGGAGCCGCTGTACATCGTCGACGGAATCATCCTCAACAGCGGCGTGCAGGAGATCAACACGGAAGACATCGAGAGCGTCGAAGTCGTGAACGGGGCAGCGGGGTCGTCGCTGTACGGCTCGCGCGCCGGAGCGGGCGTCATACAGATCACCACCAAGCGCGCGCGCCTCGGCCCCGAGAAGACCAGCTTCGTTGCTCGCAGGGATTACGGCTTCAGCGACATCGCAGGGGAGTATCGCCTTCCGACGCGTCACTTCCTGATGATGGACGAACGGAACGAACGGTTTTGTCTCAAAGGGTCGTACGCGCTGGGCGCGGGGACGGCGTCGCTTCAAGCGTGCTCGCGCGTCACGAGCCTCGAGGACGAAGCGCGCCGGATCAACGAAACCCCGACGTCCTGGTCTGACAGCGCGTACCAGTTCGAGCGGGACTATGGGAACGCGCCGAGAGTGGAGTCGAAGGGTCTGTTTCAGGTCAACCGGTGGCCCACGCAGTACGACCCGATTTCCGCGATGCTGACGAATCAGGCGTTCGCAACGAATACGCTGAACATGACCACGCGGTCGGGGCGTACGGCGTACTTCGGGAGCGTCTCCGACATCGCCGAGGATGGCGCGATTCGATTCCTGCGCGGATATCATCGCCGCTCGGCGCGGTTGAACGTGGACCACGCCGTCAGCGACGCATGGACCGTTTCGCTCAACTCAACGTTCTCGCGCTCGACCCAATCGCCGGCGAGTTCCAGGCAGCCGGTCGCCAGCGGAATCGAGGACTTCACACCGGCGACCCGGGTGCCGGCCGGCGCGAACCTGTTGCGCCGTGACAACCTGGGACGACTCTACGTGCGCGCGAGTCCGCTCGCCGGCAGCGGGACCAACATTCTCTACGATTTCGAGAATCAGCAGGGCGGCGTCGACGTCGACCGCCTTGTGGCGTCGGTCCAGGCGCACTACGCGGCCGCGGACTGGCTTCGTTTCGACGCGACCGCCGGCGCGGACCGGCGCCGCAGCGACGGCGAGCTGTTCCTCGACAAGGGGTATCGCACGACGGGACCCATCGCGTCCGGCAACTTCTGGGGCGATGGCTACATCGACCGGACATCAACGGCAGATCTATCCCACAATCTGGCACTCGGCGCCCACGCGACATTCGGACGAGAGCCTGAAATGCGTGGCGCCATCACGAGCCGATACACCTACGAGCAGCAGGACGTGGCATTCACCGAAGCCAGCGGTCGGACGCTGATCGTGCCCGGCGTGCGCACGCTTGGCAATGCGACGACGAACCAATCGATTGCCTCAACCAATCGGTCGATTCGCGCGACCGGTGCGCTGGCCGGTGTTCAAGTCGAGTTGAGACAACGCTACATCCTCGACGGACTCCTGCGCTACGACGGCAGCTCGCTTTTCGGGTCGGACGAACGCTGGCATGGATACAGCCGGGCCTCGGGCGCATGGCGAATCTCCGAAGAATCGTTCTGGCCCCGACGCATCGCCAACGAGGTCAAACTGCGAGCCTCCGTGGGCACCGCGGGCGGACGGCCAAACTTCGCGGCGCAGTATGAAACGTTCGTCCTCGCGGCAGGAGGTCTGGTCAAGGCGAGCTCGCAACAAGGGAACAAGCAGCTCAAGCCGGAAACGACGCTCGAGACCGAGGTCGGCGTCGATGCAGAGCTGTTCTCCAGGTTTGGGCTATCGCTCACGTACGCGAGGGACATCACTCGGGATCAGATCCTGCCCATTCCCACGCCCTCCGCGTCCGGGTTTCCATCTCAATGGCTCAACGCGGGGACGCTCGACGGCAAGACCTGGGAGTTGTCGCTGCTCGTTCCCATCGTGCGTCATCGTTCGTTCGCGTGGAGCTCACGCCTCATTTGGGATCGCAATCGTACGCACATCACGGCCCTGAATCGTGAGCCGTTTGCATTTCAAACGGTCCGGGAAGGGGGTTTCATGGGGAATGGAATCCGCTTTCTGTACGCACCCGGTGAACGATACGGCACCATGTGGGGCTGGCAGTACGCCACACAGTGCTCGCAGTTGCCGGTTCCGTTCGACGCGCAATGCGGTGCAGGAAAAGAGTGGCAGACGAACGATGAGGGTTACGTCGTCTGGGCCGGCGCAGGCCACACGCCTGGTGACGGTGTAGCGCTCAATCTGTGGCAGGCGGAGCGGCCGGGGTGCATGGCCAATGGTGAAACGGTGAGCGCGGCGAACCACACTCAGTGCCAGAGCGTTGGCGGAACGGTGAACTCACCGTGGGGGCTCCCGACGACCCACTGGGGCATGCCGACACTTCTTCGCGATTCAACGGGTCAGCCGGCGTTTGCGCGTTTGGGGAACACGCTGCCCGATTATCACGTTGCGATGTCCCATTCGGTGCAGTGGCGCAAACTGAGTGCGTATGGCCTGATCGACGTCTCGATCGGAGGCCGGATCTTCAACCAGGAACGCCAGTGGTCCTATCTGCAGTACATGAACCGCGACGTGGACCAGGACGGCAAGACGCCGGCGACGGCAAAGCCAATCGGGTACTACTGGCGCGCTGGTCCGCCCGAAAACGTCGGGGTTGGCGGATTCTACGGCCAGCTCGTGGCGAACAACCGCACCGTCGAGGACGGATCGTACGCCAAGTTGCGCGAGCTGACCGTCTCGTATGAGATCGGACGTGTTCCCGGCGTGGGCCAGTGGACCGTGTCGGCCGCCGCACGGAATCTGTACACGTGGACGCGATACACGGGCTGGGACCCCGAGGGCGGCGTGACCGCTGGGCCAGCGGCTTCCGCCGCAATCACAGCGGGTTCGTTTTTCCAATATCCTCAAACGCGAACGTTCGCGTTCGGCCTTGCGAGCCGCTTCTGATTTTGATGCGACTGGCTACTCGAAGGCGTATCGCGTGGGTCGCCGCAGCGGCCATCGGCGGCTGCTCGTCGCTGGACGTCACGAACACCAATGCCCCCGACATTGACCGCGTTTTTTCGCAGCCCGCGGCAATCGAACAGGCCATCGGTAGTGGATACCTGTCCTGCCACAACGCGGTACAGGACGTCGCCATACAAGCGAGGAACGTGAAGGCCGACGTGCTGCTACTCTCGCTCGAGGTCTACTCGAGCGGCGGCGATCGAGTGCCCATCCCCCGCGGTCCGATCAATTCGCGCGCGGGTGCCTTCAATGCGGGGTCCGGCGTGGACTTTGAGAATCTCACTCTGGGTGCCCGACTCTCGGCGAATTCCGTCGCGGCACTGGACCGGCTCACCGCCCGTGGGGGCACGCTGGGCAGCAACGCGCAGAACCTGCGCGCGCGCGCATTTGGATTCTTCGCGGTCGGCTGTCATCAGGGTTGGCTTGCGATGGAGTACGACTCGTCCGCGGTAGTGACACCCGCGACGCCGGCGGACTTCGTGCCGTCGTTCAGCGGAGCGCACACTGTCATGACAGCAGCCATTGCGATGTTCGATAGTGCGCTCGCCATTGTTGCCGATTCGGCCGCCGTCGTGCAGACCGGAGGCTTTTCGCTGCCTGCCAGCTGGATGAACGACAAGGCGCTCTCACGCGCCGAGTTCATTCGACTCGTGCGGTCGTACCGAGCGCGGTTCCGGGCCGGTGTCGCCCGCACACCAACGGAGCGCCAGGCGGTGAATTGGTCCGCCGTGATTGCCGACGCGGAGAACGGCATTGCCGCCGATTTCTTGGTGACTGTTTCAGCGGCGAGCGGCTGGCTCGGCGGCGCGGTCGGAGGGACGACGGCGCCATCCATGGTGTCATTCTACTACGGAATGGCCGATACGTCCGGCAGCTACGATGCGTGGCTCGCCAAGCCATTGGAGCAGCGTTCTGCGTTTCTGGTCCGCACACCGGATCGCCGCTGGCCCCAGGGAACGACGGATGCGCAGCAGCGCACGAGTTCCATCCCGGCTGTAGATCTCACGTCCCGTCCGTACATCGCGAACCGAGCCGCCTCGCTCGACGTCTACGCGTGGGGGCTGAGCTCCTACGCCTTCAACCGGCTGGCTTACATCCGCACCAATGCGAACAACAGCGGCGCATACCCGGAGATCATCAGGGCGGAGATGGATCTCCTCGCGGCGGAAGGCTACCTGCAAACGGGGAACATTACCGCCGCGGCGGCAAAGATCGACGTCACGCGCGTGGGCCGCGGCCAACTTCCCGCGCTCGTGGGAGTGATTACGCAACTCGGGCAGCCCGTGCCCGGCGGCTCCGGTTGCGTCCCCCGCGTGCCGATCGGTCCGGCATATACCAGCACACGGTGCGGCGATATACGGGAAGCCATGAAGTGGGAAAAGCGGATGGAAACCGCGCTGACCGGCCACGCTCAGTGGTATTTCGACAGTCGCGGCTGGGGTGATCTCATTGCGAACACCGCGACTGAGTTTCCCGTGCCGAGCACGGAACTCGCCGCGCGGCACAAGCCTGACTACGCGCTCGGCGGTGGCTACAAGAGCAGCGCGGCCAAGGGGACGTATGGCTTCTGAAGTATCCGCCTGGCGCGAGCGCGCGACGCGCCTGATCGCAGCCACATTCACCATCGTCGTCACAATGTCGTCGATTGGTTGCCACGGTGATGGCGGTGTCAGTCTCGCGCCCACGGTACCCTTGGCGTACACGCGATTCGTTCATGCGGTGGCCGACACCGGCGCGACCGATTGGCGGTTCATCGATCAGCTCGAGAACTCACCCGTTGCCTTCGGGCTCGCGTTTCGTGGCCTCACACCATACCAGGCGACCGCGCCGGGCGATCGCCGACTCCGCGTGTTTCCGACGAGCACGAATATCGACGTCACCTCGCGGTTTCTGATCGACACCATCCTGCATTTGGAGAACGACACGTATTACACGATTGTGCATGTGGGACATGCCGGCGCTGCTCAGCTGCCTGCTCATCATATTTTTGTATTGAAGGATGAGATACCCGAAGCTGCGACACGCCAGATTGCCGTTCGCGTGGTCCATCTTGGCAGCGGGCTCGGCCCGATTGATGTCTTCGCCGACACGCTCGGCGGCGCTTCCCCGTTACCGGCAAGTCCCATGTTCGTGGGTCTGCCGTTTGGCTCCAGGTCTTCGTACCAACTGCGTGATACGAGCCGGCTCGTGCTTCGGGTCACCGGTTCGGGCCAGACCATCCCGATCGTTGCGAGCGCTATCGCCCCCGCCGGCGACGCGGGTGACGCGGCACGGAACCTCACCACCATCGGTGGCAGCCGGATGGGACGCAGCGTGATCTCCGCGTTCTTGTTTCCGCGCAGCGTTGCGGGCAGCTCGGCGCAGCCGTTCACGACGCCCGGGCTCGTTTTTCAAGTAGACAAGCATCCGCGCTAGGTTGCGATAGGGTCAGAGGCTTGCGCGGGCTGGACAAGCCGCGCCTCACATCATTGCTTCCCACCCTCCGACCGGATTCCCGTATGCGCCGTTTTCGTCGACTGATCGTCGCGCTCAGCATCCCCGCGGGAGCTCTCGCGCAGCCGACGACGCCAGCCGCTGACTCGCGCGTCACCGAGGCACTGACCCTCGCGCGCATCTGGCTCGAAGCGGAGCGCGCGTACGCCAAGATTCCCGGGGTGTCGGCGGCCGTCGTCTCAGGACAACAGGTCCTCTGGAGCGGCGGATTCGGCTTCGCCGACGTCGCGCGCGAGACGCCGGCCACGTCCAGTACCATCTATAGCATTTGCTCAATCTCCAAGCTGTTCACCAGCATTGCGACGATGCAGCTCCGCGACGCCGGCAAACTGCGTCTGGACGACCCGGTCTCGAAGCACCTCCCGTGGTTCACCATCAAGCAGGCCTATCCCCAGCGCGAACCGATTACGGTGGAGGGCATCCTCACGCACGCCTCCGGGCTGCCGCGCGAATCGGACTGGCCGTACTGGACGGGCCCCGAGTTCCCCTTCCCGACTCACGAGCAGATCGTCGCCAAGATCAACGCGCAAGAGACGCTCTACCCGGCCGAACAGTATTTCCAGTATTCGAATCTCGGCCTGTCGCTCGCCGGCGAGATCGTGGCCGCCGAGTCCGGGATGCCGTACGCCGACTACGTGAAGAAGAACATCCTCCAGCCGCTGGGCCTCGCCAGTACGACGCCGGAAATGCCGGCGGACGAGCGTGGAAAGCGGTTGGCGACGGGCTACGGCAAGCTCGGTCGCAATCCTGCACGTTCCCCACTCGCGTTCTTCCAGGCGCGGGGCATCGCGCCGGCGGCGGGCTACGCGTCTACGCCTGACGACCTCGCACGCTTCGCGATGTGGCAATTCCGGAACTTGTCGGCGAATGGACGCGAGGTGCTGGCCGCAAATACGCTGCGCGAGATGCATCGACCGCATTTCGTCGACCCGAACGGCACGACCATGTATGGGCTCGGCTTCTCGACTTGGCGCAGCGGAGAGAAGGGGTTCGTCGGACACGGCGGTTCGTGCCCGGGATACCAGACGTACTTGCTGCTGCGGCCGGAGGAGAGCATCGCCACCGTGACGATGACCAACGCGGTGGATGCGAATGCGCGCAACCTCGCTCAGCGCATGTACGACATCGTCGCCCCGGCCGTTCTCGCCGCAAGGAAGGACACGGCGTCGAAACCCAAGCCACGGGATACCACCCTCGCGGCGTACACCGGGACCTACGAGGGCACTTTCGGCGGCGAGGTCGCGGTG
>Ga0137427_10001072_pt1 | contig 12798 bp, 8 predicted proteins | sample EasRivERMZT700_2_FD_102309 | JGI IMG/M metagenome (GOLD analysis project Ga0137427, IMG submission 102309) | Soil microbial communities from meander-bound floodplain in the East River, Colorado, USA - East River MetaG ERMZT700_2 | ecosystem: Environmental > Terrestrial > Soil > Floodplain ...
GGACGTGGGGCGTGTCGATGTAGCGGATGCGGCGCTGCCCGATGTCGATGACCTCGCCATCGCCCAGAGCACGCGGCGGCCGGTCGGCGAGGTCTTGAAGCGAGACATTGCAGGCCGTGAGGCCGTGTATGATTTGCGCGTGGGGCGCGGCCGCAAGCCACAGGTTCATCGAACCGCACTCATCCGCTTCGACATGTCCGAAAGTGATCCAGCGCAGGCGCTCGAGCGGAATAACCCTGGCAACGGCTTCCGAAACAGTGCCGAACATGGCGCGAGGCCCGGTGTGGAAGAGCAACGGCTCTTCAGCCCGGATCAGGAATTGATTAAACGTAAAACCGTCGGGCGTCAGATCGGGAATGTAAGTCGAGAAGCGAAAGACTCCATCTGCAATTTCATCTGTCTTAGTGATCATGGCCACTCCTTATAAATCGCGTTCAATACTCCGGATGTGTAACGAAGTCGCCTGCCGTTACACATAAAATATGTGGAATGGAAATTGAACTCGATAACGTGGGTTTGGTTCGCCAGATACAGGCCGGCGACCCTGGAGCCGAAGCCGAGCTGTTTCGCCGGATGGCTCCGCGTATTCGTCTTTACGGGCGTCATTTGAGGGACGTGTACGCCGCGGACGACCTGACGCAACAGGTTCTGATCACGACGTTGGAAGCGCTTCGCGCAGGCCGTTTACGTGAACCCGAAAAGCTTGCGTCTTTTGTGCTGGGGACGTGTCGCGTGATCGTGATCGAGCTGCGCCGCACCTCTCAAAGGAGAGAAGGTCTGCTTGAAAGGTTTGGACGGGACCTCGCGCCGTCAACCCCATGGTCGGTTCCGCGGCTGGACCATGATCAACTTGAGCGCTGCGTCCAGGGTCTGAAGGAGCGTGAGCGAACTGTCGTCATCATGACGTTCTATGACGAGCAGACCGGAGCGGAGGTTGCCGACTTCCTTGGCCTTTCCGAGGCCAATGTTCGAGTCATTCGGCATCGCGCGATCCACCAGCTGCGCGCGTGTATGGGAGGCACGGCATGAGGCATTGCTCCAATCCCATCGATGCGGCAGTCCTTGCCGACTATTGGCTGGGCCTGCTGGGCCGGCTCGCAAGTCCCGACGAGGAAGCCGTCGAAGAGCATCTGTTCGCGTGCGACCTGTGCGGAGATCGCCTCCGCGAGATGGTCGCGCTTGCTGAAGGCCTTCGTGAGCTCGCGCGCGATGGTTCGCTACGCATGATTGTGACCGACGGATTTCTGAAGCGTGCCGCAGAAGAAGGATTGCGTGTCCTGCAGTACGCGCCGCCGCCGGGCGGTAGCGTGCAATGTACCGTAACCGCCGAAGACGACATTCTTATCGGGCGCCTTGCGGCAAACCTGACCGGCGTCTCGCGCCTCGATCTTTCCCTCTGCAATGAGGCGGGTGTCGAAAGGTTCCGGCTGCCGGACATCCCTTTCGATTCCGGCACGGGCCACGTGATCTATCAGGAGTCGATCACCTTCTTGAAGGCTGCGCCGACAAATAAGATGATCGCCCGTCTGGTTACGGTTGACGAAGCGGGGAGCGAAGAGCTTCTCGGGGAGTACACGTTCAAACACACGCGCTCCCTGCCGGGTCCTGGGGCCTGGTGAGGCGCCGGCTGAGAATTGAAAATTGCATTATTGAATATTGTCTATTGGCAGATGAAGCCCACTTGCCAATAGACAATATTCAATAATGCAATTTTCAATTCTCAGCCGAGGATGCTGCCTATCCCAGGAGGGACTTCTACTTCGACAAGCTAGCAAACCGGCCGAACTCCGTCCATTCAGTGTGCCGTTCACGAAAGTTGAAATGAACGGACTGGTTCTCTGGGTTCCCGGTACAATCCGCGGGTGGAGAATCAGGACGGCTACTTCGGAGAGCATGTTGCGGCGACTTACGACGACTCGGCCGCGGATCTGTTCGAGCCGAGCGTGTTGGACGCGACGGTCGCGTTTTTGGCGGAGCTGTCCGGCGGCGGCCGTGTTTTGGAGATGGGCATCGGGACGGGACGGATCGCGCTGCCACTGGCCCGCAGGGGAGTCTCGGTCCATGGCATCGATTTGTCGCGGGCGATGGTTGCGCGGCTGCGCGCCAAGCCGGGCGGCGAAGCGATCGGCGTGACGATCGGAGACTTCGCCACGATCCGCGTCGACGGAACATTTTCCGTCGTCTACCTGGTGTTCAACACGATCATGAATCTCACGACGCAAGCCGCCCAGGTGGCATGCTTCCGAAACGCCGCAGCTCATCTGGCTCCTGGCGGTTGTTTCGTCATCGAGGTCATGCTCCCGCAGCTGCAAAAGCTTCCGGCCGGGCAGTCCGCCGTTCCGTTCCATGTGAGCCCGACACGCTGGGCGTTCGACCTCTACGACATCGCCACCCAGTCAATGAGCTCAAACTATGTGGAGGTCGTGGATGGCCGAGGCCAATTCCGATCGATGCCCTTCCGGTACGTGTGGCCCGCGGAACTCGACCTGATGGCGCAGATCGCCGGGTTGCGACTGCGCGAGCGGTGGGACGGGTGGACGCGAGCGCCGTTCACAAGCGCGAGCGCCCAGCATGTCTCAGTATGGGAGCTGATTCAAAAAGAATGACAACCTTTCCGGCTACAGCGCGTTATAAGAGCATGGATTCATTCTCGCAAGACATTCGTTACAGCCTTCGCAGCCTGGCGAAGCAACCGGTGTTTGTTGTCGTCGCCGTGTTGTCATTGGCGCTGGGCATTGGCGTGAATACAGCCATCTTCAGCGTCTTGAATTCGTTTCTGCTGCGGCCGCTGCCGCTGCGGGATCTGGATCGGGCGGTGTTCGTCTTCCACTCCAGCAACGAAAGGCAGGACCGAGGAACTTCATATCCTGCGTTTCTGCACTACCGTGATCGAACCGAGACGTTTTCCAATGTCATGGCATTCAGCGGCGCCCGGCCGATGTCCCTGATCGATGGTGAGCGCCGCGAGCAAGTTTATGCGGCCATTGTGACCGCGAACTTCTTCACGATGGCGGATGTCCACTTACCCATCGGACGCCCATTCGATCGCGAAGTGGATCGCGCATCCGATCCCCAGTACGTCGCTGTGTTGAGTGATGCCTTCTGGAAGCGCCGGTTTGCTTCGGATCCTGCAATCGTCGGGAAGACTGTGGTCTTGAATGGCCGGCCGTTCAGCGTCACGGGCGTCGCGTCGGCCGGCTTCACTGGTTTCGATCCGGAGATCTCGGCAGACTTCTGGATACCCATGACCACGTGGGCGCATGTGATGGACGAGGCCCATCGGCTCACGAGTGAAGAGCATTGGCTCACGACGGTCGGACATCTCAAGCAGGGAGTTACCCTCGAGCAGGCGCAGGCGGCGATGGCGGTCGCTGGTCAAGCACTGCAACCACCGCCTGGACAAGTGACGAAGATCCGGCCGGCCGGGCAGATGCGCACGGACGGATCGGCGGCCGCCGAAGCGCTTGTGGTGGGCGCCGGCGCGCTTGCAGTTGGGTTGCTGGTGCTGACGCTGTCGTGCACGAATGTGGCGAATCTATTGATGGCACGGGCAGCGGTGCGGCAGGGAGAAATGTCGGTGCGCATGGCGCTCGGCGCCAGCCGGGCGCGTCTCATTCGCCTCGGACTGACGGAAAGCGTGTTGCTCTGTCTGTCGGCCGGTGGCGTCAGCATTTTTTTTGCGTCGTGGATTCTCAATCTGGTCGTGGCGTTCAAGCCGCCGACGCTTATCGGAGATTCGGAGGCGCCAACCCTGGCGCTTGGCTTCAATTTCGACATTCGCATCTTCGCCTTCACACTCGGCCTGGCCATGTTGAGCGCGCTGCTCGTCGGATTGGTATCGGCGCTGCACGGCGCCAATCCGGACTTGATGCGAAATATGAAAACGGATCGCGTGACGGACCGGCGCTTCGCTCCTGGTTTGAATGTGCGCAGCAGCGTCATTGCGATGCAGATGGCGTTATCGCTGCTCCTCTTGATTCCGTGTGGACTTTTCATCAGAAGCTGGTGGAATGCCTCTTCGATTGACCCAGGTTTCTCGACGGATCACGTGCTGCTGCTTCCGATTTCCATGAATCAGGCGGGCGTCAAGGTTCAAAAACCGTTGGGATTCGACCAACAACTCGCAGATCGTGTTGCGCTCTTGCCTGGCGTCGAGGTCGCGACGCTGATGGATCCGGTCCCGCTGTGGTTTGCGGACAACTTCGCGAGCTTCACGATCGAAAGCAGCCAGGCGCCGAGCGAGCGGCATCGAGTCGGACATTCCCGCGTCGCCCCAGGATACTTTGAAACATTACGGATTCCTTTGTTGCGTGGGCGCGACTTCACGCGTTCCGACAACGCTTCCGCGCCTCGGGTGGCTATCGTCAACGAGACAATGGCGCACCGCTTCTGGCCGGACGGCAATGTCCTGGGACAACGGATCCGCGCTGGAGGCGACGACGCCATCGAGATCGTCGGCATCGCGCGAGATGCGAAGTATTCGAACCTCGCCAGCACTTCGCAGCTGTTCTTGTACCGGCCGCTCGCGCAGGAGGAGACGAATAATCTGTCGCTGTCACTCGCCGCGCGAACGACCGGCGATCCGTTGCAATTGCGAGGAGCGATTGAACGTGAAGTCAAAGCTCTGGTGCCGGGTTGGCCGGCCTTCCAATTCCGCACGCTCGATGAAGGCGTGGAGTTGCAGGGACTGCTGCCCCGTCTTGGCGCCACGCTCCTCGGCATTCTCGGTCTTTTCGGTCTGCTCCTGGCGGCGATCGGCGTGTATGGCGTGATGGCGTATGTCGTCAAGCAGCGAACCCGCGAGATTGGGATTCGTCTGGCGCTCGGCGCCCCGATCACGAGCGTGCTCGCGCTGGTGATCCGGCAAGGCATGGCCGTCTGTCTGATTGGAGCCGCTGTGGGGCTGGCAGCGGCGTTTGCAGCAACGCGTCTGCTCAGCGGGCTTCTTTACGGAATCAGTCCCGTCGATCCTCTAACATACCTGGCAGTGCTGTCGCTGCTGCTCGCGATTGCGTTTTTAGCCTGTTATCTGCCGGCTCGCCATGTAACCAGGGTGAATGCGCTGGAGATTCTGCGCTATGAATAGGCTTTGCGCAAAAGCTGCAGGTCTGGACTCGAAGACTCCCCTGGGATAGGGCATCAACATACATGACGCATCACCCGCGGCTGAGAATTGAAAATTGATTGTTGAATATTGTCTATTGGCAAATGGAATTCGGGTCTGACACTTGCTTTCAGTCTTTGGTGCCTTGCCCCCGAATTCGATCTGCCAATAGACAATATTCAACAATCAATTTTCAATTCTCAGCCGCGGATGATGTGTCATGTATGTTGATGCCTATTCCAGGAGAGGAACTTGCGCGCGTCCCATCGTGCCTGAAATCTATTTGCAGTTGAGCGCATCCATTGTGAAACCGGCTTCGCAATGACGGAATGAATTCCTTCGATCCTTTCGCACGGGCCAACTTGAACAAATTGTCAAAACGAATTCAGTCACGAGTTCTGGTTGCATTTGTAAGGCGATGAAAATCAGTCCAGTAGCAGCTAAAGGATGTGGAAGTGTTCGTGCCGAATGGTCGTGATGCCACGAAAATCGTGGCGGGTTTGCAGAAAACTCGATTCCTGAATATCGGGAGGGTGCGTATGGGCACGCTGAAAAAACCTGCCGCATCTCCTGTCTCCGCCCCGTCTGCGGCGGAGGTGGAGACAGTTAAGATCGGACGGAAGTCTGGAAGGCGGTCCTCCTTGGCAGTCCCAGACCGCTACGGCATTCACGGTCACGTCAGTGCCGGTTTCGAAACAGTGCGCGAGGCGTTTACCGAAAACTTCGCTCGCCGCCGGGAGTTGGGTGGCGCCTGTTGTGCATTTCGGCATGGCGAGAAGGTGGTGGACCTCTGGGGCGGTATCCGGAACAAGCGAACCGGCGAAGCTTGGGAGCAGGACACCATGGTGGTTGTCCATTCGGCCACGAAGGGTCTGGCAGCCATGACGCTTGCCCTGGCCCACTCCCGCGGCTGGCTCGATTACGCAGAGCGGGTGGCCAGGTATTGGCCCGAGTTCGCCCAGCACGGGAAAGAGAAGATTACCGTCCGCCAATTGCTCGCGCACCAGGCGGGGCTGTTTGCTTTTGACGAACCCGTCGATCGCAGCGTGGTCGCTGACCTGGATCATCTTGCGGTGGTGCTCGCCCGGCAGAAACCGGTGTGGGAGCCCGGAACCCGTCAGGCATATCATGCGCTTACCCTGGGGTTCTATGAAGGTGAGCTGCTGCGTCGGGTTGACCCGCGGTATCGCAGTCTTGGACGGTTCTTCCAGGACGAGATCGCCATGCCGCTCGGAGAGGACGTCTACATACGCGTGCCGGAAGAGATCCCGAACTCCCGCCTGGCCATCCTCTCGCCGCCGACCCCGCTCCGCATGCTGACCGGATTTCCCCTTCGATTAACGCTGGAAAATATGAATCGCCATTCCAACATCTACCGGGCGCTGGTAACGAATCCTGGCTATGCGGTGTATCAGGACGAAGAGCGCGTGTATGCACGCAATCTCGAAGTGCCGTCCGGCGGCGGCGTCGGAACCGCGCGGGGCATCGCGCGCGCCTACGGAGTCTTCGCAAGTGGCGGACGGGAACTAGGGCTACAGCAGGAAACGCTGGACCTGCTGGCGGCACCGGCGATTCCTCCAACCCGTGGGTTTTACGACGAATGTATGAAAGGCGACGGCTTCCAGTTTTCGCTGGGCTTTATGAAGTCGAGCGCCGCCTGGCCTTTCGGCAGCGCTTGCTCGTTCGGTTCCCCTGGCGCCGGCGGTTCGCTTGGCTTTGCGGATCCGGAGACGGGAATCAGTTACGCGTACGTGACGAGCCAGATGGGAACGGCATTGACCGGCGACCCGCGCGATGTGGCGCTCAGAGACGCGCTCTACTCCTCACTGTCAACTAAAACTGTCATCTGAAATTTTGAACTGCAGACTTTGAACTTTGAACTTCCGAAGAAACGCGGTAAACAGGGGACGCAAAGAGGGGAACTGGGCATGAGAGTAGGGGACGTTATAGCGGAAATCATGAAACGCGAGCGGATTAACACGCTGTTTGTCTATCCGCTCACCGTGCTCACGGAATACGCGGCCGCCGCCGACATCCGGCCCATCGTCGTGCGTCAGGAGCGCGTCGGGTGCGCCATGGCCGACGCGGGCGGGCGGCTGAGTTCGAGCGACGACGTCAAGGTCTTTGCCTGCCAGGGCGGTCCGGGGATCGAGAACTCGTTCGGAGCGGTGGCGCAGGCCTACTCCGAAGGTGTGCCGCTGGTGATCATTGTCCCGGGGCCGTCGCGGGCGCTGGCCAACGTCCCGCCGACTTTCAACGCCACGCTGAACTACAAGCACATCACCAAGAGCGCGGAGACGGTCACGACGCCGGAGATGATCGTCCCGGCGCTGCGTCGCGCCTTCACGCTCGCGCGGAATGGACGACCCGGTCCATGCCTCGTCGAAGTGTCGGACGTGATAGGAACGGATATTCCGTCGATCGCGGCGCCTGCCAATCTCGTTTACGAACCAACGAAACGCACGCTGGTCGCGCCTGAGGCGAAAGCGATCGACGCCGCAGCCGAGGCCTTGATCAATGCAAAGATGCCGCTGATCTTTGCGGGCCAGGGTGTGCACTACGCCAAAGCCTGGGCCGAACTCAAACAAGTCGCCGAATTGCTCGAGGCTCCGGTGGCGACGAGCATGGAAGGCAAGAGCGCGTTTCCGGAAACGCATCCCCTGTCGCTCGGCGCCGGCGGCAACACAATGTCGCGCGCGCTGTCGAATCACGTGAGTGAATCGGACGTGGTCTTTGGCGTCGGTGTGAGCTTCAGCCCGGGCTTCTCCATCCGATGGCCGGTCGCGAACAAGCGCTTCATTCACGCAACCATCGAAGAGCGCGATCTCAACAAGATCATTCCCACGGACTACCCGATTCTCGGCGATGCCAAGCTTACGCTGGCGATGCTGCATCAGGCGCTCAGCGATCGATTGCGCGGCAGGCCGCGCGGTCTCGCCCAGCAAGTTGCAGCGCGCATCGAACAACAGAACCGGCCCTGGCTCGACGCGTGGCGGCCTTATTTGACGAGCAACGCGAAGCCGCTCTCGCCGTATCGCGTGATTAACGACCTGCTTCAGACCGTCGATGTTGCCAACACCATCATCACTCACGATGCCGGCAGCCCGCGCGACGAGATGATCCCATTCTGGAAAACGACGACACCGCTAACCTATATCGGTTGGGGCAAAACGACGCAACTGGGATATGGACTCGGGCTCGCGATGGGCGCGAAGGTCGCGCATCCCGACAAGTTGTGCATCAACTTCTGGGGCGAGGCGGGGATTGGCATGACGGGCATGGATTTCGAGACCTGCGTCCGCTGCAAGATCCCAATCATGTCGATCCTGTCCAACAACTTCGGAATGAAGACGGAATACGCCGCGATGAAGTTGTCGCACGAAAAATATCGGACGTGCGACATCTCCGGCAATTACGCCGACTTCGCCAAGGCCATGGGCGGCTACGGTGAGCGCGTGACCGAGCCGGAGCAGGTGGTGCATGCGATCGTCAACGGCATCAGAGCGACTCGAGAAGGCAAGCCGGTGCTGCTCGAATTCATCACGACGCAGGAAGTGCGCTACGCGAGTGTTGGCGCGATGCCATCGAACACGAATCCTGCTGGCGCTGAGTGAGCGATGTTCATCACTAAGACACATCTCGACCGGCGGACATTCCTGCGCGGCATGGGCGCGACGGTCGCCCTGCCGCTGCTTGACGCCATGATCCCGGCGCGTACGCTGTTGGCGTCCACCGCCGCCAAAGCGGTGCCGCGGCTGGCATTCGTGTACTTTCCGCACGGCGCCGTCATGCGCGAATGGTCGCGCGACGGCCGCATCCTCCAACCGCTGGCGCCGTTCGCAAACCGGCTGACGATCGTCAGCGGCCTCGAGAATCGCCACGCCTACGGGCCGGTACACGCGATCACGCCGGGCACATGGCTATCCGGGATCAGCGGTGCGACTGCCGACCAATTCGCAGCGGAGTGTCTCGGTTGCGACACGCCTCTGCCGTCGATCGCTGTAGCGACAGAACAGGCCACGAAAATCGGTGCCGGAGTGTGGGAAGGAAAATACGACGAGAGCTATGGCACGACGATCTCGTTTCGTCGGGGCGCGTCCGCTGTGCCGATGGAGTTCCGCCCGCGCGCGGTGTTCGACACGATCTATCATCGCGCCCCGGGCGCTGCGGGCCCCCCGGGTTCAACCAGCGTTCTCGATCTCGTTGCCGACGATGCCTTGAGTTTACGCAAGCGTCTGGGGCCTTCGGATCGCTCCGTGCTGAGCGATTATCTGGACACGCTTCGCGATGTCGAGCGCCGCGTGAACAAGGAAGAATCGTTTGTCGACCGCATGGCGCTGATGTTCGATTTGATCGCGCTCGCCTTTCGAGCCGATATCACGCGCGTCGCGTCGATGATGATGGCGGCCGAAGCAAGCTCGATGACCTACGCTCACCTCGGCATGTCCGACTCATTCCATCTGCTGTCGCATCACCAGAACGATCCGGAGAAGATCGAAAAACTCGTGCGCATCCAGGCCTTCCACACGCGCATGTTCGCGGCGTTCATCCGAACGCTCGCGGAGCTGCCCGACGGCGACGGCACCATCCTCGATCGCTCGATCGTTCTCTACGGCAGCAACATGAGCGACAGCCACGCGCACGATCACTTCCCGCTGCCGCTGGCGGTGGTCGGCGGCGGCGGCCGTCAGCACGGCGGCCAGCATCTGCGCTCCCCCGATCGCACCCCGATCTCGAACCTGCTGCTCACGGTGCTCCGTCGAGCCGAGGTGCCCGTGCACTCCATCGGCGACAGCACCGGCGAGTGCGCCGGCCTCTGAACCGTAGCCAGATCGCTTTTCAGTCATTGGTAGCGCTGGGCGACCAGCGTGGACTTAAGGATGATGCGCTCATCGGCTGAAAGCGGCCCAAATTGCGGGGCAAGGATTTGAACCTCCGACCTTTGGGTTATGAGTTGGTAAAAGTAATCGACAGGCTGGCTTTCAAGGTCTCTTCCAGGGCCAGCGCGTCGTGTGAAGTCCGCGGAACGTGGCGCCTGGTCCGATCCATTCTCGGCAGAATCCGGGTCGAAGTGAATCTGTACTTAAGGAAATCCTTTTACAAACAAGTCGATGATAAGTAGGCTTTTCCGATCCTAATCCTGTTTGAAAGGACCACCATGAGAGCAAACATGCGAAGGGCTTTTTGGGCGTTCGCGGTGGGCTGCCTGCTTACGGTATCGAGTGCTCGGATTTCCGGAGGGCAGCAGACGCGGCCAGCGGCGACCACGACCGGCGAATGGTCGAACATTACGGGTGGGTTCAGCTCCACGCGATATTCGAGCCTGGATCAGATCAATGCATCGAACTTCAATAACCTGAAAGTCGCCTGGCAGTGGCGTGGCGAAACCGATGCGGGAATTGACCTGGGCGGCGCAGTCAATCCCCGCGGTCTTCCGATCTACGTCAAAGGCAAGCTCATTACCGTGTCGGGCCCAAGACGAACGGTGGTGTCGCTGGATCCGGCCACCGGAAAAACGCTGTGGACTTTCCAGGAGCCGCCGACTTTCCGTCAGGAATATTCGCCGAGAAACAATCACGGCAAAGGCGTGGCCTATGCCGAGATCGATGGAAAGGGCGTTCTGTACATCACCACGCCCGGGTTCTTCTTACACGCGATCGACGCGGAGACCGGCAAGCCCCTGGAGAATTGGGGTGGCGCCATACCGCTTGCAGGTTTCCCGAAAAGCGGTTCCATCGATCTTGTGCTCGATTTGATGAAGGGTTGGCAGCCGTGGGAAGCAATTAAGGACGAACATAAATACGATCCCGCTCAGGGCATGCCTCTCAGTCTCGGCTTCCCGACGAGTTCGTCGCCGCCGATCGTTGTGAACGGTGTGGTCATTGTCGGCCAGTCGCATGAGCAGGGCTACTATCAGACGCGGCAGGAGAATGTGCCCGGCGATATCCTCGCCTACGACGCGCGCACCGGCAAATTCCTGTGGAAGTTTCACGTGATTCCGCGGCCCGGCGAATTTGGCCATGACACGTGGGAAAACAACTCATGGCGCAACGCCGGCAACATCGGCTCATGGGCGCCGTTGTCCGCGGACCCGCAGCGCGGCATCGTTTATATTCCGACGAAGGGCGGCGTTCTCGACTTCTATGGCGGTTTCCGGCCGGGGAACAATCTTTTCGGCAACAGCCTGATCGCACTCGACGTCAAAACCGGCAAGCGGCGCTGGCATTACCAGATGGTTCGTCACGACATCTGGAATTACGACACACCCACGGCTCCGATATTGATGGATGTGACGGTCAACGGCCGCCGGATTCCTGGAGTATTTCAGGCGACGAAGCATTCGTTCCTGTTTGGCTTCAATCGCGAAAACGGTCAGCCGATTTGGCCAATCGTCGATCGTCCGGTCCCGCAGTCGAAGGTGCCTGGGGAAAAGCTGGCGGCGACGCAGCCATTTCCGTCAAAGCCCAGGGCGTTTGACCTCCAGGGCCGCACCGAAGATCAACTCATCAATTACACACCCGAACTGAGGAGATTGGCGATCGAGGAAGCGAGGCGAACGAATCAATTCGTGCCGTTCTTCAAGCCTCCGACGCATGCCGGCAATTCGGATGGCGAAGGTCCGGCGCGCCTCTGTCCGGGCTCCAACGGCGGCGTCAACATCACGGGTCCGCCGGCAGCCGATCCTGAATCCGGTGTGATCTTCATCACGTCGATCAGCGGATGCAGCAACGTGCTGTTGGGCCCCGGCACCGAACGCGACGGCGAAAAACAACAGGCCGGGCGGACGATCGTCGCCTTCGCGCGCGGAGCCACTGGTGGCGGTGGCGGTGAAGGTGGTGGCGAGCGCGGCGGCCGCGGTGGTGGTGGTGGTGGTGAGCGCGGCGCCAGTGGCGGTGGCGGTGAACGCGGTGGGGCGGCTTCGACCGCGGCATCGAACAGTCCGTTTGCAGGCCTGCCGGGCAACATCATCTGGAATGGACCTGCCGGCCGTATCACTGCCATCGATGTGAACACCGGCGAGCACCTTTGGATGATTCCGCACGGTGATGCGCCACAGGCGGAGCAGGACGCCATCAAGAATCACCCGCTGTTCAAAGGTGTGCCCAACGTTCAGTCCAATCTGGGACGCGGCGGGCAGCAATCGGCAATGATGGCCACCCGCACGTTGCTGTTCGCAACGGGCCAGACGGCCGATAACGCGCCGCATTTGTTCGCGATCGACAAGCGTACGGGAAAACGCGTCGGTCAGCTGCGCACCCCGTCACTTGGCCAGTACGGGCTGATGACCTACATGCATCAGGGCAAGCAATACGTCATCCTGCCGGTTGGAGGCGGTTACACGGCGTTGGCGCTGCCATAAATTCGCCAGCCTTAACGCGGGCGTTAAGCCAGCCTTAAGCCAGCCTTAAGCCCGCGTTAAGGCCCGCAATCACTTTTCGCGTAACGCCTCAACACCAGGCAACGGAAAGTTTTCATTGCTGTACAACTTGGTCAATGACTATGCGGCCTCGTTTTCTTTGATTTGCTGCTCAATCTTCCTGTCGATGCCCGCGTACGTAGGACCACGCGTTCGTCAGATCCTCCGCTCGGAGGTTGGGGTAACTACGTAGAATGTCAGCAAGTTGTTGAGCGATTCGGCGAGCGTCGGGTGCGCGAAGATCCCGTCTTTCAAAACGGTGTAAGGCAGCTTGCCC
>Ga0137427_10001073_pt1 | contig 12798 bp, 13 predicted proteins | sample EasRivERMZT700_2_FD_102309 | JGI IMG/M metagenome (GOLD analysis project Ga0137427, IMG submission 102309) | Soil microbial communities from meander-bound floodplain in the East River, Colorado, USA - East River MetaG ERMZT700_2 | ecosystem: Environmental > Terrestrial > Soil > Floodplain ...
CTTGCCGGCGGCTTTCTTCCTTTCGAACGCGGCCTTCAGGGGCGAAGCGTCGAGCCCGATCTTGAGGTCCTTGTATTCGTTCGAAAGCGAGATGGCTTGGCAGTCATAGTTGAGCCGCGCCAGGAGATACATTGGCACCGGCACGTTGTTTTGAGTCACCTTTCCTGTGGCGAGCAGATAGGGCATCGGAGAGAGGATATGCGCGCCGTCGATGCCGTTGCGCTCCGCGCCGAGCGCGAGGTTGTCGCGGGTCGTGCCCCACGATGCCTGCTTGAGCACATCGACGTCGGGGACGCCGTGCTTGGCGAAGAAGCCCTTCTCTTTGGCCACGATGAGCGGCGAGGCATCGGTGAGCGCGATGTAGCCGAGAACCGCTTTGGTGGTCTCGGGCCCGGTTGGCGCGGCAAAAGCACCGCCGGGAAATGCCATCTTCACGGCTTGCAACAACGCCGTCGTGGCGGTCGCCGCTGCCGTGCTCTTGAGCAGTGTGCGCCGGGTAAGCTGGGATTTGAACTGATCTGTCATGTCATGGCCGCCTTCTTGCTTTCACGCGTCCCGAGGGACAAAAACTGCGCATCCGGACATCTGTCCTGGATCAGCGGCCTTGCTGCGTACCCGGCTTTGGGAATGCCCCTTGCGTCCGCGCTGACACAGTGGAGCTCATCTCAGCCATCCAAGTTCCGTGCCAACCCCGGCGGGCGGGAAAAGGCGATCATTCCATGGGGATGATGCGTCACCGGATGGCATATGCTGCTCTTGCGAAGGGCAACCGCCTAACGTCTAGGCACGCCGAATCAGTATCGATAGCCCACGTACAACCAGCCGATGGCCTTGTCCGGGTAGGGCCCCGCGCCCTGATAGTTCGCGTATTTCACCCCAAGCGTGACGTTGGCGTCGAGCGCGGCTTCGATCTGCGCGTCCCATTCGCTGCCGTAGTCGGCGTCGCCGCGCTGTGCGGAAAAGTCGTGATAGACGATCGTTGCCGTCACTCGCGAAAAGACCGGCACAGCGGCGAAGCCGTAGCCGATTTTCGCGTAGACATCCTTGATCCCGTTCGCGGGCGTGGTCAGGAAAACGTCCGCCCACCCCTGGAAGATATGCAATGTCGCGAGCGGCGTCGAAAACCCGACGGTTCCGTTTCCTTCCAGGACCTCATAGCCCACGCCGCCGGTGACGCCGCGAAACACGAGCCCGGCCTCGCCCAGATAGTAGTTCAGCGATATCGGCAGCGGGTTCTTCGCGTGGTCGTGCTGGCGCGCGAACGCGGCAACGTATGTGGCGCTCAGGCCGTCTCCCAGGGCAATCGTTCCATCGGCGCGCAAGCCGTAACTCGCCGTGGACTGGGTCGGCGCTTGCCGCAGATCGAGGAGATAGGTGTAGCCCTCCAGTTTCAGATGCGGCATCAGCCCGCCATAAATGGCGTTGATGAGATGGCTATGGCTGTCGAAAGTGCCGTTCGGTGCCTCGGGTCCAAAGACGCGATTCACGCGCGTGATGTAGGCGTAAGTCAGCGTGGTCGAGGGCAGCGAGGTGTTGATCACGGAAATCCCGTCGAACGTCTGCTCGTGCTGGCGCCAGCCGACATTGCCGACGAACCGCTGGTCGCTGAAGATGATCCGCTGACGACCGAGATTGAGTCTCAGATCGGGGGCATTGTTGGTTGTGTCCGTAATCCGCGCACCGTAGGAGAGCTGCAGCCGGTTGAGCGCGACCATGTCGGGATCGGCAACCGTCGGATAAAGCGCCGACGATCCGCCCTCAAACGAATTGAAATAGTGCTCGGGCCCCAGATGCTGCAGGAAGTCGAATTCGGCGAGCGCGGAGAAGCCGTAATATTGTCCGGTCTGATAGCCAATGCGCGCGCGGAACGTCGTTGCCGTGGCGTTTCTGGGCTTGTTCGCCTGATCCACATTCTCGTAGCGAAGCCGCAGATCGATGATCGGCATGCCGGCCCCGATCGCGCCGGCGAGGGTCGTCTGCGCCTGGGCCTGTGCCGCGTCGGGCGGAAAGCAGGCGATGATGCTCAGTGCAAGGAGAATCGCACTCTTGAAACGGCGTTGCACATTCAATGTCATTGAACCACCTCCGGACAAAGGAAAAAGCCGCGAGTCCGGACGAAAACGTTCCGGATTCAGCGGCTTTGCTGCCAACCCTGCTTTGGGCGATTTGTCCTTGCGGCATCCGCACTGACGCCGTCAGACACGGTGTCCGTTACAAATCTCGTGCCAAGCCTTCGCGCGACGAAATGTCGTTTCTCATCAACAGAGCGGCACATCGGCACCGCGCGGTGCTGCTCACGCGAAGATCAATTGGTCAGGAAACGATCAGCGAAAGGCTGCGAGATATCCACGCGGATCATGCTCGGAAAACGCCGGCCCCATGCTCAACGCTACGGGATCTCCAGGAGGCATGGTCGCTGTTTCCCTGGTCGCTTCGTCGTAGAGCTGCGGCGTGTAGACGGCCGCGGCGGCATGATACGCCTCGTCGCTGAACGGTGTCTGTCCGGCCCTCACCATCTCGGCGTAAAGCCATTTCGCATGCCGTGGGTCTGGGCGGTTGGTCGTATCGCCGCCCAACAGCAGGAAGGCGGCATGTGCACGTCGCTGTCCCCCGGCGCCCACGCAAAGATTTCCATCCAGCACGTCGCGGATGATGTGCTCGGGGAGCCCGAGATGCTCGCGCGACGCGAGCAGCCGGGCGAGGTCTGCGTGGTTCTTCCCATCCGCGCACCAGCGCGCGGCGGCGCGCAATGCCCGGATCAGCCGCGAAACCAAATCCGGATCGCGTTCGGAAACGGCCTTCGGCACGGCGAGGATCTTCTCTGGCGCGCGCTCGGCGATATCCACGCCAAACGCCGCGATGCAGCCGAGCTTCGCGTCCACCGCAAGGCTGTTCCACGGGCTCCCCACGCAGAACCCATGCAGCAGACCTGTGCGCAGACTTTCGGCCATGTAAGGGGGCGGCACGACCACGAGATTCACGTCGCGCTCGGGATCGATCGCGCCCAAACGCAGCCAATGGCGCAGCAAATAGGCATGCGTCGAGAACGGAAATACGATTCCGAAGGCGAGCGGCTCCTGTTGCTCCGCGGTGCGTCGGCGAATCACGGACGCAAGAGCTTTCGCGCCCTCAAGGGGGCCTTCGGGCGTGCGCCCGAGCTCGTCCGCCATTTGCATTTGCAAGAGGTTGGAAATCGTGATCGCGTTGCCGTTCAGGTTCAGCGCGAAGGGTGCGATCAGAGGAACGCGCAAATGTCCCAGCCCTAACGTCGTGGCGATGGCGAACGGCGCCAGCATGTGGGCGGCGTCGAACTGGCCGAGGATGAGCTTGTCCCGGATATTGGCCCAGGAGACTTCGCGCACGAGCTCGATCGCGAATCCTTCTGCTTCCGCAAAGCCGCGCGAAGCGGCCGCGATAAGAACCGCTGCGTCGCTGAGTGGGACATAGCCGATGCGCAAGCACTTCATGTCCGGTCGCCCGCTCTCATTTGAAGACGTCCGCGGCGGTGATGATGGACTGTGCGATATCGGCGATCCGGCGCTTCTCGTTCATCGCGGTCTTGCGCAGAAGCGCGTAGGCTTCTTCCTCCTGCAGATTCTTTGCCCGCATCAGGATGCCCTTGGCGCGATCGATCACCTTGCGCTCCTGGAGCGCGACCTTGGCCTCGGTGAGTTCGTCCTTCAGGCGCGAAAAGGCCTTGAACCGCATGATGGAGATATCGACCACATGCTTGACGCGCTCCTTCGTCAGGCCGTCCACGACATAGGCCGAAACGCCGGCGTCGATTGCGGCTTCTATGGAGGCCGTGTCACTTTGTTCGACGAACATCGCCACTGGCCGTCTGACGACGCGACTCACCTGGAACATCTGCTCCAGCACGTCCCGGCTGGGATTCTCCAGAGCGATCAGTATGACGTCGGGATCAAGCAGGGTCAGGCGGGCGAGCAGATTTGTGCGTTCGCTCACCCGCGTGACGTTGCGATGGCCGGCCTCCAGAAGACCCTCTTCCAGGATGGCGGCGCGAACCGGGTTCTCGTCGACAATGGCAATCTTGAATCCAGACCCCATGCGACCATGCTAAAGCTCGTGCTGCAACGCAGCAAAGAGAAATATGCTTTCTGAATCAAGTGGCTAAAATATCATCACGCTGCCCGATTTCTGTGCGCGCGACGCTCATCCCCTTTCGCTCAAGGTGATGGGCTGAGTCATTAGGCCGGTGCTCGGAATAGGCCGGAGACGTCTGTTCGGTATAGCTGTGTGCGGTGCCCCGCAACCAGCTTGGAATGCAGTGGACCCCGCCGTTGTGGCGGGGTCCATTTTTTTCAGTACTTTTGCTTTTCCGCTTGCAGCGGCAAGGATCGCGGCCAGATCTCCTTGAACCTCGACCCGCAGGCCCTGTGAAGCCCCCTCCTCGGGCGTCAGTCTAATGTGTTCGATCATTGACCGCAGAATCCCGCTGGCTTCGGGCCGGATCGAACGATCGTTGAGCGCGATCTCCAATTGCTCGACCTTCCGACGGTAGAGATCGGCCATAGATGGATGAAGCAGCAGGTTTGGTGGTGGGGTTGCAGTGACCGCCTGCGTTTCCAGTTCGCCTTTCCGTTGCTCGAGTTCCCGTAACCGCTGCTTCAGCGACGGGGTCCACTCACTCACCGTCCTCAATCGCGTCGATGATACCGGCGATTTTGCGTTTGATGCCGGCGAGTTCATTTGCGCGCGGCGCGCATTTCTGACGCTCGCAGTTCTATGACCGGGAACGGCAGAGAATCGCCACTTTCAGACATCGATTCAGATCCCGAGACCTCCGCGCCGCTCGATGAAGGATGAGATGGTGTCGAGGCCTTCGCGCGTCTTCATGTTGGTGAAGACATAGGGCCGGCTGCCGCGCATCCGCTTGGTGTCGGAGTCCATGACCGCAAGAGAGGCGCCCACCATCGGCGCCAGATCGGTTTTGTTGATGACCAGAAGGTCCGAGCGGGTGATCCCGGGGCCGCCTTTGCGGGGAATCTTCTCGCCGCCCGAAACGTCGATGACGTAAATCGTGATGTCGGCCAGTTCCGGGCTGAAGGTTGCTGCGAGATTGTCGCCGCCCGATTCGATCAGGATGAGATCGAGCTTGGGGAACCGCGCGCGCATCTCCGCCACGGCGGCGAGGTTGATGGAGGCGTCCTCGCGAATGGCCGTGTGGGGACAGCCGCCGGTTTCGACGCCCATGATGCGCGAATCCGGCAACGCCCCGGCGCGCATCAGGATGGCCGCGTCTTCCTTGGTGTAGATGTCGTTCGTGATCGCACACATGTCGTAGCGTTCACGAAACGCGGTGCAGAGCGCTTCCATGAGCGCGGTCTTGCCGGAGCCCACGGGGCCCCCGATGCCGACGCGAAGCGGGCCATGGGAACGTTTGCGCTCCGTGCTGGGTCGCGCAAGGACGCCGTTGTCTGTGTCTCTCATGAGCGGAACAGTCTCGTATGTTGGGTTTCGTGCTGCATCGACGCCATGTCGGCCAGGATTGCGGCATTGCAGAGCAGCGACAGATCGCCGGTCTCGCCTTGCGCCACGGTACAGGCGACGGAGGACTCCAACTGCATCAGGGCGCGCTGCCCGTCCGTGTGCCCGAGGGGAACGAGCCTGACGGAAGCGGACACAAGGTTGGCGGTGAAGGCATGGACATAGGCGTGCAGCGCAGGCCCAAGCGCGATGTGATGATCGGCCGCGGCCACGCCGACCGCGACGGGAAAGGGAACGGCACGCGGGTAGGAAGCGCAGAATTCGACCAGCGTCGGGCTTCCCCAGGTGGCGATCGTGATCTCGGTGAATGCCCTCCCCTGCGCATTCGACTCCCGGTAGCGCTCCGCACCGGCGGCAATCGCACCGGCATAGTCGGCGGCCTCCAACAGCGCGGCAGCATTGCCGTGCAGGACGGCGCCGTGCGCGTGGGCGAAGAGAATGGCATCGTTGCGTCCGCTGCCGAGGAGAAGGATGTCGTTGAGCCAGGAGACGAGACTCTCGACATCTGCGATGGCGCCGTTTTCGACCAACCACTCAAGCCCGTGCGAATAGCAGAAGGACCCGACCGGATAAGACGGCGAGAGCCAAGTCATCAGTCGATACAGCTCGCCGCTATTCATGAGAGTGGCCGATGTGACCTGTGTAGGCGCCGCCTTCCGGATTGAAGGGCGCGTTCAGATAGCGGACCTTGCCGCCCAAACTCGCGATCATGCCGGCGATGACATAGTCGGCGCGCAGACGGATGAGGCCCGGCGCGATCTCCGCCGCGAGGTGGCGATTGCCGACATGCCAGGCGATGCGCGCGAGCTTCAGCGGATCGGCGGAACGGACTTCCATCAACGGCTCATCGGCGGCATTGACGAGGACGATCTTGCCGGTTGACAGCAGAATCCCGTCGCCGTCGCGCATGTCCGGGACATCGGCGAGATCGAGCAGAAACTCGGTGCCCTTTAATCCGTGGAGAAGGATCCGCCGGCGATGCCGACCCTCATGATCCAAGACAACCTGGTCGATCACCGCTGCAGGCGGCCACTGTCTGACGATCTCGGTTCCCCGCAGCATGTCGGCCTCAATAGAGAAAATAGCGTTGCGCCATCGGCAGCACCGAAGCGGGCTCGCAGGCTATCAATTGTCCGTCGATGCGGACTTCGTAGGTTTCCGGATCGACCTCGACGGCCGGCGTGACCCAATTGTGGATCATCGACGCCTTGTTCACGGTGCGGGTTCCTTGCACGGGGACGAGCGACTTGCCCACACCGAGCCTATTCGCGAGGCCCGAATCGGCGGCAGCCTGAGAGACGAAGGTGACGCTGCCCGCCGTTACCGAGCGGCCATAAGCGCCGAACATCGGGCGGTAATGTACCGGCTGCGGCGTCGGGATCGACGCGTTCGGATCGCCCATCGCCGCGGCGGCAATCGTTCCACCCAGGAGAATGAGAGCCGGCTTCACGCCGAAGAACGCCGGCGCCCACAGCACGAGATCGGCGCGCTTGCCGATCTCGATCGAGCCGACATGCTTGGCCAGTCCGTGCGCGAGTGCCGGATTGATCGTGTATTTGGCGATGTAACGCTTGACGCGCACATTGTCGTTGTCCCCTGTCTCTTCGGAGAGGCGTCCCCGCTGCCGCTTCATCTTGTCCGCGGTCTGCCAGGTACGGATGAGCACCTCGCCGACACGGCCCATCGCCTGGCTGTCGGAGGAGACGATCGAAAACGCGCCCAGATCGTGCAACACATCTTCGGCCGCGATGGTCTCGCGCCGGATGCGGCTTTCCGCGAAGGCGAGGTCCTCCGGAATCGCGGGATCGAGATGGTGACACACCATCAGCATGTCGAGATGCTCATCGATGGTGTTCACCGTGTAGGGCCGCGTCGGATTGGTGGAGGACGGGATGACGTTCGGCAGGCCGCAGACCTTGATGATGTCCGGCGCGTGGCCGCCGCCCGCGCCCTCGGTGTGGTAGGCGTGGATGGTGCGGCCCTTGAACGCCGCGATCGTATCCTCGACGAAGCCGCTCTCATTCAGCGTGTCGGAATGCAGCATCACCTGGACGTCCAAGCGGTCCGCCACGCCGAGGCAGCAATCGATGGCCGCGGGCGTCGTACCCCAATCCTCGTGCAGCTTGAGCGCACAGGCGCCCGCTTCGACCTGCTCGATCAGCGCATCGGGTAGCGACGCGTTGCCCTTTCCCGCGAAGCCGAGATTCATCGGGAAGCCGTCGGCCGCCTGGATCATGCGCGCAAGATGCCAGGGTCCTGGCGTGCAGGTCGTGGCGTTGGTGCCGGTGGCGGGGCCGGTACCGCCGCCGAGCATCGTGGTGACGCCCGACATCAGCGCCTCCTCGATCTGCTGCGGGCAGATGTAATGGATGTGCACGTCGAGCCCGCCGGCGGTGAGGATCTTGCCCTCGCCCGCGATGATCTCCGTGCCGGGACCAATGATGATGCCCACGCCGGGTTGCGTATCGGGATTGCCCGCCTTGCCGATGCCGGCGATGCATCCATCCTTCAGGCCGATGTCGGCCTTGACGATTCCCCAATGGTCGATGACAAGCGCATTGGTGATGACCGTATCGACGGCGCCGCGCGCACGGCTGATCTGGGACTGGCCCATGCCGTCGCGGATCACTTTCCCGCCACCGAACTTCACTTCGTCGCCATAGATCGTGAAGTCCTTCTCGACCTGGACGATCAGTTCCGTATCGGCCAAGCGGACGCGATCGCCCACCGTGGGGCCGAACATGTCGGCATAAGCGCGCCTCGAGATCGTGAACGGCATCGGTTCTAGAGCAGTCCCATGATCTTCTGTTGAAACCCGTAGACAACGCGGTTGCCGGCAAGAGGAATGAGGCTGACGTCGCGCAACTGGCCCGGCTCGAAGCGCACAGCCGATCCCGCCGGAATATCGAGTCTCAGCCCGCGCGCCTTTTTTCGATCGAATTCGAGCGCAGCATTCGCCTCATAGAAATGATAGTGCGAGCCTACCTGGATCGGGCGATCGCCGGTGTTGGCGACGCGCAGCGTAACCGCGCGCGCGCCCGCATTGAGCACGATGTCACCTTGGCCAGGGATGATCTCTCCGGGAATCATTGTGCGCCGCCGATCAACGAATGGGGTTGTGAACGGTGACGAGCTTCACGCCGTCTGGGAACGTCGCTTCCACCTGGACATCCGCAAGCATCTCGGCGATGCCCGCCATCACCTGCTCGCGCCCCACGATGTGCGCGCCGGCCTCCATCAGGTCCGCGACGCTGCGGCCATCGCGCGCGCCTTCCATGATGAAATCGGAAATCAGCGCGATGGTCTCGGGATAGTTCAGCTTCACGCCCCGGCGCAGACGCCGCTCGGCGACCTGCGCCGCCATGGCGATGAGCAGCTTGTCCTTCTCGCGCGGCGTCAACAGCATTGCGGTTCCTGGCTCACAGCGACCACACCCTGGGCAGAGGCCTTCCGCGAAAGGCGCTCAGCACGCGCGCGATCTCGCAATTGAGGACATAACTGTCCGGCGCGACAAAGCGCGCAACCATTATTCCGTTCCACGCGCTCGCAGCCGTCATGACGCCGCCGACCACCTCCGGAGCGCCCAGTACGGTGCGCATCTGGCTCAATCTCTCCTCCGCATCGGGCGCGATATAGCGGAGCGTCGCCATGGCGCGGTTGCCGTTCAGCACCGCCGGCTTGGCGAGTGTCGCTGCGATGTCGCCGGAGAGGTCCAGGCACTCCGCCTGGATCAACTCGCCGTCGCGGTGGACGAACCAGCCGTCGAGCAGTGCTCCGGAGCGAACGGTCTCACCGCTCTCCGTGCGCCCAAAGATCACCGATTCCAGTGCGAGCAGATACGCATCGGACGGCAGTTCGACATGCGTCTCGCGCTTGAGCCGAGCTCCGTCGAACAGGATCACCGGCTGCGGCAGCCATTCCAGGCGCGAGCCTTGCGCCAAGCGAATGCTTCCGGCGACGACCGCATCATTGCCTGGAGAGCGGTAGATCCGTTCGCAGGATTGCGAGGTCACAACCGCCGCGGCGCGTTCTTGCAGGCGCACGGCGATGTCGAGCCTGTCGCCACCCGTCAGGCCGCCGGCAAGGTTGAGCAAAACCGCTTCCGGCGGCTGTCCCGCCGCGCCATTGGGAAAGCGCGCGCGCAAGGCGCCCCGCTGAAACACGCGTGTCGCGGTCGTTGATTCGCCGGCCAAGGAGAACACGAGCTCGATGACGCCAAATGTGCGCTGGAGGATTGCGGCGCGGGACGGTCCTGGTCCTCCTGGCCGCTCGCCCGATGCAATCGCCGCTTCGGCATCAGACGGTAAGGTGACGACGGACATTGCCCTCCACCATTTCCGCCTTGGTTCCGGCAACGATGATCTGGCCTCGGTCCATCACTGCGAAGCGGTCCGCGAGCCCACAGGCGAAGTCGAAATATTGCTCGACAAGCAGGATGGCGATCTCGCCTTTGTCGCGCAGATAGCGGATCGCGCGGCCGATATCCTTGATGATCGAGGGCTGGATGCCCTCCGTGGGTTCGTCGAGCAGCATCAGTGACGGGCGCGTCACCATCGCCCTGCCGATCGCGAGCTGCTGCTGTTGGCCGCCGGAAAGATCGCCGCCGCGGCGCGACAGCATCGTCTTCAGCACCGGGAACAGCTCGAACACTTCGTCGGGTATGGTCCGGGTATGTCCCTTGAGTGCAGCATAGCCGGATTCGAGATTCTCCTTGACCGAAAGCAGCGGAAATATCTCCCGCCCCTGGGGCACGTAGGCGATGCCGAGGCGGGCGCGTTCGAACGGCGCCAGCTTCGCGATGTCCTTGCCTTCCCAAAGAATGCGGCCGCCGCTGATCGGCTGGTGGCCGACGATGCCGCGCAAGAGGCTAGTCTTGCCGACACCGTTGCGTCCCATAATGCAGGTCACCTGTCCGCGGTCGGCGGTCAGACTGAGGTTCCAGAGCACCTGCGCGGCACCGTAGCGCAAATCGACGTTCTCGACGGTCAGCACGCTACCTCCCGAGATAGACTTCGATCACGCGTTCGTCGTTGCTGACGTGATCGAGCGGGCCTTCCGCGATGACCGCTCCTTCGTGAAGGACGGTCACCTTCACGTCCAAAGCCCGCACGAAATCCATGTCGTGCTCGACGACAACAACGGTTCGCGTGCGATTGATCTCGCGCAGCAGACGCGCCGTCTTCGCGGTTTCCGAATCGGTCATGCCGGCGGCTGGCTCGTCGACCAGCAGCAATTGCGGATCCTGCGCCAGAAGCATGCCGATCTCGAGCCACTGCTTCTGGCCATGAGAAAGATTGGCGGCCAGCGTGTGTTTCTCGTCGGCAAGGTGGACGGTCTCGAGCAAGTCCTCGATCTCGTCCTTCTGCACCGCCGAAATGTACGCGAACAGCGTGGCAAAAACCCCCCTCGGCGCCTTCAGGGCGAGCTGCAGATTGTCGTAAACGGTATGGCTCTCGAACACGGTCGGCCGCTGGAATTTCCGCCCGATGCCGAGATCGGCGATCCGTGCTTCGTCCAGGATGGTCAAGTCGTGCACGCCGGCAAAGACCGCCTCGCCTTCGTCGGCGCGCGTCTTGCCCGTGATCACGTCCATCATGGTGGTCTTGCCCGCGCCGTTGGGGCCGATGATCGCCCGCATCTCGCCGTGATCGATGGCCAACGACAGCGCGTTCAGCGCCTTGAAGCCATCGAAGCTCACCGTGACATTGTTGAGGTAGAGAAGTGCGGGCGTTTCGACGTTCATCAGGCGTCCACCTTTGCCAGCCGTTCCCGCGTCCCATCGCGCGGCGGCAGAGAAGCGAGCACGCCCTCGTCGCGGGCCATGCCAGGCGCCCGCGACGCCGCCCGCGCCGACACCGGCTGGAGAAACGTGCCAAGTATCCCCTTTGGCAGGAGCAGTGTGGTCAGGACGAAAAGCGCGCCCAGTGCGAACAGCCACAGCTCGGGAATGAAGCCAGTGAACCAGGATTTGAATCCGTTCACCAGCACAGCGCCGAGGATCGGGCCCACGAGCGTTCCGCGGCCGCCGACGGCGACCCAGATCACCGCCTCTATCGAGGCTTCCGGCGCGAACTCGGATGGATTGATGATGCCGACCTGGGGCACGTAGAGCGCGCCGGCAACGCCCGCAAGGCAGGCCGACACCACCCACACGAACAGCTTGTACCGCTCGACGCGGTAGCCGAGGAAGCGGGTGCGACTCTCCGCATCGCGCACTGCGATCAGCACCTTGCCGAGCTTGGAGCGGACGATCGCCATGCAAAGCGCGTAGCCCACACCCAAGGCAATGACGGTGGTGACAAAGAAGGCGTTGCGGACGGCATCGCTTTGGATATTGGCCCCGAAGATGTCCTTGAAATCGGTCATGCCGTTATTGCCGCCGAAGCCCATATCGTTGCGGAAGAAGGCGAGCATCAGGGCGAAGGTCAGCGCTTGGGTGATGATCGAGAAGTAGACCCCGGTCACGCGCGACCGGAAGGCAAAGGCGCCGAACACAAAGGCCAGCAGGCCAGGAGCAACGATGATCACGAGCATGGCAAAGAGGAAGTTGTCGAACCCGTGCCAATACCAGGGTAGCTCGGTCCAGTTCAGGAAGACCATAAAATCGGGAAGCACAGGATTGCCATAGACGCCACGCGGGCCGATCAGGCGCATCAGGTGCATGCCCATCGCATAGCCCCCGAGCGCGAAGAACGCGCCGTGACCGAGGGAGAGGATTCCGCAATAGCCCCAGACCAGATCGAGCGCCAGCGCGAGCAGCGCGTAGCAGAGATACTTGCCGAGCAGCGTGACGATATAGGTCGAGACGTGGAACGCGGACGTTTCGGGGACCGCCAGGTTGAGAAGCGGAACCGCGACCGCGAGGAACGCCAGCACGGCGTAGAGCGCGAGCGAGAAATTGCCGGACCGTGTTCTGAGGGCCCCGATAATCATGCTTCAACCGCTCGTCCCTTGAGGGCGAACATGCCTCGCGGCCGGCGCTGGATGAACAGGATGATGAAGACGAGGATCAGAATCTTTCCGACCACGGCGCCCGCATAGGGCTCGAGGAACTTGTTGGCGACACCGAGCGTCATGGCGCCGACGAGTGTACCCCACAGATTCCCGACTCCGCCGAACACCACCACCATGAAGCTGTCGATGATGTAGGTCTGGCCGAGATTGGGGCTGACATTGTCGATTTGCGACAGCGCCACACCGGCAATCCCCGCGACACCGGAACCGAGGGCAAAGGTGAACGCGTCCACCCAATTGGTGCGCACGCCCATCGCCGATGCCATGCGCCGGTTC
>Ga0137427_10001074_pt1 | contig 12796 bp, 10 predicted proteins | sample EasRivERMZT700_2_FD_102309 | JGI IMG/M metagenome (GOLD analysis project Ga0137427, IMG submission 102309) | Soil microbial communities from meander-bound floodplain in the East River, Colorado, USA - East River MetaG ERMZT700_2 | ecosystem: Environmental > Terrestrial > Soil > Floodplain ...
GCTCTCGTCCTGCAGCACTTCCATCCACGTGAAGCCGTCGGGGTTCGTCCAGAGCGGGTTGTAGACGCGCGTGAAGTACGTGTCGAGCTTGCCGCGCCCTTCCTTGAGGAAGTGCGGCAGCAGGAAGCTCATCTCGAAAAACGCGAGCGGGAATTCCTTCGGGAAGAGCAGCTCGTTCCAGTAATCCGGCGCGGGCGGAGGATTCGGGTGCTTCGGCACGAACTTGTTGGTCGCGTGGAGATTGACGCCGCCGCGCTCGCCGATCGCGCCCATCAGCACGACCAGGAAGTACAGGCTCCGCGTGATCTGCCATCCCCAGAGATGGCCTGATGCCGCCGCGCGCCAGCTGTGCGTCGAGAATGCGGTGCCGGCGGCTGCGATGGCTTCCGCGGCCTGGATGATCTTGTGAGCCGGGACGCCCGTCTCGCCTTCCGCGTACTCGGGCGTGTACATCGCGTACTCGTGCTTCAGCGCCTGCTCGAAGCTGTCGAAGCTCTTCGGGAGGTGCGGCTGGCACGCCTCGAGATAGGCCTCCCAGTTCACCCAGCGCCGGACGAACTCGCGGTTGTATTGCCCCGTATCGATCAGATGCTTCGCGATCGCCAGCAGCAGCGCCGCTTCGGTGCCGGGCTGCGCCGGCAGCCACATGTTGGCCTTGGCGGACGTGTTCGACAGCCGCGGGTCGATGACGATGAGCGTCGCGCCTTTCGACTGGCCCTCGATGATCCGCTGCGCGTGCGGGTTGAAGTAGTGGCCGGATTCCAAGTGAGACGAAAGCAGCAGGATCGTCTTCGCGTGCGCGTGGTCCGGCGACGGCCGATCCGCGCCGGTCCAGAGGAAATGTCCCAGCCGCGCCGACGAGGAGCAGACGTTGGTGTGGCTGTTGTGGCCGTCGAGGCCCCAGGCCTGGAGCACGCGGTTCGCGTAGCCGTCCTCGCCGGGACGGCCGACGTGGTACATCAGCTCGTGCCGACGGCCCTCTTCGATCGCTTTCCGGATGCGCGCGCCGAGCTCGTCCAGCACCTCATCCCAGGTCACCTTCTGCCACGCGCCGGCGCCGCGCGCGCCCACGCGCTTCAGCGGGTACAGAATCCGATCCGGATCCTCCAGCTGATTGGGCGTGACGACGCCCTTGGCGCACGTGCGGCCGCGGCTGCCGGGATGAACCGGATTGCCTTCGATCTTGCGGACTTCAAGGGTCTTCTTGTCGACGTAGGCGATGATCCCGCACGCCGACTCGCAGTTGAAGCAGATGCTGGGGATGATCCAGTAGCGCCGCCGGTCTTTCTTAGGCCACACCGTCGACTCATAGTCAACGTAGTTGTCCCAATCCGCCGGATCTGGATGCTTCTTGAAATCAGGCATGGCGAATCATGAATTCGGCACCGCTTGCCCCGCTTCAACCCACACGTATTCCCAGATGAGCGCGCCGATGAGCGCGAACAGCGCGGTGGGCACGAGCAGGATGAGGCTGAAGCCGAAGAGCGAGGCCAGCCAGACGCCGATGAAGGGCGTGACGCCGCCGAGGCCCAGCGCGCCGTACCAGAACTTCCGCCGGAAGATGCCGTACCGCACGGTCTGTACGGCCAGCTCGTGGTGGACCGTCGGGCTCGGCGTGAAGAGGTTCTCGACGACCAGCAGGAGCAGGTGCACGAAGCCGCTCCAGGCCAGCGTGATCGCCAGCCGCCGGACCGTCGAGTCGTCTCCGGAGAAGAACACGGCGGCCATGAGCATCACCGCGGCGCCTTCGGCGATGGCTTGCGCGATGAGATCGATCGTCGCGTGCGGGCCCTGCCACAGGTCGCGCGCGAGGCCCTGCGCGAAGAGCAGGCCGGTGTACCCGGTGGCAGCCAGCGCGACCGGGAACGCCAGCAGCGCAATCCAGTCCACGAGTCCGTTCAGGCCGACGGCATAGCTCAGCAGCCAGGCGGTGGCCAGCCCGCCGTGAGCCATGAGGATGAACGCGCCGCGCGCCATCCAGGACGACCAGTTCGGCCGCCGCAGGATCAGCAGGAAGCGCTCGGGCCGCTCGAGGTCGAGGACCAGCACGAAGGCGGTGAGGACGGAGAACAGAAAGGCGATGAACGGGCCCGCGAACGCCACGAGCGGCGATTGATCGCCGCTCAGCCAGAGCGCCGACGAGATCAGCATCGCGCCCGTCGAGATGCCCTTCGTCAGGAGGTACAGGACGAGGTCCATGCCCCAGGCACGCCGGTGCGGGACGTCGTAGTCCACGCGCGGGTCGCCGGGCCGCGTCGGATCGGGCGCGGGCGCGCCGAGCGGCCGCAGGTGCACCTGGCCTTCCTTGAACTGGAACGGCCGCGCCGCAATCTCCGGCCGGAGCGCGGCCTCGTCGGCGCCGAGGTAGAAGACCTTCGGTCCCGTGCCTTTTTCAGGCTTGCGGACCATGAAGGACTCGCGCTGGATGATCTGCGACACCTGGCTCGACGGATCGTCCATGTCGCCGAAGATGCGGCATTCGGTCGGGCAGACGCTCACGCAGGCCGGCTGCAGCTCGTTCTCGACGCGGTTCGCGCAGAAGTTGCACTTCTCGGCCGTGCGCGTGTTGGGATCGATGAAGAGCTGATCGTACGGGCACGCCACCATGCAGGCCCGGCAGCCGATGCAGATGTCGCCGTAGAGATCGACGATGCCGTCGGGCCGCTTGTAGAGGGCGCTGGTGGGGCAGATGTTCATGCACGGCGCTTCCTCGCACTGATTGCAGAGGACCGGCAGGAACAGGCGTTGCGTGTCCGGAAACGTGCCCTTCTCGACCGTCTTGACCCAGCAGCGGTTCACGCCGACGGGAATGTCGTGTTCGGCCTTGCAGGCAATCGTGCAGGCGTGGCAGCCGATGCACTTCTTCAGATCGATCACGAACCCGTAGTTCGGCACCGTGGTTGGACTATAGCATCGGGCGCGTGTAGATGACTTCGACGCTGGTCCGCTTGGGCCAGAGGTAGTAGCCGGCGAAGCCGCCGCCGATGGGCAGCCCGACGAGCGACGCGGCGATACCCGCCTTCTCGCCTGTGCAACTCTCGCCGCAGTCCTTGTATGCGAGGTGGATTGCGGTGACGGCGCCCGCGAAGCCGCCGATGCCGGCGCCGATGATCGCGCCGAGCTTGGATCCCCGCTTCCGGGTGGTGCGGCGCACTTCCTGAATGGACGCGCGCTCGAACCTCGTCGTGCCGCCCGAGCCTGGCCGCAAGGTGAGACCCGACTGATCCGCGCTGACGAGCCGGCCGGACACGGTCGTCGGCCCCGTGACGACGGTGATCTCGTCGTTCGCGGCGAGCTGCACGACGCGCGCCCAGTCTGATTGCGCGCCGGCTTGCAGTTCGAGGAGAGCCGGTGCCACGGCGAGCCGGATCGAGTCGCGCGAGAAGGGCTGTGGCGCCTGTGGCGCGGAAGACTGCGCGACCAACGTGAGCGCGGCCACGGTATTCAACAGGAAAGGCGTCATGCGTCACCCGTGTGATGCTTCAGCCGCATCAACGCGCGCTCGCGATCGCGCGCGGGAACGAGGGGAAAGCTCTCGAGGATGCGGCCGAAGACCTGGCTGTCCAGATCATACAGCCGCGCGACCGACGCCTGGAGCGTGCTGTCGTCCTCTCCATGATTGTCCCGAGGCGCTGCGAGCCGCTCGGCCGCGAGGGCAATGTCGAATTGCAGCGCCGTGCCTCGCCATGGGGGAACGGGCAGCGACTCCACGAGGCTTGTCGTCACGTGGCTGCCCATGAGAAGGCGGACGACCGCGTTGAGGACGTAGGAGTTGAACAGGCCGCTCAGGAAGTGCTGCTGCACGGGCGGCACTGGCGTGCGAAGGCAGAAGAGCGTGTGGGTGGTGACGACGCCGGCCGGCAGGACCGCGGCAATCAGCGTGCGCTGATTCGTCGCGCCGGACACGTCCCGGTACGCGAGCCTGGGCCGGTCGAAACTCCGATTCGGCAGGAGCTCTTTGGCGACGGACTCCAGGATGAACTGCGTCACACCCGTCGTCTCGACGTGAAACGGCGCGATGCACTTGCCTTCGAGAACCGGCAGGCCGGCCTGGCCGAAGTGTCCGCGATCGTCCGATGCGTTCAGCTCGCGCCCGAACGAAAGCGCCCAGCCTTCCGCGGCGCCGAGTCGCGGATGCGTCCGCGCCAGCTGCTGGATCCAATCGAGATCGCGGGCCGAACGGAGGTCCGGGATTCTCAGGGCCGGCCCGCCCACGAGCGCGATGGTCTCGCGAGTGAGCCGAACCGGAAACGCCGACTCGTCGCCGGCGTCGTCGATGTCGGGCAGGGCGTCGATGTCGGCGCCGGTCCGGATCCCGCAACGCATCCGGACCTCCCGCGACGGCGCCGTGGTTGTCGTCGGCCGGTCCGCGACCAGCGTCAGAAACCGCAGGCCGCGGTGGATCGGAAACAGACCAGCGCCATTCTCGAGGCCCGCGATCGTATCGACCGACATGCGGTCGAACAGCATCCGCCTGAGCGACGCCGCGCCGTCGTCCGTCGCGAGGCCCCACGGCAGGATGAGTCCGACGCGGCCGCCAGGCCTGGCGAGCGACAGCGCGCGCTCGAGAAACGGTTGGTACAGGTTGAGGTGGCCGCGATCGCAGGAGGGATAGAACGACGACTCTCTGAGAAACCTCATGAGCGGATGCCGGTGTTCGGCGCCGGAATCAGCCCGCAGCATTTCCCAGGGCGGATTGCCGATGACCGCGTCGAAGCCCGCGCGGGGGCGTGGCGCCCCATCAGGTTCGTAGAAGACGTCGGCGAACTCGAGCGGCCAATGAAAGAACCCGAGTCGCCCGGCGACATCGCGGGAGACGGCGAGCCGCGATTCGAGCCGGCCGGCATCGAGCGTGCGGTCATGCCTCAGCAGTCCGTCGATGGCCGCGCGGATCTCGGCGGGCGACGGCGCTCCGAGCGTTCCGGAATCCGGCCAGAACCACTGCGCGCACCAGAGATCGCACGCGCGACGCCAGGGCTCGAGCGGCGATCGGGATGAGATCAGACGGCCCCAGATCGCTTCTTTGTTCCTGACGACGTCCACAGTGTCGTCGCGTCGCGCCAGCAGATCGCCGAGCGGACGGACGACCTGGCGGAGCGTCGCCTCCAAATCGACGTCGTCAAACAACGGCGCCGTTGTCGCCTGCCCTGAGCGGAGTCGAAGGGCCCCATGTCGTTTGTGACGCCACAAGTCACCGGGCGTCGTGCCGATCAGGCTGTTGCCGACGCGCAGGCGATGGTCCAGAAAGCCGAGTGGCTTGCCTGACGCGAGCGACGTCAGCCACATCGACAGCCGCGCCAGTTGAACCGCGACCGGATTCACGTCCACGCCGGCCAGGCAACGCTCCGCAATTAACCGCCGGATGCCGGCGCGCGTGTCGCCGGTGAGGTCAGGCTCGGCGATGCGTCCGGCGTCCACGAGCGCCCGTTCGTAGGCGCCGGCCAGGTAGCGGCATGCCGCCACGAGAAACGCGCCGCTGCCCATCGCGGGATCGAGTACGCGGAGCGTGAGGATTTCGTCCGGGGATCGGTTCGAGACGAGCGGCGCGAGTGTTCGCCGGACCACGAACTCGGCGAGCGGCTGCGGCGTGTAGAACGTGCCGGATTGTTTGCGGTGATCGAGATCGAGTACTCGCTCGTAGACGGCGCCTAGTTGCTCGACGCCGAGGTCCGCGTACGAGATTTCTTCGCGGCCGCCGCGGCCCGGCCTGGTAGCGAGCGCGACCAGCGTCCGGGCCAATGCCGAGTCTCTCGCGGTATCCGACCGCCGGGCGGTCCGGCCGCGCCGCCTGCGCTCCAGCGACGGCGCCGACGCACGGGCAAACAGCCGTCCGTTGAAGGGACGGACGATGAGGTCGTCGTGGCGGCAACCGGATCGCGAGAGGCGGGTGATCGCGGCAAGGCCGTCCCACAATCCGACGGCTCTCCGGCCTCCGGCAAGCGCGTCCCTGGACAGCCCGCCCACGGCATACGCACCGCCGAAGAGCGGGTGGCGCGCCGGCACGAGATCGTGAGCTTCGGCGAACAGCAGGAACAGGACGCGATAGACCAGCGTCAATCGTTCGTCGAACGGGTCGTACGTAGGCCGCCCCGGGCTTGGGGGCGGCGAGAGTACAGATGCGAGCGCATCCAGCGCCAGCAGGACACCCTCCTGGAGATCTTGGCGCACGCGATCCTGGAAACCGCGCGCTTGGGCGACGAGCTCATCGATTCGCGCCGATCCCTGACCCTCAAAGGCGCCGGCGTGAGCCAGCGTCCAGAACCGCGCGAAGCTCCGGCTGTCGAGCGCGTCGGGCAACCTGAAGTCAACGCTCCGACGAACGGCGCCTCCATGCGCCTCGGCGAGGACGACGAACGGCGGAGCCACGAGCACGCACCACGTGGCGCCGGCCCGCCGTGCCGCGGCGGTCAGGTCGCGCCATCGTGCGGGAAGGCGCGACGCCCATGGCAGCACGACCAGCCCGACCACGGCCCCGGTGCGTGTCTCGAGCTCGGCGACGACGCGGTCGCGATCGAACGAGACACGCCGCGCGCGAAACTCCAGCAGCGCGGCAAGCGGCATCGCGGCCAGGTCGAACACGGCCCGCAACCCTGTCGCCGGTCCGCATTCCTGCTCGAGCCGTCGCCACCAGGCCAGGCACCGGCGGCGTTGTGCTTCAAAGCGCTCCGGAATCAGAGGCGAGCCAACGTCACGCTCGAGTCCGTCGGCGAGGTAGCGGCTCGGGAACAGCGTGCCGCTGATGCCGGGCAGGGCCGTCACGGACGCGGCAGCCAGATGATCTCGAGCACCGGCCGTCCGGGTTCGACATCGGCGGCAAGGCGCATGCGCTCGACCATCGCCTCGAATTGCCGGTCGATGTCGTCTCTGGCGGCGCGAGCCGCTTCGAACCGGCGGAGCGCGGCCGCATCGAACAGGCCGGGTTGTCCGTCGCCGCTGACCGCGGACCGGGTCGCGTCCGCGAGTGCGCGCTCGGTTTGTACCCTTTGCGCGAGCGAAGCGGCCCTGAGGCGCCGCACGCGCTGCAGACGAGGGCGCAGCCTCGCGACGGCAACTCGTCCGGCGATATCGACGAGGTCGCGAGTGAAAGGGCCGGCAATCGGGACGGCGGCGAGATGCATCTCGGCAACCGCGCCGGAACGATCGAGGAACGGCACCGAGAAGACCGCGCGGGCTCCGGCCGGGCGATGCGTCCTCATCGGACGGCCGGAGCAGTCCGGACCCTGCCACTGCCTGACCAGCCGTCGTCGCAGCTCGAGTTGCCGCGCGGCTCGGCGCGCCAGTCGCGACCATCTCGCGCCGGCCATCGGCATGGCGGCCTGGTTCGCCGTCAGCACGCGTCTGGCCAGACGGGAAATGAGGCCCGCCTCAATGTCGTGCCGCGCGACGAGCAACGTGAAGTGAACCGGCCGCGGCTGGCCGATGCGATCGACCCGGCCGATGCGCTGCTCGAGCCGCGCGGGATTCCACGGCAGCTCGAGGCTGATCACCCACCGGCAGCGATGCTGCAGATTCAGGCCTTGTCCCGCGACGTCGGTCGCGACGAGGACCGTGGCGTCTCCGGTCTCGAGGCGATCGATTGCTTCCGACCGCTCGCCGGCTGTCATCCCGCCGTGCAGGACCGCGAGCGGCCGAAGGAGCCGGAGCCGGTTGACAAGAACGCTCAAGGAGTCACGGAATTCCGTGAAAACGATGACGGGCTCGCCGGTTCGGGAGATGAGCCGCGCGACGCGCCGCACCTTGCTTTCGTGACCGGCGGCCGCGCCCGCGAGATGCGCGAGGCGCTTGAGCCAGGAGCATTCCGTCTCACTCTCGAGTCCGGTCCGGGCTGCGAGGCCCAGCCGGTCGTCCTCGCTCGCAACGTCCTCCGCCTCATCTCCACCGAGGTCCAGGCGTGCCTGTACCCAGCCGTCAGCCGGCTCATCAAGACCGGTGGAGGAAAGCCACGCCATCCGCCGCTCGAGCGAGATCGACAGCGCGCTCATCGTCGAGAGCGCCCGCTTTTTCAGGACCGCGAGTAACAGCCCGGCTTCGTCCCGGTGATCCCGGCGGGCCGCCTTCATCACAATCCGTTCGAAACCGTCGAGGGCCTGGAAGACGCGCAGTTCGGCGAGTGCCGGCGTCACGTGATGCCAGGCGGTTCGCCTCGTGCTGGCCATGCCGATGTCGGCGCGCCGGCGCCGAAACACGATCGATCGATCGCCGGCGAGCTCGCCGAGACCGAGCAGTCGCGAAAAGCGTTCTTCGTCGCCAGAGTGCGGAGTCGCCGTCAGCAACACCACGCAACGCGACCGCTGGGCTGCCAGGTGCGCCGCCGCGTGCCGGTCCGAGTATCCGCAGGCCGCATGCGCTTCGTCGATGACGACGAGATCCCACGCTCTCGGAGGCATGCCGTCGAGGACGTGGGGCTGTTTCAGGAAGTCGAGTGAAGTCAGGAAGATACCGGCGCCGTTCCACGGGTTGTCGCCGAAGGCCCGTTCACGCGCGCGGTGATCGAAGCTGTCGCGGTCGGCCGGCACGCACGCGAGGCCGAACCGCCGGTGCAGCTCGCCGGTCCACTGTGCGACGAGCGTGGCCGGCACCACGAGGAGCACGCGCGCGGATGCATCGCGCCGGATGATCTCCGCCGCGATCAGGCTGGCCTGGACGGTCTTGCCCAGCCCGACCTCGTCGGCGATCAGGATCCGGCGCGCTCCGGACAGCGCCGCCAGCGCCGGTTCGAGCTGGTGCGGCAGGATCGCCGCGCGGGCGTCCACTGCCGCTCGGAGCGTCCGGCCACCGAACGTCCTTCCCGCAAGAAAGGCGAAGCGCGCCCGGGCGCGCTGCGGACGAACGCGAACGGGACGGAGGTCCTCACCGAGCTCGGTTGGGCGGTCGAACGGGTACAGGAATGCCTGTCGTCCCGATTCGCCGGTGACGTCGAGCCGCGCGACGTCGCGATCGCCGCGTGCGCTCGTCACGCGCCACCGCCGGCCCCGGATCCAGACGATGGCGCCCGGTTGAGGAAGTGTGGATTGCATGAATTGCGATCTCCTCGCTGCTGAACGTTGCAAATTCTGCAACGTCGTCTTCGCTTCAGGCCGAATTCAGCGCGTGCGGATCAGTCACGCAAGGCAAGTGCCATCTGGTACGCCGCGTGCAAAAGACCGCCGCTGCCGTTTGTTCTTGCGAAGGGCGCGACGACGACGGTATGGTCGCGAGGTGCGCGGATGGACGTCGATGAACGGATGGCTTACGTTGAGGGCCGGCTCGAGGAGCAGAGCCTCAGCATGACTGACCTCCGAGAGGCGGTCGTGAGGCTCGAGGACCGGATGGAGCGCCGGTTCGAGGCAGTGGATCGGCGGTTCGACGTCGTCGACCGCCGGTTCGATCGCCTAGAGGATCGCATGTCCCGCTTCTTCATGTGGCAGGTCGGCATTCAGATCACGACACTGACCGCCGTCGTCGTCGCCCTTCTCTCACGCTAGCCGGCACCGCGTCGCGCCCAGGTGCGAGTCCGCGTCGTCCCAGAATTCGGCGACGAGAGGGTGCCGCTCCAGAACGGACTGCACGATCGCCCGCTGCGTGCCGGTACCGCGGCCGTGCACGAGCCGCAGTTCGCGCAGCCCAGCCTCGTGCGCCGCGTTCACGTACTCCTCGACGACGGACGGGATGTCGCGCGGCGCGAAGGCGTGAAGGTCCAGCTCGGGCCCGATGGGAACTTCGTAAGTCATTGCCTCATTCGCCCTGTGGCACGATGATAGGCCTATGAAACACCTCCACCGCTTTGCCGCCGTCACGTGTGCCCTGGTCCTGTCAGCGGCCCAGGCTCCTGCACAGAACACCGCCGTCATCCCGGCGCCGTTCCAGCCGCAGCGGCACGAGGCGTTCGTCGAGATCGCCAAGCAGGGCAACATCGACTGCCTGCTGATGGGTGACTCGATCACGGACTGGTGGCGCAGCATCGGGAAGGCGGTCTACGACAAGCACTTCGGGTCGTTGAAGTGCGCCAACTTCGGCATCTCCGGCGACCGCACCCAGGGCGTGCTCTGGCGGATGGAGAACGGCGAGCTCGACGGCTACACGCCGAAGCTGATGATGCTGATGATCGGCACCAACAACCTCGGCGGCGGCACCCGGCCCGGCAATACCGATGAAGAAATCGCCGAAGGCATCACGGCCGTCGTCTCGAAGTTCCGCGCGAAGTTTCCGCAGGCCAAGGTGCTGCTGCTCGGCGTGTTCCCCCGCGGGCGCATGGCCGACAACCCCGCGCGCGAGCGCATCAAGCAGATCAACGCCATCATCGCGAAGCTCGACGATGGGAAGTCGGTGAAGTACATGGACATCGGCGCGAAGTTTCTCGAGCCGGACGGATCGATTTCGGTGGAAGTGATGAAGGACGCGCTGCATCCGACGGAGAAGGGGTACCAGATCTGGGCCGACGCGGTGACGCCCACGTTCCTCGAGCTGCTGACCGGAAAGAAATGACCATAGAGACGTTCCCGAACCCGCGCCCCGAGCGAGACTACGAGATCGACATCCGCTGTCCGGAGTTCACGTCGATGTGTCCGAAGACGGGACTTCCGGATTTCGGCGAGATCCGGATTCAGTACGTGCCGGACAGGACGTGCATCGAGCTCAAGGCGCTGAAGTACTACCTGCTCGAGTACCGGAACAAGGGGATTTTCTACGAGGCCGCGACGAATCAGATCCTCGACGACCTCGTGGCCGCGTGCCGGCCGCGCCGCATGACGGTGACCGGCGCGTTCTCGGCGCGCGGCGGCATCACGACGAGCGTGGTGGCCGAGCACCGTGCGGCCGTTTGACACGCCCCGGACAGGGGACTACGATACGGCCCGTTTTCATCGCATCTGCCGTTGGACTGCCGCGCGCACGGTTCCACGACAGCGTTGAGGAGGAATGCGCGCTCCGACTTAAGCGGAAACACTTATATGACTCAGTTTCCGGAATCAGGAGAAGACGGCATGGCAGACGCCCGGCGCATGGGCAAGACGGAACTCTTCGCGCACTTCGCGGAGAAGTTCGACATGAAGCGCACGACTGCACGCGACTTCTTTGAGGAGCTGCTCCGCCTGTCCGAGCGGGAGCTCAAGCGGGCGAACGAGTTCGTTCTTCCCGGGATCTGCAAACTCGTCGTCCAGCGTCGGAAGGCCCGCGAGGGCCGCAACCCGGCCACCGGCGAGCCGATCAAGATTCCCGCGAAGACCGTCGTGAAGGCCCGCATCGCCAAGCAGTTGAAGGACTCGGTTCTCCCGCGCAAGTAGCACCCCGCGCTCGTTGACGGTCGGGCTCCCCGCCGTCAACGAGTGACTGCGCGCCTCGCGCTCCCCGCTCCGAAGTAGACTGCTGTACCGTGGCCGATCAATTCGACGTCGTCGTCATCGGGTCTGGAACGGGTGGGTACGTCGCCGCCATCCGCGCCGCCCAGCTTGGACTCAAGACCGCTGTCGTGGAACGCCAGCCGTCGCTCGGCGGCACCTGCCTGAACTGGGGCTGCATCCCCACCAAAGCGCTGCTCGAACACGCGCACGCGCTGAAGATCGCGCAGGAATCGGCCGAGTGGGGCATCAAGCTCGGCGCCGGCGCCGACAAGCCGGCCATCGACATGGCGCGCGTACACGCGCGCAAGAACAAGATCGTGACGGGCCTCACCAAGGGCGTGGAGTTTCTCTTCAAGAAGAACAAGATTGAGTGGATGCAGGGCACGGGCCGCCTGGCCGGCAAAGGCACGGTGGAAGTCTCCGGCACGACGTCACGCGGCCTGTCCGCGCGCGAGATCATCGTCGCCACGGGATCCGCGCCGCGCAGCGTGCCGGGCATCACGCTCGACGGCAAGCAGATCATCACGAGCGACGAAGCGATCAATCTGCCCGACGTGCCGAAGTCGCTGGCGATTCTCGGGAGCGGGGCGGTCGGCGTCGAGTTCGCGTCCATCTTCCGGCGCTTCGGGAGCGAGGTCACGGTGATCGAGCTGCTGCCACGCCTTGTGCCGAACGAGGACGCCGCGATCTCCGCCGAGCTGGAGAAGGCGTTCAAGAAGCGCGGCATCGGCGTCCGCACCGGCACGAAGGTGACGTCCGCCAGGGTATCCGCCGGCGGCGTGACGCTCGAGATGCAGGCAGGCGATGCCACACACTCGATCACGGTCGAGAAAGTGCTCGTCGCGACCGGCCGCGGTCCCGTGACCGACGGCCTCGGCGCCGCCGAGGCCGGTCTCCAGATGGACCGAGGGTTCATCAAGGTGGACGGGCTGTTCCACACGAACGTACCCGGCATCTCCGCGATCGGCGACGTCGTCACGATGGGCGCGGGCGTGCATCCGCAGCTCGCGCACTTGTCATCGGCCGAAGGCATCGTACTGGCCGAGCGGCTGGCGGGGCGGGAGGCGCGGCCGATCGACTACGATCAGGTGCCGGGATGCACCTACTGCGAGCCTGAAATCGGCAGCATCGGCCTGACGGAGCAGGAGGCCGTGTCGCGCGGCTTCGACGTGCGCGTCGGGACATTTCCCTTCGGCGTGCTCGGCCGGGCCAAGATGAGCGGCGACACCGAAGGCTTCGTGAAGATCGTGGCCGAGAAGAAGTACGACGAAGTACTGGGCGTGCATATGATCGGCGCGCGCGCGACCGAGCTCGTCGCCGGCGCCGCCGTCGCGCTCCGTCTCGAGGCGACCGTGGAAGAGCTCATCCGGACGATCCACCCGCATCCGACGATGTCGGAGGCGGTGGCGGAGGCGGCGCACGCCGTGCACGGTGCGGCCATTCACGTGTGACGGTTTGGGGGTTCTGTGCCAACTGAA
>Ga0137427_10001076_pt1 | contig 12766 bp, 9 predicted proteins | sample EasRivERMZT700_2_FD_102309 | JGI IMG/M metagenome (GOLD analysis project Ga0137427, IMG submission 102309) | Soil microbial communities from meander-bound floodplain in the East River, Colorado, USA - East River MetaG ERMZT700_2 | ecosystem: Environmental > Terrestrial > Soil > Floodplain ...
AGATTCAGTGTTCATGGGCAGACCCTCAGGCTGGGATGAAAGATGCCGCAGAGTATACGCCCGGCTTGGAACGCAGTAGTCTCACGTAGGCCGCCCCGCGGCCAGCACGTAGGCCGCCCCGGGCTTTGGGGCGGCACACCAATGACTCCGAGAGTCTGCATTCTCGCCGCCACCCTTGTCGTCGTCATGGCGATCGTCGCTGCCGGCTCCGAGCAGCAGGCGCCGGTCTTCAAATCGGGCGTCGATCTCGTCGCACTCGACGTGACGGTGGTCGATAAAGACGGCAAGCCGATTGAAGGTCTGAAAGCCGCTGACTTCGTCGTCACCCTCAACGGCAAACCGGGCATCGTCCGCCAGATGGACTACCTGACATACGGCGGCGCGCCGAGCAGCGAAGTGACCGTCGCTGCGCGCGAGACTTCGAATGTTGCGCCCGCGGCCGCGAAGGCGAGTCGCGGCGGGCGGGTGATTGTGCTGCTCATCGATGATCTGGCGACCAAGGTCACAGAAGGCAAGATGCTCCTGATCGCGGCCGAGCGAATCCTGAACACACTCGACCTCGGCGACATGGTAGGGCTTGCGACGACGAGCGGCTTGGGTCCGGTGATTAGCCCGACGCGCGACCGGGCCGCCGTGCTGGCTGTCCTCAAGAGCAGAGGTGTGCTCGGTCGGAAGGAGGACATCACCGCGCCATTCATGATCACCGTGCCGGAAGCGCTCGACTTCGAGCGTGGCATGAACATCTACGGGAGCAGCTCCGCATTCATCAGGCGAGAGTGCGCGATCGCCGGTTTCGGAGAGGGATGTGGGGAGATGGTCGGCTCGGCCGCGCGCCGTCTCGCACGCGATACCCTCCACCGATCGGCGATGCAGCTGCGTGCCTATGCAGAGGTGATTGCGGCCCTCAAGCCGGCTCCAGACCCACGAATCGTCATAGCGCTTTCCACGGGTGTAGCGCCCGCCGCCGACGACTATGTTGGGTTGGCGCCGGTCGCCCGCGCCGCCGCGGAAGCCGGCGTGCGTTTCTATGCGCTGACCGAGGTTGGAGACATGGCCGATGTCTCCATGGCCGGCGCGCCGGGTCTCTTGCCCCAGGACGATCGGCCCTACGCCCGGAAGTTTGAGAACAGCTTCCTCACCGCCGGCGTTCAAACCGTCGCTGCGGCTGCCGGCGGTGAAGCGTGGCGCGTCGTCGGCCAGGCCGACCGCTTCTTCAAGCGGATCATCTCGGAGACGTCCGGCGTCTACCGTCTCGGCGTCGAGACGACGGCTAGCATCGCGACGTCGCGCTTGCTGGACGCCAAGGTTTCGGTCAAGCGGGCCGGCGTGACGGTGCGGGCGAACCGGCACGCCGTGATGCCCTCCGCGGCTGCAGCGCCAGTAGACATCGACGCGGCGTTGCGTACGCGGCTGGCCTCCGGCGGCGTGGCTTTCGGCGTGCCGATTGCGCTGGCCACTTCGGTTCGACGCGACCCCGCCGGTGTCGAGCTTCAGTTGGGCGTGAACATCCAGATGCCGGCCAACGTCGCAGCGCCGCTCGTGGCGATGTTCGCGATCGTCGATCAGGCGGGGAAGATCGTGAATGCGGGACGCCAGCCCGTCCCGTCCGCGGAGGCCGGGGAGGACTATCAGCTCGCGTTTCCGATTGGCGTCGCGCCCGGGGCGTACCGCCTGCGCTTCGCAGTGGCGGACGCCGCTGGCAACATCGGCAGCGTCGAGCAGAGCGTCGACGCCCGCCTGGCCCGGCTGGGCGCCGTAAGCGTGAGTGATCTTGTCACGACGTGGAGCGACGCAGACGGCAAGCGCCGGTTCCTGGCGCTGGAGACTGTCCCTGCTACGGCGACCTCGATGCGCGCCTTCCTGGAGCTCTACCAGGAGGCAGGCTCACCGTCCCTCGAGGTGCGATTCGTCGTGCTCAAAGCCGGTGAATCCGCGGCGGTCCTCGAAGAGACGCGCACGCCGCTCCCGGAAGGCACGGCGCTGGCCGCCGGCATCGACATCCCCGTCGGAACGCTCGGCTCGGGCAGCTACACGCTGCGCGCGACGGTCGTCGAAGCAGGCGTCGAGACCGGCACGGTGACGACCTCGTTCAGAAAGCAGTAAGCATGTAGGCCGCTCCGGGCTTTGGAGCGGCAATCAGGAAGGCTGTCTCGCCGGCGAGATATCGACCTGAATGTGCCGCCACTTCTGCTGGCGGAATCGCACGACGCTCAGCGAGCACCGCGTCATGTGGCCGAGGACGATGGCGAGCCAGATCGTGGCCGGCGTCAGCCCGCGGGCGGCTTGCATCACCGCGCAGAATCCCAGCGGCACCACAATCTGCGAGACGATCGAGATGTATAGCGGGCTGCGGGTGTCGCCCGTGCCCTGCAGGCCGCCGGTGTAGCAGAGCGCCACGGTCACGAAGAAGCCGGACACGCTGAGGAAGCGCAGCAGCAGCGTGCCGATACTGATCACCTCGGGGTCGGTCATGCCGAAGAACCACAACAACGTGCCTGGAACAACCAGGAAGAACGCGCCGATGACCGCCGCCACCTTCAGGCCGATGAGAGCCGCCTCGTGGACGCCCTCCATCGCGCGGGCGGGATTGCCGGCGCCGAGGTTCTGGCCGGCAATGGTCCCCGCCGCGCCCATGAGGCCGACGGACGTCCAGGTGATGAACGAGAACAGCTCCGTGTACCCGATGGCGTAGGCCGCCATGGCCGCGGCGCTGTGCTCGAGCGATCCGATGAACCGCAGCAGCATCACGCCCGCGACGTTCATGGCGATGCCCTGGAATCCCGTCGGCAGTCCGAACCGGAAGAGCGATCGGATGATCGTCCAGTCCGGGCCCCGGCTCATCCCGGTTGCGAAGTGGATGACCGAATCCGGCCGTGACATCCGCCAGAGCCCGAACGCGGACACGATCGTGCTGCTCAGCACCGTGCCGTAGCCCGCGCCGATCGTGCCGAACGCCGGGATGAAGATGACGTTCAGGATGATCGTGAGCGCCGTCATCGCGATGCCGAGCCGCAGCGGGGTGCGCGGGTCGCCGCACGCCCGGAACGCGCCCGACAACATGAAGAACAGCATCATGCCGATGATGCCGAGGAGCACGACGCGCAGGAAGGGCAGCGCCTCCGCGCGCACCTCGGGTGCGGCACGCACGAGCTCGAGCAGACTGGGCGCCAGGAACCAGCCGACGCCGCCCATGAGCAGCGACATGCCGGCGGCCGTCAGAAACGCCTGATAGACGACACGGTTGACCTTGTCCTGATCGTTCTGCCCGGCAAACCGCGCGACCAGCACGCCCATCCCCGCAAACACGGACGTGCCGAAGACGATGACGACGATGATGATCTGCCAGCTGACGCCGATGGCGGCGTTGGCGGTGAATCCGACGAAGTGGCCGACCATCGCGTGGTCGATCACGCCCTGCAGCCCCGCGATCATGTTCTGCAGCATCGTCGGCCACGCGAGCTTCCAGACAGCAGGGCCGATGGGCCCTTCGACGAGCGAGCGGTCGAACGTCTTCTGTTTGGGCAGGGTAGCCACGCGCGAAACCGAAGTGTACACTGCCTCAACCGGTCCTTAATGGCAGTTCCCGTCCACCGTATGCTCGCCGCACTCGTTGTGAGCCTGAGTGCGGCCGGCGCCGCGCTCCTCGCGCAGGCGACTCAGCAACCGCAGCAGCCGCCACCGCCGCGCACGCCGGTGTTTCGTGCGGGTTCGGTACTCGTCACGGTGGACGTGTACCCGCAGCGCGACGGCAAGCTCGTCGAAGGCCTCACCACCGAAGACTTTCAGGTGCAGGAGGACGGCAAGCCGCAGGCGATCGACAGCCTCGAGCTCGTGCGCGTCGAGCGGACGCTGTCCGATGCCGAACGTCGCGATCCGAATTCGGTCTCGGAGTCCTGGGCGATTGCGGCCGATCCGAAAAACCGCGTCTTCGTGATCTACCTCGACTCGCTCCACGTGACGGTGGACGGATCGCACAACATCCGGCGCCCGCTCATCGACACGCTCAACTCGCTCATCGCGCCGAACGACTTGTTTGGCGTGATGACGCCAAATCTACAGGCGCGACATCTCACGCTGGGCCGGCGCACTCTCGGGGTGGAGGAGCAGCTCTCGCGCTACTGGACGTGGGGCGAGCGGAATCGAATCACGAGCGACCAGAACGATCCGGTTGAGGACGCCCTGACCCGCTGCTATCAGTACGTGCCGCCTCCGGCTCAGCCGAAAGAGTGGCTAGTCGACGATGACGGCGCCGTCCGCCGGCTCGATCTGGTGCTGATCGATCGCCGGCGCGAGGATCGCGTCATCTCGAGCTTCGAGGATCTGGTGGTGTATCTCACCAACCGGCGCGAGGCCCGCACGGTGGTTGTGCTCGTGAGCGACGGTTGGCGCCTGTTTCGACCCGACCGGATGCTGGGTGCAAGCTCCGCCGTGGGCGGGATGCAGGTGCCGGGCACATTCGGCGGCGCCGGCGGCGGCGGGACCCGGCCCGATCTGGTGAACACGTCCAATCCGGGCGTGTGCGGTCAGGAGCTGGCGCGGCTCGCGAGCCTCGACAACGCCCAGCGCTTCCGCGATTTCCTGACGCAGGCGCGCCGCGCGAACGTCAGCGTCTACACTGTGGCGCCGTCGGGGATGGCGGTGTTCGACACAAATATCAACCAGCAGATCCAGTCCTCGAATCCAGCAGTCAGCTCCCTTTCCGTCGATATGAACCGCGTGCGAGGCCGCGTCGAGAGTCTGCAAACGCTCGCGGAGAATACCGACGGCCTGGCGATCGTGAAGACCAATGACATCGCCGGCGGGATGAAGCGGATCGTGGACGACGTGTCGGCGTATTACCTGCTGACGTACTACTCGGGCAACACGAAGAACGACGGCCGCTATCGCCGGATCGAGGTGTCAACCAAACGGCAGGGCGTCTCGATGCGCTTCCGGCGCGGCTACACGGCGCCGACCGAAGCGGCGATCGCCGCCGCGAACAAAGCGGCGGCGGCCCCTGCGCCGACGACGCCAGGTGTCGAGGCCGTACCAGTTGACGCCGTGTTCGGCCCGCTCTCCCGGCTGAGGACGGGCGCGGAGTCGTTCAGCTACGGCGTCGCGCGCCCGACCGAGCTGCTCGTGGCGATCGAGCTCGGCAGCAGCCAGGTATTCGGCGGGCCGTTCGCCAAGGGCGCCGACGTGAAGGTGGTCGCCGCACCGGTGGCCGGCGGGTCGGCCGTGGGCGAGGCGCAGGGCAAGGTCGAGCCGGGCATGCGCGGCGTCGTGATGCGTGTTCCGCTACCGCCTGGCACGCCTGGCCCGTGGCAGATCACCGCGACGATCGGCGCAGGCCCCGACCGCCTGCAGGAACGGTTCGAGATCAGAGAAGCGGCGGGCAAGCTGCTCGGCGATCCGATGCCGTACCGCGCGACGCCCGCGCCGACGTCGCCCATCCGCGCGGTCGCGGATTTCCAGTACCGCCGCACCGAGCGCATCCACATCGAGTGGCCGCTCCTCGGCGCCGTCGATCGGCGCGAGGCTCGCCTCATCGCCCGGAACGGCCAGGTCGTGCCGCTGCCGGTCACGCTCACCGAGCGCAACGACAACGGCCAGACCGTCATCGCCGCCGATCTCACACTCACGCCGCTTGCGCCGGCTGACTACGCCATCGAGTTGGTCGTGGGGCAGGGCGCGAACAGCGAACGGCGCTACATCGCCTTCAAGGTTGTCCAATAGGCGTGTGATGGGCTCGCAGCTTCGACGCGCTGTCGTGGCAGCGGCACTGGGCGCGGGCGTGGCGTGGGCTGCGCTTGCCGCGCAGGCGCCGCCTCAACCTCCACCGCAGCAGCCGCCGCCTCCGCGCCCGCCGGTGTTCCGAGCGGGTTCCGTCCTTGTCACGGTGGACGTCTACCCGCAGCGCGACGGCAGGCTCGTCGAGGGCCTCACCGTCGAAGACTTTCAGGTGCTGGAGGACGGCAAGCCGCAGGCGATCGACGGCCTGGAGCTGGTGCGGATCGAGCGCGCGCTCTCCGATGCCGAACGGCGTGATCCGAACTCGACGCGCGACATGTGGATCGAGGCCGCCGACCCGAAGAACCGCGTTTTCGTGGTCTATCTCGACACGCTCCACGTGACGGTTGACGGATCGCACAACATCCGGCGCCCGCTCGTCGACATGCTGAACTCGCTGATCGCGCCGAACGATCTTTTTGGCGTCATGACGCCATCCGCGCAGGCCCGGCACCTCGCGCTCGGGCGCCTCACGCAGAGCATCGAGGAGCAGTTGTCCAAGTACTGGACCTGGGGCGAGCGCAACCGGATTACCAACGATTCCACCGATCCGGTTGAGGACACCCTCATGCGGTGCTACCAGTACGAGCCGCTGCGGCCGGGCGAAAACCCGATCAAGGAGCGCGGTCTCGTCGAGGACGAAGGCTCGCTCCGGTCGCTCTACCAGATCCTCATCGACCGGCGGCGTGAGGACAAGGTCATGACGAGCTTCGAGGACCTGGTCGTGTTCCTCACGAACCGGCGGGAGGCGCGAACGGTGGTCGTGCTCGTCAGCGACGGCTGGCGGCTGTTTCGGCCGGACCGTCGGCTGCTCGACCAGGCCTCGCCCCCCCGAGTCCCAGATGCGATGTGGACGGGCCGGGTGACGCGGCCCGACCTGGAGCGAACCTCGAATCCCGCGGTGTGCGATCAGGAGCTCGCGCGCCTCGCGCAACTGGACAACGCCCAGCGCTTCCGCAACTTTCTGATCCAGGCCAACCGCACCAACATCACCGTCTATGGCGTCACGCCGTCCGGGCTGACGGTGTGGGACACGCCCATTCATATGCAGCCGAAGCCTGCCGATCCGGTCAGAGGCAACCGGCTCGAGCTTGATGCGAATCGGCTGCGCAGCCGTATCGAGAGCCTGCAGACGATCGCCGAGAACACCGACGGCCTGGCGATCGTGAAGACCAACGACATCGCCGGCGGGCTGAAGCGGATCGTGGACGACGTGTCGGCGTACTACCTGCTCACGTACTACTCGACGAACACGAAAAACGATGGGGGCTTTCGGCGCATCGAGGTCAGGACGAAGCGGCCCGGCCTGTCGATTCGCGCGCGGCGCGGCTACACGGCGCCGACGGAAGCGGCGGTGGCCGCCGCGAACAAGACGGTGTCAACGCCGACAGCCACGGATTCGGCCGTCGAGCCGGTGCCGGTCGAGGCGGTCTTCGCGCCCCTTTCGCGCCTGCGGGCGGGGGCGGAAGTCTTCACGTACGGCGGAGTGGTGGGCCGGGATTTGTTGTTCGCGTCGGTTGAGCTCGGCAGCAACCAATTGGTGAGCGGCCCATTTGCGCGAGGCGCAGATCTCCGGGTCGCCGCGGCGTTAGCCGGTGTCGGACCGGACGCAGCGACCAGCATGACGGTGAACACCCGGATCGAAGCAGGGACGCGCGGCGTGCTCGTGCGCCTGCTCGTGCCGCCGGCTTCCGCTGGTCAAACTGCCGCCAGTCAGGCGCCCCCCACGCCCCGCCTATGGCAAGTGACGGCAACCATCGGCAGCGGTGCCGACCGGCTGCAGGAACGGTTTGAGATCAGGTGGGCGACGGGTACGCTGCTCGCGGATCCCATGCCGTTCCGCGCGACGCCCGCGCCGACGTCGCCGCTCCGGGCGGTCGCGGATTTCCAGTATCGCCGGACCGAGCGCATCCACATCGAGTGGCCGCTGCTCGCGTCGGTCGATCGCAAGGAAGCGCGCCTCATCGGCCGCAACGGCCAGCCGCTCCCCGTGCCCGTCACGCTGTCGGAGAAGGCCGACAACGGACAAGCAGTAATCGCCGCAGACCTGACGCTCGCGCCGCTTGCGCCCGGCGACTACGCCATCGAGCTGACAGTGGGGCAGGGCGCCAACAGCGAACGGCGGTATGTCGCGTTTAGGGTGACGCCGTGACGACGCTGGTATGATTTCGCCTGAGAGACCACTTGCGGGCTTAGCATAGTGGTAATGTTCTGGCTTCCCAAGCCAGCTAGACGGGTTCGATTCCCGTAGCCCGCTTATCCTTCGAACTTCGAACTGTGAACTTTTGAGATGTTCTGCCGCCGCACAACCCGCGGCGGCCTACGTACGATCGGTCGTCTGCTACGGGTTTTGTGAACCGCGTGGCGGCGTGGGCGGGTCGGTCACGACGATGATGAACGTCGCAATCGGGCCGAGGAGCAGCGACACCAGAAACCACGCGAGCCCGCTGCGCCGCTTGCTCTGCGCGAGGCCGGCGTTGATCAGCGCCAGCGTGCCCCATCCCCACCCATAGAGATACGGTTCGTTCATGTGCCCTCAGATTATCGGCGCGACGAGCGTTCCTGTGAAGGACCCAGGACCCAGGACCAGGGACCTGGGACCTAGGACCTAGGACCTGAGGATGCTGAGCACTTCGTCCCGCTTGCGCTCCATGAGCTCGGGCGTGAGCGCTTCGAGGTTCAGACGCAGCATCGGCTCGGTGTTGGACCCGCGGACGTTGAAGTGCCAGTCGGGGTACTCGGCCGAAAAGCCGTCGAGCTTGTACGTGTGCGCGTCTGAGTACCGCCCCGCCAGCTCGGCCAGCTTGACGTCCACCATCTTCATATCGCTCAGCTTCGTGTTGACCTCGCCAGAGATGAAGTACTTCTCGCGGTACGGCGCCAGCAGGTCGCGGAGCGTCTTGCCCTTCTTCGACATCAGCTCGAGCATGAGGAGCGCCGGGATGAAGCCGTTGTCGGCGTACGCGAAGTCCTTGAAGTAGTAATGTCCAGTCACCTCGCCGCCGAAGACGGCGTCCTCCTCGCGCATGCGCCGCTTGATGAACGCATGGCCCACTCGGTTCATGAGCGCGGTGCCGCCGCAGCGGGCGACGGTGTCCTTCACCGCGTAGCTCGCGCGCACGTCGTAGATGATCTTGCTGCCGGGCGCCTTGAGCAGCGCCGCCTCGGCCAGCAGCGCCGTGACGAAGTCGCCCGCGATGAACTCGCCGGTGCCGTCGATGAAGAAGCAGCGATCCGCGTCGCCGTCCCAGGCGATGCCGATGTCGGCGCCGTCCTTGATCACGCGCTCGACGATGTCGCGGCGGTTCTCCTCGATGAGCGGGTTCGCTTCGTGATTCGGGAACGTGCCGTCCACCTCGAAGCAGAGCCGCGTGGTCTTGCAGGGGAGCGCGTCGAAGAGGCCCGGAGCGACCAGGCCGCCGATGCCGCTGCCGGCGTCGAGCACGACGTTGAATGGCGACACGGCCCCGGGATCGATGAACGACAGCACACGCGTGGTGTATTCGGCCAGCAGCTCGCGCGACTCGATGGTGCCCCGCGGGCCAGAGGCCGCCGGAATCGTCCCGCCCATCACCATGTCGCGGATGTCGTTGATGCCGGCGTCGCCGGAGAGTGGGAACGCTTCCTTTCGGACCAGCTTCACCCCGTTGTATTCGCCGGGGTTATGCGACGCGGTGATCTGCGCGCCGCCGTCGAGGCCATCGCGCACGACGCCGAAGTACATCATGTCGGTGCCGGCGAGGCCGTAGTCCACGACGTGCGCGCCCTGCGCGCGTGCGCCGTCGATGAAGGCCGCCGCCAGCGAGGGTGACGACACGCGCATGTCGCGCGATACGCCGATCCGCCCACCGCCGAGGTAGGCGACAAACGCGCGGCCGATGTCCCGTGCGCCGGCCTCGTTGATCTCGCCCGGGTAGATGCCACGGACGTCATACGCCTTGAAGATCGCTGGTGAGATGCTCATGGTCGCACTAGGCCCGGGAGAAGTCAGTGACAACGGACTTGTCACCGAACATGCTTGCGCCGTCGAGGTCGACGTTACGGCCGAAGTGGCAGTTCCGGCCGGAAATAGTGCCGCGCAGGCGCGCACCGGTATCGACCCAGGTGCTCGGCCACAGGATCACGCCTTCGACGTCGGCGTCTTCGCCGATATGGCAGTGTTTGCCGATGGCGCTGTGCGGGCCGATCCGCGCGCCCTTTTTCACGACCGCGCCCGCGTCGATAAAGCAGGGCGCCTCGATCTTCGCGCCGTCGTCGATACGGGCCTCGGCCGAGACGATCGCCGTGCCGGGAGCTGTCTCGAAGGGCGGCGCGGCAAACCGGCCGTCCATGATGTCGCGATGCGCCTGCCGGTACTTCTCGGGCGTGCCGATGTCCAGCCAGTAGCCGCGATAGTTGTAAGCGACGAAGGTCTCGCCGTCCGCGACGAGGGACGGGAAGTAGCCGCGCTCGATCGAGAACACCGTGTCGCGCGGAATCCGGTCGAGCGTGTCCGGCTCGAGCACGTAGATGCCGGCGTTGATCATGTCGGTCTTGATCTCGTCCGGCTTGGGCTTCTCGACGAACCGCAGGACGTTGCCCTTCGCGTCGGTCTCGACGAGCCCGTACGCCGCCGGGTTCTCGACCGGCGTCAGGACGATGGTCGCCTTGGCCTTCCGCTCGCGGTGGAGGGCGATGACGGCCGGCAGATCGACCGACGTGAAAACGTCGCCGTTGAAGACGACGATGGGCTCGTCACGCCGCTCGCCCGCGGCAAAGCGGATGCCGCCGCCCGTCCCGAGCGGCGTGGGCTCGACGACGTACCGGAGGTGGACGCCCTGGTCCGAGCCGTCGCCAAAGACCTCTTCAATGCGGCGGGGCTGGTAGTTCAGGCTCAGGACAATTTCGTGGATCTCAGGGACTTTCCTGAGGAGGTCGATCTGATACTGCAGAAAAGGCCGATCGAAGATCGGGACGATCGGCTTGGGGGTGTTCAGCGTCAGCGGCCGCAGCCGCGTGCCTTTGCCCCCGGCGAGAAGAATCGCGCGCATCTGAACGCAAGATCCTACTGTGGATCTCACCACGAAGGCCACGAAGACCACGAAGGGGCAAGGCCTGAAGGTGTTCAAAGGCCCGGCGTCACTGGGAATCGTGAGCGAGCCGGGGAATAACGACGTACCTTGACGCGAAGAAGGCGTCGCTTCGTGGTGAGATCCAAGACTGGTAGAATCCGGTCAGTGAACCTTCCGAATACGCTGACGCTCGGGCGCATCTTCCTCGTGCCCCTGCTGGTCGTCGTGCTCCTCACGAACCCGCGGGATTTCGCGGTGCTGGGTGTGAGCAAGGAGATTCTCGGCGCCCTCATCTTCGGCGTGGCGTCCCTGACCGACTGGCTCGACGGCTACCTGGCGCGGCGGCGCAAGCAGGTCACCGATCTGGGGCAGTGGATGGATCCGCTGGCCGACAAGCTCCTGGTCACGGCGGCGCTGGTGTCGCTGGTCTACATGGAGCTGGCGCGGGCGTGGATGGTCGTGGTGATTCTCGGCCGCGAGTTCTTCGTGACGGTGCTCCGCAGCATCGCGCACGCACGCGGCCACGCGCTGCCGGCCTCGCCGCTGGGCAAGATCAAGCTCATCGCGCAGGTCACGGCGATCCTCATCCTGATTCTCGGCAAAGGGCACACGCAGGGCTTCTTCGTCCTGGGTCAGATTGCCCTCTGGGTGGCGACGATTGCGGCGCTGGTGTCGGCGGTGGATTACTCGCGGCGGATCAACGCGCTGATGGCTCGGCCCATGGGCGCCACCGGCCCGACGCCGGTGCCCGCCCCCTCGTCGGGCGAGCGCCCGCGCGACCGAATCAGCGCGTAGCAAGAAACGACCTCGGGAGTCGTTTTACGGATTTCGAAAAACGACTCCCGAGGTCGTTTCCTTTTTTACGGGCGGCGCCGGCTTGGCGCTCACCGCCAGCCGCTTCTTGGCATCCCTGGCGAACTTGCTCTTCGGGTAGTCCTTCAGCAGCAGCTCGTACATCGCCTTGGCTTCCACCGGCCGCAGGATGCGGCTGTAGGTCTCGCCGAGATAGAAGATGAGCCCGTCCTTGCGTGTGTAGTTGGGATCCTCGTCCATCACTTTGACGAATCGGGCGAGGGCGCCCATGTACAGCCGGTTCCGGAAGTGGAACACGCCGACCTGGTACTCGTGGTCGGACAGGCGATCGCGCGCCTGCCGATAGAGCGTGTCGGCCTCCTTCATGTGCTTGCTCTTCGGATAGTTCTGCTTGAATCGCTCCAGCTCGCGGAGCGCTTCGCGCGTGGCCGTCTGGTCGCGCTGCGGGCCCAGCATCTGGCGGACCTGCGAGTAGGCGAGGCGGTACTGCGCGTAGTCGGCCCTCTCGCTGAGGGGCGCCAGCGTCAGGAACTCGCGGAACTCGTTGGCGCCGAGCACCAGCGAGTCGGAGCGGCCTTCGCCAAGGTACGAGTCGCCGATGCCGAGCTTGGCCTCGACGCGGTACTGGCTGCGTGGGTAGGTGTCGATCAGACGGCGGAAGTACTCGCGCGCCTCGAGCCATTTCCTGCGCTTGAGCGCATCGGCGCCGCCCTCGTAAAGGAATTTGTCGGCGTCCATCGATCCGGCGACGGGCAGCGGCTTCTTGCCGCCGCCACAACCTGCCGCGACCATGGCGCAGAGCGCCGGGATCATGAGCCAGTGGCGCACTATCGGCGCGCCTCCGCGCTGATGAGCCCGGTGAGCCAGGCGCATTCGGCGGAGATCCCCGCCTCGAGCGAAAAGGCCGGGGCAAAGCCCAGCTCCTGCCGGGCGCGCGTCGTGTCGGCAAATGTGTCGCGCATGTCTCCCTTCTGAACATCCTCACGCCGGATGTTGAGGTCCTTACCCGTCACCCGGCCGATCAGGGCGAGCACGTCGTTCACCGAGACGCGGCTCCCCCCGCCGAGGTTATAGACGGCGCCGACTCGCCCGCGGTCGCCCGCCGCCACGGTCCCGGCCACCGCATCCGAGAC
>Ga0137427_10001077_pt1 | contig 12761 bp, 12 predicted proteins | sample EasRivERMZT700_2_FD_102309 | JGI IMG/M metagenome (GOLD analysis project Ga0137427, IMG submission 102309) | Soil microbial communities from meander-bound floodplain in the East River, Colorado, USA - East River MetaG ERMZT700_2 | ecosystem: Environmental > Terrestrial > Soil > Floodplain ...
ATTCGCCGCGCTCTTCCGAGAGAAAGCGCTCGAAGAGCAGATCCATGCCGACCGGATCGACCGCGGTGATGCCGAGCGCGTAGCAGACCGCGCTGTTGGCGGCCGACCCGCGCCCCTGCACGAGGATGCCCTGCTGCCGGCAGAAATTGACGATGTCCCAGACGATGAGGAAGTAGCCGGCGAGCTGGAGCTTCTCGATGAGATCGAGCTCGCGGGCGATCTGCGCGCGGGCGCGATCGTGGTACGGCCGGTAGCGATCGCGCCCGCCCACCTGCGCCAGCTGGCGCAGAAACGCGATCTGGCTGCCGCCGTCGGGCACGGGATAATCCGGAAACCGATAGCCCAGGTCCGCCAGCGTGAATTCCAGACGCTCGGCCAGCGCCTCGGTGCCTTTGAGCGCGTCCGGCAAATCGCCAAAGAGCCGCGCCATGATCGCCGGCGGCTTCAGATACCGCTCCGCGTTCTTCGTCAGGCGCCGGCCGGCCGCTTCCAGCGTCGTCTTGTGCCGGAGGCAGGTGAAGACGTCGTACAGCGGCCGCGCCTCCGGCGTCGCGAAGCGGATGCCATTGGCCGCCATCACGGGCACGCGAAACGCCGCGGCGAGATCGATCAGCGAGTCAATCGCCGGCTGGTCGTCGCTCAGGAGATGTCGCTGGAGCTCGATCCAGACATTGGTCCGGCCGAACATGCCGACCAGCACGTCCACGAGCCCCCCGACGCCATGGCGCCCGGCCTCGAGGGCCGTCCGGCCCGCCAGTGCCACCAGCCCGCTCGTGCGGCCCTCGAGATCGTCGAGTGTCAGCGACGACGATCCCTTGGGCGCGCCGAGCTTGGACTTCGTGATCAACCGGCAGAGATTGCGATAGCCCGTGGGCGACGCGACAAGAACCGGCAGGACCCAGGGCGCGGTTCCGGAGGTTCCTGGGTCGTCGTTACGCTGAATCGTCAACTCCGCGCCGACGATCGCTTTCAGACCTGCCGCTTTGGCGGCGCGGTAGAACTGCGGCGCGCCGTACACGCCGTCGCGGTCGAGCAACGCGAGCGCGGGATAGCCGAGTTCGGCCGCGCGCTCGATGAGCGTCGCGGGCTGCGACGCGCCATCGAGAAATGAAAACGCCGATGAAGTATGAAGCTCGATGTACACGGCTGATCAATGAGGCGATGCGGCAATGAGGCAAGGCGCGGCGACGGCTAATCGAAGATCCCCGCGACGGCCCACTGCCCGGTCGCGCGATCGCGCGAGAGACGGAGGCGAGCACCGTGATTGAGCTCGACGTCCCAGTCATCGCGATCCCACTGCCTCCGATCGTCCGTCCACCAGCGGCCTGAGGATCGCCACGGACCGGCGCGATCGATGACCGCGCCTCCCGGCAGGCTCCGTGCCGAGGGCGTCACGGCGATCGGCGCGCCGTGCTCGGTCGTCACAACGGCAGCGAGAGGGAAACGAAGACGCCTCAAACAGGTTCCGGAGTGCCGGGGTTCGTTCCGGGGTTCCGCGTCGCCGGGCGCAAAGCGCGTCATCGCAACCGCGCGCGCGTCGTGGGAATCCACAAGAGAGGGCGCGCCGACGCGCGACTCCCCCATCAATGCCCCGAGCCTCGCGATCAACGTGGTCAAGGTCTCCGGCGTGGGCAGCGTCCGCGTGAGGAGCGACCCCTGGGCAATCCGGCCCGGCACGACGCCCAGCTCGATTTCGACGGCGTCAATCCCGGCCGCGGGCGGATGGGATTCGAGATCGAGGACGATGAGCGTGCGGAGGACGCGGGCATCGCGCATGGGCGCCGGCACGTGCAGCACGCGCTCGTGGACGGTACGGGTGACCAGCGTCAGGCGCGTGGTGACGGTTACCGCGCCGCGATCCGCCCGTTCGAGCGCCAGGGCATGCCCGTCGCAGAGCCGGGCCAGCACGAAGGCCAGCGGCTCCAATCCTTCAATCGGCCACTCGAGGTCGATCCGTTCGAGGAATCGCCGCGCCTCCTGCATCGGCACGAGCGGGCCCGTATCTTCACCGCAGGCCGCCTGATGGAGCGCGATCCCCCACGCACCCAGCCGCGCCGCGACGTCAGCCCGCGGCAGCCGGGCGATATCGCCGCACGTGCGAAGCCCCCAGCGGCGGAAGATGTCGAGGGTGTCGTCAAGACACCGGGAGTCCGTTTCGGAGAAGAGGCATTTCAGGAAAAGACTCCCGGTGTCTTTTATTTCCTTCGTGCCCGCATGCGCGAGGATCTGCGCGGCGGTTGCGGTCGGCGCGATCGCCACACGGATCGGGACGCCCCGCTCGACAGCGAGGCGGCGGACGGCGAGCACGATGTCATCGCGCGGGCCCAGCACGCGCCCGAGCCCTCGCGCGTCGAAGACGGCGACCCGATCGCCGATGAGCTCGACGCGCGGCGAACACGCCCGCGCGACGTCCGCCAACGCACCGGGCGGCGACGCAGGCGTCTCGAGAACCAGGCAGCAGAACATGTCACGGCCCTTACAACTCGAATGGCCCGACATCAACCGCGTGCCTGGCCTCACGCATCCGCGCGCGGATGTTGAACCCCGTCAGCCGCCGGCTCTGCGGACTCGTGCCCGTCCATCGGCCGGCGGCGTCGAGCTCAACGGTGGCGCCTCGAGCGCTGCGCCCGATCGCGGCTTCCCCGACCAGAAGACAGACCGTCGGCTGGCCGGCATTGACGTGAGCCAGTCGCATCCAGGTGGTGTGCGGCAGCCCTCGCAGATATCGCGGCGGGATGTCGGCGACGTCGAATGCGACCACGGTGAACCCGCCCGCCCGCACCAGAAGATCCACGGCTCGGAGCGCCTGATGCACCGCGCGATCCACCAGCGTGGCGCGGGCCTGCTCGACGCCGATCTGCGGGCCACGCACCCAGAGCACTCGATCCAGATCGACACCGGCTCTCGCGGCCCCTGCGGGATCGAACCGATCCACGGTGTCCACCAACCCGACGATGCCTCCCCCGGCCGTCGCAGACGCCATCGTCGCCACCAGCAGGCTCGTGCGGCCGGACGACCGCGGGCCGACGACCTCGGAGACCTCGCCCTGACGCCATCCGCCCTCCAGCACGGCATCCAGGCTGGCGATCCCGGTGGGCTGCACGGGCGGCGGGCTTGCCGGCTCACGGGCCAGGGTCCGATCGAGTTTTCTGGCCTCGAGCAACGATTCCAGCTTGAAAACGGCAGAGGACGCCATTCTTTCGCCATACTTTCGCTTTAAGAATGGGCGCCTGTCAAGGCCCTGTTAACATGGCGTCCGCACGTGACCTCCGCTGAGGCCCCCCCAACCCGCCTGTCCCGGATCGCCACCGCCCTCACCCACCGGAATTTCCGGCTGCTCTGGATCGCGGCGCTGGGCTCGACGATCGGGACCTGGATGCAGAAGTTCGCCCAGAGCTGGCTGGTCTGGGACCTCACGGAGTCGAACACCTACCTCGGCCTGGACGAGTTCCTGAGCCAGCTGCCGATCCTCCTCTTCATGCTGATCGGCGGCGTCGTGGCGGACCGGCACGATCGGCGTCGTCTCCTGACCGGGTCGCAATACGTGCAGGCGCTCGCGGCGTTCGCGCTGGCGGGGCTCGTGTTCACCGGCACCGTGCGGGTCGAGTACATCTTCGTGCTGTCGTTCCTCACCGGCTGCGGGCAGGCCTTCGGCGGGCCCGCCTATCAGGCGCTCATCCCGTCGCTCGTGCCGCGCCGCGATCTGCCGAACGCGATCGCGCTGAACTCGACGCAGTTCAATCTTTCGCGCGTCCTCGGCCCGGTCGCGGGAGGAGCCGTCGTCTTCGCGATCGGCGCGGCCTGGTGTTTTGTCCTGAACGGACTCTCGTACTTTCTCGTCGTCCTCGCGCTTGCCTCGCTGCATCTGCCGGCGCATATCCCGAGCACGAAGCCGCGCGCCCTCGCGCAGGAGCTGCGCGGCGGCCTTCGATACGTGCGTGAGACCCGGCTGCTCTTCGTGCTGACGGTGCTGGCCTTCGTCTCGACATTCCTCGCCATGCCCGTCGCGACGCTGCTGCCGTCGTTCGCCACCGACGTGCTGCAGGGCTTTGGATCGCCGCGCACGCGCCTGTGGATGCTGATGGCGTCACAGGGACTCGGCGCAATTGTCGGCGCCCTCTCCGTCGGCAGCCAGGCGACGTTCCAGCACCGCGGGCGCGTCGTCCTGGTCTCGCAGATCATGCTCGGCCTGCTGGTCGCCGCGTTCGCGTTGTCGCGATGGCTGCCGCTCAGCCTGATCCTGATGTTTGCGATCGGGCTGGCGTCGATGGTGTCGCTGTCCAACACGCTGTCACTGGTGCAGCTCACGGTGCCCGACGAGTTGCGCGGCCGTGTCGTCAGCATTTACATGGTCGCGCTCCGGAGCGGCATGCCACTCGGCTCGCTCGTGGCCGGCATGCTCGCGGATCTGTCGTCGCCGCCCGCCATCATGGTGACCAACGGCGCCGTGCTGTGCGCGCTGGCCGTCTTCATGCTTGCCAGGAAGCACGGCACGCTGCAGCGTGTCTGAATCAGGCGCTTGACGTCCGTCCCGATTTCCCAGCATGCTGGAAGCCATGAGAGCGACGATCGCCGCAGGCCTGGCCGCCGCCACGCTCGTGGCGTGCGGCTGTGGAGGAGGATCAGTGGACAGCGGACAAGCCCGGACCGATGCGCTCAACCGCCTGTCGGCGGAAGACCGAGGCCGTCTCGCCTCATTGCGGGTCGCCTTCGGACATCAGTCCGTCGGCTACGACATCCTGGCGGGAGTCGAAGACATCGCGCGCGTGACGCCCGCGCTCAAACTGAATATCGTCGAGTCGGCCAATCTGTCCCCGAGCCCGGGCATCACGCATTTCCGCGCGGGCAAGAACGAGTTCCCGCTCACGAAAATCGACGAGTTCGTGCGGGTCATTGACGGCGCGGGCGCGGCAGCACCGGACGTGGCGCTGGTCAAGTTCTGTTACATCGACGCCAACCCGCAGACCGACGTCCGCGGAGTCTTTGCGCATTATCGCGACGCGCTCGCCGGACTTCGCGCGCGCCACCCCCGCACGACGTTCCTGCACGTGACGATGCCGTTGCGCACGGTGCAGACCGGGTGGAAGGTGCGCGTCAAGAATCTGATCGGACGGCCGATCGGCGGCTACGCGGACAACGCGAAGCGGCACGAGTACAACCAGCTGCTCCGGACCGAGTACGGCGGGCGCCAGCCGTTGTTCGACCTCGCGGCGATCGAGTCCACGCGGGCTGACGGCAGCCGCATGACATTCAGCGCGAACGGCCAGCCGGCGTTCGCGCTGGCGCCCGAGTACACCTACGACGGCGGCCACCTGAACGAGGCCGGGCGTCGGTACGTCGCGGAGCAGTTCCTGCTGGCTCTGGCCCAGGCAACCCAGCCAGGCCAGTCACGCTGACCGCTGCGGCTCAGCCTCGACCGAACGTCAATCGCAGTTCGCCGATGATCTCGCCCAGATATGCGAGCAGGGCGTAGATGAAGACAGTGATGCCTGCCATCTCCGCGCCTTCTTCGACGGTCACGATCAGGCTGTAGACCAGCGTCGGTCCGTAGCGATCGAACCACCAGCCTCCGATGAGCTCCATCCCGATCGAACCGCCCGTGAACAGGATGGCGCCGATGACGACCAGCCGCCGCAGTCGAACCGGAAACTCCCGGAGCAGTTTGAGGTAGGCCAGTCCGAGCACGACCGCCACGGCCGCGCCTGGCACGACCCACGCGTAATAGAGGAACCCCCTCGCCCACGGCCCCAACAACCCTCGCATGGGTTCAATCATCAATTCGTGCACGCCTTCGGCTTCGTCGATCGAAAGGTACAGGAACGTGAACGCGAGCAGGAGCCACCGGGTGCGATACGGCGCCTGCGTTCGGTATTTGATGAAGGCGATGGCGCCGAGCAGCAGCGCCGCCATCAGCAACTGCGCGGCTGAAAAATAGCTGGGGATGTTGTCTTCAGTGTCCACATAGAAGAGCGGGATGAGGCCCCACACGGTGTCGTGGCCGGTCGCGAAGCGGAACAGCTGCCCGGCCAGGCTCGCCAGAACCAGCACGGCCCCCGTCAATCCGAGCACCCGGGTGACGCGCGACGGATTGAGAGTCAGAGCAAGGCGAGGTGGGGATTGAGGTCCGGTTGTCACCCCAGGATCCAGTACGCGCCGAGTGCGATGGAGCCCACGGCCACGAGCGCCGCAGCGGCCCGGCCAAATCGTTCCACGCTCCGGATGGTCAGCGCCCGCGCGAGCAGCAGGCCGAACACCGACATCGAGGCCAGAATCCCGAGGCCGAACAGCAGGATGAGGAACAGCAGCGCCGGCAGGCTGAGAACCTGCGCGCCCGCACCGAACGGCTGCAGCAGCATCAGGGCGCGCAGGCTGCTGACGGCGAAGAGGGCGCCGAGCGCCGTCGGCACACGTGAAGCCGCGTGTCCCCCGGCCGGGTGGGCCCCGCCCAGGTGCATGTGCCAGCGCGACGGCCGCGTGCCGTCACGGTGAATGTGGCCGTACGCGCGTCCGGACAGCAGGCCCCACACCCCGGCCGCGCCGAGCGCCACGAGCAACGCGCCGCCCACGCGTTCCGCCCCGGCAGCGACGGCGACGGGCATGACCACGCCGAGCGCAACGGCCACCACCGCGCCCGCCCCGAGCACCAGCGCATGGCCGCACGCGAACCCCACGGCGGTCCGCACCACACTCGTGGGCGACCCGCCCGACCGCCGCATCGCCAGCGCGGCGATCGCCATCAGGTGGTCACCGCCGAGTCCGTGAAGGAACCCGAGCGACAACGCAGACAGCGACATCAATTCCATCGACACGATCCGAGATTCTACATTGCCCGATTGTTCGATGCGTCACGCCTTACAATCCCCCCGTGTCTCGCGTGCTGGTCATCGAAGACAATGCGGATATCGCGGATCTCCTCCGCCATTCCCTTGAAAGAGCAGGCCATGCCGTGGAGACGCGCGGGACCGGCCCTGACGGGCTGGCGTATGCCCGCGAGCGCGTGCCCGACCTGGTGGTGCTCGATCTGATGCTGCCGGGAATGGACGGATTGCAGGTGTGCCAGACGCTGCGCGGCAGCGCCGCGACTGCAGGCATTCCGATCATCATGCTGACCGCGCGCGGGGAGGAGTCCGATCGCATCCGCGGTCTCGAGCTCGGCGCCGACGACTACGTCACGAAGCCGTTCAGCCCGAAGGAACTGGTGGCCAGAACGGCCGCGGTGCTGCGCCGCGCCGCACGCCCCAAGCCGGCCACCGCCATCCTGGAGTACGGACCGGTCACCATCGATCTCGGCCGCCATGAAGTAACCGCGGCGGGACGCGACGTTCGCCTGACGGCCAAGGAGTTCCTCCTCCTGCAGTACTTGATCGAGCATCGAGGCCGCGTCCTCTCCCGCGACCTGCTGCTCACCGATGTCTGGGGCTACCAGTACACGGGCGGCACGCGCACGGTGGACGTGCACGTCCGCCGCCTGCGCGAGAAGATCCCGTACCTCAGCCGGGCCCTCACCACCATCAAGCAGTTCGGCTACAAACTGGCCGACAGCGCCGATGCCGCTTCCTGAGATGCACGAACCGTGACCTTCCGGACGCGGCTGTTTCTCGGGATGCTGGGCGCCAGCGCCTTGAGCGTGGTGGTGTCGGCCTGGCTGCTCGAGGGCCGGCTCGAGCGATACATGCGTGACGACGTATCGCGCGGGCTCCTGAGCCAGGCGCGGCTCGTCTCGGCCCTGCTGGTCGAGCGCGCGGTGTCCGATCCGGACGCGCTGGCGGATGAACTGGGGCGCACGCTCGGAGCGCGCGTGACGTTCATCGGCGCCACCGGCGTCGTCGCCGGCGATTCCGAGGTTTCCGTCGACATGCTGCCGACCGTCGAGAATCACGCCACGCGGCCCGAAGTCATCGCGGCGCTCTCGGGCGACCACGGACAGGCCGTGCGGCGCAGCACGACTACGGGCATCGAGACGATGTACGTCGCGGTCCGGGTGTCGGCCGGCAGGGTGGCCGTGGCCCGCGTCGCTCTCCCGCTGGACACGGTCGAACTCCGCCTCGGCACCATCCGCCGGCAGGCCCTGATCGGACTCATGGCGGGCTTCAGCGTGGCGGTCGTGCTCACGTGGGTCACCTCGTTTCTCCTGAACCGCCGACTTCGCGCGGTGGCCGACACGGCGCGCCGGTACCGCGAGGGCGACTTCAACCAGCCCGCCCGCGATCACGGCCGCGATGAGATCGGCGTCGTCGCCGCCGTGTTGGATGAGACCGCGCGTCAGCTTGGCGCGCGAGTGGCGGCCCTCACGCGGGAGCAGGCGCACATCCGCGCCATCCTGACCGGCATGATCGAGGCCGTGATCCTTCTCGACGCGGACGGCCGGCTCGTTCTGACGAACCCGGCCGCGCGATCGATGCTCCGTATGAGCGCCGATGCCGAGGGGCTTCACTACATGGAACTGGTCCGGCAACCGGATGTCGCGCGGCAGCTCGCCGGCGCGCTCCGCGGCGAGTCACCCGAGCCGGTCGAGGTCTCGCTCGAACCCGGCTCACGGCAGACCTTCGTCGCCAATACGGTCCCCGTGGCGCGCGAACGCGGCGGCGGCGCGGTGCTCGTGCTGCACGACATCACGGCGCTTCGGCGTGCCGATCAGGTCCGCCGCGATTTCGTCGCCAACGTGTCTCACGAATTGCGCACGCCGCTGACGGCGATTCGCGGCTACGTCGAGGCCCTGCTCGACTCCTCCACCGACCCCGGTGAAACCCGGCGGTTCCTGGAGATCGTCGCGCGACACTCGGAACGGATGGAGCGGCTCGTGCGCGACCTGCTGCGTCTGGCGCGGCTCGATGCCGGTCAGGAGCTGCTCGAGCGGGCCCCGGGATCGGTCGCGGCGATCGTCGCGGGCGTCGAGCGAGACCTGGAACCGCAGCTCTCCGCCAAGCGCCAGCGTGTTGTCGTGACGGTCGCACCGGAGGCCGCGACGATCCTGGCTGATCCCGCCAAGCTCCATGACGTGCTTCGCAATCTGCTCGAGAACGCCAGCAACTACGCGCCCGACGGCAGCACCATCGAGATTGACGCGCGGCGTCAGGGCGAGGCGGTGGCGATCACGGTCGCCGACCAGGGGCCGGGCATTCCGGAGGGCGATCTCCCGCGAATTTTTGAACGCTTCTACCGCGTGGATCGATCCCGCACGCGAGACCCTGGCGGCACCGGCCTCGGCCTCTCGATCGTCCGGCATCTCGTGGAGCTGCACGGCGGCAAGGTCACGGCCGTGAACCGCGCCAGCGGCGGGGCGATCCTCACCGTCGTGCTGCCCGGCTGACGGGCGACTGCCCCGTCAGTCAGTCACCAGCGTGGTGAGTCCGTAGCAGATCGCGCCAATGGTCGCAGAGGCGGGAATCGTCAGAATCCAGGCCCAGACAATCTGTGCCGCCACGCCCCAACGCACCGCGCTCAGCCGCCGCGTGGCGCCGACGCCGACGATCGCGCCGGTGATCGTGTGCGTCGTGCTGATGCCGACACCGAGCGCGGTCGCCGTGTAGATCGCGACGGCCGCGCCCGTTTCCGCGGCGAACCCGCCCGCAGGCTGCAGCTTCGTAATGCGCGATCCCATCGTCTTGATGATCCGCCAGCCGCCGCTCAGCGTGCCCAGACCGATCGCCGTGTGCGCCGCCAGAACGACCCAGACCGGAACCTCGAACGCCGTCAGGTAATTGCCCGTGACCAGCGCACCGGTGATGATGCCCATCGTCTTCTGCGCGTCGTTGGCCCCGTGCATCAGGCTGTAAGCCGCCGCCGACAGGAGCTGCAGCTTTCGGAACCACCGATCGACGCGGAACGTCGTGAATCCGCGGAAATTCCAGTAGATCGACGACATGAGGACCAGGCCCACCGTCAGCCCGATCAGCGGTGCCACCACGATGAAGATGAGCATCTTGGTCCAGCCGGCCACGATGATGGCGCTGAAGCCCGCCTTGGCGACCGCGGCGCCCGCGTAGCCGCCGAAGAGGGCGTGCGAGGAGCTGGTCGGCAGGCCGAAGAACCACGTGATCAGGTTCCAGACGATCGCGCCGACCAGCCCGGAAAAAATGACGGAGTACGTGACCGCCGACAGATCGACCATGCCCGCGCCGACGGTCTTCGCGACGGCGGTGCCGAAAAAGAGAAACGCGATGAAGTTGAAGAACGCCGCCCACACGACGGCCTGCAGCGGCGACAGCACCCGCGTGGACACCACCGTCGCGATGGAATTCGCCGCGTCATGGAACCCGTTGATGTAGTCGAAGACCAGCGCCGTGATGACGATGACGACGACGGTGGCGAAGGCGAGATCCACGGAATCAGCCGTGCTTCACGACGACGCCTTCAATCAGATTCGCGACGTCCTCGCAGCAGTCCGTGACCTGCTCGAGCACGTCGAAGAGCTCCTTCCACTTGATGATCGTCACCGGGTCCGTTTCGGTCTCGAACAGCGCGCGGACGGCATTCTGATACGCCCGGTCGGCTTCGTTCTCGAGCCGGTTGATCTCGACGGCGTGCGGATGCACCGGCTGGCGGGCCGCCAGCGCGTCGAGCGCCGTATGCAGACTGCCGGCTGAGGACGAGACCGTGTGCGCGAGCTCGCGCGCTCCAGGCCGCGCCTCTTCGATCTTGTAGAGCCGCAGCAACGCCGCGGCATGGTCGATCGCGTCCATGACGTTGTCGAGCGCGGAGGCCAGCGCGTACAGGTCCTCGCGGTCGAACGGCGTCACAAACGTCCGGTGCAGCCGCTGAATCGTGTCGTGCGTGATCGTGTCGCAGCGATGCTCAGCGTCCTTGATCTGGTCCGCCAGCGACCCGTCCACCGGGTTGGTCGCCAGCATGCGCTCGAGCAGACCGGCCGCGGCCATGATCTCGTCCGCCATCTTGTTGAACTGATCGAAGAACTGCGCGTCACGGGGATAGAAACTGAACCGCCACGCCAAACGTCACCTCGTGAGGCGAAAGTCTAGCAAAGAAAATGTAACAAAGACGCGACATCGATATCTCTCGCGTAACCAACAATTAACCGTCGTGTCACGGGCCGGAAACCGCCGTTCCGTAGGCTGGTCTCGGCTGTGACGGTGGCAACCCTGCCGCGTGTGCTGGTGGTCGAGGACGAGGCGGACATCGCCCGCCTGATCAAGCACACCCTCGAGCGCGGCGAGCAGGCCACCGTCGATATCGCCTCCACCGGCGAGGCGGCCTTGAGAGCCGTCGCGGAGGCGCCGCCTGACCTCGTCATCCTGGATCTGAACCTGCCCACCCTCGACGGCACGGAGGTCTGCCGGCTCCTTCGCGCCAGGCCCGCCACGGCCGGGCTGCCCATCATCATGCTGACCGCCAGAACGGGCGAAGTGGATCGCGTAGCCGGCCTCGATCTTGGCGCCGACGATTACGTGACGAAGCCGTTCAGTTTGAAGGAGCTCGGCGCCCGCGTCCGTGCGGTGTTGCGTCGAAAGGCCGCCGGCCGCGTGCCGCCGATGTCGCTCTACCGCGGCAGGCATCTGGTGGCGGACTTCGAGGCGGTCGCGGTGACCGTGGATGGCGAGTCCGTCCGGCTCACCCGGCGGGAGTTCGAGCTGCTGCGCTGCCTCGTCGAGCATCGCAACCGGGTGCTCTCACGCGATAGTCTCCTCGAACGCGTGTGGGGCTACGAACAGATCATCGAGAGGCGGTCGGTCGATGTCCACGTCGCGCGCCTCCCGTCCAAGTTGGGAGCCGCCGGAGCGCAGATCGAGACCGTCGTCGGCCTCGGATATCGATTTATTGAATAGGAGGATTCCGGCTGTGGCCGGACTCGATCAGTCGCAGCGCGCGCTCGACACGGTGCCAATCGGTGTGCCGCGAGGTCCGTACAAGCTGGCTGTCCCGCTCTTCCCGAATCTCCCAGCCCACCCCGCTTCGGGTCACCGTCACCCGGCGGGTGTGGCCGGCGTCTTCGTGCTCGTACGTCACCATCGGCACACTCCCTCGCTGCGAACGGGGAACATACTCGGGATCATAGCTGACCCCATGTAAACTCTCTGTAACCTCTCTGTAACTTCGTAAGTCCCCTGATCTCATACAATTGCGCCAATGACCGACGTGCTCACGATTGTGCTGGGCGGCGGACGGGGCACCCGGCTGTTCCCGCTGACCCAGCCGCGGTCGAAGCCCGCGGTGCCGTTTGGCGGCAAGTACCGCCTGATCGACATCGCGCTCAGCAACTGTCTCCACGCCGATCTCAAGCGAATCTTCGTGCTCACGCAGTTCAATTCGGCGTCCCTGAACCGGCACATCGCGCAGACCTACCGGCTCGACATGTTCTCGGAGGGCTTTGTCGAGGTGCTGGCCGCCGAGCAGACGCCTGAAGGCGAAGCGTGGTTTCAGGGAACGGCCGACGCGGTCCGGCAGGCCGCGCGGCGCTTTCGCGACCTGGACGCCGACTACTTCCTGATTCTCGCGGGCGATCACGTCTACCGCATGGACTTCACGGAGCTCATCGAGACACATATCGAGCGCAAGTCCGACATCACGGTCGCGGCGCTGCCCGTCGGCTTTGACGACGCGTCGGGGTTCGGGATCTTCCGGTTCCACGATTCAGGGCAGGTGGCGGGCTTCGAGGAAAAACCCAAGCCCGAGCGGCTGCGCGAGATGGGGTCGAGCGGGCCGCTCGGAAGCCCAGGTGGCCTGCTGACGCCCGACAAACCCTTTCTCGCCTCGATGGGCATCTACGTCTTCTCGCGGGACGTGCTCTTCGACGTGCTGTCCAG
>Ga0137427_10001078_pt1 | contig 12758 bp, 17 predicted proteins | sample EasRivERMZT700_2_FD_102309 | JGI IMG/M metagenome (GOLD analysis project Ga0137427, IMG submission 102309) | Soil microbial communities from meander-bound floodplain in the East River, Colorado, USA - East River MetaG ERMZT700_2 | ecosystem: Environmental > Terrestrial > Soil > Floodplain ...
ATATTTCTCGCCATAGGCGGCGGCGACCTCGCGCAACAGGCGCAGATATTTGGCGACGATCGGGTGTGAGAAGTGCTCGGGCGGGATGTAGAGGTCGAGCGAGTCCTTGATGTCCTTGTTGACCGTGCGGTTATGCCCGATCTCGCCTTCGACCTTGCCTTCCTTGGCGTGGAAATAGCGGATCAGCTCGTCGCAGATCTTGAGGTCGGAGAGGTACCAGGCGCCGACGAAGGACTTGTCGCCGCCGAGCTCTACTTCCTGGATATGTGGGGCAGTGTTCACTGAGCGCTCACCGGATAGATACCCCCCTTCCGCCCGCAAATACGCTGCTTCGCAGCGCGCGGGCACCTTCCCCCACAAGGGGGGAAGGTAGAAATGGGTGGCGTGCTTTCGGCTAAGACGCTCATCGGCGCCATCATACCTCATGCGGCTTTCGGCGGGAGGTCGGGGAGCTCTTTCCGGTAGGCGTCTTCCATGCGCGGGGTCATGCCGTGTTTGGCGAGCGCGGATTCGAACATGGAGCGGATCTCCGGTGTCTCGTCGGCGTAGTCGATCTGCTCGCCGCCGACGCGCCGGCTGATCCAGGCGGTCGGCACCCCTTGCGAATTGCGGATCAGCGCGACCTCGTGCTTGAAGGCGAGGTAGCGCGCCGGGGTCGAGCCGGAATTGAAGTGCTGATGGAAGAACTTGTTCGGCGGCACGATGAGCGAGCCGACCTGCCAATCGTAACGCTTGGGCTCCTCGCCCTCCGCCCACATCAGCGAATAGCCCTCGCCGGAAAGGATAATGACGTGCGCCGAGGGACCGTGCGCGTGCGCCTTCTTGTAGGTGCCGACCGGGAATTGCGAGATGTGGCTCGACATCGAGCCCTTGGCCATGTTGAAGCGGATATGGCCGCCGCCCGCGCCGCGCTCTTTCGCCGGGATCAGCGGCAGGTTCACGGCGTCGGGCACGAAGTTGGTGGGCAACAGGAAGCCCTTGGCCTCGGTCTTCGGCGTGAAGTAGTCGGGCTCGCCGGCGAAACGGTTCTTGAAATCGTAGCCGGTGTTGAAGACGAAATTGACGTCGTCATAGAGGTTCATCACCGAGGGACCATTGGTGACCGCGACGTAGCGGGCGGGGTCGCGGCCCGAGCCGTTGAAATGCTGGTGCCAGCAATTGAGCGGGATGGCGAACATCGCGCCCGCCTTCCACTCGAAGGTGATGCGCGCGCCGGCATCGTTCCACACCGAGGTCGAGCCGCGCCCGTCGAGCACGAGGATCATCTCCTCGAACAGCTGGCGCTGGGGCGCGAGCGATTTGCCGGGCGGGACTTCGCAGACATAGCAATCGTTCGAGGTGCGCGAGGCGTCGTGATTGATGTAGACGCCGGAGCCGCCGCGGCGCGGCCAGGGCTTGAGCTCGCAGGTGCGGAGATTGGGGACGTAGTGGCCGCTGATGATCTCGAGCCCCTCGGCGCGAACCCAGCACTGATAGGGCGTGTCCCTGTCCTTCTCGGTGGCGAATTTCTTCGCCAGCTCCTCGGAAACCTTGATGTCTGCCATGAACGACTCCCGGCCGATAAGATGCGTGTGGGCGAATTCCTAAGCCATGGAGGCCGCGATTTCCACAGCGGCCCCCCTCCGCCGCCTTCGGCGGCACCTCCCCCGCTGCGCGGGGGAGGAAAGCAAGTTAGCTCGAAGCCGGCACCACGCATTTGTCGGCGGTGGTGCTACTCATGGCGATGCGGGTGCGGATGATCATGGTCGTGGTGGTGGATGCGTTCGCGGGTGCGGGCGGGGTCGTCGCTGAAGACGAGCGATTTGATCGTCACCGGCACGGTGTAGGACGGCACGCGCACCCGGCCGAGATCGATGTAATCGAAATCCATCAGCGCGACGCCGTCGATGGCGAGGATCTCGCTCATCACCTTGCAGTCCTCGCGCAGGATGGCGCCGAGCGTATGGGCCACGTCGCCGTCGAGCATCACATAGATCGGCTGACGGGCTGCGATCTTATCGGCGAGTCCCGATGCGATGCCGTTCGCGAAGGCGCGGATGCGTTCGTAGGACGGCGCGCCCTGCCAGCGGAACGCGAGCGCGATGTCGGCGTCCGCGCCTTCGGCCTCGAACAGGGTGCGGTGGGCGCGGATGGCGTGCGCCAGGGCGGTTGCATCGACGGTGTCGGCGAACGCGAAGGGCGGCTGCAGCACCTGCAGATTGCGGCGGGGGAGCAATGCGCCCGGGTCCGAGATGTAGCTCGTGTTGCCGGAGAGCTGGACGCTGTATTCGGAGGCGCCGAGCGCGGTCGCGCGGATGCACTCGCCGGGGGGCAACAGCGGCCAGGGGAGCGCGCCTCCGTCCAGGCGCTTGCGCACGGCTGCGCCGAGGCGCCGGCCCATGTCGCCGAAATCGCGCGTCTCGCGGCCGTAGATGTATTCGGCGACACCGCCCGAGGCCATGACGCCCCCGATGCCGCCGAAATCGGACAGCGGATCGGTGAGATAGAGACGCGCGACATCGTCCGGCATCGGGCAGGCGATAAGCGCGCTCATCAGCGTGTCGGCCATGGTCTCCGCAACGCGGTCGAGCGCCGCGCCATCGACGAGGCTGCCGAGTTTCCAGTCGAGGCCGGCGCGTTTGGCATGGGCGCGCCCGGCGGGATCGAGCCGGACGATGCGGCCATCGTTGTCGACGACGACAAGCCGGCCGCCGATATGGACGGCTGCGGTCGCGAGCACCCGGCCGCCTTCGACGATCGCGAGCTTAGTTGTGCCGCCGCCGATGTCGAGATTGAGGATGCGGATGCCCTGCTCGCTCGATCTGAGCGCCGCACCCGAGCCATAGGCCGCGAGCATGGACTCCATGTGGTGGCCGGCGGTGGCGCAGACGAGATCGCCGCCGGCTTCGGAGAGCATCGCGGAGATGGCCTGGGCGTTCTCGCGGCGCAGCGCCTCGCCGGTGAGGATCACGGCGCCGGTGTCGATGTCCTTGGGCTCGATCCCGGCGGCGCGGTAGGCGCCGGCGATGATCCCCTTGAGCGCCGCCTCGTCGATCCGCGTTTCGCTCTGGTAGGGCGTCAGCGATACCGGCGACAGGAACAGGGTCTCGCGCTTGACGACGAAGTAGCGGCTGGTCAGGTCCTCGGCCAGGCGGCGCAAATGGATGCGCGAGAAGATCACCTGCGTGCCGGACGAGCCGATGTCGATGCCGACGCTCGTCAGCGCCACGTTGTCCTGGATCCAGAGCGGGTTGTCCTCGAGCGGCCCGTCGGCCTCGAAATCGTCGTGGTCGTGGTCGAACGCGCCGTCGTGCCGGTGCGTCATCTCCTGACCCTTGAGATGATCGGCAAGTCCGTGTGTCTTGGGGTCGGCCGGATCCACCGGTCGATGAGGCCGCGTTGTCATGTCCCGCCCTTCCGGCTGGTCGTGCCGGACGCCATTGATATTGCGGGATCAATTGCACTTTGCCGGCGGCCCGGCAACCCAGCGCTTAGCGGCTTCAACGCGCTGTGGCGTCTACTTCGCGGGCTGCGTGTTCGTCTGGCTGGGCGACGCCGGACTTTCAGCCGGAGCCGCGAGCACATAACCGAAATCGCAGAGGTCCGAGGTGTCCGGGAAGTCGAATGAGTCCTCCGTACGCTTGTTCGATGATTTTTGTTCGACAGCGCGAGGTGTCATTCGAGTCTCCTACCATCACCGGGAACGCGGACTCTCGCTTAATGCGATTCGGGCTTTCCCGACCATGGAAATGGCGAAGCACGGCAAAGGTTCCGCCTGTTTTTCACAAGAAAAGCCCCGCCGGACGGGGGGAACGGCGGGGCTCTTCCAACGGATTTGAGGATTTTCGTTTTATCGCATTTTCTGCGGCGAACCGCGGTAGGCACTTCGCCGGAAAATGCTTTTAGAAGCGGGCGAATCTCACGTCGAGGATGATACCGGAGCGGCGGGAGACGAGGAGCAGGTCATTGCCGTAGCGCACCCAACGATAGCCGACGGGCGGACGCCTTAGGTGATAGCGGTGCCAATCGTGGAGAACGATGTAATGGCGCTGGGGCATCATGAATCGCTCGCCGCGGATCCAGACATGTGGGCGGGGCATGTGCTGCACATAGGCGTGGCCGGGAACGAACGGTCCATGATGGAACGGCGCAGCGGTTGCAGCAGTGCCGCCCAAAAGGGTGAGTGCGATTGCGGCTGACAGCAGGCGTTTCATGGTCGTCTTCCTTTTTCTTGGCGCACAGGTCGCTTCCTGCACGGCTTCGATGTTTCGAGCATCGACGCCCGCGAGAATGCCCCAGCCGCATTGAACCAAGCCTGAACTCGGCTGTTAGCCGGCGTTCAGATTGGGTACGAGAAAAAGGCCGGATTCGCTCAGGGGCGCCAGTAGTGCGTCCCCGCCGCCGCACAGCCTAAGCAGGCGGTAGGGGCCGCTTCCCGCCGATGGAGATGTTCACCCTGACGGCAAAAGGTGGAAGCTTCTGGGACCGGCGGTGGTCATTGGCCAACTCGATAAGCTTGTTCAGGCTAACCAGCTTTCCCTCGTACACATACGCCGAAGAATAGCCGGACGAATGTCTCACTCTAAAACCGCGGCCCACGAGATAGTCCAGCACCTCAGATCGGGTGACGGGGATTGTCTCCGGGGCTTTGACAATCTTGCCGCCCTTCCTGAAAAAATCAGCAACCGCGTCCTCAGCAGCATGAGTCATACGTCACCTATCGGCGTTTCGAACTTCTCGACCTCAGCCGCGAGCTCGAGCCATTGCCTTGCCAAGTCGAGGTAGGCCTTCCGCGTCTCCGGATTGATTGCCGCCGTTGCGAGCGCATCAGCCTCGGCCGCGAACTGATGACATTTCTCGGCGCGATCCGGCCCGTTGGACCCGAGAAATTCCCTGGCAATTCTTATGTCGGCCATAGCCGTCCTGACAGGCAAAAATGCCGTATTCAAAATCACCCCTGGAAATCGTTAGCGCCAGTCAAGCAAATTTGGCCACGATGGTGCAAGTCTTTGAAACAATTGTACGAAATCGTACATTATTCAAATACTCATCGCGCACGTGCTTGCCGCTAAGTTCAATCGTCCGAATATTATTTCCTCGCCGAGGCGCGGTCTGTTGGGCGCGGCGCTCAGATCGCTAAACAGCGAAAAGGCCGGGTGCGCGCGAAACGCACCCGGCCTTCAGAGGAAACAGATTGGCCGGCTGAGCCCGTCAGTTCTCTTCGTTCTCGTCCCGGGCGTTGGCGCGCACGATGGCCTTACCGTCGGGAAGTACCGCCTGCATGAACTGTCCGCCGCGCGACCCGTCCTTCATCGGATGAAAGGTCACCGAGACCTTGTCGCCCGGATGCACGGAATCGGCACGCATGCCCATGGTGGTCAGCCGCCCGGGCGAACTCATCTCTAGAGCCCACATCACCGGTCTGCCGAGCTTCGCATCGTCGACCATCACACGCAGCCAGGCGTGCGGATTGGTCCATTCGAGCTCTTTCACCGTGCCCTGAAGGGTGACGGTCTTCTGGGCGTCGAACATGGCGAAGGAGTGATGGGCAAGAGCGGGCGCCGCGAAGGCGGCCAGCGCGATGACGGTCAGGCTGACGACTTTCATGTGCATAGGCGTCTCCCCAAGAATTGGCCGATCGGTTCTGTATTCGCTCGCATCATAATGCAGTATAAGAGAGGGGTACAGACCATAGAGGCGGTGAAACCGCCCGGGAGAAGGGTTCTAGAGCACCGAATCAAGGGAGGGCATCGATGCGCTTAAGGGTCTTAGCGACTTTGGCGGGCATTGCATTGGCGGCAACGACCGCGCCGGCCTCGGCGGCTTGGCTTGGTTACATCAGCCATCCTTTGGGCTTCGCTTTCGCGGCACCCGGCGAGATGAAGGTGGAAAAGGGAACCTATAACAGTCCGATCTCGGGCCCGCACAACACGCTCATCTACGCCTTTGCCGAAGACAATATCGAATACAAGGTCGTGGTCATCGATATGCGCAATAACGCCAACGAAGCAGCGACGCTTCTCGGGGAGGCGCAATTCCTCTTCCAGGACAAGAAGAAGGTGCTGATGGACACGTTCGGTCGCCTCGATCGCCAATTTGGTCGGAAGCTTACGGTCGATCTGCCCAACAATGGCGGGCGGTCGATGGGGGCGTTCTATTTCATCAACGGCCGCATCGTGTCGCTGCAGGCAACGGTGCTGCCGGCCAACGGCGACTACGAGACGTCGGAGACGGGGCGGTTCATCGACTCGATCACGTTCTCCACGGTTCGTGCGGCCGACGATGCGATCGAGTTGCCGCCGCCGGGATGATCTCTGCGCGTCGAGACGCGCCACAAAATCAGGGGAGGATACAGATGCGCAGATGGATGTTGGCGGCCTTGACCGGCGCGGCTCTGACGATGGCGGCCCTGCCGGCGCAGGCGCAAAGCGGCTGGAAGAGCTACATCGTCAAGGAGCTTGGTTTCTCCTTCATGGCGCCGGGCGAGGTCAAAGCGGAGGTAGGCACCTTCAGAGGCGCCGTCGCGGGTCCACGTCAGACCATGGTGTTCAAATCGGTTGCGGACAATATCGAATACAAGGTCACGGTGATGAGCTTCATGCAGGCCCGGGCCGAAGGCGCCACGATTTTGGGCGAGCGGACCTACATGTTCCAGGAAAACAGGAACACGCTGGTGGACACGTTCGCGCGCGTCGAGCCCGGCAAGGATTCGGTCTACGGCCGCAAGATGGTGGTGGAGCTTCCCGACAACAAAGGCCGGTCGACAGGCGCGTTCTTCTTCACCAAGGGCAAACTCGTCGCGATGGAAGCGACCGTGCTTCCGGCCAATGGCGACTATCAATCGCCCGATCCCGCCCGCTTCGTCGATTCGATCGCGTTCAATGTCACGCGGGCCGGAGAAGGCGCAATCGATCTGCAGCCGCCAAAGCTCGATTAGTTTCACTCCCGGTTGTGCGATTTGTTTTGGGCAAACGCAGGAGGATGAGCCGATGAACTCCAAAATTATAAGCCTCGCCGTAGTGGCGACAGCAGCGTTCGCGGTACCGGCCTACTCGCATCATTCGTTTTCCATGTTCGACGCCGGGAAGACCGTCACCTTGAAAGTCACGGTGCAGGAACTCGAGTGGGTGAACCCGCACGCTTGGCTGCGCGTGATGATTCCGGATCAGGCCGGGACGCTCAGGGTGTGGGCGCTCGAAATGGGACCTCCCGCCCGGCAGCTCCGGCGCGGCTGGAAACCCGATTCGGTCAGGCGCGGGGACGTCATCACGGTGAACTACCATCCGCTGAAGGACGGCTCGCGCGGCGGACAATTGGTGAGCGCGATCCTGACCGACGGAAAGTCGGTCGGCGGCGCTGGTGCAGCCGATCAGAACTAGGTCCGAGAGATCGAAGACAGAACGGGGCTGTTCCTTCGGGACAGCCCCGTTCTGCGTTATGGTGGCTCCGAGATGCCGCGACTGGGCGAACTGCTTTACTGGATGGCGTGCTGGATTGCGGCGATCGTGGCGATCCTTGGGATCACGGCCGTCGTTCAAGGCGACCGGCAATCGCGGATCGGCGTCATCGCGTTCTTCATCGCCTCCGCGGTCATCTGGCTGATCGGACGGGCGGCGCTCTTCATGTCGCGCAACAAATAGCTACTTAATGTCCTTGAGCCAGCCGGCCATGAGGGCGGCGATCTCCTGGTTGTTCTTCTCCAGCATCATCATGTGGCCGTTGCCCTTGATGCCGCGGTCCGCCAGGCGGATGAAGGTGTTCTTCACGCCCGCCTGAGCGAGATATTGCGCGGTGCAGTGGTCGTAGGACGCGTGATACGAGGCCTCCGAGGCGACGATCAGCACGGGGATGGATTTCAGATGGGTGAGTTCTCTCGCGGGCTCGCGCTGGCGCCAGCACTTCATCAGATCCGGCGCATCGGATGTTTGCTGCTGCACGAAGGAAAGTCCCGACGCATCGTTCGCGCCGCCATAGGTGAGCTTCATCGCGCCCAGTCCCCAGGGCTTGGTCTGCGGGCCGTCCACAAAATAATCCGGCGCGCCTTTGAACTCCGCGTCGCGCACCGGCGGGCCGGACGGCTCGACGGCAAGGATCGCCTTCACGAGGTTCGGCCGCGCATCGGCGATCGGCCAGCCGAAGGTTCCCGATTGCGAATGAACCATCACGATCGCCGGGCCGATCATATCGAGCAGCGCGATGCCCGCGTCGCGGTTCAGCTCCTGCTGTTTCGAGAAGCTCGCAATCGACGGCATCTGCTCGGCATAGAACTGGTCGAACGACGGATCGCCCGCGACTCCGGTTCCGGGCCACTGCGTGTGGGTCTTCGCCTGCGGCCAAAGTTTCGAGCGCTCGGGCGCGGTGAAGCGCTCCTCGATCGAGTTCGTCGCTCTGAGCACGGTTGCGCCGTACGAGGGATGAAGCGGCGACCGGCCGCGGCCGACCTGGTCGACGACGTACACGGCATAGCCCTGACGAAGGAAATACTGCGCCCAGCCCTCGCGGCCATCGGGCGTGCCGGTGAAGTTGGAGCCGTTCTGCCCGCCGCCGTGGATCATGACGATGGGATAGGCGTGCGTCTTCTGCTGCGGGATCTGGTATTCGACGTAGGCCTGACCCTGCATGTACTTGCCGTCGGGGCCATCGACATATTTCCCGCCGGCGAAGAGGTAGCCTTGCCTGGCGATTTCGAGCGGCACCGTGTCAGCCGCGTGCCCTGCAACCGCACCCGTGAGAAGACACGCTGCGGCAACAGTCACACTGCGCTTGCCCACCATGCTTGCCTCCCTGCCCCGCTATTCCGCGGCCATGACCATGTCCGGGCCGCGGCGCGCGTTTTCCTCGATCCACGCCGCGACATCGGCCCAGCGCGGCTCCGCGTTCAAGTCGCGCAGCAGCATATGATAGCCGGTCGCATAGGTCGTGACTTTGGCCTGTTTTCCCAGCCCGTCCACGACCACCTGCGTGGGCCGTTTCGGGACGACCTGGTCGTTGCCGCCATAGAGATACAATAGCGGTTTTCCATCGAGACGCGGCGCTGCCGAATAGGCTTCGTCCATCAGCGCCATCAAGCCGAAGATCGCATCGATGCGCGAGCTCTTGATGAAGAGCGGGTCCCGGCCGTTCGCGCGGAGCATCTCGATGTTGTCGCTCGCCATGATGCGCAAGCCCGAGCCGGAGAACGAAGCGCCGCGGAAGGTGTGCGCGGTCGTCCACAGCACGAGGCGATACGAGAGCGGCATGGTATCGCGGCCCCAGACGGCGGGCGCAATCAGGATCAGGCCGTCGGCCTTGGGCGGCATGTCTGAGGCGAACGCCGTCATCGCCACGGCGCCGCCCATGCTTTCGCCGAGCACGAAGAGCGGGACGTTCGGATGTCGCATCCGCACGACATCGACGAAGTCGGCCAAGTCGCGGCGCATGAGGTTGCTGCCGGGCCAGATGCCCCTCTGCGGCGAGCGCCCGAAACCGCGCTGGTCGTAGGCATAGGTGGAGATGCCGCGGGCGGCCCACCACGGCGCCGGCATGGCGAACGCGTTGGAATAGTCGTTCATGCCATGAAGTGCCACGACCACGGCCTTGGGCATGGGCGAATCCCAATGCGATAGGCCGAGTTTTATGCCGTCGCGCGTCACGTAACGGTCCCGCGAGACGCCGTCCTCCTGGACCTGCTCGATCGCCGGCATGCGCATCTCGACGCCGAGCTGCTGGAGCCGGGGCGCGCAGGCCCCGGTCAGCGCGACGAACGCGAGGACGAGCGCCCGGGCGAAAGGGCCGAGCTCACGGATCGACGAAGATGGGGAACAAGCTCGGATTCGAACCACGGATTCTTTCTCAACCAACCGTTGTTGCGCCAGGAGGGATGCGGCAGCGGAATGATCCGCCCATAGTCGCGCCAGGCGCGCACCGTCTCGCCGACTGTTTTCTTCGCGCGTCCCTGCAGATGATAACGATGCGCGTATGCTCCGATCGCCAGCACGAGACCGAACCGGGGCGCCGCCGCGAACAGGCGGTCGTGCCAGGTACGGGCACATTCCGTCCGCGGCGGCAGGTCGCTACCGGTCTCGTCATATCCGGGGAAACAAAACCCCATCGGCACGATAGCGACAAGGCTTTCGTCGTAGAAAACCTCGCGAGGAACGCCCATCCAGGCCCGCAAGCGCTCGCCGGAGGGGTCGTCATAGGGCACTCCGCTGGTATGAACACGCAGGCCTGGAGCCTGTCCGGCAACCAGGAGCCTGACCTTTGGGCTAATGCGCAGCACCGGCCTGACGCCGTGGCCGAGGTGCGCGGCGCAGAGACGGCAGGCGCGGATGTCGGCAACGAGGGACGAAAGGCTCTCACGCTTATGACGCATCAGCGGATCAATTGGATCGGCACGCCGATATTGAGCTTCGCCCAATTGCGGTCGGCGGTCATGACCGGACATTCGCGGTCGATCGCGAGGGCTAGACATGTCCGATCACCCAGGGAAAGACCGAGCGGCTTTGTCAGCGGCCGCAACTTCGCAGTGATGACCGCGTGTGCCATGGTCACGGGCACGATCTCGCACTCCAAGGCTTCGATCTGCTGATGGATGAAATCGGCATCGACACCAACCTCTGTATAGCGCGACAGGACTTCGGCAGCATTTACAGTCGAAAGCGCGGCCGATGTGAGGTGTGGCGCGACGATCTCCCATCCCCTCTCCTGCTTCAGGAATGCCATCACGACGGAGGCGTCGAGGACGATCACTCGTCCTCGCCCCACATCTTCCTGCGCTCGGCAAGAAAGGAGTCGACCGAGATCTTTTCCTGAGCTTCCGGGGGCAAGCGCTCGATCAATTCCTGCATACGGCGTATCGCCTCCGCCTGATCTATTCTCGGAGGAAGGGCTTTGGCCATCAGGTCGCGCGCCTCCGCCTCCATGCTGCGCTTGTTCTCGGCGGCGCGTCTGCGCAGGCGGTCGTAGATTTCGTCGGGCAGGTTTCTAATCGTCAGCGTGGCCATGCTAGCAATGCTAGCATTGCTAGCACCTATGTCAACAGCGCCGTTCATTGACGTTCGAGCCCTACGCGGCGCACTGTTGGAGGAGGAGCCGCTGGCCGGAGGAGACGCATTTGTTCAGGACCTTGCTGACCTTTCTGACTGCGTCCTCGCTTGCCTCCGGCACCGCGGCGGCGGGCGAGACCGCGAACCGGCCCCTCTGCGACTTCGTGCAGAAGGTGCTGGCGGCGAAGGCGACCGAGTTCAACACGCTAAAGGGCGAAGCGCAGAATCCGGCGGTGTTCAAGAACGAGGTGTTCCACGGGACACTGCTTCCGGCGGCGGGCGCGGAGTGCACCCTGTTCATCCGGACAAAGGTCGGGCGCGCGGAGCTCGATCCCAAATATTCCTGCACGATCGGCTCGGCGGCGAATTTTGCGGCGGCCAATCGCATCTTCGCGCGGGGCGCCGCCGACCTGCGGGCGTGTTACTCAAGTGCGCGGTTCAGCGACAGCTTTGACGGCGACGGCCGCAATCCGGCCGACAGCGTGGACTGGACGCTCACGGCCGAAGGCCCGGACTTTCGCCTGGAACTGCAGATGTCGAACCAAGTGGCGCTTGTCGCACAAGCGTTCGGCCAGGGCTCGCCCGACATGCCCGAAATCACCATCACGCTGGACGTGACGGACACCTCGCCGCCCAAGATTCCGATCTGAGCCGCGTCACAGCGGCAGCATGCCGACGACCGCGCCGGTCATGCCGGATGCAATCGTGCCTGAGATCAGCGATTTCAGCGATAGCTCGACGACTTCCTTGCGGCGCTCAGGGATCATCGCCGAGACGCCGGCGATCATGATCCCGACCGATCCGAAATTGGCGAAGCCGCACATCGCATAGACCATGATGAGGCGGGACCGCTCGCTGAGCGCATCCGGCGGCAATGCCGCGAGGTTCAAATAGGCGAGGAACTCGTTGAGGATCGTCTTGGTGCCGAGAAGCGCGCCGGCATCGGCGGCTTCGGCAACGGGGATGCCGTAGAGCCAGACGACGGGCGAAAAGAGCCAGCCGAAAATGCGCTGCACCGTGAGCGGCGCACCGTTCACCTCGGGCAAGACCGCGATCATGATGTTGACGAGCGCGACAAGCGCCACCATCACGAGCAGCATCGCGACGACACCGAGATAGAGCTTCAATCCTTCTTCGGTGCCCTGAACGATCGCATCCATGCTGGAGCCGTAGCGCAAGACACCATGGGTGTCCGCATCCGTGCTGCTTTCGCCTGGCACCATCAAATGTGCCACCAAGATCGACGACGGAAGCGAAATGAACGAGGCGACAAGGATGTGGCCGAGCGCGCCGGGCACGACGGGCTCAAGCACGGTCGCGTAGAGCACCATCACCGTTCCGGCGACGGTAGCGAGGCCGACCGTGAACAGCATGAACAGCTCGGCGCGCGTCAGCCTGCCAAGGTAGGGGCGGATCAGGAGCGGCGCCTCAATCTGGCCGAGGAAGACATTGGCCGCTGATCCCAGTCCGACTGCGCCGCCGATGCCGAGCGATTTTTGCAAGGCGAAGGAGATGCCCCTCACCACGACCTGCAGCACGCCCCAGTGCCACAGCAGCGCGGACAGAGCCGACATGAGGAGCAGCAGCGGCAGCGCCTGGAACGCAAGGCTGCCGAGATTCTGCGGCCGCACGGCGTCGAAGGGCGGGTCGGCGCCGCCGACATAGCCGAAGACGAACGAGGACCCCGCTTGCGTCGCGCGCGACAGCACCGCCACCACGACGTTGAGCGAATAGAGTGCGTCCCGCGCGGGC
>Ga0137427_10001079_pt1 | contig 12724 bp, 14 predicted proteins | sample EasRivERMZT700_2_FD_102309 | JGI IMG/M metagenome (GOLD analysis project Ga0137427, IMG submission 102309) | Soil microbial communities from meander-bound floodplain in the East River, Colorado, USA - East River MetaG ERMZT700_2 | ecosystem: Environmental > Terrestrial > Soil > Floodplain ...
AAGCGGGCTTTCGCGCGGTGAAGATGAAGGTGGGGCGGCTTTCGCCCAAGGAGGAGGAGGCGCGGGTGAAAGCCGCGCGAGAGGCGATCGGACCGGAGATCGAGTTGATGCTCGATGCGAACAATGCCTGGCACGATCTGCCGACCGCGATGCGATACATGGAGCGATTCGAGGCCTACGATCCCTATTGGATCGAGGAGCCGTTCTTTCCCGACGACATCGATAACCATGCGCGCCTTGCCAAGCTCACGCGCGTCACGGTGGCGACCGGCGAGATTGGCACCGGGCGCTGGCATTTCAAGGAGATTCTCGACAAGGGCGCCGCGCAGATCCTGCAAACCGATGCGCTAGTGTGCGGCGGGGTTTCCGAATGGAGGAAGATCGCAGCCACCGCCGCGAGCTACGGCGTCACCCTCTGCCCCCACTGGTTTCACGATCTGCACGCGCACCTGGTGGCAGCGACGCAAAACGCGCGCTATGTCGAGTTTTTTCCGGACGACCAGGTGCTCAATTTCCGCCGCCTCATCGACACCCAACTCGACGCCAAAGACGGCATGCTGCTTCTGCCGAAAACTCCAGGTCTGGGATTCAAGTTCGACGAAAAAGAAGTGGGGCGCTACGCACTCAAAGACGCGAGTGCGGTCTGGAAGGTGCTGAAGTAATCAACCCATCTCGGCGAATTCCATGATCGCCGGAATGTGCTCGGGAAAACTCGCGAGCGTGTGGTCGCCGCCTTGCACCACGACTTGTTTTGCACCCCGGTATTTCTTCACAGCGACCCGATAGTCGAGCACCTCGTCGCCCGTTTCGACCAGGAGCAGGTAGCGCTCAGGAAGCACCTGGGTCAGGTAGAGCTTTTCCCATTGGCGCAGGTGCTCTTCGGCAAGCTCGTAGCTTTTCCCGCCGTGGTAAGCCAGCTGCGGACCGAGGAAGGCGCGCAGCCCCACATGCGGGTCGATTGCCGGATTGATCAGCACCGCGCGCAGGTCCCTCATCTCCGCAAGCCAAGTGGCATAAAAGCCCCCGAGCGAACTACCGATGAGCGTAATCTCCTTTCCCTGACGGTGCTCCAACCGGGCTTCGATGAGCTGAATGGCCAGATCAGGCAGGTGCGGCAATTGCGGGCAGATAAATTCATCGCCCTTTCCCCGCGCTTCGAGGTAACGCTTGAGGTACTGGGCTTTGTGTGATTGTGGCGAGCTATTGAACCCGTGCAGGTAGACGATCATGCTTTCGCGCTTGCCGCCGCTCGTTTTCCAAATTCTGCGAGCAACCGATCGTGGATTCCCCCGAAACCTCCGTTTGACATGACGAGCACCTGATCGCCCGCTTGCGCCTCGGCGACGATCGCGTCGACCAGTCGCTCAAGATCGGCCTCGCAGCGTGCTCGAACGCCAAGCGGTGCCAAGGCGGCCTGAGCGTCCCAGTCGAGTTTTCCGCTGTAACAGAAAACCCGGTCGGCCCGTTCAAGGCACGCCGGCAACCGGTCTTTCATGAACCCGGCTCTCATGGTATGGGAGCGTGGTTCGAGCACCGCGAGAATACGCGCCTCTCCAACCTTTTCCCGCAGGCCTGCAAGCGTCGTGGCGATGGCTGTGGGGTGGTGCGCAAAGTCGTCCCAGATGGAGACGCCGGCGGAGTTGCCTCGGAACTCCATGCGGCGCCTGACGCTCTGGAAGCGCCCCAGGGCATCCAGGGCCGCGACCGGATCGACCCCGGCAGCTCTCGCCGCAGCAATCGCGGCGAGAGCATTCTGGCGGTTATGCTCTCCCAGCAAGTCCCAGCGCAGCCGACCCGCCGACTTCATTTCGTGGAGCACCTCGAAACAGCCGCCTCCGAGGTCGCTTGCGCTCCAGCCCTGGCTTACTCCAAACCGATCCACCGGAGTCCAGCAACCTCGCGCCAGGACGCGATCGATCGCTGGATCCGCACCGTTCACAACGACTTGACCGGAGCCAGGAACAGTACGAACGAAATGATGAAATTGCGTCTCGATCGCTGCCAGATCGGGGAAGATATCGGCATGATCGAACTCAATGTTAGTCACGACAGCGATCCGGGGGCGGTAGTGCACCATCTTGGAGCGCTTATCAAAGAAGGCGGTATCGTACTCGTCGGCCTCAATCACGAAGTGCGTCTGGCTTCCCAACCTTGCCGATACTCCAAAGTTTTGCGGGACTCCTCCGATCAAGAATCCGGGCGCGAGCCCGGCGTCCTCCAAGATCCACGCCAGCATCGACGAAGTCGTCGTTTTTCCATGCGTCCCTGATACGGCAAGCACACACTTACTCGCCAGAACGTTTTCCGCGAGCCATTGTGGCCCGGAAACATACGGGCGACCTTGATTTAGAATGCCCTCGACCAGGGGCCTACCCCGACTCACGACGTTGCCGATCACCCACAAGTCCGGATTCAAAGCGAGCTGGTCCGCTTCGTAGCCCTCGATCAGATGGATGCCTTGGCGGGCGAGCTGGGTGCTCATCGGCGGATAGACGTTGGCGTCGCATCCTGTGACCCGATGGCCCGCAGCTTGGGCGATCACGGCAATGCCTCCCATGAAAGTGCCGCAAACGCCGAGAATGTGGATATGCACGAGCTGGAAACAGAGCGCGGTACAAAGGGCGCCGATGGAAAAGGGCCAGATTCTAGCCTACTTCACCGCGTTTCCCTGCGGTATCATGGTCCGACTCCAGTTGCTTTTTTCCCGTGCCGAAGGACAGCAAGCCCAAGCAGCACCTCATGCGCGCGCGCATCGCTGCGGCAGCAGCGCGCGTGATGGCCCAGGATGGCATCGAGGATTTCGCTCTCGCAAAACGCAAGGCGGCGCGTCAGTTGGGGGCCGAGGACACGCAATCGCTGCCGAAAAACGAGGAGATCGAAGCAGAGCTGCGGGCCTATCAAGCGCTCTACCAAGGCGAGGAACAGCGCGACCGAATCCAGTATTTGCGCGAGCGAGCACTTGAGGCCATGCAGATGCTTTCGGAATTTCGCCCCTATCTTTCCGGAGCGGTGCTCAAGGGCACCGCGGGGCGCTACAGCGACATCGACTTGCAGCTGTTCACGGATGACAGTAAGGAAGTGGAGCTTTTTCTCCTGAATCGCAATATTCCCTACGATATCTCTGACCTGCGCCACTTTGCCGGGGACCGGGTACGCGCCGTCCCCGTGCTCAAACTTGACTGGCAGGGGGTGCCGGTCAATTTGGCGATCTACACCTCGAAGGACGAGCGCGGTACCCTCAAAGCCACCTTCGCCGGGCGACCGATCGAGCGCGCGGGAGTCCAGGCTGTGACCCAGCTCCTCGCCAACCGGGACGGTTAGGGGCTTGTAAGGGGGTCTACACCCTCTGGAAAGGTCGGACTCACCCATCTATTTGTTCTGATTTGTCGCGAACGCGCCAGGATTGCCGCCGAACCCCGTCTAAATCACTCCAAGTGAAAGGACACGCCTGCGCTAGGTATCCGAAGGAATAGCCTGTGCAGGGCCGTGCTCTCCGGCGCCCGAAGAGACTCGAGTTTTCTGGCAAACAATGCTCTCTTCATGCAGCGAAATGCGGTAAATGCTGTACACTTTGCCCCTATCTGCTGCAAACTTCTTGTCCATGTCCAAACCGAGACGAAGCTCGGGTGTCCCCCCGGGAGGGACGAAAAGAGTTCTTTTGCTTCACGGCCCCAACCTGAACTTGCTGGGGAGCCGCGAGCCGGAAGTCTATGGGACCGAAAGCATCGCAAGCATCAATAAGCGGCTGAGCAACGCGGCTCGAAGCCGGGGAGTGGTTCTGGAGATTTTCCAGAGCAACCATGAAGGAGCCCTGATCGAGCGCGTACACCAGTCCAAGAAACAGCATATCTCCTGGATCATCGTCAACCCCGCGGGGTTGACCCATACCAGTGTGGCGCTGCGTGACGCTTTTGCCGCAGTGAGCGTTCCTTATGTCGAGGTGCACTTGTCGAACATCCACGCCAGGGAGCCATTCCGGCGTCATTCGTATTTTTCCGATCTTGCGGTCGGTACGATCTGTGGGCTGGGAAGCCTAGGGTACGACCTTGCGCTGCAGTTCGTGCTGGAGTCTCTGTCACCAAGGTCCAACTCATGAGAGCTCCGGCCTAGTGGAGCGGGGGCTCGTCCCCTGTTACCGACTCGAAGGGTGTTGCAGCAGTTGCTCTGAGTGCCCGTTTGCGAAAGCACGAGGAGCTAAAGGAAGGATGGGGACCTTCCGCCCCCGGACGGGGGTCTTCGATATGTTCTAGATTCTTCTACCCGACCCAGCGCGAAAGAGCGTGCGCGTCTGGAACGGAAGGAGGCCAGCATGGATTTGCGAAAACTGAAAAAACTGATCGACCTCGTAGAAGAATCGGGTATCGCCGAATTGGAGATTACCGAAGGCGAGGAGAAGGTCAAGATCGTACGCGGTGGGTCAGGTGGAAGGGAGATCGTTGTCCTTTCTCCGTCCGCGCAAGGGGCGGGCCCGCCCGCCGTTCAAGCGGCTGCCGCCCCGGCCCTGGCCCCCGCTCCTGAGGACAAAGCGCCTGCGCTGGAAGGCCATATCGTCAAAGCGCCCATGGTTGGGACGTTCTACCGTTCTGGTTCCCCCGGCGCCAAGCCTTTCGTCGAGGTCGGAGATGCCGTCAAGGCCGGTCAGCCCATCTGCATCATAGAGGCGATGAAACTGATGAACGAAATCGAGGCCGATAAGGACGGCGTGATCAAGGCGGTCATGGTCGAGAACGGTCAGCCTGTCGAGTACGGCGAACCCTTGATGATGATCGGGTAGTAATGCCGTTGAGGAGCTGCGCCTCTCCGATACCCTCCACTCATGTTCCAGAAAATTCTGATTGCCAATCGCGGTGAGATTGCGTTGCGCATCCAGCGCGCCTGCCGGGACATGGGTATCAAGACCGTGATCGTTCACTCCGAGGCCGATAGCGAGGCGAAGTACGTGAAGCTGGCCGACGAGTCGGTATGTATCGGGCCGGCAGCCTCAAGCGCGAGCTATCTCAATATTCCGGCCATCATCAGTGCTGCGGAAGTCACCGACGCCGAAGCGATTCACCCGGGCTACGGATTTCTCGCTGAGAATCCGGATTTTGCCGAACGCGTGGACAAGAGCGGTTTTGTCTTTATCGGTCCGCAGGCGGAGACCATTCGGTTGATGGGTGACAAAGTCAACGCCAAACACGTCATGAGCAAGGCCGGCGTGCCCTGCGTGCCCGGCTCCGACGGGCCGCTGCCCGACGCCCCGGAGGAATCCCTCAAGATCGCGAGGAAGGTCGGCTACCCGGTCATCGTAAAATCGGCGGGCGGCGGCGGCGGACGCGGGATGCGTGTCGTGCACACCGAAGCGGCGCTCAAGAGCGCGATAGGCGTCACCCGGGCGGAAGCCGAGGCCGCATTCGGCAACCCGACCGTGTATCTGGAGAAGTATCTCGAAAACCCCCGTCACATCGAGGTGCAGGTGCTCGCCGACGCGTACCGAAACGTAATCTATCTTGGTGAGCGCGATTGTTCCCTGCAGCGTCGGCACCAGAAGGTGATGGAGGAGGCCCCCGCCCCCGACATAACTCCGAAGCAGCGCACGCGCATCGGCGAGCGCTGCGTCGAAGCCTGCCGCAAGTTCGGCTACCGGGGAGCCGGAACTTTTGAGTTTCTTTACGAGGAAGGCGAGTTTTTCTTCATCGAAATGAATACGCGGATCCAGGTCGAGCATGCCGTGACCGAGATGATCACCGGCGTGGACATCGTCCAGGAGCAGATCCGCATCGCGGCCGGGGAGCGGCTTTCGGTGCGGCAGAAGGACATCGAGATTCGCGGCCACGCGATCGAGTGCCGCATCAACGCCGAGGATCCGTTCCGATTTACCCCATCGCCGGGGCGCATTACCTCCTATCACCCCCCGGGCGGACCCGGCATCCGGGTCGACTCGCATATCTACCAGGGCTACTCCGTGCCGCCCAACTACGATTCGCTGATCGGAAAGGTGATCGCCTACGGGGCAGATCGCGACCAGGCAATCCGGCGCATGCGCATCGCGCTCTCGGAGATGGCGGTCGAGGGCATCCAAACCAACATCCAGCTCCATCAGGAACTCCTGCTGGACAGCCGCGTCATCCGGGGAGGGGTGAATATTCATTACCTCGAGCAGAAACTCGCCCAGCACAAGAAGCGCGACGTTATCAAGTAGGGATCGAACGCGTGATGTTGACCGCGCTCGTGCTGGAACTCCAAGCGGGGGAGGCTGATCGCCTTTCAGACGCCTTGCTCGAGGCAGGCGCGCTTTCGGTGACTTGCGAGGACGCCGGGGAAGGCTCGGCAGACGAGACCCCGTGGCTCGGTGAGCCGGGGGATTCGCCTCCATGGCCACGGGTGAAGCTGACGGCCTTATCTCGGACGCAAGACCACCCCGAACAACTGCTCGTTCGCGCTTGCGATGCAGCCGGGGTGCCTGTTCCGGATTTTTGGCTGCGCAGCATCCCAGACCAGGATTGGGTGGCAAGATCGAGGGACCAGTTCGAACCGATCCGCGTGTCGGCACGGCTATGGATCGTGCCTACGTGGCACGCACCGCCTGAGGCCGACGCGATCAACCTCATCCTGGATCCGGGGCTTGCGTTCGGTACCGGCAGTCATCCGACCACGCGCTTGTGCCTGCAGTGGCTCGAACGCACGATCGCAGGAGGCGAAACGGTCCTCGACTACGGGTGCGGTTCCGGTATATTGGCAATCGCTGCGCTCAGGCTCGGAGCGCGCCGCGCAGTCGGCATCGATATCGATCCCGGTGCCGTTGCTGTTGCCCGGGCGAACGCCGAGCGCAACGGCGTCGCGGGCGAATTCCTGGACAGCCGCGCGCCGCTTGCGCTTACGGCAGATATCATCGTCGCCAATATTCTCGCTAATCCGTTGAAGCTGCTCGCACCTGTGCTCATATCGCGCTGCGCCCGCGGAGGACGGCTCGCACTCTCCGGAATTCTCTCAGGGCAAGCGAGCGAGGTTGAGAACTGCTACACGCCCTGGATCTCGTTCGCACCACCCGCCGAGACGCAGGGTTGGGTGTGCCTCTCGGGGGTTCGGCGGTGAGCATGATCACCCGCTGTCCGGCGTGCGCCACCGCCTTTCGCGTAGCCGATTCCCAGCTCCAGGCACGTGCAGGCCAGGTCCGCTGCGGGCGTTGCGGCACCCTGTTCGATGCCCTTGCCGCGCTCAGCGCGGATCCGGGGCGACGCACCGCCCGAGCCGACGCCGAGGCTACGCCGGCCGAAGCCGGCTTGGCATCCATAGTCTCCGAAAGGGATCGGGAATTCGCCTTCGGACCGCGGCGGCGCCCGCGTCCGAGCCGGCTGTGGGGGCTTGCGGGCACGCTGCTGCTGCTTGCGCTCACCGCGCAAGTCGCCTATCAGTTTCGGGGGGAGGTCGCGGTGCTCCTGCCCGAGGCCAAACTTCTTGCCCAGCGAATCTGCGAGGAGCTTGGGTGCAATTTGCCGCTACCGCGCCGCGTGGATCTCCTCGGCATCGAGTCCTCCGACCTGCAGGCCGACTCAGCGCATCCCACCGTGATGGTGCTGACGGCAACGCTGCGGAATCGCGCGAGTTACGTCCAGGCATTTCCCGCCCTGGAGCTGACCCTCACCAATATCCAAAACGAGACGGTTGCGCGGCGCGTGCTCACGCCTGAGGACTATGCCCCGCCGGACGCGCGGCCGGAGTCCGGCTTTGCCGCCGGAGGCGAAATCCAGGTCCGGGTCTATATCGAGGCCGCGGCGCTCACCCCGACCGGCTATCGCCTCTACTTGTTCCATTTGTAGGTTGGGGCCTCCGGGGCTGCTTTGCGGCGCGGATTTCCGTTATGCTTTGCGGCTTCGTTGCGGGTAATGGCGGGAAGAAAAAGCGATGATCCAGCTCCGCCATTCTGCGTCTGACCTCCAGCACGATTATTGAACCCATGCGCACGCTGATTTGCGGCTCCATCGCCTACGACAACATCATGGTATTCCGCGGCCGGTTCCGCGAGCATATCCTGCCTCAGCAGATTCACATCCTTAACGTGTCTTTCCTCGTCCCGGAGCTCCGGCGCGAGTTCGGCGGTTGCGCCGGGAACATCGCCTACAACCTGAAGCTCCTCGGCAGCGATCCCTTGGTCATGGCTACCGTCGGCGACGATGCTTTGTTGTATTTCGAGCGGCTTGAGCGACTGGATATCGCGCCAGAATGCGTGCGCCAAGTGCCCGAGACCCTCACCGCGCAGGCGTTCATTACGACCGACCTCGACGACAATCAGATCACAGCCTTCCATCCCGGGGCAATGAACCACTCGCATCTGAACAACATCACCTCGGAGCTGAACGCAAACCTTGCGATCATCGCGCCCGACGGGCGCGAAGGCATGCTGCAACATTCACGCGAGCTTGCCGAACTCGGGATCCCGTTCATGTTCGACCCGGGCCAAGGTCTACCCATGTTCTCCGGAGAAGAGTTGCTGACTTTTGTGGACCGCGCGACCTATGTGGCGGTCAACGACTACGAAGGTCAGCTCCTCGAAGAACGCACTGGGCGCAAGCTCAAGGATTTTTCCAAAAAGCTCGAGGCGCTCATTCTTACGCGGGGCTCCGAAGGGTCCATCATCTACGCGAACGGCGAGAAGATCGACATCCCGTGCGTCAAGGCCTCCGAGCTGGTGGATCCCACGGGCTGCGGCGATGCGTATCGCGCCGGCCTTCTCTACGGCATCGCGGCGGGTTTCGATTGGCCCAAGTCCGGAAGGCTCGCGTCGCTGATGGGCGCGATCAAAATCGCTTCGCGCGGAGGCCAGAACCACTCCGTGAGCCGTGAGGAAATCGCTCGCCTGTTTCGCCAGAATTTCGGATCCGATCTTTGACGAAAACGTCACTCACCTGAAACGGAATCGCACTCCGATACCGTTACGCCTAGTTCGCCTGGCACGACTCGCGCTCCATTTGGCGTGCGGCCTCGCCTTGGTGTGGCTGCGCTACCCGAAACTTTCCGAGGCCGGGCGGAATGCGGAAAAGCGTTTCTGGTCCAAAAAACTGCTCTCCATCCTGTCTATATCGGTACAAGAACCAAGCGCGCCGAAGAAACTCCCGGAACGCTGCATGCTCGTGCTCAATCACATTTCCTGGCTAGACATATTCGTGGTCGACGCGAGCTACCCTGCGACCTTCATCGCCAAGTCGGAGATCCGCGGCTGGCCGCTCGTAGGCTGGCTGTGCACGGGGGTCGGAACGCTGTACATCGAGCGCGGCAAACGCTCCGAGGCGCTGCGCGCCCGTCAGACAATAGCCAAGGAGATCGAGCGAGGTATCCTGATCGCGCTCTTTCCGGAAGGAGCCACGACCTTCGGGAGGAGCCTGGAACCTTTCCACTCGGCGCTGTTTCAGCCCGCCCTCGACGCCGCGGCCGCTCTGCAGCCGGTGGCGCTGCGCTACCTCGATGTCGCGGGCTTGCACACCGATGCCGCCGCCTATGCCGGTGAGGTGTCGTTCATGGACTCGATGTGGGCCATCGTTTCGACGCGCCACATGGTGGCGGAGCTCAACCTACTGGAGGCGATTTCAGCGCGCGGGCAAACACGGCGTTCACTCGCAGAAAAGACCGAAGCCGCTATCGCTGCGGCGTTGGGAGTGCCTGCGCCGCAGCGGATTCCACGGGCGCGGCACTAGCGCAGGGTACCTGATACAAGCGCCGATCATCCAGGCGGATTGCGCTCAGCTTTCCGCCCCAGACGCAACCCGAGTCCAGGGCGAGAAGGTTCGGCGCAACGCGCAAGCCAAGCGCCGACCAGTGGCCGCAGATCACCGTGTGACCTGCGCTTTTTCTGCCGGACACCTCGAACCATGGCAGATAGCCAGCGGGCGCTTCCGCAGTCTCGCCTTTGGTGGTGAAGTCCATCACGCCTTCGGGTGTGCACAAACGCAAGCGTGTCATGGCGTTGACGATGACGCGGAGGCGCTCGACTCCGCGCAAGCCGTCGCTCCAGCGGTCCGGGCGCGAGCCGTAGAGCTGCGCGAGGAATCCCCGGTGCCGGGGTCCGCGTAGTTCCGCCTCGACCTCTCCGGCAAGCGCTTTCGCCGTCGCAATGTCCCATTGCGGCAGCAGACCTGCATGGACCAACACGTAATTCGCCTCGACGTGAAGCATCGAACGGTGCCGCAGCCAGTCGAGCAGGTCGTCGCGATCTGTCGCCGCGAGCACGTCTCCAAGAGTGTCGTCTTTCCGTCCCTTGACGAAACCGTGAGCAAGCCCGAGCAGGTGAAGGTCGTGGTTGCCGAGTGTCGTCAACGCACGTTCGCCCAAATCGCGCACGAAACGCAGGGTCGCAAGCGACGCCGGGCCGCGGTTAACCAGGTCGCCGACGAACCACAAGCGATCATTGTTGCGATCGAATCCGATGACCCGCAGAAGCGCAGTCAGCTCCTCGAAACACCCCTGAACATCGCCGATCGCGTAGGTAGCCATTGTGTGCCCGGCGGGCTTACCGATTATGGCCCGCTTGGTTGTAATAGAATGGCACGGCGCAACCCTTCTACGAATCAGCTATGGCGAAGAAGATCTCGAAATCGATCGTTCGCGGCCTGGACCGCCTGCGAAAGGTGTTCGGCGGAGCGCCGGAAAAACCCGCCGCTAAAAAGACCCGCGCCAAACGCACCGAGCGGCCACCTTCGCCCTCCTCGGCGAAACAAGCCGTGCCTCAAGGGGACGCCCCGGAGACGCCTGAGGCGAAATTGGACAAGAAAAAAGTTCCGAACCAACCCTGGTTCCGGCATCGCCAGCGCTGGTAACGGCGCGCGCGCCGCAGCTCAAACGGCCTCGAAAGATTTGCCCTTGAGCGAGGCGGCGAATCCCTGGAAGACCTCGTGCACCTTGCCCCAGTTCTTTAGCGCCTTCATTCGATCCAGCCAGCGACTGACGTTTGGAAATGCCGAGTAGTCGCAGCGCACGATCTCGCCGAGCGCAACGAAGGGGCCGCCAAAGTAGTCGGCGATCGTGATCTGGTCGCCGCAAAGATATTTTTTCTTCGGCCCCAGCAGGTTTTCATCGAGGACTTTCAGCCAACCCTGGGCTTTTTCCTTGCCCCATGCAATCGTTCCCGCATGCGCCTCGTCGCTGCGCCGCTGGTGCGTGGGGAAGATCTGCGGATAGACCAGCCCGTAGGCAAATTCGCGGCAGACTTGAGTGTTGATCCAGTCCATCATCTCGTTGACCTTTGCCCTGGCGCGCAGCTCTTTCGGATAGGTCGGAGAGTTGATTTTTTCGGCGAGGTACTTGAGGATCGCCGAACTCTCGGTCAGGCGGAAATCTCCGTCCTCGATCATGGGCACCAGGCGGTTGGGATTCAGCGCCACATACTCCGGCTGGTAGTGCTCGCCTTTCATGAGATCGACGAAGCGCAGCTCGCAGTCGATACCGTTCTCGGCGATAAAGAGCCACACGGGGCGGCTGGTCGTGGACACGGGGTGGTAATAGAGTTTCATCTCGGCTCCTCCTTGCGGCAACCGGCTTGCTCCGGCAAGCTTGCAATCATACCCAAGCCGGGCCCGAGGAGGAAACGATGCCGGGGAAAATCTCGAGTACGCGGTCATCCGCGGCCGCCGACTGGCCCGCAGCGATGCATCGTGTGCTCAAATCGCAACGCGTGCGCCAGATTTCCTACGTGCCCGACGCCGGCCACAAGCGCCTGATCGAGCTGTGTCACGCGGACAAGAACATGGCGGTCGTGCCGCTCACTACCGAGGAAGAGGGCATGGGGTTGGCGGCAGGCGCCTGGCTGGGCGGGGAACGCGCGGTGCTCCTCATGCAATCGAGCGGCGTCGGCAACTGCGTCAACGCGCTCACGCTCGCGGCGAACTGCAAGTTCCCGCTGCTGATGCTGATCACCATGCGCGGCGAGGAGGGCGAGCTCAATCCCTGGCAGATTCCCATGGGACGGGCGACTCCGGAAACTCTCAGGCTCGGCGGCGTGCGCAGCTTTCGTCTCGATCACGCGGCCGACGCGCGCGCCACGCTAAGTGCGGCCGCGCGGTTCGCCTTCGACGACTGCGCCGCGGTCGCGGTCACGATCTCGCAGCGCCTGATCGGGATCAAATCGTTTCAGGAGGAACGGTGAGCGCCGGCCTGCATCGCCGCGATGTCGTCAAGGCGCTCCTTCGGGACCGCGGCGATATTCTCGTCGTCGCCGGACTCGGATCGTCCGCCTGGGACTGCGCCGCAGCCGGCGATCACCCGCTCACTTTCCCCTTATGGGGCGCCATGGGCTCCGCGTGCATGATCGGCCTGGGACTTGCGTTGGCGCAGCCCAAGCACCGCGTGCTCGTCGTCACGGGGGACGGGGAGATGCTCATGGGCCTGGGGAGCCTCGCGACTATCGGCGCGCAACGCCCGGGCAATCTGGCAGTCGTCGTGCTCGACAACGAGCGTTACGGTGAAACCGGCATGCAAAAGACCCACACCGCCTACGGGGTCGATCTCGCGGCGGCCGCTCGCGCATGCGGGTTCATCAAGACCCGCATCATCCGAAAGAGCGCCGAGATCGCGTCGATGCGCTCGGATGTTTACCGCGGCCGAGGGCCGCTTTTCTTTCAGATCAAGGTCGAGCCCGACTCGCCTCCGCTCGCTCTCCCTCCGCGCGACGGCGCGCATCTCAGCCGCCGTTTCCGCGAAGCGCTGCTCGGTCGGAGAGCGGCAACCCGGTAGGGCGCTACTGCTCCATCGCATT
>Ga0137427_10001080_pt1 | contig 12706 bp, 9 predicted proteins | sample EasRivERMZT700_2_FD_102309 | JGI IMG/M metagenome (GOLD analysis project Ga0137427, IMG submission 102309) | Soil microbial communities from meander-bound floodplain in the East River, Colorado, USA - East River MetaG ERMZT700_2 | ecosystem: Environmental > Terrestrial > Soil > Floodplain ...
GCCCCCTGAAGTACCTCTTGAGCAGGAAGAGTGCTTCATTTGTGTTTGTCGCCGAACCGAGCGCTGCAACCGCAGCATCTCCGCTTTGCTGGCGAATCGTTTCGAATTGACTGTGCGCGAAAGTAAGAGCTTCATTCGTGTTCTTCGGCTGGCCAGTTACAGTGGCACCAACAAGACGGGGCCATCGTTCCATCGTATGGAAGCTCAGGCGTCCTTCATCACACAACCAGCTTTTGTTCACTTCGATGTTGCGGCGACCGACGGTCCTATAGATTTTGCCGTCCGTTGCCGTGTAGCCCGGTATTCCCCCTCCAACCGCGCGCGCCGAATGATCAACGCGCAGGTTGCACCCGGTACTGCAACCGGCGCAAACCGAGGTTGTTCCTTGCAGAAACCAAGCCCGAACTTTGAACCGGAAATCTGCGCTGGTTAAAGCGCCAACCGGGCAGACATCCACGACGTTCATCGAATACGGGTTGGTTAGCGGAGCGTCCTCGAAAATTCCGATTTCAGCCTTGTGACCTCGATTGAAGACCTGAATCTCATTGGTATGAGTGACGTTGCGTGTGAAGCGGACGCATCGGGTGCAAAGGATGCATCGTTCCTGATCCAACTTCACCTCAGGACCCAGGTTATATGCCTTGCGGCGACGCGTCTTTTCGCCGAGAGGGTATCGGCTGTCGTGGCCGGCGTACGACATGTAGTAATCCTGCAACCAGCATTCGCCAGACTGGTCACAGACAGGACAATCGATCGGGTGATGAAGAAGGAGAAATTCCATGGCATACCGAACGGCTTGATTCACACGTTCCGTCGTCGTCCGAATGACCATCCCGTCGGCTATAGGTGTTGCGCAGGAAGGAACCAACTTCGGCGCCTTTTCGACCTCAACCAGGCACATCCGGCAACTTCCTTCAACGCCGATGTCGGGGTGATAACAATACCGTGGGATCTGAACACCGACCTCATCCGCAACCTGGATGATGGTCTTACCCTTCTCAGCCTCATACACATGATCGTTAATCGTGACCTTGGGCATAACGGACTAGATTAGCACGAAGCTGGCAGCCAAAAAGCTGAGCTGGCGTTACAATCGGGGGGATAAAATGTTGAACCATATCCAACCGGGCGGGTGCTATCACGGTTCGCCACCAAAACCATTCAAACCTCAAGGTCGACTTGTGACGATAGTCTTATTGATTGCCCTTGTTGCCTTCCTGGCCGCCGCCCTTTTGATTAAGGCGTGACAGGTGTATCTATGGGCAGTCCGGGTTTGTTACCCCATTCTCCCCACGAACCAAGGTAGTTTCTCACCTTTGGATATCCGATCAGTCTGAGAGCTAAGTAGGTGTGCGCCGATCGGTAGCCGCCGTGACAATGAGGGATCACTTCCTTGTCTGGGCCGATTCCGTGAGCTTTGTACATTTCACGCAACTCTTCAGCCGATTTAAAGAACCCTTTGTCGTCGAGGTTTTTGGTCCACTCCAGATGAATTGCCCCAGGTATCGCGCCACCGCGAGCTGCGCGGACAGTTTGACCGGTGTACTCGCCGTCGCTACGGGTGTCGATAATTACCGAACCGGCTTTCCGTATACTGCCAAGGACATCATCCACCGTTGCGAGGAGTTCACGACGTTGCTTCATTTTGAAGTTGCCGGGTTTGGGAATGACGGCTTCGTGCGTAACCGGGAGTCCAGCGCCCACCCACGCATTAAAGCCTCCATTGAGCATGTGAACGTCGCCGTGTCCGAAAAACTCGAGGAACCAAAAGAGTCTGGCCGAGCGCATACCGGCGATATCATCGTAGACAACAACCGTGCTGTCCTGATTAACTCCCTTGGCTTGGATGAGGTGTTCGATGATCCACAGGAAAGCATTCAAGGGCTCGGGCTTCGTGTCGGCGAGGCTGATGCCAAAAATGTCGAAGCTTCGAGCCGCCGGAATATGACCGTTCGCATAGGCCTCAGGCGGGCGAAGATCCATGATGATGAGCTTCGGATCGTTCAATCTCGATTTGAGTTCATCAACCGACCACAGCAAATGCGGGTTCGCGTAAGGCATGGGACCTCCGGTTATTGATGAGTCGCGAGTTTATTATTTTCGATGCCTTGGCTAGAATAGCCGGTTTGTAGCAAACGGAGGTTGAAACATTGATCACAGTCGAGAACCTCACTAAACGGTATTCAAACACGAAGACCGCTATCGAGAACATGTCCTTCACAGTTGAGAAGGGCGAGATCCTTGGCTTCCTCGGTCCCAATGGAGCCGGGAAAACGACGACCATGCGCATCATCACCGGGTACATGCCGGCTTCGGAAGGCACTGTTCGGGTTGATGGATTCGACGTGTTCGAGAAACCGCTCGAAGTCCGTCGTCGCATTGGATATTTGCCGGAGAATCCGCCGCTTTATACGGAAATGACGGTTGCCGGCTATCTGCGATTCGTTGCCAAGATCAAAGGAGTCCACAGCGCGAACATCGGCAACGAAATTACTCGAGTCATGGAAAAGGTGAATGTCAACGACGTCAGGGATCGCATCATCGCCAAACTTTCCAAGGGGTATAAGCAACGCGTCGGGTTGGCGCAGGCTCTGTTGAACGATCCTCCGGTTCTCGTCCTGGACGAGCCTACAATCGGCCTCGATCCGAAGCAGATCCAGGAAGTACGGGAACTCATCAAGGAACTCGCTGGAAAGCACACAATGGTGCTTTCCACACACATCCTTCCCGAAGTCGAGCAGACCTGCAATCGCGTGATCATTATCGATAAAGGGAAGATCGTTGCCGTCGATACCCCACACAACCTCAGGTCTCAGGTCCAGGGCGCAGATCAAATATCGCTTGAAGTTGAAGGGCCGGCAGGAGAAGTCGTTGCCAAACTTAGAAGCGTCCCGGGTGTTGCTGACGTCAAGACCGTCGCTCAAAGCGAAGGGCGAGCGCGATTCCAGGTTGAAAGCCAAATGAAGCACGACATTCGCCGCGAATTGGCCTGTGCCGTCGTTCAAAATGGCTGGGGTTTGCTCGAATTGCACGCATCCAAAATGAGCCTTGAAGACATTTTCATCAAACTGACCACTGCAGAAACGGAAACGGAAGCGGTTGCAGTGCCCGAAAGTCCCGCTTCAACCGACGAGAATTGATTGGTATGAGAAACATAGCAGCTATAGTCGAACGTGAGCTCCGAGCGTATTTCATATCTCCAATCGCTTACGTTGTTTTGACGATCTTCTTATTCCTCTCCGGCCTGTTCTTCCAGACAATGCTGTCACAGATCTTGCAGATGGCCATGGTGCAATCCATGCAAGGCGCTCAGTTTGGCCGGGGGCCTCAACCAATGGACATGCCCGGTATGGTCACGTCGGCCTTCCTTAATACGATGAGCGTGATTCTGCTGTTCATGATCCCGATGATTACCATGGGGCTGTTTTCCGAAGAGAAGAAGCGGGGAACGATTGAGCTGCTGCTTACTGCACCTCTGACGGATCTTCAGGTCGTCCTCGGAAAGTTTTTTGCTGCAGTTTCATTCTTTCTGATTCTCCTCTTTGCGACGTTGCTTCCAGTCGCGGTGTTGTATATCTACAGCAACCCGGCGACCGGTCCATTGCTGAGCAAGTATCTCGGACTACTGCTTTACGGACTTGCATTGCTGTCGATTGGCCTGTTCATTTCGACGCTGACTGAAAACCAGATCGTTTCGGCCGTCCTCAGCTTCGGCACCATCATGGTCTTGTGGCTGGTTGACGTGGTCGCCCAAAGGGCGGAGGGGACGGTCAAGTCGGTGCTGACGTATCTGTCGTTGCTTTCCCACCTGGATGATTTCATGAAGGGCGTTCTCTCAACCTCGCATATTGTCTTTTACCTTTCTCTGACGTTGTTTGCGCTTTTCCTTACTTATCGGTCGATCGATTCGCTGCGGTGGAGGGGCTAATATGAAAGAGCAACTCAAGAAAGCCGATATTCTCGGACTCCTGGTGGTTCTGGCGACACTGATCTCCTACTCCGTCCGTAACGCCTGGACAATCTATCAAACGATCGCTGCTGTGATTGGTGGGTTGCTGATCGTTGTTTCTCTCGCTTTGAAACGGACTGAAATCAAAACCACTCTCGGCCGCCGCTCGACCAAGTTCGGAATCAATTCGGCAACGTCCGTCATCTTGATTGTCGGCGTTTTATCACTGATCAATTATCTGGGTGCCCAGCATCAGAAACGTTTCGACCTGACAACGGAGAAGACCTATAGCCTGTCGGAACAGTCAACGCAGGTCGCAGATCAGGTGAAGGAGGCTGTGTACATCAAGGCCTTTTATCCGGGCGGTGAGTATCCGCCGGCCAAGGAACTGCTCGCGATGTTTCACAACCGTAACTCGAAAATCTCATTCGAGTTCATCGATCCCGATAAACAGCCGCAGTTGGCTCAGCAGTTCCAGGTCACGGCATACGGCGATTTTTCCAATCCCATGAGCGGAGAAAGTTTCCGGTACGGGACATTGATCTTTCAAATGGGTGATAAGACGGAGCGAGTCGAGAAGCAAAGCGAGCCGCTGCGCGAAGAGGATATAACGAACACCCTGATGAAGATCGTCAAAGGCGAAAAGAAGACGATTTACTTCACAACCGGCCATGGCGAGCGAAGCATCGACGATACCGAGCGTCCGGGTTTTAACATCGCTCGGAATGCGCTCGAAAAGGAAAGCTACGTCGTCAAAGCCGTGAATCTGGTGACTGAAAACAAGATTCCCGATGATGCTTCAGTAATTGCTGTCGCCGGCCCCACCGCCGAGTTCTTTCCTAACGAAATCGAACTGATCGATACATTCCTGAGGAATGGCGGCAGTGCTCTGATTATGCTGGATCCTCAGCCTGCAGCATCCCTTAAGGATCTGGTCTCAAAATGGTCCGTTGAAGTCGGTAACAACGTTGTCGTGGATGCCAGTGGCATGGGACGTCTGCTTGGAATGGGACCCGCAGCTCCGCTAGTTGCAAGTTATGGAAGGCATCCAATCACCGAACGTATGAGAGTCATGACGTTCTTTCCGATGTCTCGTTCCGTCACGCCTGCCGCCACTCCAGCGGAAGGCGTCACAGTGGATAAGCTTCTCGAGACCAACGAACGCAGTTGGGGAGAGACGAACATGCGAGGGAATGAAGCCCAACTCGACGAAGGTAAGGATCTCAAAGGCCCGGTCACCCTTGCCGTCGCCGTTTCTAAAGACGCGGGCGAGGGTAAGAAGTCCCGATTTGTTGCCTTTGGTGATGCGGACTTCGCTTCCAATCTCTATAACACTCAAGCGGGAAACGGAAATCTCTTTACCAACACAGTGAACTGGCTGGCGCGTGATGAAAGCTTCATTTCTATAAAACCGAAGAGTCCGGACGACCGCCGTATAGAAATGACGGAAGCGCAGGGAAGGCTCGTTTCTTACGTAATGGTTTTGATGCTGCCAATCAGTGTCTTGATCACAGGTATCTCGGTTTGGATGAAACGTCGAAGGTAAGTGGAGTAAGAACATGAAATTCAAGGGCACTGCTGCCTTGCTTGCCTTGTTTGTGGCTCTGGGAGCTTACGTCTACTTCGCGGAATACCGAGGCAAAGAAGATCGGCAGAAGCAGGAAGAAGCCAAAAAGAAGGCTCTGAACATTGAGGCAGGCGACATCACCGAGATCAGCCTCGTGTTTCCTGATCGAACGATTACTGGTGTCAAGAGAGGCGAGAAACAATGGGAAATCACTAACCCGCCTGGAATTGAGCCGGACATCGACGAATGGGAACTATTGTCCACCAACGTGCCACGCATTGAACGGCAGGAGACTGTGACAACGGAAGCCTCGGATCTCGCCCAATTTGGTTTAGACAATCCAAGAGTCAAGGTCATCGCCAAGACCAAAGACGGTAAAACATCAGAAGTCCTTTTCGGCGGTGAGAATCCACGAAAGATCTATAACTACGCGAAGTTTGGAAACAGCAACGAGGTCTTTCTATCGCCAAGTTCCTGGAGCCGAATTTTCCAAAAGACACTTACTGATTTACGAAACAAAAAGATCCTGGAGTTTGAAACCGACGATGTGGATGTCGTGACGATCGTGTCAGGTAAGTCCGAGACTCAATTTCAAAAGAGCGGTACGGATTGGTCGGTCAAGAAACCCTTAGATACCAAAGCCGACAGTGGCGAGATCAGCACATTCCTGAGTTCGATCAAGTTCGCTCGGGCGGCCAGTTTTGCTGAGGCCAACGTCGATACCAAAGCTGCCGGACTCGAACCGCCTGCGGTTCGAATCACTCTGCACGATGCCAAAGCCAACGCCAACCGCGAACTCTTGATCGGAAAAGCGGCAGAGACCGACAAGTATTATGCGAAAGACTCGTCACGCGCTGCGATCTACATAATCGAGAAGGACCTTCCGGAAAAAACCAAACGCCCGTTGACGGACTGGCGAGATAAGAGCATTACGCAAGTCGATCGCGAAAAAACCGATCAGATCGAGATCCATCGGGGTGGAGAAACCATCGCGATGAAAAAGGACGGCAGCGATTGGAAGTCGTTGGACGGCAAAAAACTCCAGTGGGATAAAGTCTCGGGCCTGATGAATACGCTCGAATTCGACAAGGCTAAGGAAATTATCGACGCCCCGAAAGGCCTTGGCACCTATGGACTGGACAAGCCCAGGCTGGAAGTCGTTTTCAAGCAGGCTGCCAATGAACTGGTGCGGATTTCTTTTGGCTCCGATACCAAAACTCCGGAAGGCATCTATATCAAAGCCTCCAATTCACCTGCAGTGAAGGTCGTCTCAAAGGACGTGTTCGACCGGTTCAACCTCAAGGCCGAGGACCTCATCGAGCCTAGCACTACGAAGCAGTGATCGCGGATGACCTCTCACCGTTTCAGAACAAACTGAAAATCGCTGCGGCGAAGCCGAGACTCACTTCCGCCTAACTCGTTCGAATCGTTGATAAACAGGACCGTAACCGTTGGCAGCGGGCGTGCCTTTCATGCCCGCCATGAACGCAACGGCAAACGCCATCTTATTGGTCGCTCCGACAATGTACTTCGTCACGAAAAAGATCATGATCGTGAGCCACAAGATTTTGTCGATGACGACGAAAACCTTCCTGATGATCGCGAGCGTTTTTCTCGCGGCAAGGACGTTCTTGTTCTAAGGCTCGATAACTTACGAGACGCCGCCGGCCGTTTTCACCGGCAACGAAAAGATCAAGGCCATGATCCGGGCAATCTTCATCATCGCGGATCGAATCATGTCCGCGACCTTAGAAAGTTTCGTCGTGGCGGAGAAAGTCTAGTCCGCCGCGACCACAAGTTTCTTTGCGTCACCGAAGACCTTGTCGATCGCCGGCGCGGTGCCGGTCGATTCACTTACGAACGAGGGGATCGACCTTGGTAACACGACCCAGTTCGTCGTCAAGGGCAAGCCCGTCGTCTGGGACGATTCGAAGGCGAACTGGTCGAGATTCGCAAGCTGTCAGCACGTGTCTCCGGCCTTGAAATGTGGCAAATCCTGGCTTTGAGGCGGGTGGGTCGTGCTGGCCGCAGCCTGCGTCTTTCTCTGGATTACCCCTCCGTTGGCTCCAGAACTGAATCGAGCCATCAACCGTTTCCTCAAGATATTCAATGTGTTAGAGTTGCACTCGGAAATCCGTCCCTTGTAACTCTCTACTGAATCTAGGAGTCCTGTAACCCCGGCTGTCATACTGACGTACTGTGACTATGGAATTTGATCGCGAACTCATTGTTCGCGCGCAGAGTGGGGACCCATTAGCCCAGGAAGCCATCGTTAAGCAGTTTTCCTCGATGGTTTTCAGGCTGATCAGCAGGTTTTTCAGGTCCCGGGAAGACGTCGAGGATTTGGCCCAGGATGTCTTCCTGAAGTTGTTCACGCGGATCGATCAAGTTCGGCCGGACGAGAACTTTTCAGGCTGGTTGGCTCGAGTAACCGTAAACACTTGTTATGACGAATTGCGAAAAACGAGGCGGCGGAAGACAGCAATGGAGACATACGGTCCTCAGCCTTTCAGCGAACCATCGGTGGCACCCGCTGAGCCGGATTCTTTTGGTAAGGCGCGACTTGCACTGCAGAGTCTTGATCCAAAGCTGAGAATTCCATTGATTCTAAAGGAAGTAGAGGAGATGTCCGTCGAACAAATCGCACGGACAATGGGGCTGACCCAAACTAACGTGAAAGTCAGATTGTTTAGAGCGAGAAAGAAACTGATCGGTATTCTGGGTCAGCGGTGAGAAGCAAGGTAGGAAAATATGAATCCATCACTTAAAAACTTCTTCAACGAAGAAAAGAAAAGGATCTTCACGCCTGATCCTTTCTTTCACACTCGTGTGATGGCCAGAGTTAAGCAAATTCAAGCGGGTGAAAGCGAGATCTGGGACTTTATCCCAGCATCCACCCGGCCGGTGTTTGGATTGGCATTGATGCTGATGCTTGCGTTCCTGGCTGTTCAGACGTTGGCGCCGGAGATGCCCGAGCGGGGCTTCATCGACGCTGTTCTGGAATCCGAATCGAGCCCCGGGGAAGTGTTTTTGTATACCGGAGCCGATGTGCCGGCAGATGATGAGTTACTGCAACTGCTGGGGTTTGAGGAGACAAGATGATCGCACGTGCCGTACAAGGAAAGATCCTCGTATTCGTGATCTTCCTTATTGGAATCGCCACGGGCGTCCTGGCGACAAACCTTTACACCACGCGAGTCAATCCTACGGCGGACAGCACGCCGGAGAACCGCGGACCTCGCACCCCTCGCGATCGGGAAGGGGACGACCTGTCCAGGATGGCCAAGTACCTTGGTCTTGATCAGGCGCAACAGGAACAGATTCGCAAGATCTTGGAAGAAACCAGAAGCGAGTATCGGCAGTTGCAAGACCAAACTCAGCCGCAATTTAAAGCTCTTCAGGAGCGTAATAGAGAAAAGATACGAGCTGTTCTTACCGAAGAACAGCGCCGTAAGTCCGACGCGTTTTGGGAATCTCGGAATAAACGGGACCGTGACAGGCGGCCACCGCGATCTCAGGACAGATATAAAGATAAAAACTAGCCATTATTTATTACTTCGATTTGGACTGACGTTATTTGGCGTCAGAGGAGGAATCACTTCAATGCAGATGCGGAAGCTCTTAATCGTGGGCTTGATCCTGCTAACCGCCACGGTTGGCCTCGCTCAATCGGCGAGACTCAGGGGCAAAGTTATGGACTCTTCGGGTTTGATTATGCCGGGAGTCACCGTGAAGCTTTACCAGGCGAACAAGGTCGTCAAAGAGAGTCTCACCACGGCAACCGGAGACTTCGATATCGCCCTTAATCCTGGCGACTACAGGCTGGAAGTTATAGCCCCGGACTTTGAAACCATTAACCAGGAGGTCAAAGTCGCCGCGAACATGCAGCCGCTGTCCATCAATATGACTTTGGCTGTTCTTGCTACCAATGTCGACGTCACCGAAAACACGAATGCCGTCAGCCTGGACGCAGATTCCAGTCTCTCGACCACCACGCTCAGCGGCGACAGTCTAGCTGAGCTTCCGGACGACGAAGATGAACTCGCAGCTTACCTGCAGCAGATCGCAGGATCCCGCGGCGGCACTGGTGGCGGCGGTAGCTTCGTGATCGATGGTTTTAGTGGCGGCCGTCTTCCTCCCAAGGACCAAATTCAGGAAATTCGCATCAACAACAACCCATATAGCACTGAGTTCAGTGGAATCGGGTTTGGCCGCATCGAACTTATCACGCGGGCTGGAACCGGAAACTTCAACGGCAGCATGCAGTTCAACTTCAAGGATGAATCCTTGAATGCCGCTGTCCCGTGGACGACTCAAAAACCTCCGTATCAGGTGCGGAACTTCAATACCAACTACGGCGGTCCGATCATCAAAAACAAACTGACCATGAACTTCCGCGCGAACAGTAACGAGCAGGATAACAGTGGCGTTATTCGCGCATTCACCCCGGATGGTATTCAACACAACGATCCGTTTGTCAGTCCCAGCGTGAACCGAGGATTCAATATTCGCGGCCAGTACGCGATCACACGGAACAACACCCTGAATTTCAGCTACAACTGGGGTAATCGAAAGCAGACGAATCAGGGACTCGGAGACTTCACGCTTCCGACGAGAGCCTCCGACAGCAAGGGACACAATTACGAATTGCAGATCCGCGAGACGACGATCCTCAACTCTGCGCTTGTGCATGAAGTACGTTTTCAGTATGACCGCCAGGTCAACAGTCAAACGCCACGAACAGCCGGGATGACGATCAACGTTATCGACGCGTTTAATGGCGGCGGCGGGCAAAATCGTAACAGCAGCAACAACTGGGGCACAGAGTTCGGCAACTTGCTCATGTTTTCCACGGCGAAGTGGACGACAAAAACCGGTTTGCAGATCAGTCAAAATAGGAATCACACCGAGCAGTACAACAACTTTACCGGTACGTATACGTTTTCGAGCTTAGCGGACTATCAGTTGGGCAAGCCGTTGCAGTTCACGCAGAGCACCGGCAATCCTCTTCTCGACGCAAAACAGCTCGAATTCGGCACGTTCTGGCAGAATGACTGGAAGTTTTCGCCTCGATTCACGTTCTCGGGTGGCCTGCGCTATGAGTCGCAAACCAACCTGAAGGACTACAACAATATCGATCCGCGTATCGGTTTAGCTTTCGGTTTGACAAAGACTGCCCTGATCCGTGCCGGTGCCGGTATCTTCCATCAAAGGTTTGGACTCGGTAACGTGGAGAACCTGTTGAGAAGCGACGGAACTCGCCAGCTCCAAATTATCGTTAGAGATCCGGTTTTCGATCCCCTGGCTCCTCCATATGGCACTGCAACGCCTCCCAGCGCGATTCGAGTGAAAGCGGAAGATATTGCAGCTCCCTACAACATCAACAGTTCGGTTTCGCTGGAGAAGTCCTGGCCGTATGGCTTTGGCACGACATTCTCGTGGGATACGACTCGAGGCGTGCACCTGCTTCGCAGCCGCAACATCAATGCGCCGCTTCCGGGCAGCAGCGTTCGACCGCAGCCAACGTTAGGTAACATCTACCTGATGGAATCCACAGGCCTGTCGCGATCGAATAACTTCAATTTTGGCTTCCGCCAGCAGTTACCCAGATTCTGGGGCCTGGGAGTCTTCGGCAGTTACGGTATCGGTAATAGCAAGAGTGACAGCGATGGGGCTACCAGTCTTCCAATGGACAACTACAACCTGGCATTGGATTGGGGACGTTCGAACTTTGACACCCGTCACCGCTTCAACACCGGTGTGAATTTCAGGATTCCTGCTCAGACTGGCAGCACTGGCAGCGAACACCCGTTCATTAAGGGTACGACCAAGTTGTGGAACCTGGCGATGGGGAACGTGTTCATGATGATCAACGTTAACGCCACTTCGGCCAGGCCGTTCAATATCACCACCGGTCGGGACGACAACGGTGATACCAACATCAACGATCGTCCGTTGGGCATGGCGCGAAACTCGGGTATCGGTCCCAGTAACTACAACGTCAACATGAACATCAACAAGAGCATTAGCCTGAGACGCGAGTCCTCTGGTGGTCCAGGCGGCGGTGGCCTTCCTGCCGGCGGTGGCGCCAATCCGTTCATGAGTTCATACGCTGAACCTCAGCGCGGCGGCGGCGGTCCCGGTGGTGCCCCAGGCGGTGGCCAAGGCGGTCCCGGTGGCGGTCGTGGCCCATCGTTCGGAGGTCGCGGTGGCGGCGAACGTGGTGGTCCAGGCGGTCGTGGGCAGCAAGGTGGTCGCGGTCCAACGATGACGTTCACGGCGAGTTTTAACAATCTGTTGAACAACACCCAGGTCCAGAGCTACACCGGTTCATTAACCTCGCCGTTGTTCGGAAAACCGCGGTCCGCATCACGTGGCCGCGACGTCAACCTCGGATTGAGATTCAACTTCTAAGTTCGCATCTGTAGACTCAAAGTGGCTGTCTCGATCGAGGCAGCCACATTTTCATTTTTAGGCCAATTCGGCCTTGGAGAGGGGCTTCAAGAAATGAAGCGTTCGATTCTGTTTTTCGCACTGATTCTGATGGCCGTACCACTTTTCGCACAGGACGGTGATGGTGGAGGCGGTTTTGGCGGCATGTTTGGAATGGGGGATTCCCCGCGAGGTGCAAACGCGCCACCGCCCGATCGTCTTGTACAACTTAGAAAGATTCTCCTGGACGCGAAGTACCCGCTGGCGCCCGATCAGGAAAAAACCCTCAGCAACATGCTTGAGAGAGACATCAAGCAGTACACCGTCGACCTTGAAAAGAAATTCCCTGAGGAAGTTGCTCTCGCTAGAGCTGCTGGTGCGCAACAAGGTCGTGGCGGCGGTCGACCCGGTGCTGGTGGCGGCGGTGATCGCGGTAACTTTGCCGGTGGTCGAGGAGGTGGTGGTGGCGGTGAGGGCCGCGGCGGTCCCGGTGGAGCCCGTGGAGGCGGACTTCCTCCAAACAGCCCCATGTTGGCGGAAATGAACCGAATCAATCAGGAGCTTCAGAACAAAGTGCTCACTGCACTGAAGCCTGAGCAACAGGCCGCCTTCAAGAAATTCCAAACCGACGAAATCAAGAAGGCTGGCGGGTTCGGCGCCTTGAAGCTGAACATGGAAGAAGCAGGTACGCCGCTGACTGCTGAACAGGAGACGCAGATTCAAGCACTCTACACGGAGCAGGATCAACAACGCCGTCA